>Ga0182232_1000144_pt1 | contig 21846 bp, 19 predicted proteins | sample G6R1MG_30_FD_155484 | JGI IMG/M metagenome (GOLD analysis project Ga0182232, IMG submission 155484) | Phyllosphere microbial comminities from miscanthus, Michigan, USA - G6R3_NF_07NOV2016_LD2 MG | ecosystem: Host-associated > Plants > Phyllosphere > Phylloplane/Leaf | place: USA: Michigan... | reverse complement strand
CAGAGAGGGATTCTGAGGTAAAGTAGCTAAAATAAGGAAAGCAAGGAGAGCGCACTCCTCTTCCGTGTTGCAGTGCATTACTTGTGATGGTGTTAGTGCATCCAATACACCTGAAGAATCCTCCCTTAGCGGTCCCTTCTATTGAATACCAAAAACAAAAGGTATTTGCATCAACATTTCCCTTTCCCGCACAATCCAATCTATTGCCATTGCCAAAGCTAGTCGAGGAAGAATAGAAGAGTTACAGGATGAGAGCCTCTTTCTTCTTATGAATGGAAGGAAACATCAAAACAACGCTAAAACCGAGTGAATGTATGTCTTTTTATCCCTTTCTTTAATCGAGACTTTCATACAGTAGCAACAACTCTCCTTTCAAGTGAGCTAGAAGGGTATGTCAGAGCAGGTTGACAGGCTAGAAAGTAAGCCAGGCTAGTTAGATCTTCTCTTATAAAGCTTAGGAAAGTGGATAGCAATAAAGCCATTTCCAAGAAAGTCTTCCCCTATAATCGAGAAAGCCGTCCAATAGCAAACCTAACCCCAGCCTAGACAAATAGAGTAGAGGCAAAACCTATTATTTTAGAAAGGATAACTGATCAAAGAGACGTAGCTTTTTCTCTCTTTCCTTCTTTCCACCAAGCTTCTTTATTGGAGTTGACTTATAGTGGTTGGTTCTTGCCTTGTAGCGAGTTGGGAGGCCTACTGTCCGAATTCGAACTGGCTGCAACGGAACTCGCTAAGGCTCCATTCAAAGAAAAAAGAATGGAATAGGACGAGGCGTGGCAGATCATCTAGAATCTGGTCGGACTAATGCGCACCGGCAATCCATAGTAGAAGTTCTTTACAGGTTTGGTTTTCCTTTCTGATCAATCGAATTTTACTAAACCTCAATTCATTCAATTAGCCTTGAGGCATAAAGAAAGCAAGGGCGTAGCGTTCCATTACCGATCATGGTGATATCGGAAGCACCCCTACTCTTCTGGTCTGTCCACCTTACCTTCTGGCGCACCTCTCCTAACTATTGCCCATTTATTCTAATATATTATATATTCTTCAATATTTCTTTTTTTTTGTGTGAAGTAAAAGAAGAAAAGGTCTAGACTCCGTATAAGTAAGAATAAGATGGCAAAAGAGTAGAGATTTTACAGTTCATTCGCTTGGAAGCTAGCTTCATCTGGAGCATACACTCTGGGAGGGGTATCACAATCTTCTGTACCTATATGGAAATCGTAGCAAGGCTAGCTTGTAACATCGAAGAGCAGGCATTTCCAATTAGTTGAAACGTTGCAAAAACCATAGAGCTGGCTTATTAGGTAGTTCCTTTTTGCATTATATATTTAACGCCTTCTTGCTCATCTAGAAACTCTCCCTCTCATATCTCGTGACAACTATTCCTGTCTCGGTTATCTGTGCTATCCAAATGCCTCTTTGTAAGCCCGTGCAGACTGAAATGCATATGCCTCCCAAAGCGGATTAAGCATATCCTCGCTCTCTCTACCCTTTCCTCTCTCATTCCAGAAAAGAAGTGCAATATGCGATCAATAAGCTTACGGATTCAATACCTTTGATAGCATCATAAGTAGTGCCGTAGGTTCAATCCCAACCAATGCCCAGCTTCAGCAAATAGAAGAAGGGTTAACATCATGAATATGCGATCAAGCAAAGAGTGAAGAAGCAGCAATACGTGTTTTGAGTTATCTTTCTTTTTTCTTCTAAAAAAGCAATAGAAAAGAAGAAAGAATTCCGTAGTGTGTATCAACTTCATCTGCTTGCATTGCATCAACTTCATCTGCTTGTAAATTCATTGTGTAAAATAACTCGTAAATTCATTGTGCCAGAATTGATCACTGATCAGGTGTGATCAGTCTCATCCGTCTAAGAGACTGATCCGGTGCGATGAGTCTATTCCGTGTAATATTTTGGAATTCCTCTTCCAACTCGTCCCGGAATGGGCGTTATGGCAAAGAACAAGAAGAAAAAGAAAGAAGAAATTTGTCCAATAGTAACAAATGGTGCCTCCACAGGTTGACATCCGATCCAACCTAGTAGTAAGCAATCCGCCAAAAGCAACCAAAATATTCCTTGGTGAATCGGTCGAAAACTTGAACTACGCACATACATTTCTTTAAAAAAAGGTAAAGCCAAGAGAGATATAAAAACTGGTGCTATTGCGGCTACACCTCCCGCTTTGTCAGGTATACTGCGAAGAATGGCATGGATCGGTAGGAAATACCATTCCGGCACAATATGAGGCGGGGTGGGCATCGGATTAGCAGGTATATAATTGTCGGGATGCCCCAAAACATTTGGAGCAAAAAAAATCCAAATGGAAAAAAAGATAGCAGAAGCTACCCGACCTACAAGATCCTTTACATAAAAATAAGGGTAAGAAGCTATTTTATCCATCTCAGAATGTACACCCAATGGATTATTTGATCCATATTGATGCAATGCAGCCAGATGAAGAAGACTGGCGCCTGCTAAAATAAGGGGGAGTAAATGATGGAGACTAAAAAAACGATTTAAGGTGGCATTGTCCACGGAGAAACCACCCCAAAGCCAAGTCACTATGGTATCTCCTACTACTGGTATGGCGCTAGCTAAGCTTGTAATTACTGTTGCTCCCCAAAAGCTCATCTGACCCCAAGGTGGTACGTATCCTATAAAAGCTGTCACAATCATTAATAGGAATATGACAACTCCGAGACACCAAACAAATTCCCTAGGACTGCTATAACTCGCATGATATAGACCACGAAAAATATGAAGGTGAACCACAATGAGAAACATACTTGCCCCATTAGCATGCATATAACGGAGCAACCAGCCCCCTTCAACATCTCTCATAATGTGTTCTACGCTGTTGAAAGCTAGATCCACATGAGGTGTGTAATGCATAGCTAAAAAAACGCCAGTCACTATCTGAATGACTAAACAAATACCAGCTAACGAACCGAACCCCCACCAATAACTAAGATTGCTCGGGGTTGGATAATCTATTAAATGCTGGTTAAGTGTGGAGTATATAGGTTGTTTAAGAAGAGAGAATCGTTGGTTCCTTATAGTCATTTCTCTTTTCTATCGTGACAACTCCTCTTCCCCCTTATTTTATTTACCCCCTTGCCTTGATGGAAATTGGCTTCGCAGCGCCCTGAATAAGAAAAAAGCTGCATGAGAAGATTCATCCCATTTTGGTTTGGCGAGAGGGAGGCAGCGAATCACCTGGGCTACGGATTTGTTGGTTAGTTGATTCTCGAAATCAGGTCATTCGGAAAAAAAAAACTGCCGCTTTCTCTGCCGGTTTCTTAAGGCTTCAAACGAACGACTAGTCATGTTGATGATGAAATCAAAGTCTATTTTTTACCTTTCATGAAGAAGCCTGCGTGCAAACTACCTAGCCCTTTTCAAAAGAACGTCGATTTCCATCTCAACAAAGAAAGAACTCAAAATAAATGAAAGCAAGATTGCTTGTTGTCCTATTACTCTTTTTGTCAGCCTTGTGGAGCTTTGGAAAGGAGAGAATTTTAATAAAGTAACTCTCGGAAACTCTTATTGGACGAGAGAGAGTCAATATGATATTGGGCGTGGGTTTTTCCAACGAAACGACGAGTGAGAAAGATAAAGAACGCGACGTGGTTCATTGAAGTAGAGGTTTGATCGAGGATTGGGTGTCCTACGCTACTTCCGTTCATGTTCAAAAAAAATAGAAAAGAAAAGACCTTGGAAAAACCAACGAAACGAAGAAGTTTAGGATTGTCTTTTTCATGCGGAACCCTCTCCGTATTAGTAAGCGGGCCCTCCTTTACGCGATCGTTACTGTCCATCTTTTGAAGCTCTGCTCCCGAAAAGAGAAAGGAGACTGAACACATTTCTATACCCGAAATAGGGACGATCAATTCAATTTAAGTATACGCATACCTTTTCCCACGATTCAGGAATAGCCATAGAGGACTACGTTTTATAGACGTACGAATCCTACGATACGCGCAAAAGCTATGAAACCATTAGGAACAGCAGCCCCATTTGATTCGGCCGGCTCCTTCTTTTACCTTGAAAAACAGATAGGAACGGCAAATCCTTGTTGAAGAAGAGAGGTGAGCAAGAGTGAAGAGTAGAGCGCGCATGGGAAGTGCGGTCGCTATGAACGAAGTGGGATTAGATATGGATCTTCGAAATAAGAGTCTTTCTACTTTCTATAAGTGAATTATTGATCAAGAGAATGGAAAGAACCCCATGTATATGTGAAACTATGCTCTTAGAACACCTTCTTCCATGCTATTGAAGCAGGCGAACAGGCGAGTGAGTGAAGAGAGAAGCCATGCCTCTTTCGAGGTGAGGCAAGCGATGAACGAGTAGATGCTGCCCTTAGACCTATTCTCTCTTTCGGTAGCAGACACCGTGATGGGCTAGGCTAGGAAACCTTATTCGATACGATAGGACAGGTAAACAAAGCAAGGCCTGGGTCGAGAGCCAATTTCATATTCTCCGGTTCCATTCCTGATCGAACTCCCTTCCTGTCATCGTATCTTGTGTAAGAATCGCTTTCAGGCTTCTTATCGCTTTCTCATCAGTGGCAGTTTTGTCTCCCGTCCCTACCGATAGTAACTGATCAACTTACTGTTGGAGTTCTTAAGCATATCTTTTTCCATTATTAGTTCTATCTTCCGAGTGGACTAAGGCATCAATCTGAACTATAAGCCCTATCGCTTGGGAATAAATGCTTCCCTAGCAGCTTGCCGGAGAAAAACGAAGCCTTAGAAATTGTAAATGAATCCCTAAAAGCGGATAAAGGCTTAAACCTATTCATCTATCCTATCCCTCGCTTGACTCTTCTCGGAAAAGGTTCTCGTTCCCATGAATCTTGATCTGCCTCCTGGCATTGATAGCGATTGATCGAATTCCTACTCTGGTTTGAGAAGCTTTTCAGTTTTCCTTATCTCTCGTGCCTTTGAACTGTCCTGACTGAAAAGAATTCAAAATACGTATATTTGGTACTAAATAAACCGCCTTCGCTGGCTAATCCCTATGTCTTGGTACTCTACCCTCCCATTCATAAGAGAGTGGTAGTTGTCACCGGAAGCAGGTGTGAGTTGAGTAAGTCTTGTCAACAACGCTTCGCACAACTAAATACTAACACACTGTTTACTTCTGTACTTCTCCACCGCCAAAACACAATGACTTATGCAATTCATACAGGCACGAGCGAAAAACGAGCTGAACGAGTGATCAGGTGCTTCGACCTCTCTTTCTACGGTTGGTTTCTGACATCGATCGAGATTCAACATTCAGTAGGTTTGCTTTGACGAGTTAAAGGTGGAAGCTTCGAAGCATCAGTGAAGAGAGTGACCCGGAGCCCATCCTTCCTGTACGCATTTCTTCCTTATTTTGAAAAGCAGCACGGGGACTTCATCTGCCCATGATTGATTCCCTCACGAGGGCTATGATTTATATAAAAAAAAAGGATTTATATAATCCTGACGTCTACACAGAAAGGAAAGGGGTGAACTCCTTCCATCTTGGGTTTAGTTGCCCTGCCTGCTTTGTCTCAACGAAAGCTTTTTTGTATGGAAAAGGAAAGGCTCTTAGCCACCGGTAACCGGCTCAATGATCCCCTTTGGGCAGCTATTTCTCTGCTGCAAATGAAGAAGAATCTGGAATCGCTTGACCAATCGACAAGTTCTCTTCTTTATCTACGACCAAAGTAAAGTGAGGATCCAATCTGGAAAAAGGGCTACGAGAATCAAAGTTGACAATGCGGGCCGGGAATTAGACTACTATCCATATTCACCGGGAACTACAACTGGCAGGCTTTATCTTATGGAATTTTCGGAGGATAGGATCCATTTTTCCGACATTTAGACGATAAAGTAACTGCTTTTATCACTATTCTCAGAATGAGGGATTGGGATTGACCGGGACCTATTCTCTGGGAACTTCCGCCTCCTTAGCCAATCCACCTTATTCAGGATAGTTCGGTATGAATGGTATTCTTTTTAGTCTTAATCCTAATACTTCTATCATTGTATTAAATACCCTAGTACTGTTAGGAGAATGCCCAATAGCCCTTGAGCATGGAAGGAATGATACGAAAATAGCGAATTTGCTTATTAGGAGTAGAAGCACTTTTCGATAGTAAGATAGATATAGATCTAAAGGGCTTAGCAGTTCTTACAATACCAGTAGTAATAGATAGGATACCTTACGGAGATACCTTGAAAAAAAAGACTAGTTAGAGTTTCTCAAAAAAGCTTAGGAAAGCAGGTTTAGGAAAGGCAGTTTCACCAGTGTCTAAGTAAGAAAAGTAAAGTTAGTCATCTAAGGAAAGCCTTGGGCGAAAGAAAAACCCTTTTCTCTGCGCATATTCCCTTTCTAGAGTATTATACTGTCAATAACTATCCTTTAGTTTCCTAAATCCCTTTTGCCGCCTCAAGTAAAGTCTAATATCAGAAGTAGTAGATGCTACTGAAAGAGGTATGTCATAATCATAAGTAGTTACTTCTTCCATTTTTACTGTAATAGAGTTCAAGTAGTTGATAGCGCCAGTCTAAGTAGTTATCTCTGTTCTCTTTCGGAGATGTAGTAAACTATGCGTAAGCTGTATTTGACTATGGATAAGGAATAGTTCTTGCCTATCTATCCGGAGTATTTGCCTATTCCTAAGTAGTTATTCACTATCCATAACCTTTATTAGTATCTGACCTCTTGGGCAAGCCAGAATCAGTAATTCTGAAAAGCTAGTATCTTTACCTCTTTCTTTCCTCCGTCTAAGGCCAGTCATTTTCCTTCTCTGCGGTTGCTTATGGTGAGTGCTAATTCCTTCCAATTGCAGTCCTTCGGGGTTATTATCCTGGTATATGAAAGATAAGATCAATTCCTTAGGAGACAGGTATCGATGCTTGCCAGCAGGAGAAAGATCACTAGGTTCAGTCTCAGATCTGATCAATAGGGTTCCCTAGGTACATTCCGTTTTCTGGAAATCCAGCAGGGATAGTAGCTCCCTTTTCGAGGGCAAAAAAACTTGTTAGGCTATCCGAGATCAACTACTTGTCCAGCTTTTTGGAGTGAAAATAAGGAGTGCCCGGCCATCTAAAGTGCCAGTCTAAGTTCCCCTCCAGGCTGCAGGGTAAAGGGCAGACACAGGTTCAGAGCGAGGGGAAAGGATCAAGGGTGCGTAGTATGCTTCTTACCCGCCTTGTCTGCTAGGTCTAGGATTGGTTTTGTTAACTAGAGATCTTTTCCTGGGCGTTTACACCTATTCCATTTTGAAGCTAAGCTCGTTTTCGAGTACTAAGCATAGCATATATATTACTTGCTACTTGCCAATATGTAGATAAGTGAGTGTAAAAAGTAAATGTCCGACCGTGGCTATTGAATCGTCGAGGTTGTGTTAGTGAGCTGCTCTTTGAGTCTACCTTTTGCCCAAGGATGTAGTTGTCTATGCATAAAGATGATACTCATAGTGTAGTAAAAGTCTTGAAGGAAGGATATAGTGCCAAAAGGCATGGTCCTTATAGTGGATAGTACGAGTCAGGGGAAGACCATTCCCAGTAAAGATACTTTTTCAATCCAGTTTTGAAGCTCTTTTATTTCCAAGGGCAATGAGGAAGGATTCTCCCCAAGACAGGACTCTTTGTTTACATTCCAAGGTGGGAATGGGTGAGAGGTAGTCTATCTCTGGCTGGGATGAGAGTCTAAAGTAGTATTCTTCTTCAGTGGAAGGCTCTGGGAATCCCTCTTTTAGTTGGCAAGGTCAATCTAGCAGATGATAGGTTTAGAGAGAGCTGGCTTTAGGGGTTATAGGGCAAAAGCTATATCAGCTGTTAGCAAGCAATCGTCAGGGTCTGACGGGGATGTATAAAGGTTCGTGAGATTATAGGCAGTAAAGCGAGTATCAATCTTGACCTTTCCGGTATCTGTATCTGGCTCAATGGAAGCACTAAAAAAGTCGTCTCTTGTTCTTTATTAATTGAAAGCAATAGAGGGTTAGCCAGTTTACTTTCTTGGGACTCCAAACGAGCCAGTTGCTGTCCTAATAGAAGTTCATGTCGATCCAGCCGAGCCAGTGCCATCATTAGAAAGTCCGGCCATTTTTGTTTAAGCCAGTTCAAGTTAGGGCAAGGAGGAAAGGAAGAGAGTAATGCAAGGATGTCAAGAATGAGGCGCTAGAACATTGGATCCAGTTGGAATTGTAGTTCTCTTTGCTGTTGTGCCAATCGATCTCGAAAACGATTCTTGCGACGGAGATCAGCTGAACTCACACATTCCACCTCATGCTCTGCTGATGTAACTGGCTCCTTCAACTCCATTCGAATCATAAAAAATAAGGTCGCACGCATCTTCGGAAAACAAATTATCACGAGCTAGTGGTTCCGCTCTAATAAAGTTTTTGATAACACAGCAGGCAAGTGCAATGTACTTCAGCTTCCACTAGAAATAGGGCATGTCCCTGAGAATAGGAAAACGGGACACCAAAACATCTCTCGATAACATTTCTCAATGATGAGTGCAAGTAATTAAACCGCTCTTGTGGTCGGGACACCGCCTTCTTCTCTATAATCACGCAAGTGGTACCGCTCCCCACGGTAAGGAGAAAGAAAGCCTGGGATAAAGGTAGAGCGTTTGTCCACAAGATAGTATTTTCTGTGTGACGATAGTGGCCATTTTCCGGTTCAGTGATTGTCTCCAGAAAGATTATAGATTCATTTGCCCTCCCAACCAAGCATGACATATGTGAAACTCATGTTCAAATCAAAAGCACTGAAACTCTTCTGTGTTGGCTCGTTTTCCACGATAACGTATTTGGTTTGCTGTTTGAACTCTGGCAGAAATGTGTGTCCCGTCTCCAACGCTATTCTAGAAATGAAAAAAGCTATAATAATAGATGAATTAGAAAACTCAACTGTTCTTTGTGATTCGGTACCGCTTGAACTAACTGTCCCAATTCTTGGTAGGTACTTATTAGGGGAAGGACAAGCACCGAATGAACAACGATCTCCCGGTCCCACTTGATTCAAGTGGAATTTATGGAACCCTGGGGACTTGACTCTTTTAAGAGAAACTAATTCGAAGTGAAATATCTAGAATATGCTTTACACTCCATTTTCACACAGGTATGCCTCCCTACCTTTCTGTAGATTGATGGACTAATAAGACTCTAAATCCTTGTTTTTAGCATCCCTTTATTTTGGAACCTTTCTTAGGAACTTCAAACGGAACAAGGCTAGGATCCTAATCTCTATTCCTTCCTCCTTTGCGTCCTCCAATAAAGTATGACTGAAGTAGATATAAAACGTGTCGAAGAGCTATAGACTCTTTTCTTTTTAGAGCTTATCATTGTCATTGATTGACCAGCATGACTTATGGATTGAATTTGATACTGTGCTATTTGAATAGCGAGATTCTTGAAAGGCGGAGGAGAAAACCATTTCCATTAATATATGACATTGAATTCATATCTGTGAAAATGATAAGCATGGGATTGAGCAGGATAGAGTTGGCCTTGCTAGAAGCCTACTTTCTTTAGAGAAAAGAGCTTATAACTCGCTTTTACTACCTCATGCGTATAATCTAATCTATCGCGAGCCTACTCAAACAGAGGGAAATCGACATTTCTTTAATAGAAAGAAGCTTATCCTGATGTGGAGTCTAGTGCTGAAAATAAACAGAAAGGTACCATGGCCTATTCGTAGCTTGATAGAATGAGAAGAAGGCATTTCCTACACTACACCATGGCATTCTATGGATAGAGCTGCTTAAGTTTTAGTGGGAACGAACCTACGTGCTTAGATCAAATACGAATGATTCGAGATTTCCAAATCCATTGAGATAAAGGGGAAGATCAAAAGAAGCGTCTCTTGCCAAAGAATTCTATACCCAAAAAACTGAGTGAGGAGCAAAAGCACGAGGTAGTAGTCGTGGCCGAAGTACACTTGGTTGATCAGCAGGCGGGGCGCATTGGTAAGGTCATGCAGATTGTGATGCCAGCTAGCAAGGATATGCCACCCGATACAGACTCATAGATGGGCCTCGAGGAGCTTACTTACCCATTTCCAAGTGGTGAAAGAAATGGAATTCAGATGATAGGCTTCGTCGCCCTAGCTTTGATTATTATGTTAGATCTCGGGGTAGCCCCAGAAAGCCTAGTGGATTATAATCGTAGAAGGAAAGATTTATGAATCTATTAGTTCGGCAGCAAGCAGGGGAATGGGACGCATTAGGCTGATCGATGGCCTACAGATCCTATATTCGTTTCCCAAAGGCCTGAGAAAGGTGTTGTAGCCTCGGTAAGGTTAACTAGCAACTTGACTCACTGCACTCGAAAAAGATAGCAAAGCGACAATCGGTCGGTATGGGTGGAACCTAGTATAGCTGCGCTTTCTTTTCTTCTTCTTGGTCTAGTCTATCTACCCGTCTCTAAGTAAGCCCCTCACCTTCCCTTTTTGGAGTAGAGGTCAGAGGCTAGTGCGGGTAGCCCTGTCGGAAACTAGAAAGAAGAGGCTGATGCACCTGCCCGGCGGTGGGTGGGTTCAGCTCGATCAACTGGGATAGGAGCTCTATCTTGCTCCATGGTGTTCAAGCAGTGCGTCCAGAAAGCTGTGATTCATGGGAGGGAGCAGCTTCAATAGCTTTGGCTGTGAAAACTCTTGGTCTTGGAGCATCAGTGTCATCAGTTCACCCAAGATCAGCAGGACAAATAACTACTAGGTTTGTGCCAGAAAAGCGTCTTGCGTGACGGCGAAAGAGTGGAAAAAGAAAGAGATTCATCAGCTATGGAATCTGACAGGTATCGGTATTGAACAGAGGGGGCTGTTCACAAAGCATCCCATGGTGCGCTCCGAGGGGAAAAAGTCTCGGGCGGTATGGAGCGGCTTGCCTACTGCTTTGTTACCAGAGCTGGATCGATTTCATCTTTTCCCAGTGCCCATGCTCCTACTACTACTTATGCAGCTATTCAACCTCCCATAGATGGTAATGGTGCTTCCCCAGCAGCTGTTCCTACTCCTTTGGCTGGTGCCAAATCAGGTGACTTTTAAGTTGAAGCTTGCCCGCAGAACGATGTAACCATGCTGGCAGTACTATGATTGCCTTAGAGCGCAGATGTCTCTGTCCCTAGGAACGTGATGCTTAGGTGCGAGGTGAAACACAAGCAGGAGATCGAGAAGAAATCATACGGATTGCAACCTACAGATGAAGAATCTGCTTCATTGTTCCCACCATCTATATCAGATGTTTAATAAGAATAGGAATCGAATAAGCTGCTGATTGACTGAGGAAGCATTTGAAAAGAAAGGAAGGGTGATGCTTGTTAAACAAAGCTGCGTGTGGGGCCGCCACGTATAGCTGTAGTTTCTGCTGTAGCATCGGTTATTTCCGTTATTGCTGTAGTAGCATCGGTTATTGCTCAGGTTACGAATGACCCAATCTATCTATGGCAACCACCCCTACTTTTAGTAGATAGAGATGCGCACCTAGAAAAGACGGACTCCAGGTTATGCCCTTCTGACTTCTTCTCTTGTCTGTCCTTTACGCAAAGCGATCTATGGTCTCAACAAGCCCCGATAGCGTCGGTTTTTGAAGCACAGTGGTTATCCAGGCAGGGTTTGCTCGGAGTGATCATGATTCGGCCATGTTCGTATCAGTTTATCCTCGAGGACGTGCTATTCTGTTGTTGTATGTTGATGATATCAAACTGACTGGTGATTACTCCGTTACCATATCGCTGATCGAGTGTCGCCTTCATCAATTATTTGCTATGAAGGCGCTGACGCGCCCTAAGCCTTTTCTTGGCTTGGAGGTCGCATCGCACATTCTCCTCGTGGATATTTGGTATCTCAGATCAAATAACGTCATGACTTGATCACTCGAGCTCAACTCAATGATGAGTGTTGACACTCCCTTGGAGCTTTACGTTAAACTCCGTCCGACTGATGGCTCACCATTATCTGATCCGACGCAGTACAGACAGTAGGTCGGCAGTTTGGTTTATCTGACGATCTCTTGCCCAGATGGCTTTTCTTAAGAAAGTCAGCCTTTCATGGCTGCCCCCCGGTCAGTTCACTTTGCAGCAGTTCATCGGATTCTTAGATATATTCGAGGTACCTTTTCTCGAGCCGTCCTTTTTTCCGTCATCGTCTTCTTTAGAGTTGCGTGCAACTACTGATGCCGATTGGGCCTTCAGATAGGTGCTCAACTACAGGCTTCTCTATTTTTTGGGGAGACTCTCCACTATCTTGGATGAGATAAAAGCAATAGACAGTTGCTCCTTCCACTGCCGAAGCGGAGTACCTGCCATGGCACACTACTAGATAGATTGTATGGCTCCGTTGGTGACTTTCTGATCGCGGGTTTCATTTGCCCAACGCCATTCATCTTGCGTCAAATCCGGTCTTTCATGCAAGAGTTTCATTTTTGGCCGCTACTACGTTCGTCGAAAACTTCTTGATGACACCATCATCTCATTACCTTATTTTTTTCCTTCGACTTCGGCTATGACCAATGCCCCACCTAGCTGAATAGGCGTAACAAAGCTACCTGAAAAAGGCAAGGTGTACCTTAAATGGAAATCGACAAATTGCGTTTTGCCAGATGGATTCTAAAGAAAGATTCCCGGATAAAGTTCAGTATAATATTTAGTTAGAATCTAAATAAAGGCGCATACGTGGGCGGGCAGGGGGCCCCACTACTTCTTCATTCAGGGGGGCTAGCCTCATGACTTCCCACTGGGCGAGGGGTGCACCTAACCCACCTACTCACTCATCAATTACGGTGTTCAGCTGACTTGCACAGAAAGACCCCTATTGTTTAGTAATTTGGCGCCCCATCTTTTGATTGACTGTTGTCAACTAATCTTTTCAATGTTCGATTCTACTCTATGTTAGAACATTTCAGTGAATGCTATTTCGATCTAAGTGGTCCTATTCTCTGTCCCGTGCTAGGAAGCATTACTCCTCTTTTCATTCCAAATTCTTCAATAAGACCGATACGATTGATTGGTCTGTGCGTTTCTCTTATTACTTTTTTGTATCCCCCTGTTCCTCGGATACAATTCGATCCTTCTACGGCCAATTCTCAATTTGTGGAAAGCCTTCGATGGCTTCCTTATGAAAACATCCATTTGTATATGGGTATAGACGGTCTTTCATTATTCTTCGTGATATTGACCACATTTCTGATCCCTATTTGCATTTCAGTGGGTTGGTCTGGTATGAGAAGTTTTGGGAAAGAGTATATTACAGCATTTCTAATTCGTGAATTTCTAATGATCGCCGTGTCCTGCATGCTGGATCCTCTACTATTCTATGTTCTTTCCGAAAGCGTGCCAATCCCTATGTTGTGCGGAGCTGAGCATCTTCTATTCGCTGGGATCAAGCTTTTCCTCTGCAGGGGCCTTGTGCAGTAAACCCCCTACGGGCGGTCCCCCGTCGTCGTAAAGTAGTAAAGGTCCCCGCGAAGCTTTCGGGAAGAGGGGTAGTCTTGTGCGTAAGCATAGCATTTCTGGTCGAACCACCGAACCACACATCTTTTTTTGGTGGGAGGGTACTCCGAGTAGTGGGTACCTCGTAGGACCTCGACCCGCCTACTCAGGTCTTGTATGGATATGCAGGAAGGGGTGCTCCTAGGTGTGTGTAGGGGGGTGTGTTTGTTCGCGAGAATGGATTCCTCGTCAAGTCAGGGGGGGTGTGGACACACTTGCGCGAATTCGGGTAACGGCTACAAGGGATAAAAATAAAGGAAACTGTACCCGACCAGGGATGGACGTAAACTCGTAAGCTACCGAGGGTAGGGATAATCGTCCAGGTCTTATTGTTGTTTAAAGCCGCCCCGCCACAGCAGGCAGGTTAGTTCCTCTGTCGTTGCCGGAGAGTTCTTGGCGAAGAGACCTTAGGATTAGGATAAGTTGCTAAAACAAACGGAGGGGAGGATCGACCCGTTCAGTAGAATTCCGAAGAAAGACTGTTGGCAGCAGGTGGAGACATTTCTTTGGCCCCCTTCCAAATAAATGCGGGCAGGGTAGAGCTCGGCAGAGGGTTCGAGAATAGGGTAGGGTCCTGTCCTAATAAAGAAAATCAAGATAAATAAAGGGGCGGGTCCCTTTATGCATGCATCTTCGTACAAGTGGAGGCCGGAAAGATCAAACCAATAGAACCGCTCACATCACAGTAGTCGTAGTTGCGTAAAGGCCGTCAGTCGGGGGGCGACCATAACATAAGGCAATGACTTTCACGGATCTCTCTCTATCTATAGATATAACGAACGGGCGGGTTCGAAAGGTAGGGTTTTTTACGGTCGGGTCCCCTACCACTAGTCCGGCTAGCCTTCTTCGGGCAGGAAGCAGGCCGGGCCCGACGGGCGGGCATCTCCCGCAACGCAAGCTGCATTGTTCGCCACCACCCGAGAAGCAAAAGATTCGAGAGTCAAGGCGGAAAAGACAAGCATAGTGGTCTAATGACAAGGGCCGACGACGGAAGCTCGGGACGGAGCCGTATGATGCGGAAGTCTCACGTACGGTTCCCTGAGAAGGGAGTGGCTACCCACTGGAGCTTCGACCAACCACCACCGGTCAATTCCGCTTTGGGGCCACCCCTTACTCTACCATCATTATAGGGGTATGGGGTTCGAGACAAAGAAAGATCAAGGCAGCATATCAGTTTTTCCTATATACTTTACTTGGATCCGTTTTTATGCTATTAGCTATTCTGTTGATTCTTCTCCAAACAGGAACCACCGATTTACAAATTTTATTAACCACAGAATTTAGTGAGCGGCGCCAAATCCTTCTATGGATTGCCTTTTTCGCCTCTTTTGCCGTCAAAGTGCCTATGGTACCAGTTCATATTTGGTTACCCGAAGCCCATGTAGAGGCACCTACGGCTGGATCCGTCATCTTGGCAGGAATTCTTTTAAAATTGGGAACCTACGGGTTTTTAAGATTTTCAATACCCATGTTTCCCGAAGCGACACTTTGTTTCACTCCTTTCATTTATACTCTAAGTGCGATTGCTATAATATATACTTCCTTGACCACTTTAAGACAGATCGATCTTAAGAAGATCATTGCCTACTCCTCAGTAGCCCATATGAATTTGGTGACTATTGGTATGTTTAGTCGGGCGGCGGCCGTTAGGTCACCTATTTTGAGTTATGGACACACAAGCAAGGCCAAAACATGTGTGCCGGGCGTGCGACCCATCAACCTACTAGCAATAGGGGAGAAAACTTAGCATGTCGCAACAAAAGCGTCGATTCGAGGCGTCAGCAACGCCGTCTGTTCCTAAAACAAAACCCCTTAGCGCCCCGGGACGGGAGTGGGGGACGGCCCTACGCAGACAGCAGCAGCACCGGCTCTACGAAGTCCGAATCGAATCTTTCGGTTGGCTTTCCCGTGAATAAGAATAGTTGGGCGCGGCGAAGCGAGCGCTTCTAGCTGTTTCGCTTGCTTCTTTCTTATTGTGGCGGCTATTATGGCGTGGCTGAAATGAACGAAAAGCGAGACTTTCAAATCGATTGATAGATGGCCTGATCTGTTCTGATAGATCGAAAGGGAATCTATCAATAATAAGGGTTGACCTCTTTCTATCTATTGATGATACAAGATATCTATCTATTCTGGATCCATCATAAATAAATCGATATGTATCTGATGGAGTCTACATCGTATGTAGAGCGCCCAAGCGCTTTTTTGGCCTGCTCAGTTCTATTATCCATCGGTCCAATGCACTGGCTCATCTCATGGAGGGAAAAAGCAAATGTAGTTAGTTGTCTTGTTGTTGTTCGCCGCCTCGACACATTCCCCGGCATCGTCCCACACAGAAAGAAAGAGCGTGGAGCCCCGGCCCGACCTGTAAGTCCGCTAACGTAAAGCGAGGAGTTGAGCCTGAACTGGCGAACCGAAGTCACTTTCGTAACCATACTTCCTACAGCTAACACGTGTCCAGTCCAGCGGGAACGCGCAGCGCAAACGAACGTAAGCTGCTATACCGAATCCCCCGCAGGCCATCGGGGACCTAGTGGTAAGGCCATGATCCGCAGGGGAAGGGATCACTCATTCTTCTATTGGGGACAGGTGCACGAACGACAACTCCAAACGTCAGACATCCGCCGCCTATACCTACCGTTTAGGTGGCACCAGCGAGATCCAGCTAAGGTAAGGAACTTCGTGTCGCGGCTGCTCCACTCCGCTGCGGTCTTTTGAACTGAACTTCGTTGCCTTCCCGCGCGCGAAACGAATGGGCGCTGTGTCGTGGGTCAGTTTTGGGGCGGGGGGCAGAGAGAGACCAGAAGAATGATTCATTTGGATCGACGAGCCATTTCGCGAATCAATAGAATGTCTCTCTATCCATATCTATTCTATCTTTATATGACGGGCCATAAAAAAAAGAAGTATTTTTTTTATGGCATGTGAGATGATCGCGCCTAGTAGCCACATATCAGCTGCGCTCAATATGCGGGATTTCCGTTGGATCAGATCTTTCGCTTTGACGAATTTGGACCTAGCGAAAAGGACTCTAAGCCTTCGCGCAAACAAGCAAAGTAGAAGCAAGACGAGGAAGCGGAGCTGTCGTAGAAGCAGTAGCTTCCCCCGACAATATACAATACAACAGTAGCGACCATGAATAAAAAAGCCCCTAGTTTATAACGAGTTCGCAGCTTTTCCCGGGCCGGAGAACTACTTAAAAGTTTGATTGATCGCCTTTCTTTGATATGTGTTCAATTTAGTACAATACAAACTACAACTAGATCAAAGCGGAAGGGCCACTCACTATAGAAGCTATAACTAGCCTAGCCCTAGCCAATAGTATAGAGTTTAGTAGTCGGCCAAACCCCCATGCTCACGACATGTTCTTGATATTGATTGAGTTGGAGGGAGTCAGAGACTACCACGGAATCCTTCCATAGTCACCCCGGTGACCTTCGTCACCAAAGCGTCACGACAGTTTCAAAGACCCCTCATATAATCTCCAGTGGGGATCAGTCGGAGCACGTAGGAATGCCGACCACTACATAAGCCGCTGGCGGAGAAAGCTCGAAGAGCTTCCCTTCATTCGCTTCGCGGGAGTCGCACACAGCACATAGCTGGAAGTCAGAGGGCCCGTACTACCTGCCTAACCCTTCGGTCCGAGGGACCGTAGAACGGAAAGCGCCTTCTAAACAACTCGGCAGAAGGGAAGGGGCCTATGTATTTGCATGACCCCTGCGGATTTGACCCTACCTACACCCGGAGCCAATCCCCTAGCGGTCCTGCCACCACGCCGCAGAACAGGAGCTCGTGTGGAACCTTGGATTTCTGGCGTAACAGCGGTGGAAGGTATAAAAATATTACGGCCGCATAACATAGGGGCCTACGCTAAGGTCGGCCAAAATATGGACACCCGAAGGGCCCGGCGCGCACAATCCTATCCTATCTGAGCCCGTCATTGCATGCACTTCGGACAGCCGTCCGTAGCATCATAAAGAGCACCTCCCTTTCGAGGTACCCAAATGGAACGGTCTTTATTTGTGTTGTTGGTTGGTCTTTCTCAACGTGGTCTATAGCACGAAAAACCATTCTTTACAAGATAGGGCCGTTCACATGAAAGAAAAGCTAAAATCCATTCTTCATGGTCGGGCGCATTTCTCCAAATCCTCCAGGATCACAAGTGGAACGCTAAGCAAGGGTGGGGAGGCTGCGAGCTCCGCGTCGAACAGAAAGAAGCAAGCAGGGGGTGTTGCCGTAGCGCGCCCCGGAGAGCAAGCGTAGGCAACCAAACAAAAAAAGGCTACAAAAGTAGCTAGCTAGCGTTTTTAAGCTGGCTGCCTTTTCTAGCGCGCGTACTCTTCTGTGGAGTCGCACGGAACGAGCCTTGTCTTCCCTCCAACGACTAGCTCCCTTTTCTTGTTCCGGTCACCCTTCTCTTGCCGTGGAAGGACTTTTGCCTGTGGTGTGGTCCAACCCGTGGGCGGAGTCGCCCTCATCCCCTCATTGCTCAGTGCTCCCTGCAGCTTCGCAGGGCTTTACCCGCGTGGACGCGGGCTTCTATAAGAGAATGAAAAGCTCTCTCTTTACAATAAAACGCGAACTGCGCGGAGCCCACCCTTTTTCGTTTTCTGCCGCCACTGGGTGGCCGCTGGGGAAACACAGCCCGGCCGCCTCTCGGGAAAGGGGGGGTGGGGGATGGGCCTACCTATCCCGAGGGAGCAGTTGAGAGGTTCCATATGCCGAGCCGAAGGGCAGAACTTCAGTGCGTGATCGTAGTATGTCACCTCGTCTCGTCCTCGCAGCATCGAAGAGTACCTATGCACTATGTTCCGGTTCACTGATAAGGAAGATAGAGTTGGGGTGGGGGTCTACGATGTGATACTATAGTATGCCCCGGGGAGAAAGATGCGCAACTCAAAACGGAAGCAGGAAGCGTGTTGTCAAAAATATCGGAGGTTACCAGATCTCTGAGACTACCATTGATCCGACAGAGCGGAACAACCAGAAAAAGAAGTGGAGTTAGAAAGCCGTATGATAGGTGGTAACTATCTTGTACGGTTCGGGGGGTAAGCGGCGTACTCCGGGGGAATATTAGGCTCTATCGAACATACAGGGAATTGGAGGTAGCATTTTACTTATGTTAAGTCATGGACTGGTTTCTTCAGCCCTTTTTCTATGTGTTGGTGTTCTATATGACCGACATAAGACTCGACTTGTTAGATATTATGGAGGTTTAGTGAGCACCATGCCGAATTTCTCTACCATTTTCTTCTTTTTCACTTTAGCCAATATGAGTTTACCCGGCACTAGCAGCTTTATCGGGGAATTTCTAATCTTAGTAGGAGCTTTCCAAAGAAATAGCTTAGTAGCCACATTAGCAGCGCTTGGGATGATTTTAGGCGCGGCGTATTCCCTTTGGCTATATAATCGTGTGGTTTCTGGAAATTTAAAACCCGATTTCCTCTATAAATTCTCCGATCTAAATGGCAGAGAAGTTTCCATATTTCTACCTTTTCTTGTTGGAGGGGCGGACCGTCCGTTGAACTACCAAAAAGGGTAAACCAATGTGATCATAACATTGTAGGTGCTTGCGATGGGACGGATGCGACTTCCCTCATAAGTAATGGGTGGCATAGCCCGTAGCAGAAGTCCCCTTTTTTTATCCATTTCTTTATTACCCCAGAGGGGCCCGCCCTGGTGGGACCGAGAGAAAGAAAGGACGGGGGGGGCGACCATGCATGGCACTTCTCGACCGTGTCTCCGAGGGACAGTTGAACGAGCGACTCATGAATGCTGCCGGGTCGGACGAGCCAATAACTCGAACGTGTTCGGTCAGTTTTTTGAGCAAGAATCACAGCGTTACCTTACCTTCACCATGATACGGACTCCAAGTTCTTATGGCAGAGCACGAGGAGTTTCCTTCAATATGATGATGAGAATGGAAACCAGAAGCACGACTGGGTCTTCGTAGTCCGAGATCATACTTATATATCAGTCACAGTAACGTAAGCATGAGACTTTTTGGTAGTACCGGTGAACCAGATGGCCGCGGCGAGGGAATCTGGGACGGAGGACTCGTAATATCTCTATAGATCTGGCAAAAGCGAAAGACCCCTAACGTCAGGGGCTGACCACTGAGCTCACTCAGGCCTCGCTGGGCGGGCCAGAGTGGGTGCGAGCTGGAATTGCCATAGCTTATGGTTAGAGCAATAGGAAAGGGCCCAGCGGAGAGAACAGTCAGGATAACGAGCGCGGAGCCCGCTTGGCAGGCGGCAGGAGCTGTGGGCAAGTGCTTGCTTGGTAGGCCAACAGCCCTGTGAACCGGGCGGGGCACTCGACGAAAGGGGGCACACTGAGCAAGTACGAAAAATTGGCCCCGCGGAGCTTTCAAAAAGAAAAGCAAGGACCACTACGGGAGGTCGAACCACGGACCGGAGGTAGTAGAACGTGATCCGCACCGGTCAATATTGGATCAAACAATAGGGGACCGTAGCACTGACCTTTCTTTTTCAAGACAATAGGTACTGTTCCCTACCGAGACAAGGGACACTCTCAACGGATCCTCCACGCGCTGGGCATACCATAGTTCTTCCGTGCGTCTTTATCGTGGCGGAAACAGAACAAAAGGGAAGACCCGGCCGACTCGCCCAGGGCTCGAGGGCGAGCCATACGAGAGTGAGTCGAATTCTGTTTACGTTCTCGGTTTGGTTCGGGCCCCTCTCGATCTTTTGCGTATAAGGGAAGGGGGAAGGAGTCTAAATCTATGGACATTAATGAACCACCATTGATGGACGTTGCACATGACACGATCAATTCGACTCGACGGTCCGGTGCTAATAGAAGTCGCTTACTCTCCGTCTAGCGAAGGTGCCAGGGCAGGGCTTTTTTGTAGTAATAGTGGGCGGGTCTCATGAGATTTCATCTATGCCGGCCGTCGGAATCAAACGAGGGTCGAAGGACCATTCGATTCATTAAGGGGGACGGCCCATTTGTAAGGCGGGGGGGCCTGAATGAAGAGCGGACCAGACTCTTCTTTGTTTCAGCTGCTCCCACGCACGAAGATTTATCTATTGATAGAGTTAAGGGCTCGGCTCCCCCGACTCTAAAAGGTTAGGTTACTACCAGCTTGCCTCTACGGAAGAGGTGTACTTTGTACTGTCTAGAGGTCATATAGATCGGAACCCGGAGCGAGTTGAACGAAAGCCTTACCCACTGCTACAACTACTGGCGCTTCAAAGGGCTTAGATTCTAAGGTAGGGGTGTCAGCCGTGAAAGCCTTTGGTACTTTAGTAAGGCGAGCAGCCCTTAAACAAAATCAAAGGCGCGACCATCCCCCCTTCCCCTATTTTTGCATTTCATTCTCTATTTGGCCCGCCTCATGAAAAATGATAGGCCTATTGATTCGAAGTAAGTACGAAAGGGTCGGTCAATAGCATAGCTCTTTTTTTTTTCTCCTTTCGAAGGAAAGGCCTTCGCATTCTTAATCTGGTAGGGCCGGACGGCTTTGTTTGCCCTAGCTTGGCGAATCGCGCCCCTGACCGTTCTCGCGAAGTCTTTGCAACGGCTGGGAAACCTGTCTACGAAGCTAAGCATATTGCCACGCCGACCATCAAATACGAGATTGGGCCCCTTCTCAAAGATGGAATGGCCCAGCCCAATAAAGGAAGGTTAACGTACGCGATGCCTTCCATTTGTACGAATCGCGAACATACCACGCACGACCGGACGTAGAGCCAAAATTCACTGGCAGACCGAGTCGGGCGCAGGTGCCAGATCCTCAAAGTAAAGTATCGATCAGCCTAGTGTACCAACCACGTGGTACGACGGGCACTCAAAGACCTGGCGAATGAGGGCCCACCCCACCCAAGAGCGCTTATGTCATATGGGAACTCTTGGCTGGAAACAATCCTTATGGTTTTTATATCCGGTTAGAATAATAAGAAAGAATCAAAGTCCAGGTTGGTTGGTGAGCCTAGTGATAGGAGACTATCTAGCTTGGTTCGGAGAGCACTTGTTGGGTTTAAGATTAGTTTTTTGCTAAATGTTACGGCCTAAATGCTGAACTATTGACCCTACTTGTTCGGATGGGTGTTCACCCCAAAGTGTTCCCGGACTGCATGCATACATCCGTAAGTAACTTAGTGCAACATGGCAAATTTCATTGAGAGGAATCAGCAAAGAAAAGAAATCTTCTCCGGGTGACTGGATCGCCCCGGAACCACAAGAATCCTTAGAATGGGATTCCAACTCAGCACCTTTTGTTTTGAGATTTTGAGAAGAGTTGCTCTTTGGAGAGCACAGTACGATGAAAGTTGTAAGCTGTGTTCGGGGGGGAGTTATTGCCTATCGTTGTCCTCTATGGTAGAACCCGTCGGGGAGGCCTGAGAGGCGGT
>Ga0182232_1000143_pt1 | contig 21912 bp, 18 predicted proteins | sample G6R1MG_30_FD_155484 | JGI IMG/M metagenome (GOLD analysis project Ga0182232, IMG submission 155484) | Phyllosphere microbial comminities from miscanthus, Michigan, USA - G6R3_NF_07NOV2016_LD2 MG | ecosystem: Host-associated > Plants > Phyllosphere > Phylloplane/Leaf | place: USA: Michigan... | reverse complement strand
GCTCGCCCGCGACACCGGCCCAGCTGATTTCGCCCGTGCCGCCCTAGAGAGCGTCTGTTACCAGACCCACGATCTCCTCGCCGCCATGCGGGCCGACTGGCCGGGTGCGGATGCCGAGACCGTGCTGCGAGCCGATGGTGGTATGGCCGCCTCAGACTGGACGATGCAGCGCCTCGCCGATCTCCTCGGCCTGTGCGTCGACCGCCCCCTAGTGCAGGAGACCACGGCCCTAGGGGCCGCCTACCTCGCCGGTTGGAGCGTAGGGTTCTATCCGGAGCCGATCGAGTTCGCTCAGGCCTGGCGCTTGGAGCGGCGCTTCAGCCCGAGGATGGCGGCGACCGACCGGGCCGTGCGTCTAGACGGCTGGCACCGAGCGGTCCGTGCCCTGCGTGGGATGAGGGCACCCCTCGATCCAAAGGACCGTTCCACGCCGTGAGCTACGAAGACGTCTGTACCTGCGCGGCACGAACGCGTTGTGGAGCGGGCGTCCGGCTCATCCCACCCTTGCGGCAGTGCCATACACGGTGTCGGCCCGCGCCTCGAAGGCGTCGGTGAACTTGCGGAAGGCCCGGTCGAACATCGTTCCCATGAGGAGCCCCAGGGTGCGGCTCTTGAACTCGTAGGTGATGAAGAAATCGACGTTGCACCCCGCCCCCTCCGCCTCCTTGAACAGCCAGCGGTTCTCGAGGTGGCGGAACGGCCCATCGATGTATTCGGCGACGATCTTCAGATGGGTCGGATCGAGGGTGACGCGGGTGGTGAAACGCTCGCGGATCGCCTTGTAGCCGACCCCCATCTCGGCGACGAGAATCTCCGTGCCGTCCTCCCCCGCCTGCCGGCGCAGCACTCGAAGGGATTCGCACAGGGGCAGGAATTCGGGGTAGCGCTCCACATCGGCGACGAGGTCGTACATCGCGCGCGGGCTGTGCCGCACGAGGCGGTCGATACGAAAGGACGGCATCGGGCCTATCTAGGCGCTGACCGCCTCGGGCGCCAGACGTGCGAGGCGCGCCATCTTCAACCGGGCGAAATCCTCCCCCGCGTGGTGCGAGGAGCGCGTCAGGGGCGTCGCGGAGACGAGGAGGAAGCCCTTGGCGTAGGCCGTGGTCTCCAGGCCCTTGAACTCGTCGGGCGGTACGAAGCGCACCACCTCGTGATGCTTCTTCGTCGGCTGGAGATATTGCCCGATGGTGAGGAAATCGACATCGGCGGAGCGCAGGTCGTCCATGAGCTGGACCACCTCGTTCCGCTCTTCGCCCAGCCCCACCATGATGCCGGACTTCGTGAAGATCGTCGGGTCGAGCTCCTTGACCCGCTGCAACAGGCGCACGGAGTGGAAGTAGCGCGCACCTGGGCGGACGGTGAGATAGTTGCCCGGGACGGTCTCCAGATTGTGGTTGAACACGTCCGGTCGGGCGGCGACCACGACTTCGAGGGCGCCGTCCTTACGCAGGAAGTCCGGCGTCAGGATCTCGATGGTCGTCGACGGGCTCATGCGCCGGATCGCCCGGATGGTGCGGGCGAAATGCTCGGCGCCACCATCGGCCAGATCGTCCCGGTCCACGGACGTCACCACCACGTGGTGCAGGCCCAGCTTCGCGACGGAATCGGCGAGCTTCTCGGGCTCGTCGGCATCCAGGCCCTTCGGCAGGCCCGTGCGCACGTTGCAGAACGAACAGGCCCGCGTGCAGGTGTCCCCCATGATCATGAAGGTGGCGTGGCGCTTCTCCCAGCACTCACCGATATTGGGGCAGCCGGCCTCCTCGCACACGGTGACGAGCCCGTGCTCGTGGACGATCCGGCTCGTCTCGGCCCAGCCGGGGGAGCCCGGAGCCCGCACGCGGATCCAGTCCGGCTTTCGCTGGATCGGCTTGTCGGGCCGGTGCGCCTTCTCCGGATGCCGGGGGCGCTGATCGTTGCGCAGGAGATCGAGGACGACGGCCATCTCACACCAAACGGGTGCGCCCGCGACGGCGGGTGCCACGGGCCAGACTTAAGAGGTTGCGGACCCCATCGCAAATCGGGGCTGGGGGGTTCGCAAACGCCTGGACGAATTTGTCAGTCGAGCCCGGAGGCAGTCCTGTGCGACTTTCCTGCCCCTGACGGGAAGACGTGCATTCGGCCCCTGGGGGCTCCGAAACACATTTCGATGAGATTCGAACGGGTGTCGGACGAAGTTTCCCATCCTCCGGGAGGATGTCACGGCCTTGAAATGCCATCGCGGAGCCGTCCGTCTGTCGCCGGACGGCTCTCACGAAGCGGCCTTCAGGTGTGGATCACCTTGCCGTAGGCGTCGAGGACGCTCTCGTGCATCATCTCGCTCAAGGTCGGGTGCGGGAAGACCGTGTGCATCAGATCCTCCTCCGTCGTCTCGAGGTTCATGGCGACCACGTAGCCCTGGATGAGTTCGGTGACCTCGGCGCCGACCATGTGGGCGCCGAGCAACTGGCCGGTCTTCGCGTCGAAGATCGTCTTCACGAGGCCGTCCGGCTCGCCCAGCGCAATGGCCTTGCCGTTGCCCGCGAAGGGGAAGCGGCCGACCTTCACGGCGAACCCGAGGTCCTTGGCCTTCGCCTCTGTGAGCCCGACGCTCGCGATCTGCGGCTGGCAATAGGTGCAGCCGGGGATCTTGGCCTTGTCCATGGCATGGGTCGGCAGACCCTTGATCGTCTCGACGCAGAGGACGCCCTCGTGCTCGGCCTTGTGGGCGAGCATCGGCGGACCGGCGACGTCGCCGATGGCGTAGATTCCTGGAACGTTGGTGCGTCCGAGCCCGTCGGTGACGACGATGCCGCGATCGAGGGTGACCCCGACCGTATCGAGGCCGAGCCCCTCCGTGTTGCCGACGACGCCAACCGCCGAGATGAGTTTTTCCGCCGTGAGCTGCTGAGTCTTGCCGTCCGCGGTCTCGACGGTGGCGGTGACCGCGTCGGCGGCCTTGTCGACCTTTGTTACCTTGGCGCCCGTGAGGATCTTGATGCCCTGCTTCTCGAAGCGCTTGCGCGCGAGACCGGCGATCTCGGCATCCTCGACGGGGAGGATCTGAGGCAGCAATTCGATCACCGTCACCTCCGCCCCCATGGTGCGGTAGAACGAGGCGAACTCGATGCCGATGGCGCCCGAGCCCATGACGAGAAGGGACTTCGGCATGGTCTGTGGAACCATGGCCTCGTAGTAGGTCCAGACCTGGTTCTTGTCGGGTTCGATGCTGGGGATCGCGCGGGGCCGCGCACCCGTCGCCACGATGATGTGCTTGGCCGCATACGATCCAGCCGCGAGGGCGCCCTTGGGGGCCGGTGCCCGGCTCGTATCCTTGACCGTGACCCGGCCGGGCGTGCTGCCCTTGGCCGCCGCCTCGATGGTCGCCTCGCCCCAGATCACGTCGACCTTGTTCTTCTTCAAGAGCATGCCGACGCCGCCGTTGAGGCGGGTCGAGACGCCGCGCGAACGCTTGACGATGGCGCCGACGTCGAACCCGACCTTTTCGGCCGACAGGCCGTAATCGGAGGCGTGTTGCATGTAGTGATAGATCTCGGCCGAGCGCAGAAGCGCCTTGGTCGGGATGCAACCCCAGTTCAGGCAGATGCCGCCGAGGTGCTCGCGATCGACCACCGCCGTCTTGAATCCGAGCTGCGCCGCCCGGATCGCCGCGACGTAGCCGCCGGGGCCGGCGCCGATGATGAGGATGTCATAGGTGTCGGCCATGATTCACTCCTGGGCCCGCTCCCTAAGGGAACGAGCCGGGGTTGTTCGAGAGGGCCCGGCTGTCGCTCAGACCAGCATGCCCATGGGGTTCTCGATCAGGCCCTTGAACGCCGAGATCAATTCGGCGCCCAGAGCCCCGTCGAGCACCCGGTGATCGCAGGACAGGGTCGCGGTCATCACCTGGGCTACGGCCGGCTGACCGTCGCGGACCACCACGCGCTTCTCGCCCGCGCCGACCGCCAGGATCGAGGATTGCGGCGGGTTGATCACCGCCGTGAAGTGCTTGATGCCGAACATGCCGAGATTCGACACCGAGGTGACTCCGCCCTGATACTCCTCGGGCTTGAGCTTCTTGGCACGGGCGCGGGCCGCGAAATCCTTCATTTCATTGGAGATGGTGGAGAGCGTCTTCTGATCAGCCTTGCGGATGACGGGCGTGAAGAGGCCGCCGTCGATGGCCACCGCCACCCCCACTTCGGCATTGTCGAAGCGCAGGATGCGGTCCTCGGCCCAGACGGCGTTTGCGGCAGGCACCCGCATGAGGGCGAGGCCCATGGCCTTGATGACGAAGTCGTTGACCGAGAGCTTGAACAGGGGCTTGCCGTCCTTGGTCTGGCCGGCGCTCTTGTTCAGCTGCTCGCGCAAGGCCATCAGGGCGTCCAGCTCACAATCCACCGTGAGGTAGAAGTGCGGGGCCACCTGCATCGCCTCGGTGAGGCGCTTGGCGATGGTCTTGCGCATGCCGTCGAGGGGCACCTCCTCGTAGGTCCCCTTGGCGTAGAAGCCGCGCACCTGATCGACGGACAGGCCAATGGGCGCTGCAGCCTTCGGTGGAGCGGCCGCAGGAATCGGCGTGGCTTTCGGCGCTTCGGCGGGAGCGGCCGCTGCGGAGGGCTTCGGCCCGGCGGCCTTGGCAGCGTGCACATCGCGCTCGATCACCCGTCCGCGCGGGCCGGAGCCTTTCACCGATCCGAGATCGATCCCCTCCAGCTTGGCGATGCGCCGAGCGAGGGGCGAGGCGAAGACGCGGGTCCCCTCCCCCACAGCGGCGGCCGGTTGGGCGCCGTCCGGCGCCTCGTTCACACGGGCGTAGGCCATCTGCCCGCCGCCCGGAGTCGCGTTCTCGCCGACCGGGTCCTTCGACGGCGCGGCCTTCGGCGCCTCGGCCTTCGGGGCTTCGCCGGCTCCCACGCTCGCCGGATCCTCGCCCTCGCCCGCGATGATGGCGATGAGGTCGTTCACCGGAACGTCCGCCGTGCCCTCCGCGACAAGGATCTTGGCGAGCACGCCCTCATCGACGGCCTCGACCTCCATGGTGGCCTTGTCGGTTTCGATCTCGGCGAGCACGTCACCGGATTTGACCGGATCGCCTTCCTTCTTCAGCCACTTGGCGAGGTTGCCCTTCTCCATGGTGGGCGACAGGGCGGGCATCAGGACGTTGATCGGCATGGCATCAGGTCTCGAGCGAGGGGGACGGCAGCGCGGCCGGATCGTCGAAGGGAAACAGGTCGTCGAGGGGAAATGTCACGGCGTCGAAGGGCTGGAGGCCGACGTCTTCGCCGCGCTGGACGGTTCCGAGGAGCAGCCATTGGTGCCCGGCGAGTGCGAAGGCTTCGAGCACGCCGTCACCCGGATCAAGGAGCCAGAGGTGACCGACACCGGCTTCCGCATAGATGCGGCGTTTGGGGCCGCGATCGAGGCGGGTGGTCGATGGCGACAGGATCTCGCACACCCAGTCCGGCGGAGTCTCGACGTAAGCGGTCTCCGGCTCGGCGGGAAGTCGCTCGCGTCGCCAGCCGGCGAGATCCGGCACCACGACGTGGGTTCCGAGATGGAGTTCCGGTTCGACCATGAAGATCCAGCCACCCGGTCCCCCACGGCCGCGCCCGAAAGGAACCTGCAGTTCGCCGGCCAAGCCCACCGCCGCCATCGCGTGCCGCGGGCGCGGCCGTGGATGGGTCTCCAGGACACCATCCACGATCTCGGCCACGAGGTGATCCGGCACGGCCTCGAGGTCGGCGTAGGTGGCCCGGCGGAGCGCGGCCTCGGCCATGGTGGTTCCCCGCTAATTCAGTCCGCCGGGATCAAGGCCCTCGGCCTCCCACCCGGCGCGGATGCGCTCGAACGCTTCCTCGTCCGACATCTCGGTCTCCAGGGCATAGACCCGAGCCGCCTGCCGAGCGAGATCGATCAGCAGCCGGCCCCAGGTCGCCGGATCGTCGAAGGAGCGCCGCAGGGCGACGCTCACGGCACCGTTCACGACACTGGCGCGCAAGACTTCGATGCCGCCGTTCTCGACGGCATCGGGCGGGGCGGAAAGCTCGGTGAAGGTATCCGTCATGATCCTCAAACTCTTCGCCCCGCCCGGCGGAACGAACCTTGGAGTGTCCTAGCGGTAGCAGACCGCTTTGACCGCCTCGATCACCTCGGCGACGTTGGGAAGGGCGAGCTTTTCGAGGTTGGCGGCGTAGGGCATCGGCACGTCCTTGCCGGTGACGCGCAGGACCGGCGCGTCGAGGTAGTCGAAGGCATCGACCATCAGGCGCGCGACGATCTCGGCGCCAACGCCGGATTGCGGGAAGCCCTCCTCCACGGTGACGCAGCGGCCGGTCTTCTTCACCGATTCCACAACCGTCTCGGTGTCCATGGGGCGGAGCGTCCGCAGGTCGATGACCTCGGCCTCGATGCCCTGTTCGGCAAGCGCCTGCGCCGCCTTGAGGGCGTAGGTCATCCCGATGGAGAACGACACGATGGTCACGTCCGTGCCGGGCCGGTGAACCCGGGCCTTGCCGATGGGCAGGACGAAATCGTCGAGCTTCGGCACCGGGAAGCTCTGGCCGTAGAGTATCTCGTTCTCGAGGAAGATGATCGGGTTCGGGTCGCGGATCGCGGCCTTGAGCAGGCCCTTGGCGTCGGAGGCCGTGTAGGGCGCGATGACCTTCAAGCCCGGCACGTTGGAGTACCAGGCGGAATAGTCGTGGCTGTGCTGGGCGCCGACACGGGCCGCCGCGCCGTTGGGACCGCGAAACACGATGGGACAGCCGAGCTGACCGCCGGACATGTAGAGGGTTTTCGCCGCCGAATTGATGATGTGGTCGATGGCCTGCATGGCGAAGTTGAACGTCATGAACTCGACGATGGGGCGCAGGCCCGTGAACGCCGCGCCGACGCCGATGCCGGCGAATCCGTGCTCGGTGATCGGGGTGTCGACCACGCGGCGCGCGCCGAATTCCTGCAGCAGCCCCTGGGTGATCTTGTAGGCGCCCTGATACTCGGCAACCTCCTCGCCCATGACGAACACGGCGTCGTCGCCGCGCATCTCCTCCGCCATGGCGTCGCGCAGGGCCTCCCGGACGGTCATGGTGACCATCTCGGTGCCCTCGGGGAACTCGGCCATCACGGGCGCGGGCGCCTTGTTGGTGATGGTGGCGGGCGCAGCGGGGGCCTTCGGCGCATCGTCGGTGGTCTTAGCCGTCGGAGCAGGCGTCTTGGCCTGACCTTCCGCCTGCATGTCGGGGGCCGGTGCGGCCTGGGCGGGGGCGTCGGCCTTCGGGGCGGTGGAACTGGCGGCGGAGGCGTCCTCGCCCTCGGCCGTGATGATGGCGATCGGCGTGTTCACCTTCACGCCCTCGGTGCCCTCCGCGACGAGGATCTTGGCGAGAACGCCCTCGTCGATGGCCTCCACCTCCATGGTGGCCTTGTCGGTCTCGATCTCGGCGAGGACGTCGCCGGATTTCACTGGGTCGCCTTCGTTCTTCAGCCATTTCGCGAGCTTGCCCTCCTCCATGGTCGGAGACAGGGCGGGCATCAGGATGTCGGTGGCCATGAAAAACTCGTCGATCGAGGAGGTGGTGGGCGGCGCGTGAGACCGGGTCTCAGGCGCGCGACTCCAGCAGGATATCCGTCCACAGCTCGGCGGGATCGGGCTCGGGATCGTGGGTGGCGAACTCGGCCGCGTCGTTCACCGTCTCGCGCACCTTGGCGTCGGTGGCCTTGAGTTCGGCCTCGGGCACGCCGTGCATGTCGATCAGGCGCTTGCGCACCATCTCGATGGGGTCGTGCTCGTCGCGCATCTTCGAGACCTCGTCCTTCGTCCGGTATTTGGCCGGATCAGACATGGAGTGGCCGCGATAGCGGTAGGTCTGCATCTCGAGGATGTAGGGCCCCTCCCCCGAACGAGCATGCGCGATGGCGCGCGCGGCGGCTTCCCGCACGGTCCGCACGTCCATGCCGTCGACCTGCTCGCCCGGAATGCCGAACGAGATGCCACGCTTCGAGAAGTCCGTCTGCGCCGAGGCGCGAGCGACGGACGTGCCCATGGCGTAGCGGTTGTTCTCGATGACGTAGACCACAGGCAGCTTCCACAGCTGCGCCATGTTGAAGCTCTCGTAGACCTGGCCCTGGTTGGCCGCGCCGTCACCCATGTAGGTCAGGCTGACCTGACCGTTCTTCTTGTAGGCGTCCGCGAAGGCGAGGCCCGTCCCGAGTGACACCTGGGCACCGACGATGCCGTGCCCGCCGAAGAACTGCTTTTCGCGTGAGAACATGTGCATGGAGCCGCCCTTGCCGCGGCTGTAGCCGCCGCGACGGCCCGTCAGCTCGGCCATCACGCCCTTCGGATCCATGCCGCAGGCGAGCATGTGGCCGTGGTCGCGGTATCCGGTGATGACCTGATCGCCCTCGACGGAGGCCATCTGCATGCCGATGACGACGGCTTCCTGGCCGATGTAGAGGTGGCAAAATCCGCCGATCAGACCCATGCCATAGAGTTGCCCCGCCTTCTCCTCGAAGCGGCGGATGAGCAGCATCTCATGATAGGCGTGGAGATCCTCGTCGCGGGTGAATTGCGGCGTGTTCGGTGCCGGCGCATGGGCGGCGTCCGACGGTGTCAGGTCGGATTTGGTCTGGCCCGCCTCGGTTGCGGCATCCATCGGCTCTCTCCCCCGGGACCGTCTCTTCTCCCCGAGGTTCTAGGACACGCATTTTGGGAAAGCGAGGCCGAGCCGCCGACAGATCGGGACGGTTGTCAGCCGCGCCGGACCGACATCCGAGGGATGTTACGGATTGATGACGACGACGTCGTTCGCGTGGACCCGGCCGAGGACGACGCGGGCGCGCTCCTCGAGGAGGTCGCGGTCGATCTGATCGCTACGCAGCAGGGCCACCCGGTGCTCCCACTCGGCGCGGTCGGCCTTCACGACCGCCAGTTCCTGATTGAGGCCGTAGGCCTGGATCTTGAGGGCGCGCTTGGCCTCGAGGCCACGATTGCCGCCCTCGGCCTGATGCACAAAATAACCGACCACGAGCCCCGACACGGCGTACAACGCCAGGGGCATCAGCACGGAACGGACGCGACGACGGATCACCATGGCCACACCATCGCGCCACACGGTTAAGGAAGTCCTTTCACGGCGGACGACGGTGGACGGCGCGCGATGATGCGTTTCGACCTCGTGGATCTCGGCCTGTTCCGCCATGTGGTCGAGGCCGGGTCGATCACGCACGGGGCAGTGCGGGCCAACCTCGCCCTCGCCGCCGCCTCCGCCCGCATCCGCGCCATGGAGGTGTCCCTGGGCGCCGCCCTCCTCACGCGCAGCCGCCAGGGTGTGACGCCGACGCCCGCCGGGCGCGCGCTCCTCGTCCATGCCCGGGGCCTCCTCGACGGCATCGACCGCATGCAGGGCGACCTCGCCGCGTTCTCCGGCGGCGCCGTCGGGCAGGTCCACGTCCTGTCCAACACCAACGCGCTCACCGAATTCCTCCCCGAGGTCCTCAGCGCCTTCCTTGCCCGACAGAGCGGCGTCAGCGTCGAGATCGAGGAGCGGACCTCGGACGAGATCGTCGGGCTGGTGGCGGAAGGCGGCGCCGACCTCGGCATCGTCGCCGGCACCGTCGATACCGGCGCGCTGGAAACCTATCCGTTCCGGCAGGATCGGTTCGTGGCCGTGGCGGCCGTCGGCCATCCGCTAGGCGCTGCGGCGGCCGTCGCCTTCGCGGACGTGCTGGAGCACGACCTCGTCGGCCTCGACCGCACGAGCGCCCTGACCCGGTTCCTCGCCGACAAGGCGGCGCGGACGGGGCGCCCCATGCGGTTGCGGGTGCAGCTGCGCAGCTTCGACGCCGTCTGTCGCCTCGTCGAATGCGGCGTCGGCCTCGGCATCGTACCGGAAACCACGGCCGCGCGGGCGGCGCGGACGATGGCCATCGTGGTGGTACCGCTCCTCGACCCCTGGGCGGTGCGCGACCTGACCATCTGCGTCCGGGCCTTCGCGGCCCTCCCCGCTTTCGCGCAGGACTTCGTCACGCATCTGCGAGCACCGCCAACCGCCTGATGGGACTCACCGATTGACTTCGCACCTGCGAAGTCGCATACGGCGAGGGCAGCGTCAGCGGCCGTCATGGTTCCGCTTGAGAGGGCTGCGTGACGGATCGACGGGTCGCATACAGCGAATTCCGACCGACCTGAGCCCCTCTCTTCAACGTGCATGCACCCGGATCGCCCCGGCACGCGGGCGGCTCCAGCTCAACGGACCGATTCTCATCGATACGCGTGATCGCCTTCTTAGGATGGCATCCGCCACGGTCCCGCTGCCTTGAAAGTTTCGTTTTGACCCAATTCACCGATTTCGGTCTCGCCCAGCCCGTGCTGCGGGCGCTGGAGGAGGCCGGCTACAAGACGCCGACCCCGATTCAGGCGCAGGCCCTCGCCCCCGCCATGGAGGGCCGCGACCTTTGCGGCATCGCCCAGACCGGCACCGGCAAGACTGCGGCCTTCGCCCTGCCGATCCTTCACCGCCTCGCCCAGACCCCGCGCAAGGCGATCCGCCGCGGCTGCCGTGTCCTCGTGCTCTCCCCAACGCGCGAGCTCGCCAACCAAATCGCCGAGAACTTCACCGATTACGGGAAGTACCTGTCCTTCACCAACACCGTGGTGTTCGGCGGCGTCACCATCTCGCGCCAGGAAAAGGCGCTCGCCAACGGCGTCGATATCCTCGTCGCCACGCCGGGCCGTCTCATGGACCTCATCGAGCGCCGCTCGCTGACCCTGGAGGCCGTCGAGATCCTCGTCCTCGACGAGGCCGACCAGATGCTCGACCTCGGCTTCATCCATGCCCTCAAGCGCATCGTGAAGATGCTGCCCAAGGAGCGTCAGAGCCTGTTTTTCTCGGCCACCATGCCGAAGAACATCGCGGGCCTCGCCGACCAATACCTGCGCGATCCCGTGCAGGTCGCCGTCACCCCCGTGGCGACGACGGCCGAGCGCGTGACCCAGGAAGTCATCTTCGCGCATACGGGCGCGAAGCAGGCCCTTCTCAACCACATCCTGCGTGATCCGAAAATCGAGCGCGTCCTCGTCTTCACACGGACCAAGCACGGCGCCGATCGTGTCGTTCGCGGCCTGGAAAAGGTCTCCATCAACGCCTCGGCCATTCACGGCAACAAGTCCCAGCCGCAGCGCGAGCGGGCGCTGGCCGCCTTCAAGGACGGCTCGTGCCGGGTGCTCGTCGCGACCGACATCGCGGCGCGCGGCATCGACGTCGAAGCCGTGAGCCACGTCATAAACTACGATCTGCCCAACGTGCCGGAGAGCTACGTCCACCGCATCGGCCGGACGGCGCGTGCCGGGGCCAACGGTCTCGCCATCTCGTTCTGCAACGACGAGGAAAAGGCTTACCTGCGGGACATCGAGCGCACCACGCGCCAGAAGATTCCCGTGGCCGGTTTCCCCGAGGGCTTCACGCCGCCGTCGCGCCAAGAAGCGATGGATGCCGCCCAGGCCGAGGAGCGCCGTCCTGCGCCCCAGGGCCAGCGCCCCGGTCAGCGTCAAGGCCAGCGCCCCGGCGGTGGTCGTCCGGGCGGCGGACGCCCTGGTCAGGGACGCAACGAGGGTGGTCGCGGCGGTCAGGGCGCGCCTGGACGTTCGGGTCGTCCCGACGCCCCCGGCAGAGCCCAAGAAGCCCGTGGTGGCGAGCGCCGCCCTGGCGGACAGGCCCAGGAGACGCGTTCGGAGCCGCGTGGCGAGAACCGCCAACGGGCGCCGCGTCCGCAGGGCGGCGAAGGCCGTACGCTCGGTTGGCTCGACCGCTTCCCGCGCTGAGCTTAAACTGAACCGATAGCACAGCGCCGTCCCGCTCCCCGGGACGGCGTTGTCATGTCGGCCATTGTCGACCCGTGTTGCACGCGCCATTTTTCCAGTCAGGCACGAAACACGGGGATGACCATGCGGTTCGAACTCTATCGCGACGCGGGAGGCGCCTGGCGCTGGCGGTTGCGCGCGACCAACGGCAACGTCCTGGCCGATTCCGCCGAAGGCTATGCGCGGCGCGAGGATTGCGAGCACGGGATCGCCCTCGTGAAGGGCAGTCAGGCCGCGTCCGTCGTCGATATGACGCTGAAGATCGCCTGACGGAACGCGTCCCACGACCACGTGATCGGCATCGGTCGAAAGGTGGCAACGCTTCCGAGCTTCGCGCGTTTCATGCGACCGGGCCAGGTCCGGACTCGTCGGTTCTTCACGTCTACGCCGACCTACTTCGAGGAGTTTGAGAACGTGCTGAGGAAACTCATGCTGGCCGCGTTGTTGGCCCTAGGCTTCGCCGCGGCGGCACCGCAGGGCGCATCGGCTGCCCCCATCGGACCCGCCCTCGCCCTTCAGAGCGAGGCCGCGCCTGCGGTCGCCGAGACCGTGCAGTACTATGGCTATCGCCGTCGCTTCTATGGGCCCCGTCCCTTCTATCGTCGTCCGTACTACGGCCGCCGCTTCTATGGTCCCCGTCGCTTCTACGGGCCGCGCCGCTTTTATGGTCCGCGCCGGTTCTACGGCCCGCGTCGGTTCTACTACTGAGCTATCCCTCCACGCCGTTATGAACGGCGGCGTGACGACGGTTCGATCGTTCTGCCTGAAAGCTTGGCACTCCTTGCGGGTGCCAAGCTTTTGTGCATCAAAATGCATCATCTGTTTTGGATGCGTGCACAATGATGCGATAGACTTCCGGTCGACACGGGCTCGCCCCGCGCACATCCTGGAGCCTGGGCCATGACCGAACTGACAGCGACCGAGGCCGCGACGCGGGACCTGTGGCAGGTGATCCCCTTGGAACTCATCGTCTCCGTCGCGGCCGTGCTTCTTGCGGGCGGCCTGAAGTTCGCGGGTCTTCTGTCGTAACGGACCGATTGAGCGCGCCCGGCGGAGCCGAAACCACGTAGGGTCGTACGGAACGAATCGCGGGGGCGGCACGGAATGACGATGGCGGAAGAGGATGGCGGTCCACGGGGCGACCTCACGGTCCGGACCATTGCGATGCCAGCGGACACGAACGCCAACGGTGACATCTTCGGCGGTTGGGTGATGTCGCAGATGGATCAGGCCGGCGGCATCGCGGGCGTGGACCGCGCCAATGGCCGAGTCGTCACCGTGGCGGTCGATGCCATGACGTTCATCCGGCCCGTGCGCGTCGGGGACGTGCTGTGCGTGTACACCCGCGTGAGCCAAGTCGGCCGGACATCCATGAAGATCGAAGTCGAAGCCTGGGCCCGGCGCTTCCGCCTGCAGCTGCGCGAGAAGGTGACGGAAGCGACGTTCACGTTCGTGGCCATCGACGATGCCGGCCGGCCGCGATCCGTGGATCTTCCCTCGGTGGCGGAATAGGACGCTTCCCTTCCGCTCGCGCGCGCCATGCCGTAAAGGCGCGGGATATCAGCAAGGTCCCGCGCACGCATGATCCGCCTCGAGAAAATCGGCAAACAGAACGGCCGCCAGATCGTCTTCATCGAAGCGTCGGCCGCCCTGCAGAAGGGCGAGAAGGTCGGCCTCGTCGGTCCCAACGGCGCCGGCAAGACCACCCTGTTCCGGATGATCACCGGCGAGGAGGAACCCGACGAGGGACAGGTCGCCACCGACAAGGGCATCACCATCGGGTATTTCAGCCAGGATGTCGGCGAGATGTCGGGCTGTTCCGTGGTCTCGGCGGTGATGGACGGCGCCGGCCCCGTCAGCGTCGTCGGCACGGAATTGAAGGCCCTGGAAGCGGGGCTCGCCGACCCCGACCGGGCGGACGAGATGGAGGCACTGATTGAGCGCTACGGCGAGGTCCAGGCCCGCTTCGAGGAACTCGACGGCTATGCGCTGGAAGGCAGGGCCTACGAGGTGCTGGCGGGCCTGAGCTTCTCGCAGGAGATGATGGACGGCGACGTCGGCAAGCTGTCGGGCGGTTGGAAGATGCGCGTGGCACTCGCCCGCATCCTGCTCATGAATCCCGATGTGATGCTCCTCGACGAGCCCTCGAACCACCTCGACCTCGAAAGCCTGATCTGGCTTGAGGCGTTCCTCAAGAACTACGAGGGCGCCCTGTTGATGACCTCGCACGACCGTGAGTTCATGAATCGCATCGTCACCAAGGTGATCGAGATCGACGGCGGCACGCTCACCACCTATTCGGGCGATTACGCCTTCTACGAGCAGCAACGGGCGCTCAACGAGACGCATCAGCAAGCGCAGTTCGAGCGCCAGCAGGCGATGCTGGCCAAGGAGATCAAGTTCATCGAGCGCTTCAAGGCCCGTGCGTCGCACGCCGCCCAAGTTCAGAGCCGGGTGAAGAAGCTCGACAAGATCGAACGGGTCGAGCCGCCCAAGCGCCGCCAATCCGTGGCTTTCGAGTTCCAGGCCCCCCCGCGCTCCGGCGACGACGTCGTGATGCTGAAGAACGTCCACAAGAGCTACGGCAGCCGCCGCATCTACGAGGGGCTCGACTTCGCCATCCGGCGGCGGGAGCGCTGGTGCGTCATGGGCATCAACGGCGCCGGGAAATCGACGCTCCTGAAGCTCGTCACCGGTTCCACGGAAGCGGACGACGGAACGATCGCCGTCGGCGGCAGCGTCAAGCTCGGCTACTTCGCCCAGCACGCCATGGACCTGCTCGACGGCGAGCGCACCGTGTTCCAGACCCTCGAGGACGCGTTCCCGCAGGCCGCGCAGGGGTCGCTCCGGGCACTCGCCGGTTGCTTCGGCTTCTCCGGCGACGACGTCGAGAAGCGCTGCCGGGTGTTGTCGGGCGGCGAGAAGGCCCGCCTCGTGATGGCGCTGATGCTGTTCGACCCGCCGAACTTCCTCGTCCTCGACGAGCCGACCAACCACCTCGACATGGGCACGAAGGAGATGCTCATCGCCGCGCTGTCGGCCTACGAGGGGACGATGCTGTTCGTGAGCCACGACCGCCACTTCCTCGCGGCCCTCTCGAATCGCGTGCTCGAAGTGACGCCCGAGGGCATCCATCAGTACGGCGGCGGCTATACCGAGTACGTTGCCCGGACGGGCCAGGAAGCGCCGGGCCTGCGGAGTTGAGAGCGTTGGGCTCCGGCCGGTCCAATGAGACCAACACGGCCCCTATTCATTTCTCCCAAAAGAGCGAACTCGAGTGGTTCGCGCGCCGCGCGGGCCTGAGGATAGGCTCCTCGATTCGATTGGGTAACGAGCCTGTCAGGCGTTCGGGGCCGCCACCCGCTTGCGCAGCCCGGTGATGACCGCCTTCAGGATCTCCGATCCGGCTTCCTCGCTATCGATGCCGTACCCGATGGAGCGCATGGACACGATCCGCTCGTGGACGAACGACAGCTTGGCGATCACCGCCGGGGTCAGCTTGAATGGGTAGAGGGCCGGCTGTCCCATGCTGCGACTGAGGGAATTCACCGCGTAGGTCAGGGGCAGCCACGCCTCGACGAGCCGGGTGAAGTCCGGCGTCTGGTACGGGTCATAGTCGATGATCACCGGGTTCGCCGGTCCGTTGCGCAGGCGCGGACGCACATGGAGTTCGAACGCGCCGGCCGTCTCCACCGTGTCGACGATGTGGAGGTACTGCGCCCAGGTCTCGGCGAAATCCTCCCAAGGGTGGCTGGTCGCATAGGCACTGACGTAAGATTCCTCCCAGTCCCCCGGCGGTCCATCGCGATAGTGGCGCTGGAGCGCGAAGCCGTAATCGTCGCGCTCGTCTCCGAACAGGGACCGGAACGTCCATAGGCTCTGATCAAACCGCACTAGCACGTTCCAGAAATAGTGCCCGATCTCGTGACGGAAGTGCCCCAGGAGGGTGCGATAATATTCGCCGAAGAGCGTACGCCGCCGCTCGCGCTCGACGTCGTCGGCTTCCGCGATATTGAGCGTGATGACGCCGCTGTGGTGCCCCGTGAGAACGGGGGGCCCGACGCGGTAGCTCTCCGACGGATCGACGAGGAAATCGAACGCGAGCCCCGTGGCGGGGTTCTCCGAGCGCGACATCAGGGGAAGGTTGAGGCGCAGCAGCGAGTAGAACAACCGGTGCTTGGCAGCCTCAATCTGGCGCCACCGGGTGAGATTCCAATTGATGCCGAGGTCGGGCACCACGCGGTTGTGGCGGCAGGCGGTACAGTAACGCTCGGGGGAATCGTCCGGCACGAGCCAATTGCAGGCCTCGTGAGCGGCATTGGCGCAGAACCGAAACTTGCGCGACGGATCGGCGTAGGCGTGCCACAGGGCGCCAACGGGTTCCAGGGCGGACATCTCGTGCAGGTCGCCGACATAGCCGAGACGACGCTCGCAGCTCTCGCAACCGGTGCTCTCGAAACTGACGGGCTGGTCGCACGCCTGGCACTGGAAGATCTTCATGGCACCGACTCGATTCCCGTACCAACCTCGCGCGCCGCAGACTCGTCGCGGATCGTCGACCCCGACACAGTGAGCAAAGCTGCGGAATCGGACTCTGTTCCCACTGCGGCTCCGGGGCTCGGACCATGCACGAAACTTGCTTACAGACTCGCTTCGATGCGACCTCGCCATCCAAGGCGCCCGGCAACGCCACTTGGAACCGAAGGCGCACGACCGCAAAACCATCGCACGCGGGGTGCCGTTGGCGTATGGCTTGAAGAACGCCTCTCCCGGGAGCACCGCAGGGCGGTGGCCCGGACCCTCGCGGCCTGATCGGGCGCCCGCGCCCGTCCGGCCCCACGCCCTGGCCCTGTGGGAGTCCTCGTGTCGATCAAAGCCGCCCTGCATCACGTCACGCACTACACCTACGACCGGCCGATCGCGCTCGGCCCCCAGGTGATCCGACTGCGTCCCGCGCCGCATACCCGCACGGCCGTACCGGCCTACTCCCTCAAAGTTCTGCCCGAGAACCACTTCATCAACTGGCAGCAGGATCCGAATGGGAACTGGCTCGCCCGCCTGGTTTTTCCGGAGAAGACCCGCGAGTTGAAGATCGAGGTCGATCTCACGGCCGACATGTCGGTGATCAATCCGTTCGACTTCTTCGTCGAGGATTATGCCCAGACCCGCGGCTTCACCTATGCCGACGATCTCACGGCGGAACTCAAGCCCTATCTCGTCCTCGACGACGCCATGGCGCCGGAGGTCGATGCGTTTCTCGGCCGTCTGCCCGAGGAGTCGAACACCGTTCTGTTCCTCGTGGCGCTCAACGCCCAGGTGGCGGGCGAGATCACGTACGGCGTCCGCCTGGAACCGGGGGTGCAGACCGCCGCCGAGACGCTGACCCTGAAGAGCGGATCGTGCCGCGATTCCGCGTGGCTGATGGTGCAGATCCTGCGCCGTCTCGGGCTCGCCGCCCGTTTCGTCTCGGGCTACCTCATCCAGCTCGTTCCGGACACCACGGCCGTCGACGGTCCGGCGGGCACGTCCAAGGACTTCACCGATCTGCACGCCTGGGCCGAGGTCTATCTTCCCGGGGCCGGCTGGATCGGCCTCGACGCCACCTCGGGCCTCCTCTGCGGCGAAGGCCATATCCCGCTCGCCGCCACCCCGCATTACAACTCCGCCGCGCCGATCTCGGGCCTCGCCGAGCCGGCCGAGGTCGAATTCGGCTTCGAAATGACGGTGACGCGCGTGGCGGAGGCGCCGCGCATCACCAAGCCATTCTCCGACGACGTCTGGGCCGCCATGGACGCGCTGGGCGACCGCATCGACGAGGATCTCGTTGCACAAGATGTGCGCCTGACCATGGGAGGCGAGCCGACCTTCGTCTCCATCGACGATTTCGAATCGGCAGAGTGGAATGCCGCCGCCGTGGGGCCGACGAAACGGGGGCTCGCCGACAAGCTCATCCGCCGCCTGCGCGACCGCTTCGCGCCCGGCGGCATGCTGCATTACGGCCAGGGCAAGTGGTATCCCGGCGAGAGCCTGCCGCGCTGGGCCTTCGCCCTATACTGGCGCCGCGACGGCATCCCCGTCTGGAAGGACGCCGACCTCATCGCCGCCGAGGACGGACCGCGCACCGCGAACGCGACGGACGCCAAGGCCCTCATCGACGGAGTCGCCAAGCGCCTCGGCCTCACGGCCTACGTGTTTCCCGCCTTCGAGGATCCGACCTACTGGACGGAGAAGCGTGACGAACTGCCCGTCAACGTCACGACATCGGAACCGCGGTTTCCGAACCCCGAAACCAACGCCCGCATGGCCCGGGTGTTCGAGCGCGGCCTCGGCGTCGCCGCCGGCTACGCGCTTCCGCTCGCGAGTCTGCCCACGGGTAAGGACGGCGCGGCCGACCGCGTGTGGATCTCGGAAACTTGGGAGTTCCGGCGCCGTCACGCGTTCCTCACCCCCGGCGATTCCCCCATCGGCTTCCGGCTGCCCCTCTCGTCGCTGCCCTACGTCCCGCCCGCGCATTATCCCTACTATCAACCCCAGGATCCCCTCGAGACCCGGGGCGCCCTGCCCGACGGCAATGCGGGCGCCGGGACGGTCAACGGATCCGGCATCACGGGCGTCGCCGTCCGCACGGCCTTCGCCGTCGAGCCGCGCGACGGCGTGCTCCACGTCTTCATGCCGCCGCTGGAGCGGGTGGACGAGTACCTCGAACTGCTCGGCTTCATCGAGGAGGCGGCGTCCGAGCTGAAACAGACCTTACAGATCGAGGGCTACGAGCCGCCGTTCGATCCGCGCATGAACGTCATCAAGGTCACGCCTGATCCCGGCGTGATCGAGGTCAACGTGCATCCCGCTCCCAGCTGGCGGGATGCCGTGCGGATCACCACGGACCTCTACGAGGACGCCCGTCAGATCAGGCTCGGCGCCCAGAAGTTCATGACCGACGGGCGCCACACGGGTACCGGCGGCGGCAACCACGTGGTCATGGGCGGGGCGACGCCCGACGACTCGCCGTTCCTGCGCCGCCCCGATCTCCTCAAGAGCCTCGTGCTCTACTGGCAGCGCCATCCGGCCCTGTCGTACCTGTTTTCCGGCCTCTACATCGGCCCGACGAGCCAGGCTCCGCGCATGGACGAGGCGCGCCACGATGGTCTCTACGAGCTCGAGATCGCCATGGCGCAGGTCCCGAAACCCGACGAGCCGAACATTCCGCGCTGGCTGGTGGACCGTATCTTCCGCAACATCCTCGTGGACGTCACAGGCAACACCCATCGGTCAGAAATCTGCATCGACAAGCTGTACTCTCCCGACGGCCCTACGGGGCGTCTCGGCCTCCTCGAATTTCGCTCCTTCGAGATGCCACCGGATCCGCGCATGAGCCTCGCCCAGCAGCTCCTGCTGCGTGCCATCGTTGCTTGGCTCTGGCGCGAGCCACAGGCGGGCGGCTGTGTCCGCTGGGGCACGGGCCTGCACGATCGCTTCATGCTGCCCCACTTCCTGTGGGCCGACTTCCTCGGCGTGCTGGAGGACCTGGCCGCGGCGGGCTACGCGTTCGACCCGGCCGCCTTCGTCGCGCAGCGGGAATTCCGTTTTCCCGTTTTTGGAACGGTGGAGCACGGTGGCGTGAAACTGGAATTGCGTCAGGCCCTGGAGCCGTGGCACGTGCTCGGCGAGGAAGGGGCCATCGGGGGGACCGTGCGATACGTCGATAGTTCCGTCGAGCGGCTCCAGGTTAAGGTCGTGGGCTTCGTCCCCGGCCGGCACGTCATCGCCTGCAACGGTCGCCGCCTCCCCATGACCGGTACGGGCACGGCCGGTGAAGCGGTGGCGGGCCTGCGCTTCAAGGCCTGGCAGCCGGCCTCTTCGCTACACCCGACGATTCCCGCGCAATCACCCCTTACCATCGACATCCTCGATGCCTGGAGCGGCCGATCCCTCGGCGGTTGCCGCTATCACGTCAGCCATCCGGGCGGGCGGAACTACGAGACATTCCCGGTCAACACCTACGAGGCGGAGGGACGCCGCCTCGCGCGGTTCCAGGCGCACGGCCATACCCCCGGCAAGGTCGAGATGCCCGTCGAGGAGACGAATCGCGAGTTCCCCATGACCCTGGATCTGCGAAGCCCGGCCCCGCGATGACCGATACGGCCGAAGCGGAGGGCTCCGGGCGGGCGGAACGGCTGGCACGGTGGACCCGGAGCTATCGGCCGGATCCGGGCGTGCCCGATGCGTTCGTGGACGAGGCGGGCCTACCGCGGGCCGCCTGGACCCGGGTTCTCGACCGCCTCGGCGACCTTACCGAAGTGGATATCGCCGCCCGCTTCGTCTCGGCCGTACGCCACATCCGGGACACCGGGATCTCGTACCGTATCTACGGCGACAAGCGCGACCACGCCTGGCCGCTCGGCTCCCTTCCCTTCGTGGTGGAGGCGGCCGACTGGCAAGCCCTGAGTGCCGGGATCGTCGAGCGAGCGGAGCTGATGGAGGCGATCCTCGCCGACATCTATGGCTCCAACCGCCTCGTGGCCGACGGCCTCCTGCCGGCGGCGGTCGTCGCGGGCAGCCCCGAATTCATGCGCCCCCTGGCCGGTGTGGTTCCCCCCGGTGGCCGCTTTCTCAAGCTCTACGCGGCCGACGTGACGCGAGGTCCGGACGGGCGGTGGCAGGTGCTGGCCGACCGGACTCAGTCCCCCTCGGGACCCGGCTACGCCCTGGAGAACCGGATGGTGCTGACCCGCGCCTTTCCGGACCTCTACACCGATCTCCACGTCGAGCGCCTCGCCCCCTTCTTCCAGGCCATGCGCCAGGGGCTTGCGGAGGGCGCCCAGCGCAGCGACCCGCGCATCTGTCTCCTGACCTCGGGCCCATTCAGCTCGACCTATGTCGAGCAGGCGGTGCTGGCGCGCTATCTCGGCCTGCTCCTCGTCGAGGGCGACGACCTCGTGATGCAGGGGGGCGCCCTGCACGTCCGAACGGTCTCCGGCCTGAAGCGGGCCGATGCCCTCTGGCGCCGAATCGATTCCGACTACGTCGATCCTCTGGAACTGAACCCCTCGTCGCGTCTCGGCGTGCCCGGCCTGATCGAGGCTCTGCGCAATGGCAGCCTCGTCGTGGGCAACATGCCGGGCTCCGGCATTCTCGAATCGGGTGCCCTCGCCGCTTACCTGCCCGGCATCGCCCGCCGGCTCATCGGACGCGACCTGTGTCTATCGGGACCGCGTACCTGGTGGTGCGGCGATCCCGACAATCTCGTCCACGTGCGCGACAACCTCGACGCCCTTGTCCTGCGGCCCGTGGCGACGCCGCCGAAGGGGATGGCGCGCGACGCGATCATGGGGCCCCTCACGTTCGGGGCCGATCGCGAACGCCTCGTCGCAGCCCTGCGGGACCGGCCGTTCGATTACGTCGCCCAGGAGCGTATGCCGCTCGCCACGACGCCCGGCTGGGATCGGACGGGCGGTACATTGCGCCTCGTGCCGCGTCCGTTCGCCCTGCGGGTGTTCGCCGCCATGACGCCGGACGGCTGGCGGGTGATGCCCGGCGGCTTCTGCCGGATCTCGGAGCGTCCCGACCTCGATCCCGGCGAAATGCGCGCCGGCATCAAGGCCGCCGATGTCTGGATCATGTCCGACGGTCCCGTGGAAGAGGTCCCGCTCATCCAGCCCACCGCCCAGAGGGTGCGCCGCATCGCCGGGCACCTGCCGTCGCGGGCTGCCGACAACCTGTTCTGGTTCGGGCGCTACGTCGAGCGGGCCGAAGCGGTGATCCGCCTGGTCGGAGCCCATCTCGGCGGCGCCGGTGCCGCGGTGAACGCCTATCTCGTGAGCGATGCGCGGTCGCCGACCTCCCTGCGGATCCGGTCGCTCCTCGACGATTGGGGAGCCATCTCCGGCCCCGATCTTCCCACCGCGATCCTGGCGCGAGAAGCCCTGAGCGGACACGCGACCTACGGCTCGGCTTTGCGCCACAGCCTTTCGGCCCGCGCCAACGCGGCAATCCTGCGCGAACGCCTGTCGGGCGAGGCTTGGCGCGTTCTCGCCGATCTGACGGACCTCCTCGATATCGGCGAGGGGCGG
>Ga0182232_1000142_pt1 | contig 21915 bp, 25 predicted proteins | sample G6R1MG_30_FD_155484 | JGI IMG/M metagenome (GOLD analysis project Ga0182232, IMG submission 155484) | Phyllosphere microbial comminities from miscanthus, Michigan, USA - G6R3_NF_07NOV2016_LD2 MG | ecosystem: Host-associated > Plants > Phyllosphere > Phylloplane/Leaf | place: USA: Michigan... | reverse complement strand
GGACTCGCAGCCTTCGGTAGAAATCCACGTGCTGCAAGGCGAGCGCCCGCTGGCCAGCCAGAACCGCACCATCGGCAAGTTTCACCTCGACAGCATTCCGCCCGCACCCCGCGGCGTACCGCAAATTGAGGTTACGTTCGACATCGATGCCAACGGTATCCTCAACGTAACGGCCCGCGATAAAGGCACTGGCAAAGAGCAGAAAATCCGCATCGAAGCCAGCTCGGGCCTGTCCGACGCCGACATCGAGCGCATGCGCCAGGAGGCTACTGCTAACGCCGAGGCCGACAAAGCCGAAGCCGAGCGCATCAAGAAAGTGAACGACGCTGACTCGCTCATTTTCCAGACCGAGAAGCAGCTCAAGGAGTTTGGTGACAAGCTCAGCGGCGGCAACAAAACCGCCGTGGAAAGCGCCCTCGCCGACCTCAAGAAAGCCCATGAAAGCAAGGACCTAGGGGCCATCGATGCTGGCGTAGCCGCGCTGAACAAAGCCTGGGAAGCTGCTTCGCAAGAAATGTATGCCGCTGCTGGTGCCCAAGGTGGCCAGCCCGGCGCCGATGGTGGCCAGAATGGCCAAGGCCAGCCGGCCGGCGACCACGTCACCGACGTAGACTACGAAGAAGTAGATGGCAAGTAAGCCGCAGAATACAACGGAGTTAGCCGCTATTGCAGCGCCGGGGCCACGCCCCTAGCTGGTCGAAACTACCGTTGGAGCTAAAGAAAGGCCGGGAGCGTAAGCTTCCGGCCTTTTTTGCTGAGCCGCTTATGGATATATTCGAAGGGCAAATACTATTTTTGTAAGCTATTCGATAAGCTACGGTACGATTTATGCCTGAGCTTGCCGCGCGCCTAGGTAGCCACCGGCGCCAGCAAGCAGCGGCCGCCGGCCGTTAGTGGCTTCTACTGCCGGATTGGCCGCTGGCTAGCACGCCAGTTACGTACTGCTTCTTGCCTCTCTATGAAATCAACCTATTTACTATCCCGTGTTATTCCGTTAGTCTTCCTGGGCCTGCTGCTGTGCGCTGGCTGCACCATGCGCGAAACGCGCCAGGAGAGAGGACCAAGCCGCGAACCCGAGTTTCGGGTGCGGGCCGTGGAAGCAGCCTCGCTAAACGGGCTCGACGTGCTGGGGCTGCGCGAGCCGGCCGACATGGACCTGCCGCGACGCAATCAGATTATTGCCGGCTACGTCAACAAGCAGCTGCCCTTGCGCGTGCGCCTGCAGCTCAACGCCTACAACCCTAGCCTGGAAAACATGGTGCTGACGGGCCTCGACTACTCGGTGCTGCTCGATGGCCGGCCGCTCGGCACCAGCCGCCTAGTGTCGGCGCTGTCGCTGCCCGCTGGCGACTCGGTGCGGGTGCCGCTCACCTTCGAGTTTAATACCTATAAGTTTTTGGGCGAAGACGCCATGCCCGCCCTGCGCAACTTTGCCCTGGGCTTTGGCGACCCTCGCCGCCAGCGCGTTACGCTGCAAGTGCGGCCCGTGCTGCGCTCGCCCAAAGGCCACCTCAGCGCCCCGCTGGCCCGCACGGCCCTGGCCTACGGGGAGGCAGCCACTGTTAAAGCTTCTACCCATTCACTTTCCGCTAAGCATAATTAACCTGCTAACAATTATCCCCCTCGTTAGCAGCTCGCTCCGGCCGCAGAAGGTTGCCTTCAGTGGTTGGGGCGAGCTTTAGCTGAGTGGTGCCAGTCGGCCCGCCCTAGGCTAGTCGGTGGGCTCAGTGGCGGCCTCTTGTATTTTTTCGCGGGCTTCGAGCCGGTCGGCTGCGTCGGGCGCTTCTAGCTCATCTTCCTGGTCTTGCCAGCCCCGGGGCTCGTAGCTGAGCCGGATGTAGATAGGGTAGTGGTCGGAGCCAATGTGGGGCAGGCGCTCGAGGTGCTGCAAGCGAAAGTGCGCCGAATGAAACACGTGGTCGAGGGGCCAGCGCAGCAGCTTATAGTCGGCATGAAAGGTGGGCAGCAGGCCGCGGCCCACCCTAGGGTCGAGCAGCCGGGCCAAGCGCCGAAACAGCTCGGAGGTGTGCGACCAGGCTACGTCGTTGAGGTCGCCGGCCACGATGGTGGGCCCGTCGTGGTGCTGAATGGCGCGGCCCACCAGCAGCAATTCCGCATCGCGGCGGGTGCTGGTTTTCGACTCTTTGGGGGCCGGCGGCTTGGGGTGCACGAAGTGCAGGGCTACTGACACGCCGCTCGGCAGCTCTACCCGCCCGTGAAACGACGGAACGCCGGGGTCGAGAATAAACTGAATTTCCTTTTCGCGCAGTGGCAGCCGCGAGAAAACCAGCATCCCGTAAGTGTTGGGTAGCGGGGCGTGGCAGGTGTGTGGGTAGTCTTGGCCCAGCAGCGCCAGCTGGCTCAGCCACCAGTCGTCGGTTTCGACGGCCAGCACGATGTCGGGGTTATACTGCCGGATGACGCCCAGGCAGCGCGAGGCGTCGCGGTTGTACATCAAAACATTAGTAACCAGCAGGCTGATGTGGTTGTCGTGGTCGTCGGCCGGGCGCTCGGCATCCTGCACCAGCTTGCGGTGCAGCGGCGTGTAGGGCCAGATGCGGGTGAGCTGGTAGGCCACGGCCGCCAGCACCAGCCCCGTGGGCAAGTAAGGCGGCCAGCCGGCCGCTAGCGGGGCGGGCGCTTGCAGCAGCGGCAGGCTCAGCAGCAGCCCGGCCACTATCTGGAGGCGCGGAAAGTCGCACACCCGCACCCACCACGCCGTTTGGCGCAGCAGCGGCAGCAGGGTGGCCACCAGCCCTAGCGTGGCCAAAAGCAGCCCCAGGCCGCGCAGAAACAAATAAATACCAGACACGCAGGCAAAGGTAGAGTGGGAAAAAGGAGCGCGCAGCGAGCGAATAGCCCTACTAACGGAGCAGCTTTGCGGCGCGTTGCGCCACGGTTCGCGGCGCTGGTGCCGGCCCTACCTTTGCAAGTATGGAAGTCCTGATTGCCACCTTCACGACCATCTTCTCGGTGGTTAATCCCTTCGGGGCGATGCCGGTCTTTCTGACCCTCACCAGCCACGACACGCCCGCCGCCCGCCGCCAAACGGCCCTGCGCGCCTGTATCTACATGGTAGCGATTTTGAGCGTGGCGTACCTCGGCGGGCAGTACATACTCAACTTCTTCGGCATCAGTATTCAGCACCTGCGCATTGCGGGCGGTATTTTGCTGATGCGCTCGGCCTTCGACCTGCTCACGCCCGGCGCCAACCGCGACCGCGTGGGCCCCGACACCCTCGAAGAAAGCACGCACAAAGACGACATCAGCTTTACGCCGCTGGCCATGCCCATGCTCTCGGGCCCCGGCTCGATGGCCATCTGCATCGGCCTCATCCGCCCCACGCACTTCGACCAAGTGATGACGATTCTAGGGTTTGCGCTGGTGGCGCTGGCCAGCTTTATCGTGTTGCTGTCGTCGCTGCGGCTCACGCGGCTGCTGGGGCGGCCGGGCATGGCGGCGCTGGCCCGTATTATGGGCTTCATCACGCTGGCCATCGGGGTCAATTTTCTGGCGTCGGCCATCGGGGCGTTGTTTCCGGGGTTGAGCCGGTAGGCGGCGGGGCAGCCGTACTTTTGCGGCCACTCTATGCTACAAAACGATATTCTCCTCCGCGCCGCCCAAGGTGAAACCACCGAGCGCACGCCCGTGTGGCTCATGCGCCAGGCCGGCCGCATCCTGCCCCAATACCGCGCCCTGCGCGGCCGTCTCTCGGGCTTCAAAGAGCTGGTTGAAACGCCAGCGCTGGCCGCCGAAGTCACCATTCAGCCCGTCGATGCGCTCGACGTGGACGCGGCCATCATCTTCTCCGACATCCTGGTGGTGCCCGAGGCCATGGGCCTCACCTACGAGATGATAGAGGCGCGCGGCCCGCTCTTTCCCGAAGTAGTGAAAACCGCCGCCGACGTAGAAAAGCTGCGCGTGGCCGACCCGCACGAGCACCTCGGCTACGTGCTCGAAGCCCTGCGCATCACCAAAAAAGAGCTGGCCGGCCGCGTGCCGCTCATCGGCTTCGCGGGCGCGCCCTGGACCATTTTGGCGTACATGGTAGAGGGCCACGGCTCCAAAACCTTCAGCAAAGCCCGCCGGATGCTGTACCAGGAGCCCGCCCTGGCGCACCAACTGCTGGAGAAAATCACGGTGACGACCATCGCCTACCTGCAAGCGCAGGTGGCGGCCGGGGCCGACATCGTGCAGATTTTCGACTCGTGGGCCGGTATTTTGCCGCCCGCGCACTACGCCGAGTTTTCGACGGCCTACATCAACCGCATCAGCGCGGCACTCGCGCCGCTGGTGCCCGTCACGGTGTTTGCCAAAGGTGCGTGGTGGGCCGTGGAGGACTTTGCCCACTCGCCCGCCCGCACCATCGGCCTCGACTGGAACCAGTCGCCGCAGCAGGCGCGCCAGCAGGCCCCCGGCAAAACCCTGCAAGGTAACCTCGACCCCTGCGCCCTCTACGGCACGCCCGCCCAGGTAAAAGCCGCCACCGAGGCCATGCTCACGCAGTTTGCGGGCGGCCCGCACATCGCCAACCTCGGCCACGGCGTGTACCCCGATACCAACCCGGATAACGTAAAAGTATTCGTGGAGACGGTGAAGGCGTGGCGCGGGTAGAAGTGCTTGAAATGAATTTCTATCCACTTCATAAAGCAGTCCTCCGTGCGGACGTTAAGGCGGTCCTGTTCTTGACGCAAGCGGGCGTGCCGTTAGATGAATTGGATGAGCTAGGGCATACTCCTCTGCACTGGGCTGTTTTTGGTGGCTATGAAGATATTGTGCAGTCCTTATTGGAAGCAGGGGCTAATCCCAATGCTTTTTCGAATGATGGAGTAACTCCCAAATGGCGGGCGCGCGATTTTGGCTTGATTGAAATTGAACTGCTGCTCACCCAATACGGAGGTAAGTCAGATACCAACGATGATTTCAACAGAGTAGCTTTTCAAGTATTCCACGAAGCAATGGGCTCGCCGCTACCGCAAGAAGAAAAATTAACTACAAAACCTGGCCTGTTGCAGTCATTGCTCCCGAATCTAAAAAGGTGTTGGAAGAATAACGTATAGAGTCATTTATGGAAGCCAAAGCCTCCAACACTACTTATCCAATGGATGCTCCTACCAAAGACAGCAACGGCAACCTGCTCGCCGAAGGCGATTCGGTCACCCTCATCAAAGACCTTAAGGTGCGCGGCTCGTCGCAGACGCTCAAGCGCGGCACGGTAGTCAAAAACATCCGCCTCACCAACTCACCCGCTGAGGTGGAGGGCCGCGCCGGGGGTAGCACGATGGTACTGAAAACTGAATTTCTAAAGAAAGCCTGAGTGCAATGGCAATTGTAACACCTGAGTTTGGGCTCGCTGGTACTATCCTATCGTTAGTGGTATCGGGCCTGCTGTTTCTGCTGTGGCGGCGGCTGTTTCGGCGGTTTTTTGGCTCCGAAACGACGGTAGTTATTGCCACGGCAGTGGTTTCCATCATCATGACGCCGATAGTCTTGCTGGTGCTGCTGTGGCTGTGGGCCCTGCTGACCAAGCACTAAAAGCCGGCTTTCTTATGCGCAGCGAAGAAGACAAAATGCTGGCCGGCGAGCTCTACGCCGCCTTCGACCCCGCGCTGGTGGCGGCCCGCACCCGCGCCAAGCGCCTGCTGCACCGCCTCAACGTGACGGAGTACGTGGTGGGCGACGCGGCCCGCGCCATCTTGGCCGAGCTGCTGCCCCACGCCGGCGAAAACCTGTGGATTGAGCCGCCCTTCCACTGCGACTACGGCCACCACATCTGCTGCGGCAGCAACGTGTATTTCAACGTGAACTGCGTGGTGCTCGACTGCGCCCGCGTCAGCATCGGCTCCAACGTGCTCTTTGGCCCCGGCGTGCAGCTCTACGCCGCCACCCATCCGCTCGACGCCGTGGTGCGCCGCACGCTGGAGTTTGCCCGGCCCATCACCATCGGCGACGACTGCTGGTTTGGGGGCGGGGCCATCGTGTGCCCCGGCGTCACGATAGGGGAGGGCTGCGTCATCGGGGCCGGCGCGGTGGTAACGAAGGACGTGCCCGCCTACTCGCTGGCCGTGGGCAACCCGGCGCGGGTAGTGCGGAGCTTGCGCTAACGCTTAAGCACCTTTAATACCGTCATGCTGAGCGGAGCGCAGCGGAGTCGAAGCATCTCTACCGCTTCGTTGCTAACGTTAGAAGTTACTCTGCTAAAGAGATGCTTCGACTCCGCTGCGCTCCGCTCAGCATGACAGGCGGTTTTTGGCGCGGCTATCGAAGAAAAGATTACAACTCCGCCGCTTCGGCCTCGGCCAATAGCAGCGGTTTCTCTATCGGCACCACGCCTACTTGCTCGCACACCAGCCCACCGCCCAGGTTGGCGAGCGCGGCCGTGAAGGCCGCTGGCTGCCGCAACGCCACGCAGCACGCCGCGATGCTGATAACCGTATCGCCCGCGCCCGACACGTCGGAAATGGTGCGCAGGTGGGCCGGCAGGTAAGTTTTCTCGTCGTCCTGCTGGGCAAATACGCCGTGTTCGGACAGCGTCACCAGCACGATTTCGGGCGTGAGCACCTCGCGCAGGCGGGCTACGGCGGCTTCGAAGCCGGGCCGGTCTACGTCGGGCGCGCCAAATTCGAGGGTGAGGCCCTCGCGCAGCTCTTTCAGATTGGGCTTGAACAGCGTGCAATGGCGGTAAGCCAAGAAGTTCTTCTTTTTGGGGTCAACCACTGTGGGCACGCCGCGCTCGCGGGCGCGGGCAATGCACTGGCTGATAATGCCTTCGCTGAGCACGCCCTTGTCGTAGTCCTCAAAAATGACTACGTCGGCGCGGGGCAGCAGGTCGTCGTAGGCGGTGAGCAGCTGGGCGGCTTCCTCGGCGTTGAGGTCGGTTTCGACTTCTGAGTCGATGCGCACGAGCTGCTGACCCTGGGCCAGAATGCGCTGCTTGAAGGTGGTGGGGCGGTGCGCGCTGCGGATGAGGCCATCGGCGGGCAGGTGGTGGCGGTGCAGCAGGTGCAGCAGCTGGTCGCCGCCCTGGTCGTCGCCCACCACGGCGCACAGCAGCGGCGTGGCCCCGAGGGCCTGCACGTTGAGTGCCACGTTGGCGGCCCCGCCGAGGCGCTGCTCGGTGCGCTCCACGTTCACGACGGGCACGGGCGCTTCGGGCGAGAGGCGGCTGGCGCGGCCCCACACGTAGGCATCGACCATGACGTCGCCCACGATGAGCACGTGCAGGTTATTGAAGTTCTCGAATAGCGCGGTGAGCGGGGTAGAAGCCAACATGGGCGCAAAAGTAACCCCGGCGCGAAAGAGGCCGCGGCTGCTACCGCAACAACTCAAAAAACTCGCGGGGCGAGACAATGCGCGTGCCCCGAAACGCCAGCATCGTGAAGTCGCTGGTGTTGCCAGTAACCAGATAATCGGCCTGGCTGGCGGCGGCCAGCTCCAGCAATCGGTTATCGGGCGCGTCGGCGATGACGTGCAGTTGCTTAGTAGGGGCGAAGCTTAAGGCCCGGCCTTGCAAGTCGGCCAGCAGGGCGTGGGCACGGGCTTGAAAGTCGGGAAAGCGACTGAATTTGGGCCGGTTCAATACCTCGGTATATTCGGCCAGCAGCGGCTCCGACAGGCACAGTTGCAACTCAGGGTCGGCCAGCACGCGGTCGAGGAGGTAGTAGGGATAGCTGCGCTGGATGAGGGCCGACACCAGCACGTTGGTATCAAGAATGAGCCGCATCGTGGCGCACGGCCCGCACTTCGGCCGAAATTTCATCCATCGTCAGCGCGCTCAGGCCGTGCTGCCCGGCTAGCTCTACACTCTTGGCCAGGTTCTGGCGGCTCAGCTCGCGGCTCACCAGCTCCACGAAGTCGCTAAAGGAAAGCTGCTCCTGCCGGAGGCCAAATTTCTCGTATTCCAGGTCGGAGATGGCGATGTTGAGGGTACGCATAGTAGTATTAATTAACCGCTTGCGGGTGTGCGTTCATGTAAGCTGGATACTGATAATGCCAATAATGAAAAAGCACATTGTATATAAGCGGGATAAATCCAATTAGTCTAAGCTTGAAAAAATAAAACCAGATAGCAATGAGAATTAGTAAAAAGCAGTCGTCAGGATAGAAGGTCTCTCCACCTTTCCACGTCATAGAAACAGTATAGATAAACACTATAGAAAAGAATGCCCTGAATAGCCATTCTGTCCAAATGCTGTTGTTTGCTTTTTTGTAAGATGTAATTACATAGGAGAAGTTCATAAACTCAGCGTGTTGAAGAACTGTAGCTGATACAGCCTGCCACCGAAAGAAGTAACAGGCTGCCAAAGTTCAGCAATATAGTTCTACTCTAACTTTACGCATAAAACCTTGGTATTCATCCCTACCCCTCCGCCCGCAGCACCGCCAGCGGCGGCTGGCTCAGCACCGAGCGGCTGTTGAGGCCGCCGATGAGCGCCGTGAGGCCGGCTACCAGCGCCACCAGGGCCGGCAGCCACAGCAGGCTGGTGGCCACGAAGGGCGTTTCGAACACCCAGAAGGCCAGCGCCCAGGCGGCCAGGGCGGCCAGTAGCACGCCGGCCAGCGCGGCCAGCGTGCCCAGCAGGGCGTATTCGAGCACCGTGATGCGCAGAATCTGGCGGCGGCTTGCGCCCAGGGTGCGCAGCAGCACGCTTTCGCGGGTGCGCTGGTAGCGGCTGATGAGCACCGAACTGGCCAGCACCAGCAGCCCGGTGAGGATGCTGAAACCCGCCATGAAGCGAATAACGAACGAGATTTTGCTCAGAATCTCGTCCACCGTTTGCAGCACCAGGCCCAGGTCGATGGCCGACACGTTGGGGAAGTCGCGCACCAGCGCCCGCTGGGCGGCGGCGAGCTGCTGATTGCCCGTGACACGGGTGAGGATGACGTGGAACTGCGGCGCAGCTTCGAGCACGCCAGTTGGGAAGACGACCAGAAAATTAGTTTGCACGCGCGCCCAATCGACCTCGCGGGTGCCGCCGACCACGGCGCTCAGCGGCGCGCCTTGCACGTTGAAGGTCAGCGTGTCGCCGAGCTTGAGCTTGACGCGCTTGAAGTAGTCGCCATCGACCGATACGCGGGGCAGGCCGCCAGTCACGGCGGGCCGGGGCGGGGTGCCGGCCGTGAGCTTTTCGCTGCTGCTGAGCGTGTCGCGGTACGTGACGCGGTACTCGCGAGTGAGGGCAAAGCGCGGAATGCCGTTGGCCGTGTCTTTGCGCAGCTGCCCCACCGTGCGCCGGTTGATGGCCGCGAGCCGCATCGTCACGATGGGCACGCGCTGCATAACGGGGATGCCCTGCTTTTGGAGCAATTGCTCGACGCCTGTTGACTGCTCGGTCTGGATGTCGAATAGTACCAGATTAGGCTGCTGGCCACTGGCCGAGAGCTGCACCCGGCTAAGGAGCAGGGCCTGGGTCAGGAAAAGCGTGGCCAGCAAAAACGTGCCCAGCCCGAGCGAGATGATGAGCGTAACGGTCTGGTTTTGGGGCCGGAATAAATTGGCTAAACCCTGGCGGGCCACGTAGCTCCAGCCCACCGGGAAGTAGCGGCGCAGCAAGTAGCGCAGCCCCAGGCCCAGCCCGGCTAGCGCGCCCAGCGCCACCAGCAGCCCGGCCGCAAAGCCCAGCGCCTGCTTCCAGTCGCGGGTTTGGGCGTAGGCGAAGGCCACGATGAAGAGTAGTACCACGGCCAGCACCAGCCCGCGCAGCGGGTCGGGCGCGGTCGTGTCCTCGTCGAACGAGGCGCGCAGCACCCGCAGCGGCGACACCCGCCGGATGCTCAGCAACGGTAGCAGTGCGAAGAGCACCGCCATCGCCAGTCCCGTAATAAGCCCGATGGCCACCGCGCCCGGCGACACCGCTACGCTCACCGCCACCGGCAAAAAGCTGCCCAGCACCTGGGGCAGCACCAGCTGCACCACTGCGCCCAGCCCCGCGCCGATTATCGCGCCCAGCAACCCGAGCCCCGAAGTTTGAATCAAGTAAATGAGCAGCGCCTGCCGCCCGCTCGCGCCCAGGCAGCGCAGCACGGCCACCGAGGCCAGCTTTTCCTGCACGTAGAGGTTCACGGCGCTGGCCACGCCCACGCAGCCCAGCAGCAGCGCCACGAAGGCCACCAAGCTCAAAAACCGGGTGAGGTCGCGGAAGGCGCGGCCGGTTTGCTGCTGCCGGCTGGCCACGGTATCGGAGTCTATATTGGCCTGCTCTAGCCTGGCTTCCAGCGGCTTAATGGTAGCCGCCACGTCGGTGCCGGGCGCAAACTGGTAGTAGGTGCGGTATTGCACCCGGCTGCCGGGCTTGATGAGATTGGTTTGCGCCAGCAGGCTTTTGGGGATGAAAACCTTTGGGGCCACGGCCGCGCTGAAGCCGGTTTGGCCCGGCGTGCTCAGTACGCGGCCCACGATGGGTAAAGTCAGCGTGCCTACCTTCACCGAGTCGCCCACGCTAGCGTTGAACTGCACCAGCAGCACGTCATCGACTAGCGCGCCCGCGCTTTTTCCGGCCTTGAACTGCGCGCTGGCGGCGGCGGGCTCCGTTTTCCACTCGCCGTAGTAGGGGAAGCCCGCGCCCAGCGCCCGCACTTGCGCCAGCCGCACATCCTGGGTGCGCGGAAACGAAACCAGCGACGCAAACGAGGCTTCGTCGCTGCGCGTGCGGCCCAATTTTTCCAACATAGGGGCAATTTTGGAGTCGAAGGGCTGGCTCGACGAGAGCACCAAATCGGCACCCAGCAACTCGCGCGCCTGCCCGCCGATGCTGCGCGCCAGGTTATCGCCAAACGAATTGATGCCCACCAGCGCCGCGATGCCCAGCACGATGCTCGACATAAACAGCGCTAGGCGCGAGCGGCTGCGGCGCGAGTCGCGCCAGGCCATGCGAAAAAGCCAGGGAAAATTGGTCATGAATGAAAACAGCGCTGGGCGCGAAACAAAAACTTGAAAAAGCCGCGATAAGCTGGCCCTAGATTTGCGAGGCCGCGGCCGACCCGTTGCGTATCGGGCACTCTAAAACCACTTTTTTTGATGAAAGCTTACTCCTGGCTGCTCGCCCTGGCTTTGCCCTTTGCCCTGACCAGCGCCGCCCCCAACGCGGGCCCCGGCCTGCTCTGCCGCGATGGCGAAACGAACCTGCTCTCGTTTACGACGAAAAACGGTAAGTCGGTGTCGCTCTGCGTGGGCGCGGCCAACAAGTACCTGGTGTACCGCTACGGCACGCCCACCCAAACCGAGTTGCAATACCCGCCCGCGCTCGACGCCAGCAGCTGGGACAAATTCACCGTCACCAACTATCGCAAGCCCGCTACCGACAAGCCCAACTCGGCCGAAGACCTGCACCGCCTGGTCTTCAAAAACGGCAACGTAACCTACACCATCTACGACGACACCTCCGATGCCAACGGCCACGTGTGCGGCGTCGGCGTCACGGTGCCCGGCAAAAAAGAGGTGTTTATGCAAGGCAATTTGAAATCGGTAACGGGCCAACTGGCTGATTTTTCGAGCTACCACCGCTAGGGTATAAAAAGCTGTTTAGGAAGTCACCGGACCGTCATGCTGAGCGCAGCGCAGCATGACGGACGACTTCTGGGCTACTACACTACCCGGCCGCCTCTCATACGCATCACGCGCTGGGTTTTGGCGGCCAGCTCCAGGTCGTGCGTCACGAGTACCAGCGTGGTACCGGCTTCCTTGTTGAGGTCAAAAAGCAGGCCCTGTACCGTTTCGCCAGTGTCGGGGTCGAGGTTGCCGGTGGGCTCGTCGGCAAAGAGGATGGCCGGGCGGTTGGCAAAGGCGCGGGCCAGGCTCACGCGCTGCTGCTCGCCGCCCGAAAGCTGGGCGGGGTAGTGGTGCCCGCGCTCGCCGAGGCCCACCCGCTCCAGCAGGCCCTGCGCCACCTTCGCCACGTTGCGCTCGCCGCGCAGCTCCAGCGGCACCTGCACATTTTCGAGGGCCGTGAGGGTGGGCAACAATTGAAAATTCTGGAAAATAAAGCCTACGTGCTGGTTGCGCACCGCCGCCCGCTGGTCTTCGCTGAGGCTGTCGAGCTTGATGCCTTGCAGTGTGACGCTGCCGCTGCTGGCGCGGTCGAGGCCCGCGCAGAGGCCCAGCAGCGTGGTTTTGCCGCTGCCCGACGGGCCGACGATGGCAAACGTATCGGCGGGCTGAAGGCTGAAGCTGACTTCGTGCAGCACCGTGAGCTGGCGGCCGGCGCTGGTGTAGGTTTTGGTGAGGTTTTCGACGTGGAGGCTGGTCATCTGGTAGTAGAAGAGAAGGCGCGGAAAAACGCCCGTCATGCTGACGAAGGAAGCATGTTGTCAGGGCCTTTTCACCCCAACGCCACGCAACGAGCAAGATGCTTCCTTCGTCAGCCTGACACTCCCTTGAAAGGGTAAAAGCTTTTTGGAAAGAAAAACGTCTTCCCAAACGTTATAGGCTACGTAGGACGCACAACCCCGGCCTATATTTTCGCCCGTTTTTGCCTTTCTTCCTATGAAGTACCTCCCAGGCAGCGCCCTGCTGCTGGCCCTGCTGGCCGCCGGCTGCCACTCCGATACCACCGACACCAAAGCCACCGCCGCTGCCCCGCCCGCGCCCGAAGCCCCGGCCGCCAAGTCGCAGGCCGCCATTCTGTTTTTTGGCGACAGCATCACGGCCGGTCTGGGCGTGGAGCCCGACGAAGCCTACCCGGCGCTGATTGAAAGTAAAGTCGATTCGCTAAAACTGCCCTACACGGTCGTTAATGCCGGCCTCAGCGGCGAAACCAGCGCCGGGGGTAAGTCGCGCGTGAATTGGGTGCTGAGCCGCCAGCCGGTGAGCCTATTTGTGCTGGAGCTGGGCGGCAACGATGGCCTGCGCGGCCTGCCCCTCGCCGATACCCGCCAGAATTTGCAAGCCATTATTGATACCGTGCGGCAGAAAGCCCCGCAGGCCAAAATAGTGCTCGCCGGGATGCAGATTCCGCCCAATATGGGCCCGGCCTACGCCGCCGAGTTCAAGCAGCTCTACGCCGACCTCGCCGCCCAAAACAAGCTCACGCTCATCCCCTTTCTACTCGAAAACGTGGGCGGCATCGCCAAGCTCAACCAGCCCGACGGCATTCACCCCACGCCCGAAGGCCATAAACTGGTGGCTCGCACCGTGTGGCGCACCGTGCAGCCTTTGCTGTAATATCGCGGCATGCAAATTCCCCTCATCGAAACGGCGCGGCTGCGGCTGCGCGGCCACTACCCCAGCGACCTGGCCCCCGCAGTAGCCATGTTTCAGGAGCCGCAGTTTTATCAGTACCTGGCCGGCCACCCGCTGCCCGAAGAGGAGGTGTGGACCAAGCTGCTGCGCCACATGGGCGCGTGGTACCTGTGCGGCTACGGCTTCTGGGCCGTCGAAGAAAAGGCTACGGGTCAATACATTGGGGCTGTAGGTTTTGGTGAGTGGCAGCGCGATATCACGCCTTCGCTCAAGGGCTTCCCCGAAGTGGGCTGGGTGCTAGCGCCCCACACGCACGGCCGGGGCTACGCCCGGGAGGCAGCGCAAGCAGCCCTGACCTGGGGCGACGCGCACTTGCCGCAGGCCCGCACCGTCTGCCTCATCGACGTGGGTAATGCGGCTTCGCTACACCTGGCGGCCAAGGTCGGCTACCGGGAAATCGACCGGGTACGCTATAAAAATATCCCCGTCGTGCTGCTGGAGCGCTGGGCAGCGGGCTGTAGCGCGGACTTTTAGTCCGCGAGTGTTTGTAGGTATATACTCGCGGACTGAAAGTCCGCGCTACACTAAATAACCCGCCCGCCGTCCACGTTCACTTCATCGCGCAGCAGGTCGAGGTTGCGGTAGGCGAGGGGGCGGCCTTCGCCAGTGCTTAGGGTAGGTAGGGCGCCCAGCTGCGCGATGTCGAGGGTAAGCCGCGTCAGCTTGCGCTCGCCGAGGTACACGGCCACGGGGCGCGCTTGGTGCTGGGTGGCGTAGCCCACCAGGGCCTGGTCGATTTCCTGCAAAATGCTGCTCATAGAGAGATGAGCCTGAGGCGAAAGCAAGCCGCAGTCTAAGTAAAAAATCCGCATTTATCCAACCCCTGCGTAAGGTGTGCGCCGACCCGTTCCGACCTTTACCGCTACGTATGACTACTGCTTCTGCCTCCGCCGGCCCGGCCCGGCCCATCGGTATTTTCGACTCTGGTATCGGCGGCCTCACCGTGGCCCGCGCCGTGGCCCAGCGTCTGCCCCACGAGCGGCTGGTGTATTTTGGCGACACCGCCCACCTGCCCTACGGCGAGAAAAGCACGGCCGCCATCCAGGCCTACGCCGTCAAAATCTGCGATGTGCTGCTGCGCCAGCACTGCAAGCTTATCCTCATTGCCTGCAACTCGGCCAGCGCCGCTGCCTACGAGCTGGTGCGCGAGTACGTAGGCTCGAAGGCGCAGGTAGTGGGCATGATAGACCCCGTGGCGCAGCACATCGGCCAGCACTACGCCGGCCGCCCGGTGGGCCTCATCGGTACCAAGCAAACCGTCAGTTCCAACGCTTATCGCAAGAAAATCGACCAACTCGACCAGGGCGTGGAGCTACACGCCCTGGCCACGCCGCTGCTCATCCCGATGATTGAGGAAGGCTTTTCCGAAGGCCGCGTGTCGGAAGAAATCATCCGCGCCTACCTCGCCCACCCCGCGCTGCAAGGCATCGACGCGCTGCTGCTGGCTTGCACCCACTTTCCCCTCATCCGCCCCCAAATCGAGGCTTATTACCGAGGTCAGGTGGCCGTGCTCGACCCCTCCGACGTGGTGGCCGCCACCGTGGCCGAGGCCCTGGCCGCCCGCCAGCTACTGGCCGTAGCTACTGCCGTCGCGCCGCTGCACCATTTCTACGTTAGCGATTTCACGCGCTCATTTGAGGAAAGCACGCGTATCTTTTTTGGCCACGAAGTGCAGCTGGAGCACTACCCGCTGTGGGAGTAGGGTTGACGTAAGCAGCCTAAAGTCAAGCAATTGGGCTGCTGCGCCATGGCTCGTTGGGCTTCCTGGCGGGCTACCCGCTACCGAGCTACGTCTTGCCCGATACTAGTATTTCGCAGGTAGCGGTGGCCTGTTGTTTTTGGTAGGCTGCGCAGTGGCCGCCTTCGCAGGCCTGGCCGCGTTGCTAATGCCGGTGTTGGATAAAAAGCTACTAGTGGCAAAAGTGCGTTAGTAGCTTTTTTGGCCTCGCTGGGGCGCTGGTGTCCAAACCCGCGCCCTACTATACTTCTTAGTATTCCAACGACACTATCGCAAGCGTCCCGCATCCCTTTGGCCTGGTAATGCGGCCTGCTACCGGCGATAGGCCCACGCCCATACCACCGCTGCAGGACTACGACCCGGCCGCAGCATACGGAAGGGGAGTAGTCGTCGGCTTCGTGGTGGACGAAGCCGACGAGGTGCACCGTGCCAAAGTGACCCGCAGCCTGGGCCACGGCTGCGATGAAGAAGCGCTACGAGTTGCCAGCGGCTTGCCGACTTTCCAGAACAGTGCCGCAGTGCCCGTGCAGCCAACCTGGGTATTCTCTCTTTGTGCGCCCGAAAGCTCAGGGTAAGCAGCCAAAAAAGCCTCTTACACTACCGTGTAAGAGGCTTTTTTGGCTGCCTTATTATAAGTTATACTGAGAAGCTTTCGCCGCAGCCGCACGAGCGCGAAGCGTTTGGGTTGTGAAACTGGAAGCCCTTGCCATTCAGCCCATCCGAAAAATCGAGCTCGGTGCCGGCCAGGTAAAGGAAACTTTTCATGTCAACCACCACGCGTACGCCCTTGTCCTCAAATTCTTGGTCCATCGGCCGCATTTCGTTGTCAAAATCCAGCTTGTAGCTCAGGCCCGAGCAGCCGCCGCCGGCCACTGAGGCCCGCAGGCGGTAGCTGGCATCAAGCTGAGAATCGTGAATCAGGTGCTCAATTTTATCTTTGGCTTTGTCCGAAACAGTTATCATATAGCTAGTTGGCTGGTGCTGGTAGAAAAGGGTAGCCGCCGAGTTTATTAGCAAAGCGGGCGGTGCTAGGATAACAAAGATAACACTAAGAAGGATTCTAAATAGCGTAAAAAAGTAAAAGCCGTTGCCCATCGGGCAACGGCTTTTTGGCTTCGAAAAAGGAGTGCTACTCCGCTTTCTAAGCTTAGTGGTGCGATTTTTCCAACTCCAAAGCTGGCAAACCATTTTTCACGCGGTAGTCATTGATAGCCATTTTGATGGCATCCTCAGCCAGTACCGAGCAGTGAATTTTCACGGGCGGCAAGGCCAGTTCTTCCACGATTTCCATGTTGTCGATGGCCAGGGCCTCATCCACCGTCTTGCCTTTCAGCCACTCGGTAGCCAGGCTCGACGAGGCGATGGCCGAGCCGCAGCCGAAGGTCTTGAACTTGGCGTCGGTGATGGTATTGGTGGTTTCATCCACCTCGATTTGCAGGCGCATTACGTCGCCGCACTCGGGGGCGCCAACGAGGCCGGTGCCCACCGTTTTTTTGCTTTTGTCCAGCGTGCCCACGTTGCGGGGGTTGCTGTAATGGTCGATTACCTTATCGGAGTAAGCCATGAGTTGTTGAATTATGAATTAAAAATTAGGAATTATGAATTGAAAAACCAGAGCTACGAAGAGCCGCGAAAACGACGGCTCAATTCATAATTCCTAATTTTTAATTCATAATTGAAACCCTAGTGTTCCGCCCACTCGATGGTGTTGAGGTCGATGCCTTCCTTGTGCATCTCCCACAGCGGCGACATTTCGCGGAGCTTGGTGACGGCTTCCTTTACGTGGTTGATGGCGTAAGCGATTTGCTCGTCGGTGGTGAAGCGGCTCAGGCCAAAGCGCAGGCTGCTATGGGCCAAGTCATCGCTCAGGCCTAGGGCCTTAAGCACGTAGCTGGGCTCTAGCGAAGCGCTGGTGCAGGCCGAGCCCGACGATACGGCCAGGTCTTTTACGCCCATCATCAGGCCTTCGCCTTCCACGTATTTAAAGCTGATGTTGGCCACGTGCGGCAAGCGGTGCTCTACCGAACCGTTTACGTAGCTTTCTTCCAGCGTCAGCAGCTCTTTTTCGAGCTGGTCGCGCAGCTTGCTGAGGCGCTCGGCATCGGCCGCCATTTCGAGGCGGGCCAGTTCGCAGGCCTTGCCGAAGCCCACGATACCGGGCACGTTGAGCGTGCCCGAGCGCATGCCGCGCTCGTGGCCGCCGCCGTCCATCTGGGCAGTTACTTTCACGCGTGGGTTTTTGCGACGCACGTAGAGCGCACCCACGCCCTTGGGGCCATACATTTTGTGGGCTGTGAAGGCCATCAGGTCGATGCCATCGGCGAGCACGTCGACCGGGATTTTGCCCACGGCCTGGGTGCCGTCGGTCATGAACAGCGCGCCGTGCTTGTGGGCGATGGCGGCGATTTCGCGGATGGGCTGGATGGTGCCCGTCTCGTTGTTGCCGTACATGATGGTCACCAGAATGGTCTGGGGCGTCATGGCGGCTTCGAGCTCGGCAAGGCTAATCAGGCCTTTGTCGTCCACGGGCAGGTAAGTTACCTTGCCGCCGAGCTTTTCGATGTGCTTACACGTGTCGAGCACGGCTTTGTGCTCGGTGGTGGTGGTGATGATGTGGTTGCCGCGCTGGCTGTACATCTCAAACACCCCCTTGATGCCCAGGTTGTCGCCCTCGGTAGCGCCGCTGGTGAAGATAATCTCCTTGGGGTCGCAATTGATGAGCTGCGCGATTTGGGTGCGCGCGTAGTCTACGCCTTCTTCGGCCGCCCAGCCGAAGGGGTGGTTGCGCGAGGCGGCGTTGCCGAATACGTCGGTGAGGTAGGGCATCATGGCCTCCAGCACGCGCGGGTCGAGCGGCGTGGTGGCGTTGTTGTCCAGATAGATAGGTAGCTTAAGCATGGCGCTGGGCTGGATTTGTCGAGTAAAAGCTAATGTTAGGTGCAGGCTGTTGATGAAACAGAATTTTGGCCTAAACAGTTTTTCTTAGGCTACAAAAATAGCTTAATAATACCCAACTGCGGCTGGGCTTGCTATAGGCCCTGCCCACACTCCGCTAAATTCGCGTTTTACCCGCTTGCCTTCATGCTCACCAACCTCGAACACCTAGGGCTGGCCGTGCGCGACCTCCCCGTCGCTACTGCCCTCTACACCTGCCTGCTGGGCCAGCCGCCCTACAAAACCGAGCACGTAGCCAGCGAGGCCGTCGATACAGTTTTCTTCCAAGTGGGTGGCTCCAAAATCGAGCTTCTGGCCGGTACTAGCCCCGATAGCGCCATCACAAAGTTTCTGGAGAAAAAACCCGAGGGTATTCACCACGTCGCCTTTGAGGTCGATGACATCGTGGCCGAAATGGCCCGTCTGCGCGCCGAGGGGTTTGTGCTATTAAATGAGGAACCCAAACGCGGCGCTGACAACAAGCTCGTGTGCTTTGTGCACCCCAAGAGCGCGGGCGGCGTGCTAGTGGAACTGTGCCAGAGTACTCAGCCGTAACGCGAACTTTCCAGTTCACGGGCGAGCGTAGCGAGCGGCCGCGTAAGCAAACGTCTGCTAACGTAGCTGCTCGCTGCGCTCGCCCGCGAACTGGAAAGTTCGCGTTACAGCCCTAGCACTGCGTCTACTACGGCGCTAGGTGCCTCCCGCGGCACGTAGTGGCCCACACCCGCCAGCACGCGCCGCTCGTAGGGGCCGCTGAAATACTGCTCCTTATTTTCAGAGGAAGTGACTAAGCTGGCGCCATCCAGCTCGCCGTGTAGCAGGATGGTGGGCACGCTGATTTTGGGTTGCGGCTCTAGCTGGCTTTCTAGGGCGGCGTAGCGTGGGTCGGGCGGCGCGGCGCCCCAGCGGAAGCAGTAGGAATGCAGCACCACATCGACCCAGTCGGGGTTGTCCCAGGAGGCAGCGGTGCGCTCGAAGTCAGCCTCCGTAAACTGCATGGTGGGTGCCCACGCGTGCCAGATGTAGTGGCAAAACTCGCGGCGGTTATTTTTCAACGCCTCGTGGCCGCGCTCGGAATGGAAAAACCACTGGTACCAGTAAGCATGAATTTGCGCCACGGGAATTTTATCGCCGGGCTTAATGCCGGTTTCGTAGCCCACCGAGGCCACCACCAGCTTCTCGACACGGGCGGGCCAGAGGGCAGCTACAAGGTAGCCGGCGCGGGCGCCCCAGTCGTGGCCCACTAGGGTCACTTTTTCGATACCTAGGTGGTCAAGCAAATCGATGGCATCCTGGGCCAAGGCCGTAACCTGGCCGCTGCGCAGAGTATCCGAGTGGAGGAAAACCGAGCCGCCGCAGCCGCGCATAGAAGGCGCAATGGTTTGGTAGCCGGCGGCCACAAGCTGGGTCGATACGTCGTCCCAGGTGTGGTAGTCGTCGGGGAAGCCGTGCAGCAGCAGTGCTACCGGAGCGTGGGCGGGGCCGCGCTGCTCGTAGGCGATGCGCAGCGTTTCGGTTTCAACGTGATGAGTGGGCATAGAGAAGCGCAATATTTGTAGCGCCTCCGTAAACGAGGCACCCGCGGCATGGTTGCCGCTGGCTACGTAGCGGGCCTACCGCCTAGGGGCCGCCGTTCTTTCTTGCCTACTCTGCTCTTTTTATGTCTACCAATTTCTTTCGCCAAGAAGTCGATTCTGCCGTTGATATTCTGCTCGCGCAGCAGGTCATTCTCTACCCTACCGACACGGTGTGGGGCCTGGGCTGCGATGCCGAAGTGCCCCGCGCCGTCGATAAAATATACAAGCTAAAAGGCCGCCCCGAAGGCAAGCCCAGCATCGTGCTGGTAGCCGACCTCGCCATGCTGGCCCGCTACACCACCCAAGTGCCCGCCGAACTCGAAGCCGCCCTGGCCACCCAAACGCGCCCCACCACCTACCTGCTGCCCGCCAGCCGCGCCCTGGCGCCGGGCCTAGTAGCGCCCGATGGCACGGTGGGCCTGCGCCTCGTGCAAGATGAGTTTTGCCACAAAGTGGTATTGCGCCTGGGTCATGGCCTAGTGTCAACCTCGGCCAACAAAAGCGGCGAGCCTACGCCGGCCGTGTACGCCGAGGTAGACCCCGCCATCGTGCGCGGCGTGGACTATGTAGTGAGCTGGCGGCAGGACGATGCCACCCGCGTGGCCCCGTCGCGGGTGGTGCGCCTGGGGGCGGGCGGCGCGCTCGAAGTGGTGCGCGAGTAATGCACCGTGGACCCTATAGGTCCGCGTGGGTTAGCAGTCATAACGACGATAACCCGGGCAGACCCGCAGGGTCCACGATACAACCGGGCGTAATTTTGCGCTCATGACCACGCCCACGCTGCCCGACCTACCTATCTTTCGCACCATTGCCGACGCGGCCCACGAGCTCGGCCAGCCGGCCTACGTTATTGGGGGCTACGTGCGCGACCTAGCCCTGCGCCGGGGCAGCAAAGACATTGACGTAGTAACGGTAGGCGATGGTATTCGGCTGGCGCAGGCCGTGGGCAAGAAGCTGCCGGGCCGCGGGCGCGTCACGGTGTTCAAGAACTTCGGCACGGCCATGCTGCCTACCGAGGAAGCCGGCGAAATCGAGTTTGTAGGTGCCCGCAAGGAGAGCTACCGCGCCGAGAGCCGCAAGCCCGAGGTAGAAGCCGGCACGCTCGAAGACGACCTGGCCCGCCGCGACTTCACCATCAATGCCCTCGGGCTGAGCCTGAACGCCGAGGACTTCGGCGCGCTCGTGGACCGCTACGACGGCATGAAGGACCTAGCCGCCAAGACTATTCGCACGCCCCTAGGTCCCGATATCACGTTCTCCGACGACCCGCTGCGCATGCTACGGGCTATCCGGTTTGCCTCGCAGCTCAACTTCGATATTGAGCCCGATACCTACGATGCCATCAGCCGCAATAAGGAGCGCATCAAAATTGTATCGCAGGAGCGCATCACGATAGAGCTCAACAAGATAATCGAGTCGCCGGTACCGAGCTACGGCTTCAAGCTGCTATTTCAGACGGGCTTGCTCCAGCTCATTTTCCCGAAGATGGCGCTGCTGCACGGCGTGGAAAAAGTGGGTCAGCACGCCCACAAAGACAATTTTTACCACACCCTGCAAGTGCTCGACAACGTAGCCGCGGCCGGCGGCGACTTATGGCTGCGCTGGGCGGCCGTGCTGCACGACATTGCCAAGCCCGCTACCAAACGCCTCGACCCCAAAATTGGCTGGACCTTTCACGGCCACGAAGACAAGGGTGCGCGCTGGGTGCCAGGCATTTTCACCGACCTCAAGCTGCCCCTGGGCGAGGAAATGCGCATGGTACAGAAGCTGGTGCGCCTGCACCTACGCCCCATCGCACTGAGCAAGGAAATCGTGACCGACTCGGCGGTGCGCCGCTTGCTCTTCGAGGCCGGCGACGATATCGACCGCCTCATGCTGCTCTGCCGCGCCGACATTACCAGCAAGGACCACCAGCGTAAAGCGCGCTACCTCAAGAACTTCGACATCGTGGAGGAGAAGCTGCGCGAAATCGAAGCCAAGGACCACCTGCGCAATTTCAAGCCCGTCATCACCGGCGAGGTTATCATGGAAACCTTCGGCCTCAAGCCCTCGCGCCAAGTGGGCGAGCTAAAAGAAGCCGTGCTCGAAGCCATCCTGGATGGCGAGGTGCCCAACGAATGGGAGCCCGCCTACGCGCTGCTGCTGGCCCGCGGTGCGGCCCTGGGGCTGACCCAGACGCAGTAGCGCGAACTACGTCGTCTGCGCTGCGGACGTAACGCGTATTCACGCACGGGCTAAAAGCCCGAGCTATACCAAACCTACTACATTGACCTACCTAGGTGGCCAGCCTCAGCCGGCCCACCGGCCGCGCCTACTTTTGCCCTATGCCCGCCCCTACCCCCCTCGCCACGCTGTTCCAACAATTTGACAAGTTACACGTCCTCATCGTGGGCGATGTCATGGTCGATGCCTACGTGTGGGGCCGCGCC
>Ga0182232_1000141_pt1 | contig 22064 bp, 25 predicted proteins | sample G6R1MG_30_FD_155484 | JGI IMG/M metagenome (GOLD analysis project Ga0182232, IMG submission 155484) | Phyllosphere microbial comminities from miscanthus, Michigan, USA - G6R3_NF_07NOV2016_LD2 MG | ecosystem: Host-associated > Plants > Phyllosphere > Phylloplane/Leaf | place: USA: Michigan... | reverse complement strand
GAATGCAGAGCCAGAGCCTATCTCTTTTTCTAGGTCATCTATCTCATCAATTCGCCAAGGGTCGTTTTCTGCAATTGAGGCTACTTCACTGAGCGAAGAGTTGATGCAAGGGTAGCAGCCAACACGCTTAGCACCTCGGTAATACAGCGGATTCAGCTTAAACCCTTGTCCGAGGATATAGGAAATGACCTCCCCAGCAGTCCAAGTGATAACTGGCCGCTCCACATCAGCACTATACTTGTCGCACCAAGCCACCACGTCTTTACGCCGGTAGGTATGGAAAACCGGCGTAAGCGTGCGCAGATTCTTTTGCTCCCATTCTGCTAGCTCCTGAGCGATAGAGTTGCCAAAAAGTGCCTGCTGGCCTTCGCCCGCGTGCGACTTAGCTAGTTTCTTTTTGAGGCGATTTATCTTCTTATCGTACTTGCCTCGAAACTTGACGGGCTCGAAATAGTAGCGGAAGTATTCATCCTTGCGCTTGAGCAGGCGGCGGGCAAGGCTCTCATCAGCCCGCACGCCCTGGTACACTGTTACGTCGTCGGTTTGCGCTAGCACATAATCAATACCTGGCTGAACCTTCAGTGCTTCGGTGCAGAATCGTGCGCGCAGGGCAGGAAAGCGCTTCCTAGCCCGCACGAGGTCAGGCATACCAGCCGAGTATTTGGGATTGCGAACCATCGTAATAGGTAGCCCAACGGCCTCGCCAAATTCCTGAATGAATTGGTATGTATCGGGGTGCTCCCATCCAGTATCACAGAAGACAAGCCGAATGTCTTCTCTGGGAACAGTATTAAGCACAGTAAGCGCGGCGGCTTCCGAATCTTTACCGCCAGAGAATTTGATAATGTGCTTCATTTTGGTAAAAGGGTTTCCCCGAGCGTTTCTTTATTATCTAGGAAGGGCTTAACAACTGGTTTACAGCGCCAAGCAAACGGGACTAAAAAAGTGCTAGCTGTTGGTCGGCGGGGGCCTTACGCTGGCCAGGAGTGCCCACCAACAAGCAATCGGCGACCAACTGGCGGGCCGTAGTAAGGGCGTCGCGCTGGCGCTGGCGGCGGGCAAAATCTTCGGTGCCCTGCACGCGCTCAGCGACTGCGCTAGCCGCTTCCTCCATCTTTTGCAGCTCCGCCAGCGCCTCGCTGAGCGAGAGCCGGTAGGACTGGGCGAGCTGTTGGTGTGGGCTGGGGGCCATCGGTGGGCGGGCTGAATTGGCGTTAGGTTTTTTTCTCGTTTGGCACTCCCTCAGAGTGCTCAATTGTGGTTTTTGGCCCGAAGGCCAGCCAGGGCGCAAGCGCCCCGGCTGGTGCTACAGGTGGGGGGAGTAGCTGGCCCCGTGTTGACTTAGGGTTCACCCATCGGTCGTGCCGCCGGTTACGCTACGACGTTGCTCCTCAGCATTGCGTCGATACCCTCGCCGGTTGTGGCCTTGGGTGGAGTCGAACCACCGCGCCGCTGTAGTTGCGGGCTCATCGTGACAGGGCCAAAAAATCAAAAAGGAACGTCCTCGTCAGTGCTGGGGGCGTTGTAGACTGTCCAGAATTCCATCTGGCGGGTTTCGGGGTTGTAATCGCCTTCTACTCGCTGCTTTAGCACGTTTTCGCGGTTGGTGAGTACCTGAATGTTGCTAGCGGTGTAGCCCTTTTCGGGGTCGATGCGGTCGATGTGGTAGCTGCTGGCGGTGCGGCCCCGGCGCGTCATGTACTCGGTGCGCTGGGCAAACTCGGTGAACTGCTCCAGCGTGAGGTCGAAGGGCTTGCCGCGTCGTTTGGCGTTGGCTTTGAGGTGGCGGTAGGCGTAGCGGGCGGGGTTTACCTGAGCTTGGCAAGTGTGGCACTTAGTGCGGGCGGGGCGGGCCTGATTGCGGCAGCCAGGCGTAACGCAGGGGCCTTTTTTCATAACGCCACCTCCATTTGTTCACCTGGGCCAGTTTCTATCAATTCGACCAGCTCCGTGAGGCGGGCAAACACGCGGGGCGCGGTGCCAGGGTGAGGGGTGCCATCGGTGGGGCCGAACTCGTAGCTGCGCTCACCATCGGCAGCCGTGTAGCTCGTGACGGTGGGCAGGCTGTAGGCCCGGTGCATGATGTCGTACTCACGGCGGTGGTGGGCGTGGTCGGTGCCGCCCGCCCGGTAGCCACCGATAGCCGCCCGCTCGGCTGGCGTGAGGTGGTTAGCCGTGGCCCCGTCGTTTTGGGTGCGCAGCTTTGCCATGCCTAAAAGCCTAAGTCGATGTGAACAGGGTCGTAGCCAGGGCGCATCTTCCCATCAAGCCCAAGCCAGGGCGTGACGAAGTCGCCGCCCCAGCGCATCGAGCGGGCGCGAATGAGGGCGGGTAGGCCGGTGGCTTCCCATTCGGCTTTTGGAGTGGCCATGCGGTACCACTTGCCGTTGGCATCAACCACGTTGAGGTCGATGGCGCGCCACTTGCCGTGCAGGCTCTTTTCGCCCGACCGGTAGCCGCTCGTGATAACGACGGTGAAGCCACGTGCCTCAAACTCGGCCAGTAACTCGGAAAAACGGCCCCGCTGGTACGCAGGGAAGGCGGCCAGCTTGGCGGCCACGGCGGCAGATACTTTCATGCGGCGCAGGTAGAGCGCGAGCACCACGCCCGCCACGGCCACGGCCGCCACGGTGCGGGGGTGCTGGCGCAGGTAGGGCGTGAGCTGGAGCATGAGAATTAGGCGAAAAGGGCCAGGGGCTGGCCCGTGATAGCCTCGGCGCGGTCGCTCAGCGCCTTCATATCGGCTTGTATCAGCCGCTCGGCCTCGTTGTAGGTGGGCTGGTCGTAGTTGCCGCGCGCGTGTTGGGTGCCAACCTCAAACAGCAGCGTATCGAGTGCATCGGTACAGGCTTGCAGCGCCTGTAGCTGAATTTTGGCTAGGGGGGTAAGTACTTGTGCCATTAGCGTTTGAGCTTTTGAGATTCGGCCACCGACTTCTCGCGGTATTGGCGCTGCTTTTTGGGGGCGGGCTTGAGGGCGGGCGCAGAGACAGCGCCCGCTTTGAAAATCAGAAAGAGGGCCAGGGCGGCGGGCCGCAACTCGGCGGCGGGCACGGTGGGGAGCTGGCAGGCGAGCAAGCCTAGTAGCTCATCCTGAGTGATAGCGGGCTGCATGGCGCTAGGCAGCTAAGGCGGTGACTTTGCCAACGGCGGCGGGCGGTGCGTTGAGGACGGTGCCCGAATCCTTGCCCAGCAGCACGCAGATTGCCAGCACCGAATCGAAGGGGCAAACCAGCGTCGAACCCGCCTCAGCATCTACCCACGTATTGAGCGAGCGGCGCGACACGCCAGCCACGGCAGCCATTTCGTTCAGCTTCTCGCTGCGCTTGGCGCGGGGCAAGTCGCTGACCCATTCCCAAAACTTGTATTTGCGGGCGTAAGACATAGCGGCAGATTTATTTTCCAACTGGGGAACTTTCGCCGGCCTGTGGCATACTGCTTGCATTTCAGCCCGTAAGCGTACTTTGTGCAGTCGGTTGCACTTCCGACAATGCAAACATACGCTTTCGATTGAAGTAATGATGCTACTTCAAAGAGAATATTTTTTCAACCTTGTAAAGTTTCTATTGAGGTAATGCAGACTATCAATCAGAGAATCATTAGCTTGATTGAGCATTACAAACTCAATTATAGCAGCTTCGCTGCGTCAATTGACGCAAGCCGAGGCACTCTGTACAACGTGGTGGGGCCACGTAAGAGCAAGCCAAGCCACGACCTAGTCACGGCCATACTGCGCAAATACCCGGAAGTCAGCAGTAATTGGCTACTTACTGGCGATGGTGATATGCTTTTTCAATCGGAAACGCAAGCCGTAGAAGAAGCACAATTGAAGCACCAGGCCAATAAACAGCCATCTATCAAGCCCGTGGGGCCGCCCATCACGGTGCCCGAGTACAGCCCCGACTTCTCGGAAGTGAAGTTTGTGGACGTGCCGGCTGAGGCCAGCTACCTGCGTGGGTTTGGCGACCGGGAGTTCATTGAGCAACTGCCTACCCTGCGCCTGCCCCCGATGGGCGTAGGTACCCGCGAGCTGTACGGCTTCACAGTGCGCGGCGACAGCATGAATGACCGATTCAGCAACGGTGATATTATTCTGGGCCAGCGCGTGGAGCGCAACGACGCCCTGCGCTGGGGCGAGGTGTACGTGCTGCTACTCAACGACGGGCTGGTGGTGAAGGAACTGCGGCGTGGCACCGACGACGAGCACTTCACGCTACATTCGTTCAATCAGCATTTCGACCCCTACGACGTGCTAAAAACCGAAGTGCGGGCCATGTTTCGCTATCAGGCCAGCATCAGCTTCAACAGCTCAAATCCTAACCGGGGCGGCATCATGCGCTTTCTTTCCGCTCTCAGCGAGCAAATGAATCAACTTAGTCAATCCATTTCTAACCCACCAACTCCCCAAACTGAAAAATGAAAAAGCTACTACTAATTGCCGCAGTAGTTTGCACAAGCACAATTGCCCACGCGCAAAACAATTCGCTAGAAACGCGCAAAGCAATCCTTGTTAGTAAAACATGGAAAATCAATTCTACTTTTATAAATGGAATGTTTCCCGCGTCGTTTGAGCAATCGAACAATATTAAAAACGTTGATTTATACCCGGCCGGCGACCGCTACAAATTCAGCAACGACGGTACTTTCACGATAATACAGGCCGCAGGCGGCACCAAAATGGGCGTTTGGGAGCTTAACCAGACAGGCCAGCTCGTTTTTAACCCTGGCGGCAAGAGCACGAAATTCACCATTATTATGATAGATGAAAGCGGTTTTGCTACTCGCACGTTTGCCAGATTAGGAATGTGTAATGTAACCAGCTTGTACGAGGTTAACTGGACTTCTGCGCAGTGAATACGCGGTGGCTACTCTTGCTAACTATGTTGTTAGCTGGTCCGGTATGTGCCCAGCATCCCATTGACAAGGCTTGCGCGAATTGTATTACTAAAGCAGAGTCAGACCCCTATTTCATGGGAGAGCCAGGCCCAGCCCGGTCTTGCGAGGCCACTGCCTTACGCAAGTGGAATGCAGAAATGGTACGGCTTTTGGCAAAAATGCCCAGCGAGCGGCTCTCTCAAACTGCATGGGCTCGTCAGCGAGACAAGCACGTTATGGATATGAAGCGCGATTTTATGAAGAGTGCAGACATCGCTTCTGAGGCTGATTTACCAATGACCTTATTTGATGAGATACGATGGTATCAGATATCGATTACGCGCAAACGGGTTTTAGCACTCGCAAAAATTAGTCGCGAATAACTTCTTACAAAAAAGGGCCAGTGATTATCACTGGCCCTTTGCGTTACTAAATCATTGACGCGAGGTATCTAATCTGTTTTTTATAGCGAGAAGCAGATGAGTTCACTTGTAGACGCCGCCCCTCCACTGTGTGAAATTTATTAACAACTAACTCTGTTATCGGTACTCGCTCAGCACCAGAAATGCGACCAGCAGAATGGAAGTCTTCGGTTATTACAAAGGCATCGGCTGGGTCTTCATGGTGGAAAAGATGACTGTGTTTCTCCGCTATCCCGATTGCTCGTTCGATATACATGCGCGAAGCATTGTCAGGGGTTGCTTCCTCTCGGCTCTTGGAGCCCACCATTGTCATTACAACAGCTGCTATTTTTGGAGTAGGTAATCCGCCAGCACGTTCATTCCATACTTGGAAGTCCCTAATTGGGTCTGATAAATGTTTACATAGTAACTCTAAAGATTCTATAGAGTGCTCATCAACTCGCACTGGAACAACCAACGCTTCCACTGCACACCAAGCTAAGTGCGTGCCGCCTGCATAAAAAGGGCTAGTGTCAAGCAGTATTTTACTGGCTTTCAAAGCTCCTGCTTCAGCAACTAGTATATTTTTAAGGCCGTGAAGTAGCCGCGCAACTGCTTTTTGATTACCCTGTGAATAAGCAGTATTTAATTGCTGGTATAGTAATGAGGGGAAGGAAAAAAGCTCAGCATCTCCGGGTACTATCCATGCTCCTTTACCACCCTTGAATGAGTTGCAATACTGGCTAACCTTATAGCTTATATCATCTGGTGCATCACCGAATGCAGAGCCAAGAATTGCAGGTCTTAAGCCATCGTAAATCGTGACATTAGGTCTGCCGTCTCCCATAAGCAGTTCAGTAAAATTCGATTGCGGGCATAAATCGCTAAAAAGTGTAGGATAATGCCGAGACATCTCGAAGGCTAGATTGAACGCCATAGATGATTTGCCCACGCCTCCTCGCAGATTAGTTACCGCATAGCTATTAAAATTCTGTCCATCAGGGGCAAGAAAGTCGCCTAAAACGACGCCTTGATGAATGCCGAGTACTTTTTCTAGTCCTGTCATTGAAACTATGCTTATGTGCCAGCAGGTGTTGCAGGCAATGCAAGAGCAAAGATATAATGCAGGAGATGCAGGAGCAAGAAAAAAGTGCAGGAGCACAGAAAAAGTGCAGGAGCACAGAAAAAGTGCAGGAGCACAGAAAAAGTGCAGGAGCACAGAAAAAGTGCAGGAGCACAGAAAAAGTGCAGGTGATACAGGAGCTCTATGGCTGGCCTATTGAAGTGTTCTTCACAGAATATTTGTGTTATTTATTTAAAAAATGACCCTATTCAGGCTTGGTATCACAACCTCTTGACGCGATACGAACAAAATACTAGTACATCTACTATAAGTCATGCCGCGACGTTGATAGTGCTGATAAATAGATAATTAGCCAATTAAAGATTGAGCAAAAAAACGTGCAGATTCCGACAAAAAACCGACAAATAGCCATTAAAAACTCGTACTTTAGCAGAGAGAAAAGCGCCTTTATAGTCTGGAAACGCATTTTATAGTATCAGTGCGTTGGTTCGAGTCCCGTCTCTGGTACGAAATAACCCCGTTTCTGCAACAGGAACGGGGTTATTTTCTATTTGGGGTGTAATGTACAGAGAGCAGGGCTTGCGGCAGCTGACTGCCTAGCCGATAGAAGCCAGCGCCTTACTCACTTGCTGGTGTAGCAACTGCGTGACGAGCAGTACTTCGTCTTCGCGCGATTGCTGATAGCTCAGGGCGGCCGCAGTAGTGGGCGACTCCTCCCAGCGGGCAAGTTCGGCCAACGTATCCAGGCGGCGTAGCGAGGTATCCAAGTGGTCGTAGAGCCCTATCCAGGTGGCCCCGGCGTGTCCCGGGTGCTGGTGCAGGGCAAGTCGTAGCTGGAGCATCTGCATGACGATGCCCGCCAGCTCCTGCAAGCGCTGCTGCTCAGGAGCTGATAGCTGCCGGGGCTGCCGGTCGATAATGCACAGCGCACCAATGTTATAGCCTTGTTCATCCCGAAGGGGGTGCCCGGCATAGAAGCGCATATGCAAGGCCTCGGCTACGCCAGGGTCAGTCAGCTGGCATGGCTCGGCTACCAGGTCATTGTAGACCGTGGTTTGTTCATCCAAAATAGCTACGGAGCACACGCTCTCCTTGCGGGCTACGCGCTCGGCACCGGCCAGGCCGAAGTTTGCCTTAAACCATACGCTGCCTTCATCTACCAGCGAAACCAGGGCAATCGGCACGTTAAACAGCTTAGCCGTTAGCCGAACCACTTCGTCAAATACCGCATCCGGGGCCGTGCCCAGCACCCGGTAGGGAGCCAGGGCTAGTAGGCGTTCCGAGTCGTTGAGTGGGATAAGAGTAGAAAGGGCCATGCAGAAGGGCAAACAGGAAATAAGTCCTAAAATTAATCCTTATTCGGTGATTGCCGCCGGAAATACTTCGTCTGCCGGCAAGTTTGCCGTAGAGCCAGCCCCGCCCAAATCGGCTATGTTGCCAAAAAGCGCTGCATGGCGGCTGCCACTTCGGCCGGGGCCGTGAGGTGCGGCGAATGACCAGTAGTAGCCAGCGTGACCAGCGTGGCACGGGGCAGATGCGCCAGCAGATACGCATTAACTTCTTCCGGCACGGCCGGGTCGTCGGTGCACTGCAGCAGCAGCGTGGGCACCCGGACCTGCGGTAGCTGGGGGCGAAAGTCGCCCAGGAAGTTCAGCTCCAGTGATTGAGTAGCCAGGGCCGGGTCGGCCTGCGTAGCGCACGCCACTAGCTCGTGGCTTAGGGCCGAGGCCTGGTGCTGGCCTAGCAGCATGGTGGCAAAGGTGCTGGCCCAGCGGGCATAGTTGGCGTGCATCTCGGCCAGGATGGCCAGCAAGTCTGCCCGCTCGAAGCCACCGTAATAATCCGGCTCGTTGAGGTAGTGCGGCGAAACAGCCAGCAGCACGAGTTTGCCGATGCACTCCGGGGCCAAAATAGCGGCTAGCAGCGCTACGATGGCCCCGGCCGAATGGCCCACCAGCACCACCTCGCGCAGTTGCAGGGCCTGGCAAATGGCGACGACATCCTGCGCGTATCCCCAAAGGGTGGCGTATTTCACCGGGTCGTAGGCCGAGCGGTCCGACTGGCCAACCCCCATCTGGTCGAAAAGAATGAGCTGGTGGTGGGCCGCCAGGGCCGGGGTGAGGTAATGCCAGACCTGCTGGCTGCAATTGAAGCCGCTGCAAAATAGCAGCGGCGCCTGGCCCACTCCCAACACCTGCACGTGGTGGCGGCGCAGCACGAGTTGGGTAGCCTCCTCCGCAACAAGGTGAAACGCAGGCGTCGTTGGCAGAGGAGAAAGGGGCATGATTGGAAAAGCAGAGTGGCTCGCGCCCTTACTAACGGAAACCAGACGGAAATAGTAGGAGCTTGCTATTTATAAAGTAGTGCTCGCGAGCTGCGGCAGGCCGCGCCGACTGGCTGGCTGTTTAGCTTTAAATAGCTGAATAGTGGCCGCTCGGCCTAGCCGGCGGGACTTGCGACGCTGCCAAATGCTGCCAACGGTAAGCACCGCGCTTGTCGGAAGGCTAGCAGCGGCGCCCGTTGTGGGCCAGGCAAGTAGGGTAGGGGCGCCGGGCGGCAATTATAGCCCCCGTTTTATATTCGGGCCGTCTGCTGCAATTTCTTCCATGAATACTCTTACCGCCACCGCCGCGCTCCCCAGCGATGTTCCGCCGGAGGCGCTGTTTCAGACCCTGCTAGCCATTGCCCCCATCGGCATTGCCCTGCTGCGCCCGCTCTACGCCGAGGGCGCAGCCGAGGCCACGCCTATCGTGGATTTTGCCCTGGTGCAGCTCAGCCCTGTGGCCCGGCAAATGCTGGGCGGCTTGCCCGAGCGCCCCACTGAGTCGCTGCTGGCATTGGTTCCTTTTGAGCACGAGGTGGGCGGGTTTGCGTTTTACCGCCAGGCGTTTTTGTCGGGCGAGGTGGCGCGCCACCAGCAGCTCTACCAGGCCGATGGCGTCGATGGCTACTATCAGGTGGTGGCCCAGCGCCAGGGGCCGCTGCTGCTGGTCACTTTCACCGACACCAACGAGCAGCCCCGCTCGGCCGTGGAGCAGGCCCTGCGCGACAGCCAGGCCCGCGAGCGGGCCGCCCTGGCCGAAGCTGAAGCCCAGCGCCAATTGCTCTTTCAGACCCTGAACCAGTTGCCGGCGGCCGTGGCCGTGCACGAGGGGCCGGCACACGTGCTCACGTTTTATAATAGCCGTCACGCGGAGCTTGCCGGCCGGCCCCTCGCGCTGGGCCGGCCCGCCGCCGAGTTCTACCCCGAGCTGGTTGGGCAGGCGTTCTTCGCGGTGCCCGACCAGGTTTACGCCACCGGCGAGCCGGTGGAGCTGGTCGAGGCACCGGCGCAGCTTCGGCACCCGGCTACGGGCGAGGTGTCCCAGCACTACTTCACCTTGCGCTACGCCCCCCGGCGCGATGCTGCGGGCCACGTGATAGGCCTGCTGGCCACGGCCACGTCGGTAACGGAGCAGGTGCTGGCCCGCCAGCAGGTGCAGCGCCTCAACGAGGAGCTGACTGCCACCAACGACGCGCTGCGGACCAGTAACCTAGAGTACCAGCGGGCCAACACGGCCCTAGGTGACATGCAGCGGCAGTTGCAGCAGCTCAACCAGGAGCTGGAAGCCCGCGTGCAGCAGCGCACGCAGGAGGCCGTAGCCTTGCAGGCCGAGCTGCTGGCCGCCGCCCAGCGCCAGGTGCACGCGCGGGAAGAGCTTTACCAAGTCTTCGAGCAGGCGCCGGTAGTGGTGGCGCTGCTGCGCGAGCCCGAGCACCTTTTTCACTACTGCAATCCCGCGTTTCAGGCCCTGTTTCCGGAGCGCGCCCTCGTCGGCCGGCGCTACGCCGAGGCCATGCCCGAAATCGTGGCCGCCGGCCTGCTGCCGGAGCTAGACCGGGTGTACGCCACCGGCCAAACGTATGCCGGCACGGCCCTGCCCGTGGTTGTGAGCCCACCCGGCGGGGGCGCGCCGCACCAGCGCTACTACGATTTCAGCTACCAGCCCTACCGCGAAAACGGCCGCATCGTGGGCGTTTCCATCTTCGCCCACGACGTGACCGAGCAGGTGCAGGCCCACCGCCAGGTCGAGCAACTGAATGCAAAGCTCGAAGCCCGGGTGCAGGCGCGCACCCAGCAGCTGCGCGAGGCGCAGGCCGCCACCGAGCGCGAGCGCGCCCAGCTGCAAGCCCTCCTTACGCAGGCGCCGATGGCCATTGCCTTGTTTCAGGGCGAAGACCTGCGCGTGGCAACGGTGAATACCGAGATGGCCGCGCTTTGGGGGTACGCGACCGAGCAGGTCCTAGGCCGGCCGCTGCTGGCGGGCGTGCCCGAGCTGCGAGGCCAGGGCTTCGACGACCTGCTGCGGCAAGTGCTGCACACGCGGGTGCCGATTACCGGCCGGGAGGTGCCCGCCGAGCTGCGGCGTGCCAACCAGGTGCAAACCAGCTACTACAACTTCGTGTACCAGCCGCTCTACGATGCCGATGGCCAGGTAGCGGGCGTCATCGACGTGGCCATGGACGTGACCGAGCAGGTGCTGGCCCGCCAGCAATTGCAGCAGCTGAATGCGGAGCTGGAAACGCGCGTGCAAGAGCGCACCCAGGAGGCGCAGACGGCCCGCGCCCAGACCGAGCTGCAAAAGCAACGCCTAGAGCAGCTTTTTAGGCAGGCCCCGGCCGCCATCTGCATTCTCGATGGGCCGGACTTGGTGTTTGAGCTGGTCAATACCTTGTACCAGGAGCTCTTTTCGGGCCGGCCCCTGCTTGGCTTGCCTATACTGACGGCCCTGCCCGAACTGACCGACCAAGTGGTGTGGCACCGGCTGCAACACGTCTACCGCACCGGCCTTGAGCACCAGGACCTAGGCTTGCACGTGCCGCTAACGCGCACCGCCGGCGGCCCGCTCGAAGACTTTTATTTCAACTGCGTTTTCCAGCCCCGCTACAACGCCGCGGGGCTGGTTGATGGGGTCGTGGTGTTTTGCTTTGAGGTAACCGAGCAAGTGCTGGCCCGCCAGCAGGTGCTGGCCCTCAACGAGCAGCTGACCACGGCCAACGCGGAGCTCACGCGCACCAACGTGGACCTCGACACGTTCGTCTACATCGCTTCGCACGACCTGAAAGCCCCCATTACCAACATCGAGGGGCTGCTCGCGGCCTTGCGCTACGAGCTGCCGGCCGCCGTGCAAGAGGAGGAAATGACCAGCCAGCTTTTGGGCATGATACAAGGGGCCGTGGAGCGCTTCCGCACCACCATCGACCAGCTCACCGACGTCTCGCGCATGCAGCACGCGCAAAACCAACCCGCCGAGCAGGTGCTCCTGGCCGCGGTGGTCGAAGACGTGCGGCTCGACCTAGAGCCGCTGCTCAGCAGCACCCACGCCCAGCTCACGGTGGAGGTTGCCCCGGACCTGACCGTGCACTTCGCTCCCAAAAACCTGCGCTCGGTGGTGGTGAACCTGCTTAGCAATGCCTGCAAGTACCACCGGCCCGGCCTGCCGCCCGTGGTGCGGCTGCGCGCCGTGCGGCAGGCCCAGCAGGTTGTGCTCACCGTGGCCGACAATGGGCTGGGCATGAGCGAAGCCCAGTTGCGGCAGCTCTTTGGTTTGTTTCAGCGCCTGCACACCCACGTCGAGGGCTCGGGCGTGGGCCTCTACATGGTCAAGCGCCTGCTCGAGAATGCGGGCGGCACCATCGCGGTGCAGAGCCAGTTGGAGCAGGGCACCACGTTCACTGTCACCTTCCCCGGCTGAACCTAGAGCGGTTTTCAGGTTAGTGCATAGCCGTCACCAATGCGAAGAGACGCACTAATTTGAAAACCGCTCTAGAAACTACTTGCTGGTATAGGGATGGTAGCTGGCGTGCAACGGAGTCGGGCCGGCTTTGCCGCTGGTCGGGTATCTTCGGCTTCGGCCCCAGCCAACGGGTTTAGCTAGTGTACAGCACCCGGCTGCGGCTGCGTGTAGTCAGCACCAGCGTAAGCCCTGCCTGCGTACCGGCGAAAATAACTGCTGGTAAGCAGCGGCTGGCTAGCAAAGAGGGGCAGCAGCGCCTGCGCACGATGCGGCCAAAAGGCGGCTTTGGCCGGCCGGCCGGTACTGCCCAGCGTAACGCTGACAAGCCCGCAAGCAAATGATTAGTAGCCGATTGACTGAATTTCGCCTTCGCCTTGCTACGCCACCACTGGTAGCAGCGGCTCCAGCACGGCCCACACGTTGGCCGCCAGCAGGTGCTGGCCGGCAGCGTTGGGGTGCACGCGGTCGGGCAGGTTTAGCTCGGGGCGGCCTAGCACGCCGGCCAGCAGCGAGGGCACGAAAGCCACGTTTTCAGCCTCGGCCAACTGCCGAAACAGCCCGCCAAACTCTTGCGCGTAGCGCGTGAGGCCGGGCACGCCCAGCGGCCCCAGGTCGAAGGGTACTTGCAAGCCCGCCAGCACCAGCCGCGCCGCTGGAAACTGCCGCCGCACCTCGGCCAGAATATGGCGTAGGTTAGCCACCGTTTCGCGCACCGCAATGCCGCGCAGGCCGTCGTTGGCCCCCAGGGCCAGCACAAAAATATCGGGCGCGTGCCGGGCTAACACGCCGGGTAGGCGCTGCCGGCCGCCCGCGCTGGTTTCGCCGCTCACGCCGTAGTTGAGGGCGCGGTAGGCGAGGCTGGCCGCATCGAGCTTTTCCTGAATGCGGGCCGGAAAACTAGCTGCCGCCGGCAGGCCGTAGCCGGCCGTGAGGCTATCGCCGAAGAAAATTATATTTTTCATAGCTATAAAAACTGCCCCGCCGCCCGGCCCCAGCGGGCGGGCGGCGGGGCACCGTTACCGAAACAACGTGTTAGGGCATTGCCTAGCTACATCCGGGCAAAGTGCTCGGCTGCCAGGCGCGCGCCCTGGTCGGTGCACAGGCCCCGGATATAATACAAAAAAATGCTGCGAAAAATTTCAGCGACCTGAAAGCTGCCGGTTGGAAAAATACCCGGCGTGATGACGACATTAACCTGCTGAATCAGAATGATAGTAACCAGCCGGATATTGATATCGCTCCGAAAAAGTCCCTGCAACACCCCTTCGTTGAGCAGCTGGTGCAGTTGCGGCGTAGAGTAAGTGGCGAGGTGGTCTTGCACCAGCTGCCAGGCAGCAGGAAAATGGGCCAGGTCGGCAAAGTAAGAGCTGTGGGTAACGACCAGGTCTTCAATGCTATAATTGATGAGTGCGTAGAGCCGCTCGACTGCCGACGGAAACTGCGCATACAAGCGCGCGTGGTCCTGCTTCTGGCGCTCAAGGTCGGCGCGCAGGCTGTGTAGCACCAGGGCCGCCCGGTCGGGGTACTGCGCCGCCAGCGCGGCCGGTACGGTGCCCAGGGCTGCGGCCAGCTCCGCATCGGTGGGCGCGCTAAGGCCTTTGCGCCGAAACACGGCCATGCACGCGGCGGGGGCCGTAGCCGCGAAAGAAGGAAGAAGGGGCATGAGAAAGGCGGGCGCGGCAAAGGTCAATGCCGTCCGAACGACGCAGCTGGCCGCAAGGTTGCGCCGGGCCGGCTACCGGCCCGCCAGCAGGCCCAGCCCAAAAAAGAACAGCAGCTGCACTAGATACACCAGCGGCACCAGCGGGTTGCGCTTGGGAAAGCCAGCGCGCAAAAACAGAAATTGCAGCACCACCGACAGCAAAAACCAATCGCGGAAATTGCGCAGCGGAATGACGTGGCCCGTCCAGTGCCAAAAATCGTACTGGCTGGCCACGGGCTCGAGGCACAGGTCGAAGCCCACCATGAGGGCCGCGCCCACCAGCACCCGCAGCAGCCCGGGCAGCGGCAGGTACGAAGCCAAAATGCCCGCGCAGTAGGTGATAGTCACCCAATTGAGCCCGATAAGCCACGGTACTTCCTCGTACTTCAGCCCCAGCGTGGCGCCATAAGCGTAGCTGCCAAACAGCGCGCCCGTGTGCACCCCGATAAACTCGGCAAGGAAGCCCAGCATAAAGGCCTGCACCACAAACAGCCAAAAGGCCCAGGTGCGCCCTTCCTGAAACAGCCCCAGCAAGCCCGCCGTGAGCAGCAGCGTCAGCGGCGTATACTTGAGGTAAAAAGTCTTATCCTGGGCAAACGCCAGCCCCACGAACCCCGTGAGGTGAAACAGCAAAACCAGCCCTTGCGCCACCCGCAGCCGCGAAGTAAACGCGGCCGAGGACGCAGGTGAATTCGAAAACTCCATAGGTAGGAGCTAAGCGTTAAGAGATGAGAGTTAAGAATTCGCTATTCGGCTAGCTCTTAACTCTCATCTCTTAACGCTTAACTAATTAAGTCGGCCACTATTTTGGCCGAGAGTAAACACAGCGGAATGCCGCCGCCCGGATGCACCGAGCCGCCGCAAAAGTACAGTCCGTGAAGTCGGCCCGAAAAGTTGGGGCCGCAAAAAAGCCGCCAGCGCATTATTGCTGGAGCTGCCGTAGAGCGCGCCCCCAAACGACGACGTGTCGGCCGCGATGCCGGGCGGCGTCCAGGTTTTTTCGACTTTGATAAACGGCTCTAAATCAATGCCCAGCGCATGACTGAGCTTAGCCAGCACCACGCGGCGGGTTTTGGCCGTGAGGGCGGCCCAGTCCTGGCCCTCGTCGTGGGGCACGTTCACCATCACAAACCAGTTTTCGTGGCTAGCTGGGGCGTCGGTAGGCGTTTTTTTGGAGGTGATGTTGACGTACACCGTCACGTCGTCGGCCACGGTTTTCTCCTGGAAAATGGCGTCGAACTCGCGTTTGTAGTCGGCCGAGAAGAAAATGTTGTGCAAGTCTAGCTCGGCAAATTCGCGCCCGATGCCCCAGTAAAAAATGAGCGCCGACGACGAGCGCGGCTGTCCCAGCGTGCGCTCGGGCGCGGGCTGCTGCGGCAGCAGCTTGCGGTAGGTGGGCACCACGTCCATGTTGCTCACCACCAGCCCGAAATCGTAGATGTCCTGGTCGGTACGCACGCCCGTGACGAGGTCGCCAGCTGTCAAAATCTCGCGCACCGGCTCGTTGAAGCGGAATTTCACGCCAAATTCCTTGGCTAGCCGGTGCAGGCTTTGGGCGATGGCATAAATGCCACCCTCCGGATAAAACGCCCCGATGCCGTGCTCGAGGTGCGGAATGAGCGAGAGCGTAGCCGGCGCCTGGTAGGGGTCGGAGCCGTTGTACGTAGCGTAGCGGTCAAATAATTGCACCAGCCGCGGGTCGCCCGCAAACGCCTTTTCGTGGCGCGCGTGCATCGTGCCCGTGAGGCCCAGCGAGGGCAGCGCGGCCACCGCTTTCAGCGTTTCGGGGCTGAAATAGGTGCTGGCTTTGTGCAGCGACTTGTGCAGAAAGGTGCCCGCCGTAGCGTCGTAAGCCTTGCCGCTCCGGCCCAGAAACTGCGCAACCGCCGCCGCCGGGGTGCTGAGCTTCTGCTCGACCTCAGCGGCAAATTTGGCGGCGTCGGCCCAGGCGGTGAGGCGCGTGCCATCGGCAAAAAAGTAGTTCGTAATCGGGTCGAGGCGCTCGTAGCGGAAATATTCGCTCGGCTCGCGGTGCGCCAGCCGAAAAATATCATCCACCAGCTGCGGCAGCGTAAACAGCGACGGCCCCGCGTCGAAGCGGTAGCCGCCCGGCAGCTCAAACTGGTGCATCTTGCCCCCAAACGAGCCGCTGGCCTCAAACACCGTGACCGGGTGCCCCGCCACTGCCAAGCGAGCGGCGGCGGCCAGCCCCGCCACGCCCGCGCCGATGACGGCCACGGGTTGCTTTACCAAACTACCGCTTTTCTTATACATTTGTATTGAACCACTGAAAGCCCGAATGGACCGTAGGTGGTGTTTTTATTTGTGCGGATAGTAAACTATCCCAAAAGGACTAGCGGAATTGGTTTTGATGTTGGAAATAGACCTTGCACCATCTATCAGCGCAAGAACATCTTCTGTCGTTAAAAATCCACTTTATAATACCTGAAGCACTTATTAATTGATTCAATTACAAGGGAAGTGCTCGCCCAACAAGAAAAAATCTTTCCAATATCGTCTGTCGGACATGGCTCTCGCCAGCCCATCCAGGTAAATCGTAACCCTAAGCCTTCTCGGTGAGCCATTACCAGCCAAGCGTCTTGTGTTTCATCAAGACCTAAACGGTGCTTCGCCCAAACATTTTCCAACTCTTCCGGCCATTCTACTTCGACCTCGGAATCTCGCTGCATGATGGTGAAAATAGCCGCCACCATATCGTCAGTAACTGTCGGCTTGAAAGAAAGTATTTGAGGAAGTCGGAATTGTTTAAAATTACCTAGAGCAGCTAGCCATATGGGAAGGTAGCAGGGCTCTTGCGGGTCGCCGATTAACTTATCTCCTAACAGCCAATGGCAATAATTGTCAAGTTCTCTTGGCAGAGCTAGTGTATTCTTCGCGCAACGAATGGCAAAGCTTCGGGTCTCGCCAAAAATCACAGCATGTTCCATGCTACTCCACCGCCAGCACCAAGCCCTTCAAATAAGCGCCCTCGGGGTGAAATAAGCTTACCGGGTGGTCGGCGGGCTGGGTGAGGCGGTGCAGGATGCGCGCCGGCCGCCCGGCCTCGATGGCGGCGGCCAGCACCGCGCCTTCAAACAGCTCGGGGCTAACGACTTGCGAGCACGAGAAGGTGAAGAGCAACCCGCCCGGCGCGAGGTGCGCAATGCCCGAGGCATTGAGGCGCTTGTAGCCCATAAGGGCGGCGTGGCGGGCGCCCATGTGCTTGGCAAAAGCGGGCGGGTCGAGCACCAGCAGGTCGTACTCGGCCGAGTGGTTTTTGAGGAAGCTAAGCACATCCTCGGGGTAGGCGGCATGGCGCTCGGCGTGGCTCGACAGCTCGGCGTTGCGCTCGGTGAGGGCGATGGCCTTCTTGCTGCTATCGACGGAGTGCACCAGCTCGGCGCCCGCTTCGAGGGCGTAGACCGAAAAACCGCCCGTGTAGCAGAAAGTATTGAGCACGCGGCGGCCGGGCGAATAGCGAGCCAGCAGGGCGCGGTTGTCGCGCTGGTCGATGAAGAAGCCGGTTTTCTGGCCCGTCTCCCAATCCACGGCAAACTGATGGCCGTTTTCGTGCACAAGGTGCTCGGCGCCGGTGCTTTCGCCGAAAAGGTAGCCATTTTTGGCATCGCCCACGGCGTTGCCGGGCACAGTTTCCGAGCTTTTATCGTAGATGGCGCGCAGCTTGTCGCCGAATATAACTTGCAGGGCACTAGCTATTTCGGGGCGAGCGCGGTACATACCCACGCTGTGCGCCTGCACCACGGCCACGTCGCCATACACGTCGATGATGAGGCCGGGCAGGCCGTCGCCCTCGGCGTGCACGAGGCGGAAAACGTTGGTATCGGCCATGCCCGTGAGGGCCAGGCGCTGACGCAGGGCGTAGGCGTTGGCCAGCTTCTTCACCCAAAAATCGGGGGTAGGCAGCTCGGCCGCCGGCCCAAAATCAAGCATCCGCACCGCGATGGAGCCGCCGCCCGAGTAGTGGCCCACGCCCAGCAACTCGCCCGCTTGGGTCTCGACGCGCACGGCCTCGCCCTCCGTCGGCTCGCCCTGCACGCGGGCAATGGCGCCCGAAAATACCCAGGGGTGGCGGCGGCGTAGGGAGTGGTCTTTTCCGTTTTTGAGGACGATAGTAGTCATTTTTGAGTTGTTAGCTAGTGGCTATTAGCTGTTAGCGCTTCTTAATCAATCGCCTGCAAACTCAAAAAGAAGCTAACAGCCAATAGCTATTGGCTAACAGCTAAGCAAATTTACGCCGGTACACCGGCCCGCGCAGTTTAAACTGTGCCCACATGGCGGGCCGAATCAGCCAGTCGAGCCAGCGGCGGCCGGTGCTGTACGTAATGTCCTCCACGATGACGCTGCCACCGCCCGGCGCGGGCTGGAGCAGGTGGCGATGCCGCCACTGCCGCAGCGGCGCGGGCAGCGTTTGGCCCTCATCCACAAAGTAGTGCGTGCCGTCGGGCAGCACGCCGTTAGCGGTGATGAGCGAGGTCCAGCGCCAGCGCTTGGGGCCGACTTGCAGCTCGATAATTACCGTGTCGCCGGTCTGGTTGCCGTCGTAGCGGATAAGGTGAAACTTTGGGAACGGCGGGGCCAGGGCCACGAAAAGCTCGCGGGTGAAGCCCGCCATAACGGCGGCCGGCGGCTGGGCCACTGGGAAACGAAGAACGAAGTGCATACCCGCTATACGGCCGGGCTAGCGGGCCGGTGCAGACGCGGCGTCGAGCGAGCCGATTTTGGGCTGAATCTGAATGATAAAGCGCTTATTAAGTTCTTCTTGCGCGTCGCGGTAGCGGTTTACGCCGCCGAAGCCGCTGCCCGCTGGCACTACCTCGTAGCGCGGCGCGGGAAACACGATGCCCGCCTCGCGCCACAGCTGGTACACGGCCAGCGCCCGCAGGTAGCTGAGCTGGCGCGTGGCCGGCCCGTCGTAGTTCTGGGGCGAATTGTACGAATAGGTGCCATCGGCCTGGCGGGTGGCGTAGCGGGCGGTGCGCCCCTCGATAACTACCAGGTATTGAATATTATCGCGCTCGTTGAGCGAACTCAGCTGATTAAGCAAAAACCGGCCGGCCTGAATGAGTTTTGGCTTGTAAGCTTCTTTCAACACCGGGCTGCTCGGGTCAAAAATGACGTCAAAGCTCAGTTCGTAACGCTTGAAATCCTTGTTGTAAATGAAGTATTTTGGGTTTTCCAGCCGCTTCAATGCCTGCTTTATCTCGTCGATTTTCTTCTTCTCCTTGAGCTGCACCTTCAGCTGGGCATTGGCCGTGATGAGGCCCTGCTGCTTGTCCTGAAACAGCTTGTAGCTCAGCACAAACAGCACCAGCATAGTCAGGAATAGGGCCGTCATCAAATCGACGTAGCTGGGCCAGAAGAAGTCTTTGCTTTGCTTCATGAGGGGAAATGTAAAACGGAGTGGTACTCCGTTTCGCGGCCGGCGCGGCTGCACAACGAGAAACGGAGTGCCACTCCTTTTTGCAAGCTAGCCGACCATGCGTTGGAGCCAGTTGCGGCTGGTGAGCTTTTCGAGCACGGCGTTGGTGCGCTCGGTCTGGCGCAGTAATTCCTCCTGAATGCGGCGGTTTTGCTCCAGCGGCTGCTGTAAGGCTTGCAGCGCCTCGGCGCTGCGGCGGGCCTGCGCCTCTTGTAAAGTGTTGAGGGCCTGCTGTTGCGCGGGTAGCTGCTGAAACGGGTTCAGGTACTCGACTATCTTCTGGTACACGTTGTCCTTGTTAAGCTGCCGGAAGTAGGCATCCCATTGCACGTGGGCCGATTGAGCCTGGGCCACAAATTCTTCGCGGCGCTTTTCGAGCACCTCGTTCATCTGGTGGGCGTCTTCGCTCAGGGCCTGGGTCACGCCCTGGCTAATCTGCGAAAGCAACGCTTGATGCTGCCCAAAAAACTGCGCCTGCTCGCGGATGCGGGCGTCGTGCTGCTCCAGGTAGCCGGGCACCTGTTTCAGGGCCGTTTCCAGGCTGCTGAGGCGGTCGAGCAGCGAGGTAATGGTTTGGGCCGTGTCAGCGCCTTTGCTCACGGCCACGTTCAGGCTCTGCTGGTACCCTAGGAATTTCTCGAACGAGGCCGCGCTCTCATCCACCCGGTCAAATACCTTGATGGTGGCGTTGGCCAGCTCGGTGTAGCCTATCTGCTGCAGCTTTTCGAGGAAGTTTTTCTGGATGCTGATATTCTCGGTAATGCGACTGATGAGCGGCGTAAACTCCGCGATTTTTGAGAAAAAATCGGCCTGAATCTTTGAGAAAAAGTCTTGGTTGAACGTGTCCAGCACCGATTTTAGGTTGCTCATGCTGGCCTGCATGTCCGAGTTGAGGCGGGGCAGCAGGGCTTTTTGCAGAAAATTGTAGTAGCCGTTTTTGTAGCGGTCGCGCTGGGCGCGGGCCGATTTCAGCAGCTGGTTGCCCCCTAGGGTCAGCAGCAGGCCGATAAAGCTGCCGCTCATGGCGATGAGAATGCCGCCCAAAAAGTGCGTCACATCGGCGTTGTTGAACGACGCACCGCCCGCCGCCGCCGTGTCGTCGCCAAACGGATTCACCAGCGCTATCAAGCCCAAAATGGCCCCTAGGAACGTACCCAACAGCCCGAGGTAGAGCGGCGTAGAAATCTGGGCCTCAATCTCCTGGTCGAGCAGCGCCGCCTCGCGCTCCGAAATGTCGCGCAGGGTGTTAAAGTCGGCCGCTGCGCCTTTATTGGCGCGCAGGTAGTCGTTGGTGTCCGTGATGATTTGGCCAAATTCGGGGCTGGGCCGGCTCACGGTGAGGGCGTCGTATTCCTGCGGCACGTAGCTGTCCGTGTACCGCAGCTCGGCGTTGGCATCCACGGCCTGTACGCCGAGCTGGGCCACCTCGGGATACATGGCCTGCACCCGCGCGATGAGGCGACGGTTGGTCAGGAAAACGAATACCTGCCAGGCGATTAGCCCCAGAATCAGGATGACTTCGAGTAGTTGTAAGAACATGATATGCTAGTTAGGCGCAAGCCGCGATCGCGGGGAACCTCAGCCCCCTCTCCAAAAAAGAGGGGGAGCCGACCGGCGGCTTGCGTGAAGTTACGTCCGTTCATATCCGGCTCCCCCTCTTTTTTGGAGAGGGGGCTGGGGGGTGAGGTCCCCCGCGCTAGCTAATATTCAGCCGCGCGCGCTGCACCACCTGCCAGCCATCGGCGTGGCGCTGAAGCTGGCCGGAAGCCGCCGCCGTTACCAAGGTAATGCGGCCACCCAGGGGCGGGTCGTAGTCAAAGAATTTTTGCAGCCGCGTCAGCCCGTCGCCGATGAGGCGCGCCTGGTCCACGTTGGGGTTCAGCGTGAAGCTGGCTTGGTCGGGGTTGCGCGGGTTCACGGTCAGCATCAGGGCGAGTTGGGGGAGGGGCGAATCTACGATTTTGCGCTCTTCCAAAAACGCCGATTCTTGCACCGGGCCGTAGCGCGTGGCGGCTGGCTGAGGCGCTCCTGGCTGTGCCGTGGCTGGCGTAGCCGAGTGGGAAATACCCTTCGGCACGGTCAGCGTAACCGAAAACAACTCGTCGTCAGCTTCATTGCTGGTTTCGGGCGGCGCGGGAGCACTCGTGGCTGGGGCCAGCGGGTTTGCGGATGCCTGTGCGGCGGCAGCGGCGGCAGCCAACGAAGTAGCCGAAATATGCGCGGCCGCCGCGGGCGCCGGAACGCTGGGCGCAACCGGCGGGCCCGTCAGCTGCTTCTGTAGCTCCGAAAGCTGCTGCTTAATCTGCTGAAGCTCTTTGCGAAGCTGCTGATTTTGGTTTTGTAGCTTGCGATATTCTACAGGATTCATGTCAGAAGAATTTTCGGGTTCAGCCGGCGACGGCGAAGAGGAATGGTGCCGATGGTGCCTGCGCCTGCTTTTCGAGCGGCTAGACGCAATGGCATACCCTAGCACCGCCCCTAGCAGCATAAGCACCGTCCCGGCCAGGGCCGGGGGCATCCCGAAATAGCGCGGCTCTAGTGGCTGCGAGGTGTAGGTAGCGGCGGCGGGCAGCGCGCGTACTTCCGGCGCCGGGTTTTCGTCTTCGGCCACCGTGCGGGAGGCGCTCGCGGACTGGGCCGGGGCTGGCGTGGCGGAGTCCGCGGCCTCCACTACCGCCGAGGTAATACTGCCAGCGGGCACAAAAGGCTCTAGGTCAACCTGCAAGGATTGCAGATTGACCTTGGCCAGCGCGCCGGTTTTATTGGTCTTGCGTTGACTGATTTCG
>Ga0182232_1000140_pt1 | contig 22194 bp, 27 predicted proteins | sample G6R1MG_30_FD_155484 | JGI IMG/M metagenome (GOLD analysis project Ga0182232, IMG submission 155484) | Phyllosphere microbial comminities from miscanthus, Michigan, USA - G6R3_NF_07NOV2016_LD2 MG | ecosystem: Host-associated > Plants > Phyllosphere > Phylloplane/Leaf | place: USA: Michigan... | reverse complement strand
CCATCGGAGTCGATCAATCCGGGCATGGTTTCGTTCGAACTCGAAATGCTCTACCCCAGCCGCGATGATCCGCACCGCGCTCTACGCCGGCTCCTTCGACCCGGTCACCAACGGACACCTCGACGTCATCCGTCAGGCGTGCCGGCTCGTGCAGCACCTCGTCATCGCCATCGGGGTGCATCCGGGGAAAACGCCGATGTTCACCGCCGAGGAGCGGACCGAACTTCTGCGCGCCACCTGCACGCCCCTGGCCGACGCCGAAGGTGCGCGCCTCGAGATCGTGGCGTTCGACGACCTTGCCGTCGCCGCCGCGCGGCGCCACGGCGCGACCGTGTTCATCCGGGGCCTTCGTGATGGTACCGACCTCGACTACGAGATGCAGCTCGCGGGGATGAACGGCGCCATGGCGCCCGAAGTCCAGACGGTGTTCCTGCCGGCCTCCACCGGCGTCCGGCCCATCACCGCGACCCTCGTCCGCCAGATCGCGGCCATGGGGGGCGATGTCTCACCCTTCGTGCCGGCCCTCGTGGCCGAGCGCCTGTCCACCCGCTTCGGCCTGACCTGACCGCGTCGACCCGTCCGCTTCCCATCGAGAAAGAAAGACCGCCCATGCCGTTCGGATTCAGCCGCCGCCTCGCCCTCCTCGGGCTTGCCGCCGTGATCGGTTTTGCCCCCGCCGCGCAGGCCGCCGACGAGAATACGGTCTTCCTCGACACCAAGGATGGCCGCGTCACCATCGAATTGCGGCCCGACCTTGCGCCCAAGCACGTCGCCCAGCTGAAGACGCTGATCAAGCAGGGCTTCTACAACGGCCTCAAATTCCACCGCGTCATGGACGGCTTCATGGCCCAGACCGGCGATCCGAAGGGCAACGGCACCGGCGGCTCGAACCTGCCGAACATTCCGGCCGAATTCTCCCAGACCCCGTTCCGGCGCGGCACGCTCGGCATGGCCCGCTCGTCCGAGCCGAATTCGGCGAATTCGCAGTTCTTCATCTGCCTCGCAGACGCGCCGTTCCTCAACGGCCAGTATACGGTCATCGGTGTCGTCTCGTCGGGCATGGAGGCCGTCGACAAGATCAAGAAGGCCGCTCCGGGCGCTCCCGGCGGTGCGGTTCAGGACCCCGACAAGATCGTGAAGATGCAGCTCGCCCAGGGCGCGAAGTAACACGGGGCCGCAGGCTCATGACGGGCGGCACGCGGCGCTTGGCATTCCTCGCCATGGCCCTCGCGATGCCGGCCGTCGCGTCGCGTGCCGCGCCCTCGACCGGGCCGCTCACGCTGCCCGAGACCTTGCGGGGCACGGTTCAGGTGCCGCAGGCCGGGCAGGGCATGGCGCACGGCACGGATGAGCCCATCGATACCCTAAAGGCGCTCTACCCCGCGCTTGCCGCTTGCTGGATTGTGCCGGAGGGCCTCGCTCGCTTCGAGCGAACCGAAATCACGGCCCGATTCGCCCTTCGCCGGGACGGATCGGTCATCGGAACCCCGCGTATAACCTTCGCCACCGAAGGCGGCGACGGCCGGGCTCGCGCCCTGCTGGCGGAAGCCGCCGTCGCGGCGATCCGGCGTTGTACGCCCGCGCGGGTCACGCCCGCCCTGGGGGCGGCCATCGCGGGGCGCCCCATCGCGCTCCGCTTCATCCATCTTGGACCCAGAGGACAAGGAATCTAGACCCATGGCAGACACCGAGACCATCATCCTCGAGACCACCAAGGGCCGCGTCGTCATCGGGCTGCGCCCCGACCTCGCCCCTAACCACGTCGAGCGCCTGAAGACCCTCGCGGCGCAGGGCTTCTACGACGGCGTGCCGTTCCACCGCGTCATCGACGGGTTCATGGCGCAGACGGGCGATCCCACGGGCACCGGCTCGGGCGGTTCGGACCTTCCCGACCTGAACGCCGAGTTCAACGCCGAGCCGCACGTGCGCGGCGTCTGCTCCATGGCCCGCACCAACTTCCCGCACTCGGCCAATTCGCAGTTCTTCATCTGCTTCGGCGATGCCCGCTTCCTCGACAAGCAGTACACCGTCTGGGGCAAGGTGACGGAGGGCATGGACGTCGTCGATACCCTGAACAAGGGCGAGCCGCCGCGGTCTCCCGACAAGATCGTCAAGGCGACCGTCGGCGCCGCCTGAGGCACGCTGCGATCACCCGATGGGAAGGCCCGCACGAACCCCGTGCGGGCCTTCCTTCGTTTCGCGCCCTGTCACGCCGGGAGTCGGCCGAACCATGAATCCAGCGACGCTCCCCCCGCGCGACCTCCTACTGGCCCTGGCCGTCGTAGCGGTCTGGGGCACCAACTTCGTCGTGATCCGCATCGGCCTCGACCATCTGCCGCCCCTGCTGTTCGCGGGCCTGCGGTTCGTCCTGGCGGCCGTGCCCGGCGTCTTTCTGCTGCCTCGGCCCGCCGCCTCTTGGCGGAACCTCGCAGCCTATGGCCTCCTCATCGGCGCCGGACAGTTCGGCCTCCTCTTCGTCGCCATTCGCAGCGACATCGCGCCGGGCCTCGCCTCCCTGGTCGTTCAGGTGCAGGTATTCTTCACCATCGGCCTGTCCATGTGGCTCACGGGCGAGCGCGTGCGCGGCTTCCAGTGGGTGGCCCTGCTGCTCGCGGTTTCGGGCATCCTCGTCATCGCGCTTCACACCGATGCCACAACCACGCCGCTCGGCCTCGGCCTCGTGCTCCTGGCGGGCCTGAGTTGGGCCGGCGGGAACATGGTCGCGCGGGTGAGCGGCGTGCAAAGCATGCTGCCCTACGTCGTCTGGGCGAGCCTGTTCTCGGCACCGCCGCTGCTGGTCCTGTCGCTCATCCTCGAGGGGTGGGATGCGATTCGCGATGGGGTGCTGCGCGCCGATGCGGCGACCTGGGGAGCCGTACTCTGGCAGGCGGTGGGCAACGCCTTGTTCGGCTATGCCGTCTGGGGCTGGCTCCTCGCGCGCCACCCGGCCGCCCTCGTCACGCCCATGGCCCTGCTGGTTCCGGTCTTCGGCATCGGCGCTTCGGCCCTATGGCTCGGCGAGCCCCTCCCGGCCTGGAAGATCGGCGCGGCGATCCTCGTTCTGGGCGGCCTCGCCCTCGGCGTTCTCTACCCGCGCTGGCGGCGCCTGCCCTGACGAATCTCAGGCGTTTGCGAGGTACGACTCGGCCCGGCCGAGATCGTCCGGCGTATTGATGTTCCAAAACGGATCCATTGGGTCGGTGCCCCACTCCACCGCCACCGCGCCCTGTTCCCGCAGGAAGCCGCCGACTCGCCGCTCGCCCCGTACGACGAGGTAGTCGCGTAAGGCAGCGCGCACGGCGACGGGCCACAGCGCCACGGTGAAATGCTCGCGTCCGTTCGAGGACGCCATGGCGATAGGAGCGTCCCGCGCGGCCCCGGCGAGGCGAGCGACGAGATCGAGGGGCAGGAACGGCGCGTCTCCGGTGACGCTCGCGACATGTGCGATCCCGGACGGCGTATGCGCGGCGTAGTCTAGAGCCGCGAGGATGCCCGCAAGGGGCCCGGCGTGGTCCGGCACGTCGTCGGCAATGATCTCGCCGGGAAAACGCGCGAACCGGGCCGGATCACCGTTGGCGTTGAGGATCAGGCCGGCCCCGCATTGCGGCGCGAAGCGCTCCACCACGCGGTCGAGGAGCGAGCGCCCGGCGAGGAGCCGAAGGGTCTTGTCGCCGCCGCCCATGCGCCGCGACAGGCCACCGGCCAGGACGACGCCGAGGACGCCGACGCCCGTCACGATTCGAAGACGATCCGGGGTGCCGCGCGGGCCACCGGCGCGCCGCTGAGGTTGGCCCAGAGCTTGGCTGCGATGTCGCGATAGACCCGTGCCTGCGGACCGTCCGGATCGACGGCCACCACCGGGCGCCCGGCATCCGAGCTTTCCCGAATGGTCATGTTCAACGGGATCTCGCCGAGGAACGGGACTTCCAGGCGCGCGGCCTCGTCGTGGGCACCGCCATGACCGAAGATGTGTGAGGCGTGGCCGCAATTCGGGCAGACGAACGTCGCCATGTTCTCGATGACGCCGAGGATCGGCACCGAGACCTTGCGGAACATTGTGACGCCGCGCCGGGCATCGATGAGGGCGAGGTCCTGCGGCGTCGAGACGATGACGGCGCCGGAGAGCGGCGTGGCCTGGGCCATGGTGAGCTGGGCGTCGCCGGTACCGGGCGGCATGTCCACCACGAGGATGTCGAGGTCGCCCCAGGCCACCTCGCGCAACATCTGGGTGATGGCCGACTGGACCATGGGGCCGCGCCAGATCATCGCCGTCTCGGCCTCGATGAGGAAGCCGATGGACATGACCTTGATGCCGTAGCCTTCCATGGGGGCGAGGAGGCGCTCCTCGATGACCTTGGGCTTCCCCGACAGGCCGAACAGCTTCGGCACGGACGGACCGTAGATGTCGGCGTCGAGGAGGCCGACCTTCAGGCCCTGGGCCGACAGGGCGAGGGCGAGGTTGCAGGCCGTGGTCGATTTGCCGACGCCGCCCTTGCCGGAGGCGACGGCCACGATGTGGCGGACGCCGGGAAGGGCCGGGCCGGTGCGGGGCGGCGGGGGAGCCGCCGGCCGGCCCGGGGCGGGCGGCTGCGGGGCGGCGCCTTGCGCCGGATGATTGGGGCCACGTTCCGGGCGGCGGGGGAGCCGCCGGCCGGCCCGGGGCGGGCGGCTGCGGGGCGGCGCCTTGCGCCGGATGATTGGGGCCACGTTCCGAGGTGAGGCTCGCGAACACACCGGACACGCCCGCGGTCGCGAGAACCGCGCCCTCGGCCCGACGGCGGATCGGCTCGAACCGCTCGGCCTCGCTCGGATCGATGAGGATCGAGAACATCACCCGACCCGTCGGATCGACCACCACCTGCGACAGGCGGCCGGACGCGGGCAGGGTGGTTCCTGCGGCGTCGACGGTGACGGTCGACAGGACCTTGAGGACATCGTCGCGGGTGATCGCCAAGCTCGGGCTCCCTGAGCGCGTGGGGCGAAGCAGCCCGGACGCATCGATCGCGCGTCTCGCGCGCCTCTCCCTCACGGGACAGCATGACGCGACCGGGAGCGCAACCCCATGCCGCGCGGCCCATCAGCGCGAAACCAATACGAAGCTCGTCCGTTGAGCCCACGAACCGCCGACGGCGACCGTTCCAGGAACGCCCGCCGCACGCGTCGAGTCGAGAATTGAATTCCAGTCGGAGAGTCCATCCCATGCACCAGGGCAACCACCGCGATCACGAGGGCGCCAAGAAGCTCTTCGCCCTCATCAAGGACATTAAGGTCGCGATGATGACCACCGCCGATCCGGACGGAAAGCTCTACAGCCGGCCGATGTGGTGCCAGGAGGCGGACGAGAACGGCGACCTATGGTTCTTCACCAAGCTGCACTCGCCGAAGACCGCCGAGATCAGCAAGGACAACCAGGTCAACCTCGCCTATTCGGACCCTTCGAGCCAGACCTACGTCTCCGTCGCCGGCAAGGCCGAGATCGTCACCGATCAGTCGGCCATTGACGACAAGTGGAGCGAAAGCATGAAGACGTGGTTCCCCAACGGAAAGGACGATCCGGAAGTGGCGTTGATTCGCATCCACCCGGAGAAAGGTGAGTACTGGGACAGCCCCAACGCCACCGCGCTGCACATCTACGGCTACGTCAAGGCCGCGCTCACGGGTGAGTCGCCGAAGACCGAGACGAAGAAGGTCGATCTCGCCTGAACCCTCGGGCGTTCGGCGTCTCAAGCAGGGCGGTCATCCGATGGGGTGGCCGCCCTTTTCCATGCCTCTTCATCGGCAGGCTCGATTGACTCGCGCCCGATGCCTATGCGCTGCTCGCCACCGAGCGGGCATGTGGCCCGCGCCGGAACCGTGACCGATCATGCTCGACCTCGCGACCCGGGTTTACAACCACAGCTTCAAGATCGATCCCATCGTCCGGTCCCTCCTCGACACCGATTTCTACAAACTCCTGATGGCGCAGACGATCTTTCGCCGTCATCGCGACACCCGCGTCACCTTCGGCATCCAGAACCGCTCGCGCAGCGTGCGCTTGGCCGATTTCGTCGATGCCGGGGAACTGCGCGAGCAACTCGACCACGCCCGAAGCCTCACCCTAAGCCGAGGTGAATCGACCTGGCTGCGCGGCAACACCTTCTACGGCCAGCGCCAGATGTTCGCGCCCGATTTCATGGACTGGCTGGAGGGCTTCCGCCTACCCGAATACGAGCTCGAGGCCCGCGACGGACAATACGTGCTCACCTTCCACGGCCCCTGGATCGAGACGACCATGTGGGAGGTTCCGGCCCTCTCCATCCTTAACGAGCTTCGCGCGCGGGGCGTCGTGCGCCACATGGGCAAGCTCGAACTGCAGGTGCTCTATGCCCGCGCCATGACCCGGGTCTGGGAGAAGATCGAACGCCTGGCCCACTTGCCGGACCTCTCCATCGCGGATTTCGGCACCCGGCGGCGCCACGGATTCCTGTGGCAGGACTGGTGCGTCGAGGCCATGCGGGCGGGGCTCGGCGACCGCTTCCTTGGAACCTCGAACTGTCTCATCGCGCTTCGCCGGGAAGTCGAGGCCGTGGGCACCAATGCCCACGAGCTGCCGATGGTCTATTCGGCCCTGGCCGAGGACGACGCTGCCCTCGCCCGGGCGCCCTACGAGGTGCTCGCCGACTGGCAGCAGGATTACGCCGGCAACCTGTTGGTGATGCTGCCCGACACCTACGGCACCAGCGGCTTTCTCGCCCACGCGCCCGATTGGATGACCGCCTGGACCGGCATCCGCATCGACTCGAAGGAGCCCATCGCGGGTGGTGAGGAGGCCATCGCCTGGTGGCGTTCGCGTGGATGCGACCCCCGTGAGAAGCTCGCGATCTTCTCCGACGGCCTCGACATCGACACCATCGAAGCCATCCACGCTCATTTCCATGGACGCATGCGCATCGGCTACGGCTGGGGCACCCTGCTGACCAACGACTTTCGCGGACTGGTGCCCGATGGCCGGCTCGACCCCATCTCCATCGTCTGCAAGGTGATCGACGCAAACGGGCGGCCCACGGTCAAGATCTCGGACAATCCCTCGAAGGCCATCGGGCCGGAGACGGAGATCGCGCGCTACCGCCGCGTGTTCGAGACGCCCGAAGCCGACGCGATGCCGGTTCTCGTGTGACGCGACGGGCGGAAGCGGGGGCGAGCGGCATGCGCATCGATCTCAACGCGGATCTCGGCGAGGGCTACGGCCCCTTCACCCTGGGCGACGACGCCGCGCTCCTCGACATCGTCACCTCGGCCAATGTCGCCTGCGGCTTCCACGCGGGCGATCCCGCGATCATGGTGGAGACGGCGCGGGCCGCCAGGGCACGGGGGGTGGCGATCGGTGCCCATCCGGGCTTCGACGACCTCCGCGGCTTCGGCCGTCGCGTGATCCGCGCGACACCGGACGAGATCGAGGCCGACGTCGCCTACCAGATCGGCGCCCTCCAGGCTTGCGCGGCGCTGGCCGGTCACCGCGTCACCCACGTGAAGGCGCACGGGGCCCTGGCCAATCTCTCCAATGCCGACGACAACGTCGCGCGGGCCATCGCCAGGGCCGTGCGGGGCGTCGACGCCAGTCTCGTCGTTGTGGCCATGCCGGGCCTTCCTGCCGAACGGGCGGCGGAGGCGGCCGGTCTGCGGGTGGTGCGCGAGATCTATGCCGACCGCGCCTATGCGGAAGACGGGCAGCTCGCGCCGCGCAACCAGCCCGGGGCGGTGCTGACCGATGCGGCCGATATCGCCGACCGCACCCGACGCATGGTGGAGGAGGGGGCCATCGTCACCCTGTCGGGTCGGCGCATCCCCGTCGCCGTCGACACGGTCTGCGTCCACGGCGACGATCCGCATGCGGTGGACATCGCTCGCGCCGTGCGCCGGAGCCTGGAAGAAGCGGGGTGCATCGTGGCGCCGTTCGCGCTCTGATCACGGAATCGCGAGGGGAATGGCGCCCGCCAGGGATCGTTTTGCCGCGCCGCACCGTTGCCGAGACGCGGTCCCGAACACGGGGCTCCTAGTGTGGCGTCGAGATGGAACCGGCATGGCGACGAGACCCAATTCCAGATCCTCGCTGATCGTGCCGCGTCCGACCCGGATCGCCGCCGCCGGAACACCGGCTCCGACCGTCACCTCGCCCCTCATCATCGCCGCGCTTCTCGTCACCGGTCTCTATCTCGGTCGCGACGTCCTCATCCCCATCGCCATCGCGATCCTGCTGTCGTTCGTCCTCGGCCCCCTCGTGAACCTGCTGCGGCGCTGGCACTTCGGGCGCTTCCTGTCCGTGGCCGTCTCCGTCCTGATGACCCTTAGCGTCGTCGGAGCCCTCGGGACCCTCATCGGCGTGCAACTCGCCGACATCGCGACCGACGTGCCGCGCTATCGCACCACCATCGAGCGAAAGATCGAGGGCCTGCAGGATACGCCCGCCGGCCGCATGGCCGAGTACGTCACGAGCATCGGCCGGACGATGCATCGGGACGAGGCGAAACCGAAGCCGGAGCCCGAGACCAAGCCTGCCCCCGATGCTGCGCCGCCGGAGAAGGCGATCCTCGTCGAGGTCAAGGACCGGGCGCCCGACGCGCTCACCCTGGCCGGCACTCTGTTGTCGCCCATCCTTCATCCGCTCGCGACCATCGGTATCGTGTTCGTGGTGCTGCTGTTCCTGCTGATGCAGCGCGAGGACCTGCGCGACCGGATGATCCGCCTTGCCGGTTCGAGCGATCTCCACCGCACCACCGTCGCCATGGACGACGCGGCCAAGCGCCTGAGCCGCTACTTTCTCGTTCAACTCGCCCTCAACGCCGCCTTCGGACTCACCGTCGGCATCGGCCTCTACCTCATCGGCGTACCGAGCCCGGTCCTCTGGGGCATCTTCTCGGCCCTGATGCGCTTCGTGCCGTATATCGGGGCCTTCGTCTCGGCGCTGTTCCCCTTGGCCCTGGCGGCGGCCGTCGATCCCGGTTGGACGATGGTGGTCGAGACGCTGATCCTGTTCGTCGTCCTCGAGCCCATCGTGGGCCATTTCATCGAACCGATGCTCTATGGCCACTCCACCGGCATGTCGCCCTTCGCCGTCCTCGTCTCGGCGCTGTTCTGGACGTGGCTCTGGGGACCCGTCGGTCTGCTGCTGTCGACGCCGCTCACCGTCTGCCTCGTGGTCCTGGGGCGGCACGTAGACAAGCTCGAATTCCTCGACGTGCTGTTCGGAGACCGGCCTGCCCTGACCCCGGTGGAGAACTTCTACCAGCGCATCTTGGCGGGGGACCCCGACGAGGTGCAGGAGCACGCCGAACTCATCCTGAAGACCTGTCCACTGGTGAGCTACTACGACGAAGTGGTGATCAAGGGGCTCGAACTCGCCGCACGTGACGCGGCGCGCGGCGTGCTGACGCCCGAGCAGAAAGCGGACATTCGACAGAGCCTATCCGGCCTCGTCGAGGATCTCGCCGACCATGAAGACGTGGCCGATCACGAAGCGCGCGAGGGCGCGTCAACGGAACCGTCCGTCGTCAGGGCGAGCGTTACGCCGAATGGAACGGTCCTATGCGTCGCCGGACGGAGCTTCGTTGACGGCGCCGCTTGCGCGATCCTCGTCCAGCTTCTCGGCAACCGGGGGATCGACGCGCGCCTCGTGTCGTTCTCGGACGTGGCCCGGGCCAAGATCGACACGTTCGAGCCGGGGCCGGCGCGAATCGTCTGTATCGTTTCGACTGCCATCAGCGGCGAGCCGACCCACCTACGCCGCTTGGCCGAGCGCCTCAGGCGCAAGATCCCGGGGGCTCACATGGTCGTCGGCCTGTGGCAGGCGGACGAGAGCGGTCTCGACGAGGCGGCACAGGCCAGGGCGATACCGGCCGACATGCATGTCGCTTCCCTGCGGAGCGCCGTCGAAGCCATCGTGGCCGCCGTGGATCCGATAGCCCCTGCGCCCGCGAACGCCGACCGCCCGGTGCCCCATCCCGTCGGAGCACCCGTCCCCGCCTGATCGCCGGCCCGGCACTGCCGGGGCTTGACGGCGGGTCGCCCCGTCCGCTTCGCTGCGGTCTCGGCCCCAGCGACAGGAAACTCCGATGAGCGTCGTCGATCTCGCGCGATTCATGGACGATCTCGCCACCGAATCGGGCCAGGCGATCCTCCCGTTCTTCCGCGCCGCCTTCGGCATGGACGACAAGGGCCACGGCGGCACCTTCGATCCCGTGACGGAGGCCGACCGGGCGGCAGAGGTGATCCTGCGCGGCCTGATCCGCCGCACCTTCCCGACCCACGGAATCCTCGGCGAGGAATTCGGCTCTGAGAATTTGGACGCCGAATGCGTCTGGGTGCTTGATCCCATCGACGGAACCCGTGCCTTCATTGCCGGCCTGCCGACGTGGGGCACCCTCATCGGTCTGACCAGCAACGGCGTGCCGGTCCGGGGCCTGATGCACCAGCCTTATCTCGGCGAACGGTTCTCCGGGGACGGCGCCACGGCGCGGATGCGCTCGGCGCGGGGCGAGCGGACCCTACGGACCCGGCGCGGGACGGACCTGAAACACGCGCTTCTCGCAACCACCGATCCGCGCCTGTTCGCCGACGGCCCCGAACGCGAGGGTTTCGCCGCCATCGAGGCGGCCGTGCGCCTTTCGCGCTACGGCACCGATTGCTACGCTTATTGCATGCTGGCGGCGGGGCAGATCGACCTCGTGGTCGAGGCGGGGCTGAAGCCCTACGACATCGTCGCCCTTATCCCGATTGTCGAAGGCGCCGGCGGTGTGGTCACCACCTGGGACGGTGGGCCCGCCGCCGGGGGAGGGCGCATCGTGGCGGCGGCCGACCGGGCCTTGCATGCCGAGGCCCTGCGGCTGCTCAACCGCTGAACGTCGCTCACGTCTCGGCATAAGCCCCGGCCGAGATCGGTCCGGCGGACTGTCCCGGTACGAAGGCATCGAACGCAGCCCAGAAATCGTCGCGGATCGCATCGGTCTCCGACAGGATCTCATGACGGGCCGCGGGCAACACGAGGATATGGGCTCCCCGCACCAGCCGGGCGAACCGCTCCGCCACCCGAGTCTCGCAGACGGGGTCGGCACCGGCCCCGACGATGAGGGTCGGGATTGCGATGCGGCCGGCCACGCGCCGGTCGCGCAGGCGCGCCATGATGCGGAACGCGTCGGCGAGCCACGCGATGCTCGGATCACCCACGGCACCCGCCCCGACACTCTGGGCGGCTCGGGCGTTGCGTGCGTAGCGCACCGGATCCCCCGACAGGCGGTTTCCCGTGAACGGTTTGGTGGCGATGGACACCGGCCGGCCGAATGGAATGTAGCGACGCCCCAATCCGATCCGGTGCAGGCTGCGGGCGAGGATCGAGGCACCGGCCGGCCAGCGCACCATCCGGAGGGCGAGCATCGGTGCCACGGTGACGATCCGCTCGAACGCCAGCCGGCCCTCGGCCGCGGCGGCGAAGGCCACGGCGCCCCCCATGGAATGGGCGAGGCAGATGTGCGGATACGGCATGAGCGGCAACAGGACCGCCTCCTCCACGGCCTTGAGATCGAGGCGGTAATCCGCGAACCGGGTCACATGACCCTTGTGGGCATCTGCCACCTGGCGCTGCGATTCGCCCTGGCCGCGCCAGTCAAATGCGACGACGGCGAAGCCGCGACGGCGCAGATCCCCGATGGTCTCGTAGTACTTCTCGATGAATTCGGCCCGCCCCTGGAGCAGGCAGATGGTGCCCTTCACGAGCCGGGTGGTGGGACGCCAATGAGCCACCCGCAGGTCGAGGCCGTCCTCGGTGCGGACCGTCGTCAGAACCCCGCCGGGCGGAACCGGATTGTCCGGGGTGGAAGTCAGCGTCGGCATCCAACACTCCTCGTTCGGCAAGATCCCATCCGGCGATCCGCCACGCCCCTAGGTTCTCACGTGGAAAAATTTCGAACGATCGCCCATGTTCCGGCGATCCAGGCTCTTGCAGGGACAAACAGGCCCGCCAATATCATGGAAGCACCGGCCGTTACGGCGGTGCGACAGGTCCGGCCCTAGGGCGGACCCATTCTAAGCATGTTGCTTCTTATGGAGAATATGTCATGCGCCAGTTCGATCTTGCTCCTCTCTATCGTTCCACCGTCGGCTTCGACCGGCTGTTCTCGGCCCTCGACCAGTATGTCGCCGCCGATCCGGCCCCGACCTACCCGCCTTACAACATCGAGCGCACCGGCGAGAACGCTTACCGGATCACGGTGGCGGTGGCCGGCTTCACGGACGCGGATCTTTCCATCGAGGTGAAGGAGAATGCGTTGACCCTCAAGGGTGAACGGACCCCGGATCCCAACAAGCCCGTGACGTTCCTGCATCAGGGTATCGCCGCACGCGCCTTCGAGCGCCGTTTCCAGCTTGCGGACTACGTGCAGGTGACGGGTGCAGTGTTGGAGAACGGCCTCCTCCATATCGATCTCGTCCGCGAGATACCGGAGGCGAAGAAGCCGCGTCATATTCAGATCGCTACTGGGCGGACTTCGCCGGCTCCGTCCATCGAAGGCACGGTGCAAGAGGCCGCCTAAGCCGAAACGTTACGTGCTTTGATCGCGCGCCCCGGTCACCCGACCGGGGCGCTTTCGCGTGCGGGCTCGCGTGGGTGTCAGGACTCGTCGTCGAAGCGGTCGCCACGGCCGGGCTCCTTGCAGCGATATCCAACGAAGCAGCGCGGCGTGTCGCGGGCCGGGACAAAGGCGGGAATCGTGATCTCAGTGATTTCGCAGAAGCTGCGGTCTCGGACGAAGCGATCGTAGGTCGTGCCACCGGTCCCCAGAACGACGCCGCCCTGACGCGAGACGGTGTCCTGTGCCTGCGCGCAGCTCATGGCCGTGGTCGAGGCACGCTGAGCCTGCGCCGGGCCGATGGCGGCGAGACACAGGGCGGTCGCCAAAACACGTCTCATTCGTCCCGTCCCTTTGGGGCGCAGCAAGCGGCGCGTCCATTCGGAGAACGCCGCTGCGCCGTCGCCGATCCGGGGCGCGTCGTCGTGTGCGGTCTACAGGTCGCCGAAGATGAGTTGTCCCTGCGGGCTTGCACGCCGCGCCGAGGCCGCGCCACTTCGAGACGCGGGTTTCGCCGCCCTCACCGACGGGCGCTTGGCGGGCGGCTCGGCCCGTATCCGCGCCTTGGCCCGGTCGCGCGCGATGGCCTCGGGCGCATTCGGATCGTCATCGAGCCATTTGCCGCGCTTGATCACCTCGTTGACCCGGCCCTGATTCACGCCGACCTTGAAGGCGATCTCCTGCTGGGTCATGCCCGTGGTGGCGTGAAGATCGAGGATCGCGCGGGCAAGCTCCGGCGTCATCTTCTGTCCCGTCAGGCGCCGCGCCGGCTTCACGGTCCGCGTCGCACGGTCCCGCTCGCGCAAGCGCTCCAGGAGGGCGAGCGCCATGAGCATCCCATGCTCGCGGAGCGACTCCTCGAATTCCTTCAACGTCGCCATGCTGGCATCCCCAAAGCCGCCGGCCTCCGAATCTATGGAACCGGGACCGTCTTACAAACGTGCCGCACGCCCTTGAGTTGCGCGCGGCGCAACGCCAATGGTTGGGCGCAGGAGCTGGTCCTGACAACCCGGCAGTCTCGTCATCCACCGGTATTCGCGAAGACGGACTCTCGGCTGAGACAATGCGCGGACGGGTTGGTCTCCCCCGCCGCCTTCGGATAAACGACGTCACCGCCAGCTCGAACAGGATGCCGTCCGCGATGATCAGCCCGATCGTTTCCGTTTCCCACGAGGGCGCGGCGCCCGGAACGCATTCCCTCGTCGAGGCCCTGGAAGGCGGCGCGGTCCTGAAGTTCTCCGACTTGGATTTCCCCCTGAGCCCGTTCGAGGAGCGGTTCGTCGAACGTCCCTTCGCCGACGGAAAGGCCAAGAACGTCAACATCCGGGGCAAGGACGCCGCGTTGCGCGGTGCGGCCGGCACGACCGAGGAACAGGAGGCGTTGCGCCAGCTCCTCATCCGGTACCGCACCTTCGCGGAGGCGTTGATCAACCGCCATCTGCCGGCCTATCGCGGCAAGGTCACGTTCGCAGGCACATCCTATCGGCCCTTCGAAGTCGATCGGCGCAAGCTGAGCTGGCGACGCGACGACACCCGCCTGCACGTGGATGCGTTTCCATCGAACCCTATCGGGGAGAAGCGGATTCTACGAATTTTTCGCAACATCAACAGCGAAGGCCAGCCGCGCCTATGGCGGGTCGGCGAGGATTTCGCCTCCATGGCACAGAAATTCGTGCCCGGGCTTCCGGGCTATTCGCCCCTCTCGGCGCGCCTGCTGGCCGCCCTGAAGATCACCAAGGCCCGGCGCTCCGAATACGATCACCTCATGCTGCACCTGCACGATGCCCTGAAGCAGGACATGGCCTATCAGGCGAACGCGCCGCAGGCCGACGTGCAGTTCGCGCCGGGCGAGACCTGGGTCACGTTCTCGGATCTGGTGATGCACGGCGCCATGGGGGGCCGCTACATGCTGGAGCAGACCGCTTATCTCGCGGTCGTCGATCAGGTCGAACCGAAGCAAAGCCCCCAGCGCATCCTCGCCCGGACCCTGGGCCGCCCCCTTCGCTGAACCCCACGCCCCGCAAAGGACCCAATCCTCTCATGATCCTCGAAATCGCCCAGATCGACATCAAGCCCGGCTCGGAGCCCGACTTCGAGGCCGGCATCGCCAAGGCCGCCGAGATCTTCCGCGCCGCCAAGGGCTGCCGTAGTTTCGCCGTCCGGCGCTCCGTGGAGAAGCCGCAGCGCTACCGCCTGCTTATCGAGTGGGACACCCTCGAGAGCCACACGAAGGATTTCACCGGCTCCCAGGCCTGGCAGGATTACCGGGCCATGGTCTCGCCGTACTTCGAGGTGCCGCCCAGCGTCGAGCACACGGAATTGACGCTCCAGGCGTTCTGAGGGCATGCCTCGGCGAACGCCGCTCGCCCCTCGGGAGTGTGGCGTTCGCTTCGAAGGGCCTCGCACAAGCGAAAGGTCTTACCGAACGTCCGTGTGCGCCGAAGGCTTAGCTTGAAACTAACGGTGCCGCGGGAGGCTTGCGCGTGATACTCAGCGGCCCGAGCCGCGGATGATCATCTTCAATTGCGAGTCGAGATGATTCCAGCGGGCGACGATCCGGCGTTGGGCACAAGCCTCAAAGGAATCGCCCGCGAAGAAGCCGACATTCACTTCCGTTTGCCGACATTCGAGGAGCGGCGGAAGCACGATCACTGCCGGAACCGGTAGACTGAGCAGGGCGAGATCGATCATCAGACCGAGCTTCCAGCCGATGCGGCTCCATCGCGACTTCTTCGGAGGAGCCGCCTGGAGGCCGTAATAGTCCCTGGTTAAGTGGGCCTTCACGGTTTCATGGCTTGGGACGATGCGGCGAGGAAATTTCGTTTCTCGGCCTGGCTCGAGGCCCGCTGGGACGGTCTCCGATAGGACGCCCTGTTTCGGCGAGTCCGAATACTTCGTCATGGCGGCCTCACCGCATGCCCGTGGCGATGGAACGGAGCTGCGCCTGCAGGGTGAAAAGCTGTCCGAACAGGTCCTGGCGCGCGCACGCGGCCGCAACGAGCCCCTGTGGTAGGAAAGCTGGTCGGGAACCGGCACCGCACGGCATCAAGGCTGTGACGACGAAGGTCCCGAACGAGGCGAGGGAACTCACGAGCAAGAGGATCTTGAAGAGGCCGGGCCCCCGGCGACGGGGAGCGACGTCCTCCGCGCGTGAGGGGCGGACGGGGCGCGGATCCGCGTCATCAGGATCATCACGGGGACCGAACTCGGCCTGATAGTACCGTTCAAGCTTGCTCAGCCTCATCCGTCCGTCGTCCCGCCAATCGCTACAACTCCTGCGTTGCAACCACAGGGCGCGCGGAACCACTAATTTTGTGACAAGAACGCCGGTCGATTCCTCCGCGAAATGCCCGCCTTCGAGTTGTCCCATGCCCGGTGACAGGGCGGCGCGGACTGCGTACCACGGTGCTCAGGACCCCAGCCCGAGCGATCTTCGCCCATGATCCAGCGCCCCCTACGCATCGGCACCCGCGGCAGCCCCATGGCGCTCGCCCAGACCGGACTGGTGAGGGACCAGATCGTCGCCGCCAATCCCGGGCTCGAGACCGAGATCGTGGTCGTCAACACTGTCGCCGATCGCATCCTCGACCGCCCGCTCTCCGAGATCGGCGGCAAGGGCCTGTTCACCAAGGAACTCGAACAGGCTCTCTTCGCTGACGTGGTCGACGTCGCCGTCCATTCCATGAAGGACGTGGAGACCTGGCTACCCGAGGGTCTCGTCATCGCCTGCATCCTGGAGCGCGACGACCCGCGCGACGCGTTCCTGTCGCCCCGCGCCGCGGGATTCTCGGACCTGCCTGCGGGCGCCCGCGTCGGGACCTCATCCCTGCGACGCGCAGCGCAGGTGCTCATGCGCCGGCCGGACCTGCGCATCGTTCCCCTGCGGGGCAACGCCAACACTCGGATGCGCAAACTGGAGGAGGGGACCTGCGACGCCACCCTCCTGGCCCTGTGCGGCCTAGAACGCCTCGGCATGACCGAGATGGCCCGGAGCGTCCTAACCGTGGACGAGATGCTGCCGGCCGTGGCGCAAGGGGCGCTCGGCATCGAGTGCCGCGAAGCCGACGCCGAAGTGCGCGCTCTCCTCGCCCCCCTGGTCTGTCCCCGCGCCACCGCCGAGCTCGATGCCGAGCGCGGGCTTCTGGCCGAACTCGACGGCTCGTGCCGCACGCCCATCGCGGCGCTGGCCCGGATCGCGGGTGAGACCTTGTCCCTCGATGGGCTGCTCTTCCTGCCGGACGGCAGCACCCATTGGGCGGTGCAGCGCTCAGGGTCCGTCGCCGATGCCGCGCGGATCGGCGCCGAGGCGGGTGCCGAGCTGAAGCGCGCGGCCGGCGACACCTACTTCAAGCACCTGCAGTAGGGCGATCAGGCGAGGCTGCGCTCGATGGCCTCCTCGTCGCAAACGACACCGGCGGCGCGGGCGTATTCGAGGCCGAGGGGATGGGGCACCGCCGCGCGGGGCGCCGTTTCGGTGAAGGCCCCGAGGAACACCCGCATCACGTGGGCGACCCCCTCCGGTGTCACCGAACGCAGGTCGTCGGCATAATACCGGGCGGCATTGGCCGTGCTGGTGACGATCTCGTAGGCGGGAAAATACACCGCGCGCGGCTCGGCCTCGACCACTTCCTCCGCAGCGACACGCAGCGCCGCCTTGCTGTAGGCGTTGGACACGAGGACGTGCCGGTCGGCATAGGAGGCGATGAGCGGCACCGGCGAGACCGTCAGGATCACCCGGGCGTGGGCGTTCACGCGGAACAACCTGTCCAGGAACGCGAGCATGTCGTCCCGGACCTGCGAGGCACGGGCGTTGACGAAGGCGTAGCGTTCGGGATCGAACCCGTCGCCGATCACCCCCGGGGCCACCGGCAGGACTGCGCCGTCGGCCCGGTGCTCCCATCCCTCCGTCAGGCCAAGGGTGAACACGAACACATCGAGGTCCTCGAACATCCGACGCACGGCCGCGAGGTGACTTTCCTGCGAGGCGAGCAGGGCCGACTCGTCGGCAAAGCCGGCGGGTTCGATGGCGGGACGAAACGGATCGACGAGGCGCCCGTCCGGACGGGTCCAGGCGGTGAGACCCGGCCGATAGGTGCCATAGGCGCGGTCGAACAGCTGCAGCAGCTGGCGCGCGGTGTAGACGTTGCCGTAGCGCGCGGAGTAGGTGCCGAACTGGCGCGCTTCGGCCGCATCGGGCGGGAGCCCCGCGGGGGCGGGCTCGGCGAGGTAGCGGCCGAACCCAGCTTCCGTCAGGGCGCGCGACACGTGCTGGGCGAAGCAAGAGCCGGCCGTAGCCACCCGGGCGCCCGGCGCGATGGAGAAAGCGCCGCTCGGCCCCGGCGCCAGGGCGAACGGCGGCACCCCCGCCACGACCTTGCGCCAGAATCGCTCGGCCGGTAGATCGGCGTAAGGATTCATCACCACGGCGGCACCTCTCATCCGATCGTTTACAGGCTGGCCGCACCGGGCCTTCGCACGGGTCGCGAACTTCGGGCGATCCGTTCTCTCCTCGCCGTCATGGTCACCATCCTGGGCGGGACCGTGGCGCCGGCCCGGCCCTCAGGCGGGACCGGAGCGCACCGGTCCGCGCATCGCCGTCCTGGGCAATTGCCAGGCGGAGGGGATCGGCCGCGCCTTGAGCCTGCTTCTGCCCGACGCGCAGGTGACCCTCGTCCCCCTCGCGACACTGCGCCGGGACCACGGCAGCGTGGCGCAGCTGCGCCGCCACCTCGCACCGTTCGACCACGTCTTCACCCAATTCTTTCCGGACGGGTTCCTCGACGGTGGCAACGTCCACGCCCTGGCGCAGGGGAACGCGCGCCTGCGGCTATTCCCGACAATCCTCTTTCCGGCGTTTCACCCCGACATGGTTCATGTCGGCGATATTGGCGCCCTCTCGGCTGCGCGCCTCGTGCACTCGCCCATGGGACCGTACCACTCCGCCATCGCGCTCTGTGCCTACCGTGAGGGGCGCACGGTGGACGAGACCCTGGCGCTGTTCCGGGACGACGTCTTTGCATGCCTCGGCTATTACGAGGCCTGGGTCGATGCGAGCGCCTATCTGCTCGGCAGTGCCCGCGACATCGACTTTCCCCTCGAGGCCGAGCTGGCGCGCTGGTCACGGCGCGGCTGCTTCATGCACGTGCTCAATCACCCCAAGCTCTTCGTGCTGGGCGATCTCGCCCGCCGCCTCGCCCGCGAGGCGGGGCTGAAGCCTGCCGATATTCCTGTGGAGGATTACCTCGCCGACGATCTCGCGACGGATGCAGTCTGGCCGCTCTACCCGGAAATCGCCCGGCGCTACGGGCTCGTAGGCAGCCTGCGGTTCAAGCCGAAGCCGAAGGAGCTTGCCGGGACATCCGCCCCGACACTCCTCGACCACGCGGCCTTCGTGTCCGGTAGTTTCGAGACGTATGCCCGACTACCCGTGGACAGCCTCGTCTGCCCGCGCGTCGCCGCTTGGCGCGATGATCCGGCAGTGCGGGCGATCTTCGCCTGAATCGGGCGATCGATACGGGGCGCCAGGGACCGGGTCGCCGCCTCGCAGACCGGATCAGCCGGCGGCGCGCGAGCCCGTGGTGGCGGCGATGCCGTGGGCGAGTTCCGCGACGGGCTGCATCCGGAACGGCTTAGCGACGAAAAGGCTGTTGCTGACCGCCCGCTTCGGCGGATGCGCGCTGCTTGACGTATAGACGACCGGACGGCCGGGGTGCAGCGCCCGGAACGTCTCGGCTACCGTCCAGCCGTCGACGAGGCCAGGCAGGTTGATGTCCGTGAACAACCAGTCGATGGCCGCCCCCGTCTCGCGAATCACCATCAGGGCCGCCTCGCCGCTGGAGACGGCGATCACGCTCGACCCGCCCTGCTCGCAGACGCGGGTGAGCATGTCGAGAAGCAGATAATTATCCTCGACAACCAAAACCCGGCAACGGGAATCCATCGCATGTTCCAACTCTTTCCATAGTCGAAGCTATGCTGTATTGGTTAACGGTCCTTGAACGCTGCCGTGGCCTGTCCGTGCCGAGATCCCCACCCCCCATCGACACGATAAAGATTCGCGACGGCGCGCCCGACCTGCTCGAAGTGTCGAAATTCGACGAGTCCGGGCTCGTGTACGATCCCTCGACACTCCTGTCCGTGCCGAGATCCCCACCCCCCATCGACACGATAAAGATTCGCGACGGCGCGCCCGACCTGCTCGAAGTGTCGAAATTCGACGAGTCCGAGCTCGTGTACGATCCCTCGACACTTGCCGAACTCGAAAACGTTTTCGGGCGTGTGCGCTTAATGGATCTTCTCAGTCACCTGAAGAGCGAGATTGCTCAGCGGCTTCTCGCGCCCGAAACCGATCGCTCCGCCCTGCGGCACGACGCGCACACCTTGCTGTCGGTGAGCGGATCCCTCGGCTTCTTCGAGCTGTCCCGGCGCTGCATCGAGATGGAGCAGGCCTGCCTCCTCGGAATCGATCTGGTCGCCCCCCTGCGGGCCGCCCGTTCTGCGGCCAAGGGCGCGATCGCTGCGATCGGCGAACTCGAAGCCTGTGCCATCGCGGCGACGACGGAAGCCTGCGCCGCCTGAGAGCTTCCGTTGCACGGGGGCGACAGGGAGCGTGAAATGGCCGGCCTTCCATCGAATGGACCCAGACGCGCCGTATTGATGCGTGAGTTGATTCCGCGACGAACGCGAATTCTGGTCAAGGGTGCGTCCACGCACGTGGCCTTCCGAGAAGGCGCGGCCGAAACCCCGTGTCAAGGTTGACGGAACCCTCGCTTAACCAGACCGGCTTAATCGACGAGCCTTGAAACGCCGCGCGAGTCACCGAGTTGGCCCGTGCCGGGCGCAGGCACCGTCCGAGGAGAACAGGACCATGGTCACGATCGCGCGCTCCCGCGTGCTGAGTTTCACGGTGGCGCTTTGCGCCGCTCTCAGCGTCGCCGCCTGCAGCAACGACAAGGATCTCGCCGATGCCTCCGGCTTCGGTGCCGGAGGCGCCGGCGGTGGCGCTTACGGAGCCGGCGCCGGCACACCCGGCAGCGCCCAGGATTTCGTGGTCAATATCGGCGATCGCGTATTCTTCGAATCGGACTCGACGGATCTGACGCCTACGGCGACGGCGACCCTCGACAAACAGGCGGCCTGGCTTCAGCGCTACCCACGCTACACCTTCCTCATCGAGGGCCATGCCGACGAGCGCGGCACCCGCGAGTACAATTTCTCCCTCGGCGCCCGCCGTGCCCAGGCGGTGAACGATTACCTCGCCTCGCGCGGCATCGCCTCGAGCCGTATCCGCACAGTGTCTTACGGCAAGGAGCGGCCTGTGGCCGTGTGTAACGACATCTCGTGCTGGTCACAGAACCGCCGCGCCGTCACCGTCCTCGATCGCGGCGCTGGATCCTGATTTCCGCTGCCTCGTCTCGGTCAATGACAAGCGGCCGAGACGAGGCGGATATCTCCGGGTGTCGAACGAAACGCCCGCGTTTTGCCGCAATGCGGCACACCTGTTATGGGGCGCAAGGCCGCGTCGCTGGCCTTCACGGGACACGTTCACCGGTGCCGATTGCCATGCTCCGTCGCCTTCTCCTTACCACCTGTCTCACGTTCGCGGTTGTGCTGCCCGCGGCGGCTCAGGACGGGTCCGACTTTGTCGTGCGCCTGAACCGCCTTGAGAATCAGTCGCGCCAGCAAGCCGGGCAGATCGAGACGCTCCAGCACGAGAACCGGCAGCTCAAGGAGCAGCTGCGCAAGTTCCAGGAGGACGTCGAGTTCCGGCTTCAGGAAGCCAAGGGCGGCGACAAGGGTGGACGGGCCGCTCCGGTGCCGGGCGGCAATCCGGCGGCTCAGAAGCCGGCCAAGCGGAGCGACGCCTTCGATCCCGAGCAGAATCCCGGCCGACCCGGTGCCCCGATGCCGCTTGGCGCGACGCAGCCGTCGGTTCCCGTCGCCGAGGCGCCCCGGTCCCGCACGGTGCCGCCCAACGTGGTGGAGTCCGAGGACGAGGAGCCCGGACTCTCGTCTCCGGGCTTCGGCGAGCCCGTCGACCTGACGCCGCCGTCGCGGGTGCCAACCACCGGCGCCATCGCCCAGCCGACCCGCCCGAGCGGCAGCGTGGCCGCCACCGGCACGGGCGACGCTCGGTCGGATTACGAGGCGGCCTACGCCTTCATTCTTCAGCGGCAATACGAGCAGGCCGAGATGGGCCTGCGCCAGTTCATCCAGTCCCACCCGCGCGATGGGCTGGTGCCGGCGGCCACCTACTGGCTCGGCGAGAGCTACCTTCAGCGCAACCGCAATCGCGAGGCGGCCGAGCAGTTCCTGAAGGTGTCGACGGATTACGCGCGTTCGCCCCAGGCGCCCGAAGCGATGCTGAAGCTCGGAACTTCTCTCAACGCCCTCGGCGCCCGCGAGCAGGCCTGCGCAACCCTCGCCGAACTCGAGCGCAAGTTCCCCGGTGCCGCGCCCTCCGTCCGCCAGGGCGTGACACGCGAACAGAAGCGTGCCCGCTGCGCGGCGTGACCGCCTGGGACTTCGACCTCGGCGCCATCGAGGCGTCGCTCGTTCCGTTCGTCACCCCCACCACACCCCATGGCGGTGTGCTCCT
>Ga0182232_1000139_pt1 | contig 22517 bp, 18 predicted proteins | sample G6R1MG_30_FD_155484 | JGI IMG/M metagenome (GOLD analysis project Ga0182232, IMG submission 155484) | Phyllosphere microbial comminities from miscanthus, Michigan, USA - G6R3_NF_07NOV2016_LD2 MG | ecosystem: Host-associated > Plants > Phyllosphere > Phylloplane/Leaf | place: USA: Michigan... | reverse complement strand
GAGGCATGCGCAGGGCACCAGCGCGGATGGAGGCCGGGGCGGGCTCGGGGACGGCAGCGCGGCGGGAAAGCTTCGTCTCGTGGGAATGGGCGCATGCACGAGGACGGACTCGCCCAACGCCACCTGGCACTCCGTCGCCTCACCACGGACCGACCGCGGCATCGGTCGATCGTCCGCGATCAGGAACGGCGCACGTTCTCCAGCAAGGCCATATGGGCTAACCCCGACGCGCCTCCCGCCACGGTCGTCAGTTGGGCCGCCGGGGCGATTACCCCGGAGGACGCACCTCGACCGACGATGACAAGCAGGGTGGGGCCACGGTCTCGCGCGTCGCCTTCACCCGAACCCGCCGGTCGGCCATACGCATTGCGACGGCCAACCACGGACGCCGCATGGTCAAGCCCGCGCTGCTGACGCGCAGGCCGCCAGGATCCCGAAGGAACGGCTGGGTCGCCCCCGGTCGGCGAGCTCCGCCGCGGAGAGGGGCTCGAGGACGAAGGCGTCGCCGTTCACCCCGCACCGCGCTTGGAGATCGGCTGCCCCCACGCCCGCCGCTGTCCCGCGATTGCCGAAGGGTCCGGGAATCCGAGGCGCCCCGTCGTGGAACACGGAACTCTCACGGGCTGCGTCCCGCTCTGGCGGGCAGCGACACCACAACATCCGCAAACGACCGGCGCGCGCGGAACGCTTGCGCGACATCTTCCGCCTCGTCCTCCGTAAGGCCCAACGCCTCGACGGCGGGTGCCAGCGGCCCGAACACGCCCACAGACCCAAGCGTCGCAGATACGTGGAGGAAGGTCGAGAGCTCCGGGATCCCATACCGCGTCAGCGTCCCTTCCGGCGCCCCGTCCCTGACCAGGGTCACGGATCCGGACTTGCGCGGCGGGAACCCGCCGATCAGGTCGGCAGCCAACTCGTCGAGATCCGGGGATAGCGTTCCCCGCTCGTGGCGAACCAGCAACGCCGAGCCTCCGACCTCGAGCCCCTGACCACCCAGGATGCGCAGCGTCCTGAGTTCAGGGTCGAGCGGCACGAACTCCAGCCCGACCGCGGACGCGATCGAGTCCGTGGTGTCGAGCCTCGGCCGGCGCGGACCCAGGCTCGGCAGGGCCGTCAGCCGGGTCGCGACGGCATGCCTGAGCTCGTGGCCAAGCCGGTCCAGGGCGGTGACCTGCGTCGCCGTCAAGACGGATCCCAGATCGGGCGAGACCTTGCCGTCGCACGCGAGCGCGAGGCCCTCGAAGGTGGCAAAGCCGCCCAGACGTTCGCAGGCAGCGATGAATTCCCGGCTCGGACCCCGTCCGGATTCGATCCACACTCTCGAGCGGCCGACGTTCGAGGGCGTATCGCCGGACCGATAGCTGGAGCCGACGACGAGGCAGGCCGTTCCGGCCTCGATCTCGTCCCGCACGCCGGATGTCAGGAGATCCAGGCCGCCGAGCCCTCCGGCACCGTCATACCATCCGGCCGCCGGAGGGCGGCCCTCCCGGAGCAACACGACCTTCGAGAACGGATGGCCAAACCAAGGCAGACCGCCAAGGATCGGGAGGTTCGTCTTCGCGCAGGTGATGATCATGGGACGGGGCCGCCTTGCCGGGGAGGCGATAGGATTCCGTCCGGGCATGAAAGGCACAAAGCAGATGCCGCCCTGCCCCTGCAGCCGAGACCGAACAGCCCCGGATGGGACCCAAACGTCAGGGACTGCGACGCCTTCCGTGCGCACGGTTCCAACCGCCGGGCGGCCTATGGACGACGAGGCTCCGTCGCCCGTGCACGTCTTGGGCGAATCGGTGCCTGTTCCGGCCCCGGACGGATCCGCCGGTCCACGACCGGCGGGCCGAGCGGGCACGCATTCGCGGGCACGGCGTCGACGCTCAGTGGGCCAAGACCTTAAGCGTATCCCCACTTCGGACAGGCTAACGCCCGATCGGTCCCCCGGGCACGAAGAGGCGCACGATGATCCTGAATGAGGCCGGCGAGGCATACCTGCGGCACCGCCGCCTCGAGCGTCACCTGTCGCCGAATTCCCCGACGGCGTACCGGCAGGACGTCTTGTGCGGGCGGCCTACGTTACACAGCGGTCAGGGATCTTTAAGGCGGTTGGGTTGGGCCGCCCGGCGGTGAGTCGAGCCCGGTAAGTGTCAGGCTGGCCGGGCGATGGGATGCGTGGCTACATTGATCTATGTCGCTACCGCTCCCTCACGCCGCGCTATGATCGACCGGTTCGCGGGCTTGCTGGTCCTCGAACGCAGATTACGCGGCATCCATCAGAATCGACGGACAAGGTTTCGGAGTCGGTCGTTCCGGCCGCCCAATCAGATACCCTTGCACGGCGTCGCAGCCAAGCGTTCGTAGACATTCCAGCTGTTCGGCGACCTCAACACCTTCAGCCAACGTAGGGATGTTCATGTCGCGGCCCATTTGGGTAATCGCCTTGACGACCGCCATCGAGTGCTTGTCGTTCAGCGCAGACGCTACGAAGCTACGGTCGATCTTGATCCTGTCGAGGGGCAGGTCGCGCAGGTGAGCGAGGGATGAGTATCCCGTGCCGAAATCGTCCATCGCGATCTTGATGCCGAGGCGCCGCAACGCCGACAACGTGTGTAGGATCTGCCGGCCATCCTCGACCAATGCCGTTTCGGTCAGTTCGATTTCCAGCCTGTGCGCCGGTAGACCGCTCAGTGCGAGGGCGGTCGTTATATCGGCCAGAAGCAACGGCGACCGGAACTGTACGGCCGAGATGTTGACCGCGACATGCTGCGATGCTGGCCAAGAGATAGCCTGACGGCATGCTTCCTCCAGCACCCAGCGCCCGATTGGTACGATAAGGCCCGTCTCCTCGGCCAGCGGGATGAACGCAGCCGGAGAGACCAAGCCTCGGACGGGATGCTGCCAGCGGATCAACGCCTCGAAGCCGACGATGCTGTCGTCCGTGAGCGACATGATCGGCTGGTAGACGAGATGGAACTGACGTTCGGCGATGGCGACCCGGATGTCGTTCTCGAAAACATGCCGCTCGGCGACGGCCTCGATCATCCCAGGCGTGTATTGGACCGCACGCCCCCGCCCTTGACGCTTGGCTTCGTACAAGGCGATGTCGGCGCGCTGCATCAGGTCGCCCGGATCCGACTTATCCTCGGTGCCGCAGACGCCGATGCTGCACCCGATCACGACTGTCAGATCGTCGAAGGCGTACGGTTCTTCGACCGACGCGACGATCCGCTGGGCGAGGTCCATGGCGGCACCGCCGGCACCGCTCACGAGCACCGCCAGCTCGTCGCCGCCCAGGCGCGCGACGAACCCGCCCTCCCCCGTCAGCGCGTTCAACCGACCGGCGACACCGACGAGGAGGCGATCACCGACACCGTGGCCGAACATATCGTTGACGGTTTTGAACCGGTCGAGGTCGATGAGCAGAAGCGTGAACGGGAGTTCGGCCTCCCGATCGTGCGCCAGTCGTTCGATCAGCGAGCGACGGTTCGCCAGGCCTGTCAGCGGATCTCGGTAGGCCAGGTGCAAGATTTCCTTCTGGGCGAGCCGCGCCTGTGTCACGTCGTCGAACGTCAGCACGGCACCGTCCTGCACGGGCTGGCACGTCACAGACAGAATCCGGCCGTCTTCGAAGACGTGCTCGACGTGCGTTTCCTCCGCCTTCGCCATCCACTCGCGGTGGTTCGTCAGCACGCGGGCGATCCGGTCGTCATCCCATCCGTTCGCCAGCCCCGTCTGTTCCAAGTAAGCGCCAAGGCTCATCCCCTGGAATACGGCGCTCGGCGTCAGATTGAGCATGGCGCATAAGCGCTCGTTGTAGAGCTCGACGACTTCAGTGGCTGAGATTTTGAGGATTCCATTGGACATGTTGTGCAGGGCGGTCGCTAGAACCTGTCCATGCCCGATCTCCTGGTTCTCGAACCGTTTGGCCGCGACGAGGGCCAGCAACGCGCCGATCAAGAGGAAAGCCGCGCCGATCGCAACCAGGACGCTCAGGGCGACCTGCAGGCCCGGCATAAGCTGGTCGACGCGCGCGCCGTCGAGGACCGTGCCGGCGATCGAGATGAAATGGGTGCCGCAGACCGCGACGACGATGAGCAAACCGATCGCGAGCGGATGGTTTGCGCGTCGTGGCAGCACGCGGGCCATGGCCATGCAAAAGGCGCCGATCGCACACGCCAGCGCATTGAGGCCGGTCGATTGTACCTGACTGCAGCCCTGCAAGGCGGCCATCCCGGTGATGTGCATCGCGCCGATGCCGAGCCCCGAGGCTGCGCCGGCGATGAGACGCGTCCAAGTCCGCGTCCATGCGGTCGATAGCGCGAGCGGTATACCGAACACGCCGATCGCCGCGAGCGCTGAGACGATCGTCGTACCGAGGTGATAACCCAGGGCGAGATCGGTGCGGTAGCCGAGCATCGCGACGAAGTGGGTGGTCCACACGCCGATACCCGCCACGATACTCGTACCGACCATCCACCATCGCCGAGTCGTCTCGGTGGCAACTTCCGCGCGATGGATCAGGCATGCGATCAGCCAGGCGCTGAGCGCGCAGATTGTGCCGGCAGACAGGACGAAGCTTGGCGCCTGGTTGTCGAGCAAAGATGCGACGGCGGTAAGCATGCAACCTTATTGCGCCTAATAAGTATGTATCACCTCAAAAATAACAGTTAATCAGATGTTAATGGCAGACTTGTGGGCGACGCGTCGAATAATCTGAAGTAGTATAAAACTATCTATAGCGCAACTATTACGGGTATTTTGTGACCTTGCCCCCTGTTTGCTGACCCTGCCCCAGCAAACTGGTCTGCGCTGAGCGCGATTTTCTCGGGCATTCTCAACCATGGAGCCAGGTTGATGCCATGCCCCGCGAACGCTTCGCGAACGAACAGATCGCCTTTGCCCTGGGGCAGGCGGAGAACGATGCGGTGGTGGACGTGGTCTCCCTGCCCGCCGCAGGCTCGGCAGGTTCGAAGGCCTTGTCCGCCTGTCGCAACAGCCCGTGGAAACGAGCGCGGAGCATGTCGCTCCCGAACAGAGCATCCACGGCGGGCATCCTCCAACATCAAGCTTCCCGAGGCCGAATGGCGACCATGCGGCAAATTCTCGACACGAACCCGAAGAACCGCACGCAACGGGGCTGAGAACGCTCGGGCGAGCAAAGGATGGGAGCGAGGAGCGTCGGGTTACATCGAACCGGAACCTCCGAAAATCCCGGATTCATCCCATGCCGCATCCCAACAAGCCCCTGACAATGAACGCCTTTGAGCCCTGGCAGGTATTTAGTCGATCGCTGGGTTACGGTCCCCTCAGCTCCACCAACTTTCCTACGTCAAGGAAAGTTGAGTGGCATGATGGACTTAGAGGCTGTGTGGGCCTTTTGTTTCGGGCCAGGTCGTCGAGGGCGTTGACGGCCCTGTGGCTTGAAACGCAGACGGGGCATCCGGCCGCTACGCCGAGCCGATCGGTACGCTCGCAGTAGAAGCGGCTGCAGCGCCCGGGTCCGCCAAAAGATCCGCTCGACGATCCAGCACGGCGTCCTTCGACCAGATCAGGAAGAGGGCCTTTCTGTTACCCGAGGACGCGGTAGGGCCGGCCGTGGACGTTGCACCCCCGCTCGCAGCGCTCGGCCGTGACGGCGCCTTCGCGGATGACCACGTCCGAGCGCTCCGCGACCTCCCTGGCGCTGGCGATGTCCCCGGCCGGCAGGGGGTGCTCCGGCACGCTGCGACGGGTCTTGCGGTGCAGGCGATGCCCGCGCGCGACCGGGTGCCCCGCCATCGGTGCGCCCATGATGCCGAGGCCGATGAACCCGCTATCCATTCCGGTCTTCGCGCGAATGCTGAGAGGCCGTTGCGGACGCGCACCGTGTCCGCAGGTCTTTCGGCACGACAGGAGTCGGTGCCGCGCGCGCGCGTCCCAGCGCGATCAGCGGACGAGGCAGGGCGTCTTCGGATCGAAGGTCCAGCCGGGGATCAGGAACTGCATCGCCGCCGCGTCGTCCCGGGCGCCGAGGCCGTGATCGCGGTAGAGGGCGTGCGCCCGCTCGACACCCGACCAGTCAAGCTCGATCCCGAGTCCCGGCCGCTCGGGCACCTGCACCAGGCCGCCGCGGATCGCGAGCGGCTCCCGGGTCAGGGCCTCGCCGTCCTGCCAGATCCAGTGGGTGTCGATCGCCGTGACATTCCCCGGGGCCGCCGCGGCCGCGTGGGTGAACATGGCCAGCGATACGTCGAAGTGGTTGTTCGAGTGCGAGCCCCAGGTCAGGCCGTGATCGCGGCAGAGCTGGGCGACCCGGACCGAGCCGGCCAGCGTCCAGAAATGCGGGTCGGCCAGCGGGATGTCGACGGCGCCGAGCTGGATGGCGTGATTCATCTGCCGCCAGTCGGTGGCGATCATGTTGGTGGCCGTGGGCAGGCCGGTGGCGCGCCGGAACTCGGCCATGATCTCGCGTCCGGAGAACCCGCCTTCGGCCCCACAGGGATCCTCGGCATAGGCCAGCACGTGGCCCTGGCCCTTGCAGAGCCGGATCGCCTCGTCGAGGGACCAGGCGCCGTTCGGATCGAGGGTCACGCGGGCCTTCGGGAAGCGCTCGTGGATGGCGGTCACGGCGGCGATCTCGTCCTCGCCCCGCAGCACGCCGCCCTTCAGCTTGAAGTCGTTGAAGCCGTATTGCGCATAGGCCGCCTCCGCGAGCCGGGCCACGGCCTCCGGGGTCAGCGCCTCCGCGTCGCGCAGGCGGAACCAGCCGTCGCGGGCCTCCGGTGCCCGGTAGGCGAGATCGGTGCGCGTGCGGTCGCCCACGTAGAACAGGTAGCCCAGCATCTCGACGGCGTCGCGCTGCTGCCCCTCGCCGAGGAGGGCGGCCACCGGCACCCTGAGGAACTGGCCGAGCAGGTCGAGGAACGCGGCCTCGACGGCCGTGACCGCGTGGATGGTGATGCGCAGGTCGAAGGTCTGCAGGCCGCGCCCGCCCGCGTCGCGGTCGGCGAAGCGCGTCCGCATGGCGTTGAGGACCGCGTTCCAGGCCCCGAGCGGCCGGCCGATCACGAGGTCCCGGGCATCCTCCAGCGTCCTGCGGATGGCCTCGCCGCCGGGGACCTCACCGAGGCCTGTGGCGCCGGTCGAATCGGTGAGGATCACGAGGTTGCGGGTGAAGAACGGGCCGTGCGCGCCCGAGAGGTTGAGGAGCATGCTGTCGTGGCCGGCGACCGGCACGACCCTCATCTCCGTCACCGTCGGCGTGTTGCGCGCGGCGTGGCCCTGGTCGTTCAGCATGGCGTTCCTCCTCACTGCATCGGGTGATTGAGCCGCGCGGCCGGTCTCCGCCGAGTGCGCGCGGCCCTGTCGGACCGGGACCGGACCGTCCTGGGATCGGTCCGGTCTCGACGGTCAGCGCGCCTTGAGCTCGACGCGGCGGATCTCGCCGACAACCACAAGGTAGCAGAAGCAGGCCAGCAGGGCGTTCAGGCCGACGAAGACCAGGGCGCCGTTGAAGGATCCCGTGCTTTGCACGATGTAGCCGATCGCGATGGGCGTGGTGATGCCGGCGGTGTTGCCGAAGGTGTTGAACAGGCCGCCCGAGAGACCGCCGCTCTCCCGCGGCGAGGTGTCGGCGACGACGGCCCAGCCGAGTGCCCCGATGCCCTTTCCGAAGAAGGCCAGCGCCATCAGCCCGACGACGACCGCATCCGTCTGGACGTAGTTGCAGCCGATGATGCTCATCGAGAGCAGCATGCCGCCCACGATCGGGATCTTCCGGGCCGCGGTCAGCGAGTAGCCGCGCCGCAGCAGCAGGTCGGAGATCACCCCGCCGAGGATCCCGCCGATGAAGCCGCAGAGCGCCGGCAGCACCGCCGCGAAGCCGGCCTGCAGGATCGACAGGCCGCGCTCCTTGACGAGGTAGACCGGGAACCAGGTCAGGAAGAAGTAGGTCAGCACGGTGATGCAGTACTGGCCGACATAGATGCCGAGCAGCATCCGGTTGGCGAGGAGCTCGCGCAGCGTCTTGCCGGCATGGCCCGGTTTCTTCGTGCCCTGCCCGTCCATGTCGAGCAGCGCGCCGCCGGCCTCGATGTAGTCCCGCTCCGCCCGATTCATGGACGGGTGGTTCTTCGGGCTGTCGACCACGCGCAGCCACAGGACCGCGAAGGCGATGCCGAGCAGGCCCATGCTGGTGAAGACATGGTGCCAGCCGAAATTGTGGACGATCCAGGCCATCAGCGGCGTGAACAGCACCGTCGCGAAGTACTGGGCCGAATTGAAGAACGCCGAGGCCATGCCGCGTTCGCGGGTGGGGAACCACGCCGCCACGATCCGGGCGTTGGCCGGGAAGACCGGGGCCTCGGTGAGGCCGACCGCCAGGCGCAGGGCGAACAGCATGACGACGGCGGTGAGGCCGGTGAAGAAGCCAACCGCCCCCTGGGCCAGGGTGAAAGCGGACCAGAGGGCCACCGCCGCCGCGTAGACCCATTTGACGCTGTAGCGGTCGAGGAGCCAGCCCCCGGGGATCTGGGCGAGGACGTAGGACCACGCGAAGGCCGAGAAGACGTAGCCCATCTGCACGGGCGTCAGGCCGAGCTCCTTGGCCATGTCGGGCCCGGCGATCGAGATGGTGGCGCGGTCGGCGTAATTGATCGTGGTGGCGGCAAACAGCATCGCCACGATGAGCAGGCGGACGCGGGTACGGCGCGCCGCATCGGCAGCGTCGAGCAGGGTGCTCGCCGTGCCGCTGGTCAGGGCACTCATGGACGTTCTCCCGGGATGGATGCCGCCCGATTGCGCCCGGGCGGCGGGTCGGGCCGCCGTTGGTTCGGCAGCTCCGGTCTTGGCGAGGGTGGAGAGTCTCAGCGGCGATCGCCGATCAGCGCCTTCAGCTCCGCGTGTTCGGCGGCGTCGAGTTCGGTGAGCGGCGGCCGGACGGGACCGGCGTGGCGGCCGACCGCGGTCATGCCCGCCTTGACGATCGAGACGGCATAGCCGCGCTTGCGGTTGCGGATCGCGATGTAGGGCAGGACGAACGCGCGCAGCTCCCGGTAGACGGCGTCGCGGTCGCGCCGGCGCACCGCCTCGTAGAAGGCCAGCGCCCATTCGGGCAGGAAGTTGAAGATCGCCGAGGAGTAGGTGGTGACGCCCATCTCCAGATACGGCAGCGCGAAGGTCTCGGCGGTCGGCAGGCCGCCGACATAGGTGAGGCGGTCCCCCAGGCCGGCATAGATCCGCGTCATCAGCTCGACGTCGCCGACGCCGTCCTTGAACCCGACGAGGTTCGGGCAGCGGTCGCACAGACCCGCCAGGGTGTGCTCGTTGAGCTGGGCGTTGGCCCGGTTGTAGACGATGACCCCGAGGCTGGTGGCCCGGCAGACCGCCTCGACATGGGCGGCGAGGCCCGCCTGCTCGGAGCCGACGAGATAGGGCGGCAGCAGCAGGAGGCCGTCCGCGCCGGCCGCCTCGGCCGCCTCGGCGAGCTCGACCGCGAGGGCGGTACCCTGGCCCGCCGGAGCGATGACGGGGACGCGGCCGCGGGTCTCCGCGACGGCCGCGCGCAGGACGCGATCGATCTCGGCGGGTGTCAGCGAGAAGAACTCGCCGGTGCCGCCGGCCGCGAACAGGCCCGACACCTTGTAGTCGGCCAAGCGGCTCAGATTGTCCCGGTAGGCGGTCTCGTCGAAGCCGAGATCGTCGCGGAAATGGGTGACCGGGAAGGAAAGCAGGCCGGAGCCCAGCGCACGGGCCATCTCGGCCGGGGTCATCCTCGCCATCCGTGGCACTCCCTGATGCAAGCCATTCGGCGTTGCATCCGGGGTAGGTCAGCGCTTTAAATGCGTCCAACGCTCATTCTAGCTGGATTATCCCGGATCCTGCATCAATGTTCGATCTCGGCCACGCACGCAGCTTCATTGCCGTCGCCGAGGAGATGCATTTCGGCCGGGCTGCGTCGAAACTCAACCTGACCCAGTCGCCGCTGTCGCGGCAGATCCAGATGCTGGAGCAGACGCTCGGCGTGACCCTGCTCGACCGCACCACCCGGGCGGTCCGGCTGACCCCGGCCGGACGCACGTTCCTGGCGGAAGCCTATCGGGTCCTGGCTGCGGCCGAGAGCGCCGCGCGCATCACGCGACGCGCGGCCCGGGGCGAAAGCGGCGTGATCCGTCTCAGCTTCACGGCGGCCTCGGCCTATCGCACGCTGCCCCGTGTCGTGGCCCATGTGCGCGCGAGGCTGCCCGAGGTCGATCTCGTGCTGGCGGAGATGGTCTCCGACGAGCAGATCCTGGCGCTCGAAGAGAACCGGACCGATCTCGCGATCCTGCGGCCGGCCCCGATCCTTCAGGATCCCAAATCGTCGATCGCGACGGCACCGCTGGTGAGCGAGCGGCTCCTGCTCGCGGTGCCCCGCGGCCACCGCCTGGCGACGGGCCGCGTCCCGACGCTTCAGGATCTCGACGGCGAGGCGTTCGTGACCTGGTCGCCCAAGGGCGGCCGGTACTTCATCGATCTGCTCGACACGCTGTTCGAGACCGGTGGGGTGGCGCCGCGGATCGTGCAGCGGGTGAACCAGGTCCACGCCATGCTGGCCCTCGTCGGGGCCGGCATCGGGATCGCGCTGGTGCCGGCGAGCACCCGCGGGAACAGCATGGCGGATATCCGGTTGCGGCCGATCTCGCTCCCCGCAACCGCTCGGCCGGAGCTGTTGCTGGCGTGGCGCCGCGACAATGCCAATCCCTGTCTCGTGTCGGTCAGGACGATAGCCCTCGAGCGGGTCGAGAGCTGACGGGTGCCGTCGAGGTCGCGCTAGCGGCCGATGATGCGCTCGCGCCGCTGCCGGGTGGCGACCTTGCGCAGCAGGCGCGAGAGCTGTTCGACCGAATACGGCTTGTGCAGCAGCTCGAACCCGTAGGTCCCGTTCTGGGCGAGCACATGGCTGTAGCCGGAGGCCAGCAGCACGGGCAGATCGTGATGGTCCCCCCGGATCCGGTGAGCCAGGTCGATCCCGTTCATCCCCGGCATCACGACGTCCGTGAACACCACGTCGAAACGGTCCGCGTCCTTGGCCAACTCGCCAAGGGCCTCCTCCGCGTTGGCGGCCCAGACGGTGACGTAGCCGAGTTCGGCCAGGGTCTGGGTCGCGAATGTTCCGACATCCGCGTTGTCCTCGACCACCAGGACGCACAGGCCATGTCCGTCGACGAGGGGTTCGGGCTCGACCTGCGGCAGGCGGGCGGCCGCCTCGACCCGCGGCAGGTACAGCACGAACATCGCACCCTGGCCGATCACGCTCTGGACCCTGATCTCACCACCCGATTGCTTCGCGAAGCCGAAGACCTGGCTCAGCCCCAAACCCGTCCCCTGTCCCACGCCCTTGGTTGTGAAGAAGGGCTCGAAGATATGTTCGATCCGCTCAGGGGCGATGCCGGAACCCGTGTCCTCGATACACACCGCAATGAAGTCGCCGGGCACGGCCGGGTGGCTGCGGAGCGGGGGAATGATCGAGACGGGATGCACAGTGATGGTGAGGGTGCCCTCGCCGTCCATGGCATCCCGGGCGTTGACGGCCATGTTCACCAAGGCCGTGTCGAACTGGCTCGGATCGGCGTTGACGAAGCAGGGCTCGCCCGGGATGTCCGTGACGATCTTGACGCGCGCGCCACTCAGCGTGCCGACCATGTCGCTGATGGTGACCACGCTCTTGCCGGCATCGAAGACCTCCGGCTTCAGCGCCTGGCGCCGCGCGAACGCGAGCAGCTGGCCCGTGAGCTTGGCGGCGCGTGCGACGGTGTCCGAGATCGCGCCGACGTAGCGCTGGCGTCGCTCCTCCGCCAGGCCCGGGCGCTTGAGCAGGTCGGTGGACGACTTGATGACGGTGAGCAGGTTGTTGAAGTCATGCGCGACACCGCCGGTGAGCTGACCGACCGCCTCCATCTTCTGGGCCTGGCGCAGGGCCTCCTGGGCAGAGGCAAGCTCCGCCTCTCGCGTTTTGACGACGGTCAGGTCACGCCCCACGGCGATGAAATTGGCGCCGTCGGCCTCGGGCGCGACCGTCCATTCGATGGGCTTCCACCCGCCGCCCTTGGCGGCGATGCGGTTCTCGAAGCGTGTCGGCTGTCGCGTCTCTCCCATCCGGGCCAGGCCAGCGAGCGTCGGCCCCATGTCGTCGGGATGCATGAAGGTCGCGTAGGGCCGTGACAGGAGCTCGGCCTCGGACCAGCCGAGGACCCGGGTCCAGGCCGGGCTGACCGCCGACATCATGCCTTCGTAGTTGGCTTGGGCGAGCATGTCCTCGGACAGCGTCCAGAGCCGGTCGCGCTCGGCCGTGCGCTCGAAGACCTGTTGCTCCAGGGTCGTATTGAGGACCTGGAGCGCGTCCTCCATGCGCTTGCGCTCGGAGATGTCGCTGAAGAAGATGGCGACCCGATGCGCGGCCGGCTCGCCGACCCGCAAGGCCCGCACGTCGAACCAGCGTCCGAACACGTCGGCCTTGTTCTCGAAATGGGCCGGCTCGCCCGTCAGGGCGACGCGCCCATACGTGTCGAACCAATGGCGTTCGAGGTTTGGGGCAAAGTCGCTGACCCAGCGACCGACCACGTTGGCGCCGGTCTGGCGTTCGAAGGCCGGGTTCGCTTCGAGGATCCGGTAATCGATGGCGCGGTCCGCATCGTCGAACGTCAGCTCGATGATGCAGAACCCGACGTCGATGCTCTCGAACAGGGTGCGATAGCGGCTTTCGCTCTCGGCCAGGGCGGCGCGCGAGCGGACCTGGTCCGAGACCTCGTAGCCGCCGACGAAGAGGCCGGTGATGGCCCCGGCCTGGTCGCGGATGGGTTGGTAGAGGAAGTCGAGGTACCGGTCGCTGTCCTCGCCGACGAACCGGATCGGCAGGGACCGGGCCGTGAACGGCTCGCCCGTCGCATAAGCCCGGTCGAGCAGTTCGTAGAAGCCCTGGTCGATCAGCTCCGGAAACACCTGGCTGACCGTGCGCCCGACGTAGTCCCGGCGGCCGGCCACCGCGACGTAGGCGTCGTTGACGTACTCGAAGATGTGGCTCGGCCCGCGCAGCACGGCGACGAAGCCGGGCATCTGCTGCAGCAGGGCCTGCTGCCGTTCGCGCTCGGAGGAGGCTTGCCGCTCGGCGAGCACCTGGCGGGTCGTCTCGGTGCAGGCGCAGAACAGGCCGATGGTCGTGCCGTCGTCCCCCGGGACAGGCGTGTAGGAGAAGGCGAAGTGAGCCTCTTCGGGGTAGCCGTTGCGACGCAGGGTGAGCTGCAGGTCGTCCATGTGTACGGGATCGCCCGCGAACACACGATCCATCAGGGCCCCCACCTCGCCCTGGACCTCGGGCCAGGTCTCGAAGAATGGGCGGCCGAGGGCCGCCGGGTGCCGCTCGCCGAGCATGGGCGCGTAGGTGTCGTTGTACAGCAGGGTGCGGTCCGCGCCCCAGGCGATGAACATCGGTTGTCGGGAGTTGAGCATGACCCGCACGAGGGTCAGGAGCGATGGGGGCCAGTGCTGCTGGGGCCCGAGGGTGGTGCTGGACCAATCGTAGGCACGCATGCACGCGCCCATGTGACCGCCGTCGGCGAAGGCCGAAGTCTGCGAAGCCATGGGCTTAGACCTGTCCATGGCTGTGCAGCGGCCTCGCAGAGGCAACCCGGACAGCGATGTCGCGTGCGGCCTTCGAACGCCGCACCCGGATGGCCGTCCGGGCCGGATCCCTGGTCGAGGCGTCGCCCCCCTCTACCACCTGACTGTCGATCCCGGCGGCAAGCGGTTCCATCAGGGCGATGTAACGGGCGTGTTTGGCGGACATGGCCGCCTCCTAACACACCCGGCGCCAGGGGTGTTTCCTCCCCAGCCACCGACGGGCAATCCGAAGGCGCCCACAGAACCGTTCGCTCTGGCTGGGCGCGATGGGGCGGCCGGCGAGCGAGGCGGATCGCGCCCTGATCCTGCAGCCGCCGCCCTCGGCGGAGCTGCACCCGCTCGATGCCGGCCATCAGACGCTCTGCGCCTTGCTGCGCAAGGGCCCGCGCGCTGGCGGCGGAGACCGGGCCTGTGCGGCTGCGCGACGGCCTGGCTCATGCCCTGGCGCTGCCCGCCCCCGCGCTGGCCATCCGCCACCACATGGCGCACGCCCTCGCCCGGGGCGGCGTCGAGCTGCGGCCGGCCGTGGCGTCCGGGGCGCTGGAATGCCTGCGCACTCTCACGCTTCGCCAGGACGTGATCAGCCTGCAGATCCCCAGCGGCATCCCCCAGGATCCGCGCCTGCACGGCCGTCCGATCGACATCCGCGCCCTAACGCCGATGACGCTGGTCCTTGTCCAGCTGCGCGGGCGATCCCGCTCCGTGGTCGCGGCGAAGTTCGCCGATCAGCGTGTTGTTCGGCTCAAGCGAGACGCGGATTGATCCCGTAGCGCGTTCGGCAGGATCCGACAGGCCCGGCGACCGACGAGATCGTCACGGTCACCGCAACGGGCGAACAGGAATCGCACCCCTGACCGGCCGGACGAGCGCGCGCCAGACGCCAGAGGCGCGGCGGCCGGAGCCGCCGCGCGCGCACTCAGCCGTGCGGCTTGAACACGACCTTCGTGCAGTTGTCGGTCTTGTCCCGGAACGCCGCGTAGAGCGCCGGCCCTTCCTCCAGGTTGGTGGAGCGGTGGCTGATGATGAAGGACGGGTCGATGTCGCCGTTCTGGATGTGCTCCAGCAGCGGCTTCATGTACCGGACCATGTGGGTCTGGCCGGTCTTCAGGGTCAGGCCCTTGTTCATGAGGATTCCGAGCGCGACCGGTCCGACGGGGCCGGCGAAGACACCCGGCATCGAGACGTTCCCGCCGGGGCGGCAGGCCAGGATCGCCTGGTTGAGCGCGAACGGCCGCTCCAGGCTCACCGTGTGCTCCAGGATCGCCGAGGAGACCTTCTGGAGCGTGGTGTCGGCCCCGTGGGATTCCATGCCGACCGCCTCGATCACCGAGTCGGGACCCAGGCCGTGGGTCATCTCCATGAGCGTGTCCTGCACGTTCTGATGGCCGAGATCGATGGTCTCGGCGCCGGCCTCGCGGGCGAGCGCCAGCCGCTCGGGCACGCTGTCGATGGCGATGACGCGCTTGGCGCCCAGGAGATAGCAGCACTTCACGGCGAGCACGCCGACCGGCCCGCAGCCCCAGATCGCGACCGTGTCCTCCGAGCCGATGTCGCAATGCTCGGCCGCCTGGTAGGCGGTCGGGAAGATGTCGCTGAGGAACAGGACCTGCTCGTCGCTGAGCCCCTCGGGCACCACGATGGGGCCGACATCCGCGTAGGGCACGCGCAGATACTCGGCCTGGCCGCCGGCGAAACCGCCGGTGATGTGCGAGAACCCGAACAGGCCGGCGAGGGGATAGCCGTAGGTCTGGGCCTGCAGCTTGCCGTTCGGGTTGGTCCGCTCGCAGCAGCTCCAATTGCCCCATTTGCACTGCCGGCACTCGCCGCAGCAGATCGTGAACGGCACGACGATGCGGTCGCCGACCTTGAGCTTGTGATTGTCGCGCCCGACCTCGATGACCTCGCCCATGGTCTCGTGGCCGAGGATGTCACCGCATTCCATGGTCGGCATGAACCCGCCCATCAGGTGCAGATCCGAGCCGCAGATCGCGCAGGCGGTGACCTTGATGATCACGTCCCGGCCATGCTCGATCGTCGGATCGGGCACGGTCTCGCAGGTGATCGTGCCGCGGCTCTGCCAGGTAAGCGCTTTCATTCAGAATATCTCCGTCGACTTTTTAGACGTCGATGGAGCTAACCGGCGTTTTCAGACAAATGATCCCGGGAAAATACCCGCGGTAGATCTGCCAAATATTTTCGCTCTCGAAACGGATCGATCGGGACGGCCCCGTGTTTCTCTATTGCAGTGCAGCAATTTGAGCGGCCGTTCGATCACCGCGGTTGCACCCCGCTCTCAACTCCGGCCGCGCCATCGCCGGCCTGGCTCGCCCAGCGAGCCCGAACCCCGCATCTCAAGGATCACCCATGCGTCTCGCGCTCGCCCTCGGGGCCTCCGCCTTCCTGCTCGGTCTCTCGCAGCTGCCGGTCCGGGCCAGCTCCTGCGCCGAGCAGATCGGGACGATCGAACGTCGCCTCGACAGCGCCGGCGCCGTCCACGTGGCCGGCCTCCAGGACGGCCACACGATCCGCAGCAGCAAGTCGCCGAAGGCCCTGGCGCAGGCGCCCTCCGGCGCGCCGAGCGACGCCCACATGATTTCGACGGCGGCCCACATCTCCGATGCGCGGCGGCTCATCGGCCGGGCGGGGGACGAGGATCGCGCCGGCCAGCAGCGCGCCTGCGAGGACACGATGACCGAAGCCAAGGGCATGATCGGCGCGCTGCCGTAGGGCCCCGTCGCGAAACACGCGGTCGGCGAGCCCTCGCGCTCGCCGACCGGATTACAGCGCTTCGGATTGATCCGGTTGATCAGGAGCACGCCCCCTCCCCCTTCAGGATCCGATCATGACGCGTCGCTCCCCCTCCCGCCCCTGGCTCGTGCCGACCCTGGTGGGCTCGGCCGCGGCCCTGGGCGCCTCGGCCCTCTACGCGCTGGCCGCGACCCGCAAGGCGGAGCAGCGCACCCCGCCGATCGGCCAGTTCATGACCGTGGACGGCGTGCGCCTGCACTACATCGAGCGCGGACATGGGGAGCCGCTGGTCCTGATCCACGGCAACGGCACCCTGATCCAGGATTTCCTGGTGAGCGGCATCGTCGACGATCTCGCCAAGCGCTACCGCGTCATCATCTTCGACCGGCCCGGCTACGGCTATAGCGACCGGCCCCGGGGCCTCTGGACGCCCCGCGCCCACGCCACCCTGTTCGCGAAGGCGCTGGAGCGGCTCGACGTGTCGCGGGCCGTCGTGCTCGGGCATTCCTGGGGCGCGCTGGTCGCGGTCGCCCTGGCGCTGCAGGCCCCGCAGCTGGTGCGCAGCCTCGTCCTAGCCTCGGGCTACTACTATCCCACGCTGCGCGCCGACGTGATCCTCACGTCCCCGGTGGCGATCCCCGGCCTGGGCGACCTGATGCGCTACACCGTGTCGCCGCTGGCCGGCCGCCTGATGCTGCCCGCCCTGATCAAGGGCATGTTCGCGCCGGCCGCCGTTCCGGAGCGCTTCGATCGCGCCTTCCCGAAGGCCATGATGCTGCGCCCGCTGCAGCTGCGCGCCTCGGCGGAGGATGCCGCCACGATGACGCCGGCGGCCGCGGAGCTCCAGCACCACTACCGGGACCTGACGCTCCCCGTCGTGATCATCACGGGCGGGGACGATCAGATCGCCGATGTCGGCCGGCAATCGCAGCGGCTCCACCGGGAACTCCCCGGCAGCACGTTCATGGTCATTCCCGGCATGGGCCACATGATCCACCACCTCGCGCCCGATCAGGTCGTCGCCGCCGTGGCGCGCGCGTCGGAGCCGGCCATTCGGGCGGCCGCCTGACCGAGCCTGCCGTGCCGGGACGCATCCTGACGCGGATCGACGGCCTCACCCTGAGCTTGTCGAAGGGATAGCCGGGCCCGCCTCGCGCCGAAGGCGGCGGCACAGCGCATCGACCGCCTCGGCGTGATCGAGGCCCCGGCGGAGGCGATGGGCCTGCCCGGCCTTCCGGAGACCATTCGCCGCTCGGCGTGTCCCGATCAGTCATCGGCGAGAGGGTTCGTCCGGCCGGTCGGCCCCTGGGAGCGCAAGACCGCCAGGGCGTCCGACAAGGTTTGACGCCACCAGCCGTGTCCGGGATCGTGCTGGAAGCGCGGATGCCACCAGAGATAGGCGTCGCTCGGGGGCAGCAGGATCGGCGGCTCTCTGACCTCGACATCGTGCCGCGACGCGCGATCGGTGATCGCCTTCGGCAGCGTCGCGATGAGGTCGGAAGCCGCGACCATCCAGATCGCGGCCGGGAAGCTCGGGACGGTCATGGCGACGCGTCGGCGCCGCCCGACGGCAGCCAGGGCGGTATCGACGATACCCGTGCGGTCTCCGCCGGTGCTGACGAGCACGTGCGGCAGGGTGGTGTAGACGTCGAGGTCGAGGGGCGATGCCAAGGCCGGGTGCCCCCGCCTCACCACACAGCGGAACGGCTCGGAGATGACGCGCACGCGCATCAACGCGCGGTCGAGCGCGAGCTGCTGCTCGACTTCGGCGCCCGCCAGGACGAGATCCAGGCTCCCGCTCGCCAGGTCTTCAGCGAGGCCCTGGCCGATCGGTCTCACCTGGAAATCGAGGCCGGGGGCTTCGCGCCTCATCCGGCCGAAGAGCTCGGGCAGAACCGTGAACTGGGGATAGTCGGGTGTCGCGAGGGTGAAGCACCGCGTCGAGTGCGCCGGATCGAACGTCGGCTCACGGCCCAGCACGCGTTCGAGTTCCGAGAGCCCGAGTGACAGGCTCGGGCGCAGGGCCAGTGCGCGCGGTGTCGGGCAGAGCGTATGGCCGACCCGGACCAGCAGCGGATCACCGAACCGCATCCGCAGGGCCCGCAGGGAATGGCTGACGGCCGACTGGGTGAGGCCGAGGGCGCTCGCCGCCTGCGTCACGCTTCGATAATCGAGAAGCGCATCGAGCACCAGGAAGAGGCGGAGGTCGCGCTCGGATACATGACGTGAGCTCATACACCCATGAGAACGCTTAAGCTCGTCTCATGTCCAGCGCCGGCGTACATCCAGCATTCCGTTGGCCAGGAGCACGCCGATGCACCGGAACGAAACCATCACCTTTGCGGGAACGCGCGTCGACATCCTGGTGACGGGCGACGAGACCGGCCAGCAGTTCTCGCTGCTGCGCATCACCAATCCGCCCGGCGTGTGGACGCCGCCGCACCGGCACCTGCACGAGGAGGAAACCATCTACGTGCTGTCCGGACAGGTTCAGGTCGAGACCGGCGGCGAGATCCGCGCGTTGTCCAAGGGGGACGTCGTGATCCTTCCGCGAGGCCAGGCGCATCGGCTGGGGAACGTCGGTCCCGAGGCAGCCGAAGCCCTGGTGTTCTGCACGCCATCCGGCTTCGAGCAGTTCGTCCGAGAGGCGGGGCAGACCGGCACGACCGCGGCGCCCGCTCAGGCGCCTGACGCCGAGGCCCTGGCACGTCTCGGCAGCCTGTCGACGCGCTTCGGCATCGAGCTGCTGCCGCCGACCTAGAGGCAAGGTCCGCTTCCATGCCTCGTCGCCCGAAGGCGGGCCGGCGTCGATCCGCGCCTCTCGGACGATTGGAGGGATCATCCGTTGGGGTGGCCACCCCGCGGTTGCTTCGCGGCGCGCGCGATGACGGGTGGGCCCTGCCCAATCCCCTCCGGTCACCTCAATGCAGCGTGTCGTCCGTGCAAGCCTCGCCCCGCACGTCGCGGGCGGAGTCGCAGCGCCAAATGCCCCTTGGCGCCGTTGGCGAAGATGGCGATGGCAAGGAGGTGGTCCCGGATTGGGAGCTTGCGCGAAGCGAAGATGGTCCCACTGGTAACGCTGTACTGGTGCCGGCAATTGGCGCACTTGAACAGCTTGCAGGTGGCGATGAACAACTGCTTGAGGCGGCCGCAGCGCGGGCAGAACGGCTGACCTTCGGTTGCTTCTTAGCGGATCGCCTTGAAAGTCTCCCATGCCGCTTCATCGGACAGTCGGGCGACCTTGGCGAGAGAGAGAACGGGCCGCTTTGGAGAGGAGGAAGTGCTCAGCCATCGCGGCCACCAGAACGTTTTGCGTTGAGGTGGACGACAAGAGTGCTTTGAGATCAGGTCAACGCTTTTTGGTGCCTGACGCGAAAAAAGTCGCCCTCTATCTCTCAGTGACTATGACGCCAGAGCACTGCCGAGCCGCTCGAGGATGGTTGGACTAGTCGCAAACCGACCTGTCCAAGCGAGCCAACATCGGCTTGAGCACGATCCGCCAGTTTGAGAACGGCATCCGCACGCCGATCCCCAACAACATGCTGGCGATGCGGCGTGCGTTCGAAGAGGCTGGGATCGCCCTCACGGATGAGCCAGCCGGGCTGATTTACGCCGGGACGGGCGCATCCTCAGCCAAGAACGAGACCGGCACCGCTCCCTGATGGGAGAGGCCGCGCACGATCTTAGAGACGGTGCCGCCGTTGACGCAGAAGTAGTGGGATGCCTTGCCCTGGCTCCAGCCGAGCACGAAGACGGCGTGGAGGATGTGGCAGGCGGTGAGGTAGTCGCACGGGAACTCGGGCATAGTCGGTCCTTAACGCTCATCGAGCGAATTGAAGGGGCCGACTTGAACGAGGGGGCCAAAAGTGCGATTCTGAGATTGCAGGCCTGTCGCTTTTGGTTCTCGCCCAAGTCGGTTGAGAATTGGATCGATGGTTCTGGGATAGGCCGGTGTTAGCGCACCGGCCTATCCCGTTACCCTCTTCTGAGGGTGCGGTTGTCGGCCACTACGTTCTCCTCTGTTTCGCGCCTTCCCGGACGCGGGGTGGAACGAATAGGTCAGACGAGACGAAGCGCCCTAGGGCGCCCGTCATCATCCGACCCGGCATCTGAGCCGTTCGATGGTGAGACATCGGACGGCTCATTCTCTTTAGAGGACAGGCGGTATCGACCGTCCGCGTCCTTCTGAATGTGACCTTTGCGGACAAGCCGCGCGATAGTGCTGTACCCATATTGAGGGTTGCCAGCGATCTTCGCAGCGAACGTCTCATCCTCTTTCATCAGATCGATGATTTGTTTTGGTATCATCGGGCCAAACGTTTTTAGCCCATTGACGATGTACAGATTAGCTCCGACCAAGCCGCCTTCTTCTGCGTCATCGTCCAGTTCGCCGTTTGCCTTTAAAATCTCGAACACCGACTTCGAGTATATCTTGTCTCGATAGCGAATGGCGCTGCCATCTTCTATCAGGCGCTCAATTGCGGAATAAACACCATTGGGGTTGCGAGTCAGCCTTTCCTTTGCTTCTGCATCCCCGCCTTCCCTTATGCCTTGCGCTACCTCACGAGGCAGAAGACCACGGGTGGCAGCAGCGACCACAGACTCCACGGCTCGGCGCCATACCGAGCGGGTGTCTGTAGGCTCCGAGGCTGAACTGACCCCCGGTAGAGTCGCTAGGAACGCAGGCGGAAGGATAAGCGAGATCGCCTCGAACCACTTGTCCTCCGACTCAAGCTGCTGCTGAAGCCTCTCAAGCTCATCCGCTATCCGATCACGCTTCGCCTTCCGCGCGAGAATATCCTCACGGGTCAGGCTAAAGCTCCAAGGCGACGTATCAGCCACGCGACGCACTCCGGTCGAGTTAGCATCCTGCCGGACTCTATGTACGTTTGCAAGCCATCCCTCTCAATCACCTCCAGAGGATTGGAGGGCTAGAGGGTTGGAGGCCTACACCTCCGGAGGGCTGAAGCGTCGAAGCGCCGGACTGCCGTCTGCGATTGTGAATGCAGTTAACCCACGCTTTGTCTAGCGATGTAAGCTAGTATGGGCCAACTTAACCGCGAATTGGTTTGAGTCGGGCCAGAGCTATGGGACTGCGATATGAAAACCTCGACGCAGAGACCCGAGCCTTTATGCTCGAAGAAATTGAGATGGATGTGGCCTCAGAGCGCGTCTATCTCAGTGCGCGTCTTAACCAGCGCGCGCAGGGCAATTGGCCGGACGACTTGCGAGATGCTGCAAGATCTGGGTCAGATGACACATTAGCGTGCCGCCTAAGAGCGACAACGTCTCTCAATAGAACGGAGCTTCGGCGGAACCAGAGAGGGGGAGTAAGTCCTGCACAAGTGCCGAACAATGCGGCTGAAGTCTTAGCCGAAAGCGAGTTTAATCGCTACTACGTTCGTGGCCTCTGCCGAAGAGCCATAGCTAATGGCATTCCTCGCTTAGAGGTGTATCGAGCTAAAGCTGTGACACAGCCACGACCCGGGTCCGAACGCCTCATCGGGCTTCGAGTCGATCCGCAGACAGTTCTTATCGATGTTCGCGCTAGTGCGGGCGTTGAGACGGCACTAGGCGTCCCGCCCGGACCCGGGTCCGGCATAACAGTCCGCATCCCCCGGTGAGCCCAAACGCACAACCCCATGCGCGTCGGCGGAATAATCAAAGGGCACAATCCTCCAGCTCCAATATGTAGAGCTGGACTTGACCCGTGAGTCCTAAACCATGCCGCCGGCCCAAGTCCGATAGCTCACGCAGATACGCTTTAACGTCCATCTTGCCCTCCTACCGGCTCAACGCTGTTGGGTGAGGTAGCTGCATAATACCGCAAAACTCAAAGCCATCCTGAGCGCCGGGGCGGCCCGCACGGTTACAGACCTTTGGCACACCATCGAGCGCACGTTCAGACGCTTCTCAACAGTCGAGTGTCGCAACTATCTCGCCGCCGCAGGCTATGACGCATATGATCCAACCTGATCAGGTCCCGCTCTAAATGTCCGCTTCCATGCCTCGTCGCCCGAAGGCGGGCCGGCGTAGATCCGCGCCTCTCGGACGGTTGGGGGGATCATCCGTTGGAGTGGCCACCCCGCGGTTGCTTCGCGGCGCGCGCGATGACGGGTGGGCCCTGCCCAATCCCCTCC
>Ga0182232_1000138_pt1 | contig 22636 bp, 25 predicted proteins | sample G6R1MG_30_FD_155484 | JGI IMG/M metagenome (GOLD analysis project Ga0182232, IMG submission 155484) | Phyllosphere microbial comminities from miscanthus, Michigan, USA - G6R3_NF_07NOV2016_LD2 MG | ecosystem: Host-associated > Plants > Phyllosphere > Phylloplane/Leaf | place: USA: Michigan... | reverse complement strand
CGGCGTCGATCTGCGCCGCACTCTGCAGGAGCTGAGCCTGGGCCGCCTCGATCTGCCGCCCGATGCGGGCGATGGTGGCCTCCTGGGTGACGAGCTTGTCGTGCGCCGCGTCCTGCGCGAGGCGGTAGTCGCCGTCGTCAATGCGGGCGATCACGTCGCCGGCCCTCACCGCCTGGCCATTCACCACGGGCACTGCCGCCAGGTAACCGGGCACCTTGGCGGCGAGCACGGAGATGTCGGCCTGAACGTAGGCATCGTCGGTGGAGACGAAGAAGCGCCCGACCCTCCACCACTCGTGGGCCTTGAGGCCGCCCCCGACGAGGATCGCCAAGGCGAGGGTCGCGAGAATCACCCGACGCACCCGCTTGCGCCGCGACTTCACCGGCCGTGCCTCCTCCGGGGGCGCGACGTTCGCCGACGGCGGTGTGGCAGCCTGGCGCGATGCTGACGGTGCTTCGAACTCGGATGGATCGACCGTTGATGGATCGTCGCGGTCGCCGGACTCGCGCAGGGTCATGAGTACCCATCCTACCAGAAGATTGACCGAACCGTTCGGTCAATACCCGGGGGCATCTTGAGCGGCGCCCGGAGATCCGGTAGGTAAATTGACCGAACGGTTCGGTCAAGACGGCGGACGGCACGATGGTGAACGGGGTGAAGGCGACGGGTGCGCGCAGCGCCGAGGTGGATGGACCGGGCGCCCGGGCGCCCGAGACCGACAAGCGCCGGCAGATTCTCGAAGGCGCTCGCACGGTTTTCCTGACAGCGGGCTTCGACGGGGCGAGCATGGGTGAGATCGCCCGCGTGGCCGGCGTCTCGAAGGGCACGCTCTACGTCTATTTCGACAGCAAAGAGGGGCTGTTCGAGGCCCTGACCACCGCCGAGCGTCAGGGGCTAGCCGAGGCCCTATTCCGGCTCGATGCCGACGATCCCGATGTGGCCGGGGTCCTCGCCCGTCTCGGACACAGCTATCTCACCGAGTTGTCGCGCCCCGATCAGGTGGCGGTGATCCGGATGGTGATCGGGGCGACGGAGAAGTTCCCCCGCTTCGGCCAGGCCTTCTACGAGGCCGGCCCGGTCAAGGGTGTCACGCGCCTCACCGCCTACCTTTCGGCCCAGGTGGCAGCGGGGCGCCTCGTGGCCGCCGACACCGAACTCGCGGCGATGCACTTCCTGCACCTGTGTCAGGCCGGACTTCTCACCCGTCTGCTGTTCGCGGTGGGCGAGGCGGTGACGGAGCAGGCCATCGCCCATCGGGTGGACGAGGCGGTGCGCGTGTTCCTCGCGGGCTACGGCCCGAAGGATCGATAGCGTCCCACCGTAGGTGAAGCCTTATGACCCCGGGATTCCGACGGGATCATCCCTTCGGCGGGTGTCGGGCAGAGCCCGACGGTTTCCCAGGGCTTTGCCCTTCGCGGCCCGGTCTTCGACGCATGCCGGCGGTCCCCGGGAAGGTACCGCGCGTGCTCAGGCGGCCAGGGCCTGGCTGCTCCAGGCGCGAACCTCGGCGTCGATGGCCAGGGCCTCGTCGACATCGGCCGGGGCCTGCCGGTGGATGCCGGCGAAATGGGTGCAGGCGCGCTCGACGAGGTCGCTGATCCCGTAGAAGCCGATGGCGCCCCGGATGAAGGCGGCCACGGCGATCTCGTTGGCGGCGTTCATCACCGTGGGGGCGGCCCCGCCATCGCGCAACGCCGCCCTGGCGAGCCGCAGGCACGGGAAGCGAGACTCGTCCACGGCCTCGAAGGTGAGGCTGCCCACCGCCGCGAGGTCCAGCACGCGACCGCGCGCGATGGTGAGGCGCTCGCCCAAACCGAGGCAATGCGCGATGGGCACGCGCATGTCGGGCATGGCGAGGCCAGCCGTCACGGCGCCGTCGCGCCAGGTGACGAGGCCGTGGATGATGGATTGCGGATGCACGATGGCGTCGAGGCGGTCGGCCTCGAGGCCGAACAGGTGGTGCGCCTCGATGAGTTCGAGGCCCTTGTTCATGAGCGAGGCCGAATCGATGTTGATCTTCATGCCCATGGACCATGTCGGATGGGCGGCGGCGTCCTCGGGCGAGGCGGCGGCGATGCGCTCGGTAGTCCAGGTGCGGAACGGACCGCCGGAGGCCGTGATCGTCATGGTGGCGACGTCCGCGACCTTGCCGTCGCCCAGGGCCTGCGCGAGGGCGTTGTGCTCGGAATCCACCGGCAGCAGGGTGGCCCCGTAGCGCTTGGCGTCGCGCATGAAGGCGTCGCCGGCGCAGACGAGGCTCTCCTTGTTGGCGAGCGCCACCGTGCGTCCCAGACGCAGGGCCGCGTGGGTCGGACGCAGGCCGGCGGCACCGCTGACGGCGGCCATGACGATGTCGGCGTCGCGGGCGACGGCCTCGAGGACGGCGCTCTCCCCCGCCCCGTTGGGAATGCCGGTCCCGGACAGGAGGTCTTTCAGGGCGGCGCCCTGCGAGGCGTCGGCCAGGGCGACGAAATCGGCGCCGATCTCACGCGCGAGCTTGGCGATGGCCTCGGCGTCGCGGCCGCCGACCAGGGCGCCGGTGCGGAAACGCTCCGGATGCTGGGCGAGGAGGTCCGTGGTGGACCGGCCGATGGAGCCGGTGGCGCCCAGGATGGAAACGGTGAGACTCAACGGAGACGTTCCTTCAGACCGCGCCCATGCGATGCGCGAGGAGATACAATCCGGCCAGCAGCGCCACGGCGGCGAAGCCATCGAGGCGGTCCATGACGCCGCCGTGACCGGGAATCGAGCGGCCGGAATCCTTGACGCCCCAGTGCCGCTTGAGGGCGGATTCGGCGAGGTCGCCGGCTTGGCTGAACACCGATGCGGCGGCGCTGACGAGGCCCACGAGGAGGAGCGAGGTCGCCGCGAGGGCGCTCCCGCCATGGTCCCGAGCGATGATCACGGCGCCGATGCCGGCGGCGGTGCCGGCGGTTAGGCCGCCCAGGGCCCCGGACCAAGTCTTCTTCGGGCTCACGGCCGGCATCAGTTTCGGGCCGCCGAAGGTGCGTCCCGTGATGTAGGCGACCACATCCGTGGACCACACCACGGCGAACATCCAGGCCGGGCCGAGGATGCCGATGGCGGGATCGTCGCGCAGCCCCGGCGGCACAAGAGCCACGACGGCGCCCCCGGCGAGACCCGCGACGGCCCGGCCCCGGGCCGCCCCGTCCCGAGCTACGATCAGGAGCCCGGTGATACCGGCCGTCGCCACCGCGACGAACACGAGGGGGGACGCCCCCTCTCGCAGGCACAGGGCGAGCCCTCCGAGCGTCACGGCGATGACGGCGACGAGGAGCCGGCGCGGGCCCGTGCGGCTCATGCCGATCCATTCCGCCGTGCCGACGACGGCGGCGGCGAGCCAGATCAGGGCGAAGAGGCCGCCGCCGATGACGAGGGCCGAGACGACGAGGGCGGCCAGGACGACGCCCGAGACGAGGCGCAGCTGGAATTCGCGCCCCGCGAACGGATTGCGGCGGGCGCCGGAGGCCGCCTCGTTGGGAAGTCCCGTCATCAGCTCTGGCCGCTGAGACCACCGAAGCGCCGGTCGCGGCGATGGTACTCCCCGATGGCGGCGACGAAGGTGTCGTGATCGAAGTCCGGCCACAGGGCCGGCGTCGTCACGTACTCGGCATACGCCGTCTGCCAGGTGAGGAAGTTCGAGAGGCGCATCTCGCCCGAGGTGCGGATGACGAGATCGGGATCGGGGATGCCGGTGGTGTCGAGGGCCGCCGTGACGGCGTCGCTGTCGATCTCCTCCGGCACCGCGCGCCCGTCCGCACAGGCCCGGGCGAGGGTCCGGATGGCGCGGACGATCTCCTGGCGCCCGCCGTAATTGAACGCGACTACGAGGGTGAGGCCGGTATTGGTCCGGGTCATCGCCTCGGCCTCGTCGAGGAGCCCTGCGATATCCGGGCTCAGGCCCTCGCGGTCGCCGATGATGCGGACCCGCACGTTGTTGCGGTTGAGATCGGCGAGATCCCGGCGCACGAACAGCTTGAGCAGACCCATGAGGTCGGCAACCTCGGCCGGCGGCCGGCGCCAGTTCTCCGAGGAGAAGGTGTAGATGGTCAGGTAGTCCACGCCCAGATCGATCGCCGAGCGCACGGCCCGGCGCACGGCCTCGACGCCCCGGCGATGGCCCTCGACGCGGGGGAGGCCGCGCCGGGCCGCCCAGCGCCCGTTCCCATCCATGATGATGGCGACATGCGCCGGGGCCGGCAGCGCCAGACCCGCGGGCAGGCGCGGCGCTCCACCCGGCGCGGCCTGCGACCGGATCGAACCATCCTGCCCTTCCGCCGCTCCGGCCTCGATGTGACGCGCGCCCTCGATCCGACCCAACGCGCCCCTCCCCTGCCTCGTCCCGTCCGCTCACGAATTCGGTGGGAGCGAAAATCGCTTCCGTCGATACGGACGCGATTCCATACCGTCGTGCGTGCGCGTTCTTTCCCTAGAAACCGACCTCTTCTAACGTGGAGGGGTCCTAAACCTGCATGATTTCTTTTTCCTTGGCGGCCAGGACGCCATCGATCTCGGCAATGTGTGCATCGGTAGCCTTCTGGACTTCGGCGGCCTGACGCTTCTCATCGTCCTCGCTGATGGCGCCGTCCTTCTCGAGCTTTTTCAGGTGATCGAGGCCGTCGCGGCGGACGTGGCGGACGGCAACGCGGGCCTCCTCCGTGTACTTGTGGGCGACCTTGACCATCTCCTTGCGGCGCTGCTCATTCATTTCCGGAACGCGCAGGCGGATGGTCTGGCCTTCCGTCTGCGGGTTCATGCCGAGATCCGACTCGCGGATCGCCTTCTCGACGGCGCCGATCATGCCGCGATCCCACACGGAGATGCTGAGCAGGCGTGGCTCGGGCACGCTCACGGTGGCGACCTGCGCCATGGGCATCATCGCCCCGTAGGCATCGACCTGGATCGGATCGAGGATGCTCGGCGTCGCGCGGCCCGTCCGCAGGGAGCCGAGGTCGCCCTTGAGGGAGGTCACGGCGCCCTGCATGCGGCGCTTGATGTCGTTCAAATCGAATTCGGGGATGGCAGCCATGCGTTCAAAAGTCCCGACGCGAACGGAGTGAAGGGGGCCGGGCCTCGGGGCCCGTTCAGCGGCTTCAATGAACCAAAACCCCGTGGCCCGCAAATGGGCTTCGGGCTTTCACCGCCGCCGGCTCACGGAACCACGCGGGTGGCGGGGGCCTCGCCTGTGAGGATCGCCCGGATCGAGCTCGGCGCGTGCACGGAGCCGACCACGATGGAAAGCCGGCTCTCGCGCGCGAGGGCGAAGGCGGCGGTGTCCATCACCTTCAGGTCGCGGGCGATGGCCTCGTCGTGGGTGAGGCAATCGTAGCGGGTGGCGGAGGGGTCGGTCTTCGGATCGGCCGAGTAGACGCCGTCCACCTGCGTCGCCTTCAGGACGGCCTCGCAGCGCAACTCGGCCGCGCGCAAGACTGCCGCCGTATCGGTGGTGAAGAACGGGTTGCCGGTGCCGCCGGCGAGCACGATGACCTGGCCCTTGTCGAGGTGGTGCAAGGCCGGCTGACGCGCGAAGGTCTCGCAGATGGTCGGCATTGACACGGCCGACATGGTACGGGCGGGAACGCCAGCGGCGTTCAGCGCCGTTTCCAGGGCGAGCGAATTCATCACCGTCGCCATCATGCCGAGCGAATCGCCGGTTGCGCGGTCGATCCAGCCGGCGGACGAAATGCGCGCCCCCCGGATCATGTTGCCGCCGCCCACGACCAGGGCGAGCTGGATGCCGGCCTCACGGGTACGGGCGATGTCCTCGGCGATGCCGGCGAGCGTCGGCGGGTGCAGCCAGTAGCCGTCGGGGGCGGCCAGGGCCTCCCCGGAGAGCTTCACGAGGACGCGGCGAAACGGTGTGGTCTCCGGCATCGAGCCAGTCCCCTCAAATCCGGTCCTGTCACGAACCGGAGAGCCAATCGGAAGCGGAGGGGTGTCTAGCGCAAGCAGGGTCGAAACGTCGAGGGGCGGCGGCCTCGCGGCCACCGCCCCCCAGGGTGTTTTCGTCGTCGCCGAAGCGAGGATCAGCCGCGGGCGGCGGCGGCCACCTCAGAGGCGAAGTCCGGGGCCTCTTCCTTCTCGATGCCCTCGCCGAGGGCGTAGCGCACGAAGGCTTTGAGCTTGACCGGAGCGCCGGCCTTGCCTTCGGCTTCCTTGAGGACCTGCGTGATCGTCTTCGAGCCGTCGTGCACGAAGGGCTGCTCGAGGAGAGTGACCTCCTTGTAGTAGCTCTTCAGGCCGCTCTCGACGATCTTGGCCAGCACGTTCTCGGGCTTGCCGGCGTTCTTCTCGCGCAGGATGTTGATCTCGCGATCGAGGATCGTCTGATCGACGCCGGCCGCATCGAGGGCCACCGGGTTGGTGGCGGCGACGTGCATGGCGATCTGGCGGCCGAGGGTGGAGAGCACCTCGACGTCACCCTCGGACTCGAGGGCGACGAGCACGCCGATCTTGCCGAGGCCGTCGGCGACCTGACCGTGGACGTAGGAGGAAATCACGCCCTTGGTCACGTCGAGCTTGGCGACGCGGCGCAGGGTCATGTTCTCGCCGATGGTGGCGATGAGATTCGCGAGACTGTCCTTGACGGTCTCCTGGGCGCCGGGGAACTTCGCGGATTCGAGGCCCTCGAGGGTGCCGTCGGTGTCGAGGGCGAGCTTGGCGGCCTCGCGGGCGAAGCCCTGGAAGCTGTCGTTGCGGGCAACGAAGTCCGTCTCCGAATTCACCTCGACGAGGGCGGCGTGATGCCCGGCGGACTCAACCGCGACGAGGCCCTCGGCGGCGACGCGGCCGGCCTTCTTGGCGGCCTTGGCGAGGCCCTTCTTGCGCAGCCAGTCCACGGCGGCTTCGATGTCGCCATCCGTCTCGTTGAGGGCGCCCTTGCAGTCCATCATGCCCGCGCCGGTCTTTTCGCGAAGCTCTTTCACCAGTGCGGCGGTGATGTTGGCCATGGCCTGTCCTTTCTGGGACTCTTGAAGTGCGGGACTATTGAAGTGAAGGAGCCCGGCGCTTCGCAAAAAGCACCGGGCTTCAGGATGATGCGATCGATCCGTCTGGAGCAGCCCGGTGCCGGACGGATGTCCGGTGCCGGGCCGCGTCCCAGGATCAGGCTGCGGCAGCGGCCTCGACGAAGCCGCGGGCCTGATCGACCCAGCCGTCGCGGCCGATGCGGCCGTTGAGCTTGAGATCGGCATCGACCTTCGCGACGTCGCCCTCGCTCATGGAAGCGAGCTGCCAGTAATGATAGATGCCGGCCTCGTTGAGCTTCTGCACGATCTGCGGGCCGGCGCCGTTGAGCTTGGACAGGTCGTCGGGCGCGCCGCGGGGAGCCGAGAGCAGCTCGAAGTGCTCGGTGGACTCCACGAGGGCGGCGACATCGGCCTGGGTGACGGAGCCGGACTCGATGGAGGCCGCGCCTTCGTACTGCGGGATCTCCTCGGCGGTGGGCTCCTCGGAGGCGCCGAGATCGACGCCGCTCGAGCCCTGGCCGCGCGAGATGCCGTCGATGGCGGCACGGGCGATGAGGTCGCAGTACAGGGCGATGGCGCGACCGGCGTCATCGTTGGCCGGGACCACGTAGGTGATGCCGTCCGGATTGCAGTTCGTGTCGACGATGGCGGCGACGGGAATGCCGAGGCGCTGGGCCTCCTTGATGGCGAGCTGCTCCTTGTTCGTGTCGATCACGAACAGCAGGTCGGGCACGCCGCCCATGTCCTTGATGCCGCCGAGCGCCTTCTCGAGCTTGTCCTTCTCGCGCCCGAGCATCAGGCGCTCCTTCTTGGTGAGCCCTTGCGCGCCACCGTCGAGGATCTCGTCGACCTTGCGCAGGCGCTGGATCGAGCCAGAAATGGTCTTCCAGTTGGTCAGCATGCCGCCGAGCCAGCGGGAGTTGACGTAGTACTGGGCCGAACGCTTGGCGGCCTCGGCGATGGTGTCGGCGGCCTGACGCTTGGTGCCGACGAACAGCACGCGGCCGCCCTTGGCGACGGTGTCGCTCACGGCCTGCAGGGCCTGGTGAAGGGCCGGCACCGTCTGGGCCAGGTCGATGATGTGGATGTTGTTGCGCGTCCCGAAGATGTAGGACTGCATCTTCGGGTTCCAGCGGTGGGCCTGGTGCCCGAAGTGGGCGCCGGCCTCGAGAAGCTGACGCATGCTGAAATCAACGGCCATGATCTTGTGTCTCTCCGGTTATGCCGCCGCGGAGGAAGTGAACGGGCCCCTCGGGGCACCGATCACCGGAAACGCCTCATTCAGGCATGAGGCCGGCTCCGCGTGTGGAATGGGCGGGGCCTTACCAGACGGTTTTCGCGATGGCAAGGTTGCCCCCCCTGACCGGCCTCAAGGACGGTCGTTGCGCTGTATCCAGAGGAAGACGAGCGTTCCGCCGAGAAAGAACGGACCCAGGACGATCCACGGAATCAGACTCGGCCAGAACTCCGAGACATCCGTTTCGAGACGACAGTTCGTCCACTCTCGAAAAGGCCATGCAAACCTGCGGTAGGACCGGGAATCGCAAAGTGTCACGCCCCACAGAAAGGCGCTGATGATCTGCCAATGGGCGAACGCCCATATGTCGCCGAGGCCGAGCACCATCCCGACCTCGCGTCTCGCCTGCTTCGCCCTGCATGCCTCCTGATCCGGCATCGTTCAGCGATTCCTCATTGAGGGGGAAACAGCCTTCCTCAATAGGTCACGGCGTACCGGCTCCACCAAAAACGGCCGCGATGTCGGCCTCACCCATGATGCGATAGGCGCCGGCGGCGAGGTCGTCCGGCAGGGCGAGGCCGCCGATGCGGTCCCGGTGCAGCGCAACGACGTGGTTGCCGATGGCCGCGAACATGCGCCGAACCTGATGGTAGCGCCCCTCGTGCAGGGTCACGGCCGCGCGGGTCTCGTCGTGGACCTCCGTCTCGACGGGCAGGAGCGGCTTGTCCTCCCCCTCCAGCATCAGGGTGCCGGAGGCGAAGATCGCCGCCTCGTTGCCTTTCAGCGGCCGGTCCAGGGTCACCTGATACCGCTTGGCGACGTTGGCTTTCGGGGAAATGATCCGGTGCAGCAGGGCGCCGTCGTCGGTGAGCAGGAGGAGGCCCGAGGTCTCCTTGTCGAGGCGCCCGACGGTGGAGAGGGCCGGGTCGCGTCGGCGCCAGCGGTCGGGCAGTAGACCGTAGACCAGCGGCCCCGCCTCCTTGTGCGAGCAGGTGACGCCCAGCGGCTTGTGCAGCATCAGGGCGACGCCCGGCGGCGGATCGAGGGGTTCGCCGTCCACCACCATGCGCTGCGCCAGATCCGGCGTGACCGGAATGCGCTGGTCCGAATCCCGCAGCGGCGCCCCGTCGAGGACGACGAGGCCGGCGCCCGTAAGCAGCCCGATCTCCCGGCGCGAGCCGTAGCCCATGTTGGCGAGCAACCGGTCGAGGCGCAGGGTCGGGACCTTGCCCGCCTTGCTCATTTGCGCGCCTCGAACACCTTGTAGCCGCCGGACGCGGCCTTGACCTCGACGGTCTTGAAGGCGGCGTTGAGGGGCTTCTCGTAGGGCAGGTGCATGTTGGCGGTAAGCCACAGGGTGCCGCCGGGCCGCAGGGCTTCGGCCGCCCGGGCGATGAAGCCCTGGCCGAGCGCCTGATCCTCCGAGCCGCCGTCGTGGAACGGCGGGTTCATCACCACGAAATCGAGGCGACTGAGCCCGAGGTTGCCGGCGCGGATATCGGCCCATCGGATCGTGGCGCGCGGGTCGCCGACGTTGCGGGTCGCCATCTCGACGGCGCGCCGGTCGATGTCGATGAGGGTGAGCGCGGTCACCTTCGGCGAATGCAGCACGGAGCGCGCCAGGATGCCGAGGCCGCAGCCGAAATCGGCGCCGCTGCCGGAGAGCGGCGGCAGCAGCGACAACAGCAGGGCCGAGCCCGGATCGAGGCGGTCATAGGAGAAGATGCCGGCCTGCGTGCACAGGGCGAGGTTGTCGATATGGCGCGGACCGCCCTCCTCCAACGCGGCGTCGAGATTCGCGACCGTCTCCGGCCGCTCGACGAGGCAGATGCGATGGTGGCGTCGCGCACTCTCGGAGGCGGGCGCTCCGAAGCCCGCGAGTTCCTTGGCGAGCCGCGAGCCGCCGCGATCCTTCGGCGCCAGGGCGGTCAGGCGTCCGCCGGGCCGCAGGGCGCGCAGGGCCTGGGCGAGGACGTAACGCCGCTCGATGGTTCCGGCGGGTGCCAGCACGTCGACGCGTTCCAGGCTCGCGGACTCGACATCTTCGATCCGGGGCGAGCCTGGAATCAGGGGCGAGACCTGAACGGCCCCGTCCGGGCTGTCGGTGAGTTCGGCGGGCGGCAGGCCGTAAACGGCGTGATGGAACGATGTGGTGGACATGGTGATGTGATTCCGCCGCGGCGGCGCACGCGCGCCCCGGCGGCCCTGAGCATGATGGACGGTCGAGGTTGGTTTCAGCCGCGCGGGAATTCCAGGCCCATCTCGCGGTAGCGCGCCGGATCGTCGGCCCAGTTTTCGCGCACCTTCACGTGCAGGAACAGGTGTACCGTCTGCTCGGCGGCCTCCGAAATCTCGCGCCGCGCCGCCTGCCCGATGGCCTTGATGGTCTGGCCGCCCTTGCCGAGCACGATGGACCGCTGGCTCTCGCGCTCGACGAAGATGGTCTGCTCGATGCGCACCGACCCGTCGGTGCGCAGCTGCCACTGGTCGGTCTCGACGGTGGAGCGGTAGGGCAGTTCCTCGTGCAGGCGGTCGTAGAGTTTTTCGCGCGTGATCTCGGCGGCGAGCATCCGGATGGGGGCGTCCGAGACCTGATCCTCGGGGTAGAGCCACGGGCTTTTGGGCATCATCCCGGCGAGCGTCGCCTTGAGGGTATCGATGCCGTCGCCGTTCAGCGCCGAGACCATGAAGGTGTGGGTGAAGGCGATACGCTCGTTGAGGGAGGCGGCGAGGGCCAGGAGGCGGTCGCGCGGGATGAGGTCGATCTTGTTGAGAATCAGAACCTTCGGGCGCTTCACGTCGGGGAGCTTGGCCAGGATCGCCTCGACCTCGTCCGAGACGCCCTTGCGCGCGTCGATGAGCAGGCAGACGGCGTCGGCATCCGAGGCGCCGCTCCAGGCGGAATGGACCATGGCGCGATCCAGCCGGCGCTTCGGGGCGAAGATGCCGGGGGTGTCGACGAGGATGATCTGCGCCGCCCCCTCCATGACGATGCCGCGCACCAGCGCCCGCGTGGTCTGCACCTTGCGGGAGACGATGGACACCTTGGTCCCGACGAGGCTGTTCAGGAGCGTCGACTTGCCGGCGTTGGGAATGCCGATGAGGGCGACGAAGCCGGCGGTGGTGTTCTCGGGCATCGGGGCCGACGGCAGCGGCACCAGGGGCGGCAGCTCCACGTCGTCGTCATCGTGGTCGTGGTCGAAATCGGGATCAGGCATCGGAGGAATTTCCTTCGCGGACGTCCGCCGACGTCTCCATGGTTAAGTGGGGGGGCTGGTGCGGGGACTGGCCGAGCACGTCCCGCTCCAGCACGAGGCGGGCGGCCTCCTGCTCGGCGAGGCGCTTCGATGGGCCGGTGCCGAAGCCGGGCGCGAACCCCTCGACCCGGGCGGCGATGCGGAACACCGGCGCGTGGTCGGGTCCCGACCGCTCCACCACCTCGTAGACGGGAATCGGCAGGCCACGGCCCATGGCCCATTCCTGCAGCGAGGACTTGGCGTCGCGACCGCGCGGCGCGGCGGTGTCGACGCCCGGCGTGAACGCGGCCTCCACGATGGCCTTGGCCTTGGCGTAGCCGGCGTCCAGGAACACCGCGCCGAGGATCGACTCGCAGGTATCGGCCAGGATGGTCTGGTTGCGGCGACCGCCGCTCTGGACCTCGCCGGTCCCGAGCAGGAGGTGGGGCCCGACATCCCAGGCGGTGGCGACGGCGGCGCAGGTCTCGCGCCGGACGAGGCCGGCGAGGCGGCGGGACAACTCGCCCTCGTCCGCCCCCGGAAAGGCGGCGTACAGGAGGTCGCCGATGGCGAGACCGAGCACGCGGTCGCCGAGGAATTCCAGGCGCTGGTAGCTGCCGAGGCGCCCGTTACCGCCGGCCTTGCTGACATGGGTCAGGGCCAGCGTCAGGAGCTTCGGGTCGGCGAAGGCATGGCCGATCGCGGCCTCGAGCACGGCCAGGCCGGGCTTCGGACGGGGCGTGCGCCGCGCCCGGCTGGAGGGACGCGCCTCTTCGTCCACGATGGTCTCGATTCTGATGTCCGGCCTAGTGAATGGTGGTGAACAGGCGGCCCCAGCGGACCTTCGCCGGCCAGTTCCAAATCTGCCACGCCGGCGTGCCCTCGTCGATGGAGAAGAAGATCATCTCCGCCCGGCCGACGAAATTCTCGAACGGGACGAAACCGACGCTGGAGAGGTCACGCGAATCCGTCGAGTTGTCGCGGTTGTCGCCCATCATGAAGAACCGTCCTTCGGGCACGGTGTAGGGCTCGGTGTTGTCCCAGTAACCGTTGTCGCCGTCGCGCTCGATCACCCGGTGGGTGACGCCGCCCGGAAGGGTCTCGAGGTACTGCTCGACCTTCACCTGCTCGCCGTAGGGGCCGGTGGTCTCGAACGGCGCGATCTTCTCGCGCTTGACCGGCACGTCGTTGATGTAGAGCAGGCCGGCCTTCATCTGGATCTTGTCGCCGGGCAACCCGATGACCCGCTTGATGTAGTCGGTGGCGTTGTCCTTCGGCAGCTTGAACACCGCGATGTCGCCGCGCTTCGGGTTCGCCGCCCACACGCGGCCGTCCGCCGTGAACGGCAGGTACTCGCTCAACGGCAGGGAGTACTTGGAATAGCCGTAGGAGTATTTCGACACGAACAGGTAATCGCCGATGAGGAGAGTGGGGACCAACGACCCGGACGGGATGTTGAACGGCTGGAACAGCAGCGTCCGCACCACGAGGGCGATGAGCAGGGCCTGCCCGCCGACCTTCAGGGTCTCCTTGATGCTGGCCCAGGTCCCGGTCTCGGCCGCCTTCAGGTCATGCTTCGTCTGGTGGTCCACGCGGGCACGTTCCATCTGGCTGGCCTCTCCGATTCGATGCGGGAGGCCGGATTCCGCGCCTCGTCCGCCATCGACGGTGAGCGGCGGCATAGACCATGCGCGGTGGCGCCGCAACGCGAGGTCCGGGGCCTCAGCCCCGTGAAGTGTCCGGCGGCACCGCCTCGATGATCACGAAGGCTTGCGCCATGGGCGGATCGTCCGTGAGGGTTACGTGGACCCGGACCTCATGGCCGGCCGGGATCATGCCGGCGAGATGTTCCGCCGCCCCGCCGGTGAGGCGCAGGGTCGGGCGGCCGCCGGGCAGGTTCACCACCTCCATGTCGCGCCAGAACACCCCTCGGGCGAGCCCCGTTCCCAGGGCTTTGGCGCAGGCCTCCTTGGCGGCGAAGCGCCGGGCGTAGGACGGCGCCCGCGCGGCGCGGCCGTCGCATTTCGCCCGCTCGCCCTCGGTGAAGACCCGGTGGGTGAAGCGCTCGCCGTAGCGTTTGAGGGACCGCTCGATGCGGCGGATGTCGCAGAGGTCGGACCCGATCCCCAGGATCACGCGCCCGCTCCCGCGCGGGCCGCATCCATCGCCGCCCGCATGTCGCGCACCGCCTGGGCGAGGCCGACGAAGATCGCCTCGCCGATGAGAGCGTGGCCGATGTTGAGTTCGGCGATCTCGGGCAGGGCCGCCACCGGCCCGACGCTGTCGAGGGCAAGGCCATGACCGGCATGGATCTCGAGGCCAAGGCCGGCCCCATACGTCGCCGCACGGGCGATGCGGGCCAGTTCCGACGCGATGCGGGCGGCGTCGCCCGCCGCCACCGCTTCGCAATACGTGCCGGTGTGAAGCTCGACCACGGGGGCGCCGAGGCGGTGGGCCGCCGCCATCACCGCCTCGTCGGGCTCGACGAACAGGGAGACGCGCAGACCTGCCGCGCCGAGCGACGCGATGCGGGGCGCGAGGTGGTCGTGGCCGCCGACGATATCGAGGCCGCCTTCCGTAGTGCGCTCCTCGCGCTTTTCCGGGACGAGGCAGGCGGCGTGGGGACGCAAGCGGATCGCCAGGGCGACCATCTCGTCCGTGGCCGCCATCTCGAAGTTGAGGGGCACCGTCAGCACGCGGGCCAGCGTCTCCATGTCGGCGTCGCGGATATGCCGGCGGTCCTCGCGCAGATGCGCGGTGATGCCGTCGGCGCCGGCCTCCACGGCCATGAGCGCCGCCCGGATCGGATCGGGATGCGCGCCGCCCCGCGCGTTGCGCACCGTGGCGACGTGATCGATGTTCACGCCGAGACGCAGGGCACTGGGCAAGATGGGACGTGGGGACATGGTTCGGACGGGCTCCAGACGCGATCCCCCGGACGCGTCACGGCCGGGCCGTTCGTCTCGGGGGATCCGGCTCCTACATAGGGGTCGGACACGCCAACGGGGATACGGGACGCCATGGGAATTCTCGACGGCCTGCTCGGCCACGGCAGCGACCTCTCGCCGGCGGAGGTGAACGAACAACTCGCCGGCATCCTCACGCAGGGCGAAACCGTGCAGGTCGCCTTCCGGGTGGTTCGCGACCTCATCGTATTCACCGACCGCAGGCTGATCCTCGTGGACAAGCAGGGGCTCACCGGCCGCAAGGTGCAGTACATGACAGTGCCCTACCGGGCGATCACCTGCTTTTCCGTCGAGACGGCGGGCAGCTTCGATCTCGATTCCGAGCTGAAGATCTGGGTTTCGGGCCGCGAGCCGATCCAGAAGACCCTCAAGCGCGGCGCCGACATCCTGGGCATCCAGCAGGCCATCGCGGCGTCGCTTCGATAGGCGCGGAACCTCACGCGATCCGTTCGGTTGATTTTCGAATTTCCTTTTGCCGGCTCAAGGAGCGCCCGATGCCGCGCCTGATTTCCGCGACCCTCGCCCTCGCGCTCACCTGTACGGCCGCCTTCGCCGACCAGCCCGGGGCGGACTGGATGCCCGCCGATCAGGTCAAGCAGAAGCTGATGGCGACGGGCTACACGAGCATCACCGAATTTGAGGCCGATGACGGGCATTGGGAGGGGGAAGGCGTGAAGAACGGCGTGACGATGCAGTTCCACGCCGATCCGAAGACCGGGGCGATCCTGTCGGAGAAGCCTAACAAGTAGCGGGGACCGCGAACAATGCTCGGCAACGGCGAAATCGTCGGCCGACTGCTGCTGGCCGCCGTGCTCGGCAGCGCCATCGGGTTCGAGCGCGAACGCCTCGCCTGGGCGGCCGGCATGCGCACCCACATGCTCGTTGCCGTGGGCGCCTGCCTCATCATGATCGTCTCGGCCTACGGCTTCTCCGAGGTCCTGAGCCGGCCCAACATCGTGCTCGATCCCTCCCGCATCGCCGCCCAGGTGGTGTCGGGCATCGGCTTCCTCGGGGCCGGCACCATCCTGCTGCGGGGCGAGGTGGTGAAGGGGCTGACCACGGCCGCGAGCCTGTGGGCGGTGGCGGCCATCGGCCTCGCCTCGGGTGCGGGCCTCACCGTTGCGGCCTTCGCCACCACGGTGATCGTGCTCGTGATCCTGGCCGGGGTGAAGCCCTTCGAAGAACGCTACCGGGCGTCGATCGGGCAGCAGGGCCTGCGTGTGATCGCTGAACGCGACGCGTTCTCCTTGCCGCTTCTGAGGGACCTCGCCGGCCCCCACGCGCCGCGCATCCGCCAATTCGTCGCGCGCCAGCGCCACGAGGACGATCAGGACGAGATCACGGTCGCCTTCGCCCAATTGCCGAACCGTAAGGTCGAGGAGATCGCGACCCGCCTGCGGCAACAGGCGGGCATCCTGAGCGTGGATGCGTGCCACATCGCCTGATAGCGCCGGATCGCATTCCTTGACATTGTAGCCAAATGATTTAAGCGCCAGCCCTCGCGTTCGCTCCGGCTGGGGGCTGAACGGATGGTGCCGATTCGTCGGCATAGGGGCAAAGTCCAAGTCGGACCTTCTCCGTCGTCCGGTGTCTCCGCCTTCGATCAACCGCTCGGGCCTTCAAACGGCTCGAAGGGCTTGGCGCCGGAGGACTCGCGTACGAACCGGCCCGACGCGTTTTGCTTCCATACAACTCCGCCGTCGGGTCCCTTTGGATATGAAGGGCCCGTTAATGCCTCTTTACGAACACGTCTTCCTGGCGCGCCAGGACGTGACGACCCAGCAGGTCGAGACCATGGTCGAGACCTACAAGGGCGTCATCGAAGCCAATGGCGGCAAGGTCGAGAAGATCGAGATGTGGGGCGTGAAGTCCCTCGCCTACCGCATCAAGAAGAACCGTAAGGCGCATTTCACGCTTCTCAACGTCGACGCCCCTCCGGCGGCGCTCGCCGAGATGGAGCGCCAGATGCAGATCTCCGAGGACGTCCTGCGCTTCATGACCGTCCGCGTCGAGGAACTCGAGTCCGAGCCGTCGGCGATGATGCAGAAGCGCGACCGCGACGACCGCAAGGATCGCGAGCGCGGCCGTCGTCGTGACGATGAAGGCTTCGGTGGCGGTGGTGGATTCGGCGGCGACCGCGATCGCGGCGACCGTGGTGACCGGGGCGACCGTCCCGAGCGCAACTTCGGCGGGGAGGCTTAAGCGATGGCATTCGGTGCTGGACCCGGCGCGGCGCCTGCCGCTGGTGGTGGCGCGGGCGGCGGACGTCGTCCGTTCTTCCGTCGTCGCAAGACCTGCCCGTTCTCGGGCGCGAACGCGCCCAAGATCGACTACAAGGACGTCAAGCTCCTGTCGCGCTACGTCTCCGAGCGCGGCAAGATCGTGCCGTCGCGCATCACGGCGGTGTCGGCCAAGAAGCAGCGCGAGCTCGCCCAGGCGATCAAGCGCGCCCGCTTCCTCGGCTTCCTCCCCTACGTGATCAAGTAAGCGCGTCGCCCCGGCCCGGTCACCGGGCCGGGGCACCCCTCGCCGTCTTGAGCGAGGAATTTCGTACCGGTCTTCGATGGTGAGGGCCGGGAGTCGTTGGGGCGCCAAGCGCCTCTAACCCTGCCCGGCATCGGGACAGTGGGACAGCGGGATCGATGGGTCAGTTTCTCGGAATCGGTATCGGCGCGGGTCTCGTCTCCGCTCTCCTGTTCAGCCTGCTGCTGAAGGGGACGGCGCTCGCGATCCTGCTCTACCTCCTCGCCCCCATCCCGATCCTCATCGTCGGCCTCGGCTGGAGCCACAAGGCGGCCCTCGTCGCCGCGCTTGCCGGAAGCCTCGCCCTCGCCGTTGCGGTGCAGCCCTTCCTCGGCCTCGGCTTCCTCGCCTATCTCGCCCTACCCGCCTGGTGGCTCGCCTATCTCGCGCTGCTCGGCCGCCCCGGCGCCGACGGCACCATGGAATGGTACCCGACCGGCCGCCTGCTGGCCTGGACCGCCGGCACGGCGGCCCTCGCCTTCGTCGCCATCGCGGTGATCGCAGCCCCGAACTACGAGACCTTCCAGACGCAGCTGCGCGACATGACGCGCACCCTCGTGACGATCCAGACGCAGGGACGTGCGGCCGGTCCGGCTCGGCCCGCTCCGGACGCGGCGAATCCCGCTTCGCCCGGCGCCGACTCCGCGAAATCGGTCGACGTGAAGCCGGATGCGCTCAATCTGGACGGTGCCAAGTCAGACAGTGCCAAGTCGGACAATACCAAGCCCAACGACGCCAAGCCGGACGATGCCCTCAAGGACGACGTCGCCGATGCCCTCGCGCGCATCGCCCCCGGCCTCGCGGCGCAGGGCTTGGCCGTTCTCCTCGTCTTCTACCTCTGGGCCGCCGCCCGCATCGTGAAGGTGTCGGGGCGCCTGCTCCGCCCCTGGCCCGATCTACCCTCGACGCGGATGCCGCGCCGGGTCCTCGGCATCCTCGCCGTCGCTCTCCTGCTCGTCTTCGTGCCGGGCTATCCCGGCGTGCTCGGCGTGGCGCTGGCGGGTGCCCTGAGTGCTGCCTTCGCGATCCAGGGGCTCGCTGCCTTCCACGACCGCAGCCGGGGCCGCCCCGGGCGCCTCGCCCTGCTGCTCGGCCTCTACCTCATCCTGTTCGTCACGCAGGGCGTCGCCTTCGTGGCCCTCACCCTGTTCGGCATCGCCGACACCGCCCTCGACCGGCGCCGTCCCAAGGACGCGTCCGGGCGACCCTAGTGTCTCTCACAAAAACTCCCGCTGCACCGTCGGTCTCGGAACGAGAACTGTTCGGGACCGGGAGTTTTTGTGAGGCACTCCAAGCCCGCCACCGACCCGTCGTCGGTGATTTTCGATCCCCTCCAACCAAAGGACCACACCCATGGAAGTCATCCTCCTCGAGCGCGTCGCCAAGCTTGGCCAGATGGGCGAGACCGTGAACGTGAAGCCGGGCTACGCCCGCAACTTCCTCCTCGCCCGCGGCAAGGCCCTGCGCGCCACCGCCGGCAACAAGAAGCACTTCGAGACCCAGCGCGCCCAGCTCGAGGCACGCAACCTTGAGCGCAAGACGGAAGCTCAGGGCGTCGCCGAGACCCTCGAGGGCAAGAGCTTCGTGCTCATCCGCCAGTCGGGCGAGACCGGCGTCCTCTACGGTTCGGTCTCTACCCGCGATCTCGCCGAGGTCGTCACCGCCGAGGGCTTCTCGGTCAACCGCGACCAGTTCGCCCTCAACCAGCCGATCAAGACGCTGGGCCTGCACACCGTCCCGGTGGTGCTCCACCCCGAGGTCGAGGTGTCCGTCACCGTCAACGTCGCCCGCTCCCCCGAGGAGGCCGAGCGTCAGGCCCGCGGCGAGTCCACCACCGAGCGTGAGGCCTTCAACCTCGACGATCTCGGCCTGGAAGTCGGCGCCGCCCTCGCCGAGGCTGGCGACGACCGCGAGTAAGCCTCATCACCGTCCCTTGGGGCGGTGGACAATGGGGAAGATCGCCCGCACGGGTTGACTTGTTCCCCGTATGTTCCAGCATGGACGCCCGCGCCTCCCCGAGTCGCGGGCGTCCGCATGTTCGCGGTGCACGAGGCCGGACGGGCCTCGCCACCTTCGCGAAGGCGCTCGGTTTCGTGTCGGGGGCGCCCCCTACGGGGATTTTGTCAGGGACACTTAACCATGGCGGTCCATGGTTGGCCCCTGAATGACATTGGTGGGGAGCCCGGCTCCCCATGCACGAAGACAACGCGTCGGAGCCTCGAGTCAGCCCATGGCCCTGCCCAATGCCCTCGTGGCGAACCTTCAGCCGGTGACGCAGGAATTTCGCGTCGCGCCTCACAACATCGATGCCGAGCAGGCCCTGCTCGGCGCAATCCTGGTCAACAACGACGCCTATTATCGCATCTCGGACTTCCTCCTCGCCGAGCACTTCATGGAGGACGTCCACCGCCGGATCTTCGAGGTGGCCGCGAGCCTGATCAAGGGCGGCAAGCTCGCCACCCCCATCACGCTGAAGACTTATCTCGGCGACGCCGACCTCGGCGGCCAGACAGTGATGCAGTACCTCGCCCGCCTCGCGGCCGAGGCCACCACGGTGATCAACGCGGGCGATTACGGCCGCACCATCTACGATCTTGCCATCCGGCGCCGGCTCATCACCATCGGCGAGGACCTCGTCAACGGCGCCTATGAGGCCCCGGTGGAATCCTCGCCCCGCGACCAGATCGAGGGCACCGAGCGCCGCCTCTACGAACTCGCCGAATCGGGCAAGTACGACGGCGGCTTCCAGAAATTCTCCGAGGCCCTAACCACCGCCGTCGACATGGCGGCCAAAGCCTATCAGCGCGAGGGCAAGCTCTCGGGCATCGCCACGGGGCTGTCAGACCTCGATGCCAAGATGGGCGGCCTGCAGCCGTCCGATCTCATCATCCTCGCGGGCCGCCCGGCCATGGGCAAAACCTCGCTGGTGACCAACATCGCCTTCAACATCGCCAAGGCCTACCAGGGCGAGAAGGGGGCGGACGGCATCACCAAGACCGTGAACGGCGGCATCGTCGGGTTCTTCTCCCTCGAAATGTCGGCCGAGCAGCTCGCCACCCGCATCATCGCCGAGCAATCCGGCGTGCCGTCCTATAAGATCCGTCGCGGCGACATCCGTCCGGAGGACTTTTACAAGATCACCGATGCCGCCCGGGACATGCAGACGATCCCGTTCTACATCGATCAGACGGGCGGTATCTCCATCGCGCAGCTCGCCGCGCGGGCCCGCCGCCTGAAGCGCCAGAAGGGCCTCGACCTCCTCATCGTCGACTATCTCCAGCTCCTGTCGGGTTCCGGCAAGCGCTCGGACAACCGCGTGCAGGAGATGACCGAGATCACCACGGGCATGAAGGCGCTGGCCAAGGAACTCGCCGTGCCGATCATCGGCCTGTCGCAGCTCTCGCGTCAGGTGGAGAACCGCGAGGACAAGCGCCCGCAGCTCTCGGATCTGCGTGAATCGGGCTCCATCGAGCAGGACGCCGACGTGGTGATGTTCGTGTTCCGCGAGGAATACTACGTCAACAACAAGAAGCCCCGCGAAGGCACGGAAGAGTTCTTCGCCTGGGAAGCCGAGATGAACCGCGTCCACGGCAAGGCCGAGGTGATTTTGGGCAAGCAGCGCCACGGCCCCACCGGCACCGTGGAACTGCAGTTCGACGCCAACATCACCCGGTTCTCGAACCTCGCGCAGTCGGACCGGATTCCCGATCAGCATATGTGATCCGATCCACATTGGTTTGTTGGGGTACCGCGCTCCCCAGCGCGGCCCTCCCCGCTCCAAGCGAAGTGAGACAGCATGTGATCGCACCCAGCCACGGCGCCACCCTCACCATCGACCTCGGGGCCATCGTGGCGAACTGGCGCCGCCTCGCCGCCGAAGCGAACGGCCTCGCCTGCGCCGCCGTGGTCAAGGCCGATGCCTATGGCTGCGGCCTCGCGCGGGTGGCGCCGGCCCTATGGACGGCCGGGTGCCGGACCTTCTACGTGGCGCATCTCGGCGAGGCCGTCGCGGCGCGCGCCCTTCTTCCGCAGGCGACGATCTATGTCCTGAACGGGCTCCTGCCCGGGACCGGACCCGTCTTAACCGCGCACGCCCTGCGTCCGGTCCTCGGTTCGCACGAGGAGATGCGGGAATGGGCGGCCCTGGGTGTCGCGTCCGGCCGTCCCATGCCCGCCGCCCTCCACGTCGACACCGGCATGAACCGCCTCGGACTCTCGGTGGAGGAGGCCCTGGCGCTCGTGGACGATCCCCTCGTACGACAGGCCGGGATCGACCTCCTGATGACCCATCTTGTCAGCGCCGAATTACCGGATGATTCGGTCAACGCCCGGCAGGCGGCGGATTTCGCGCGGCTGCGCGCGGCCTTACCCGGTCTGCCCGCCTCCTTCGCCAACTCCTCCGGCGTTTTTCTCGGGCGGGCGGCCCATCACGATCTTCTCAGGCCCGGCTACGCCCTGTTCGGCGGTAATCCCACGCCCGGGTCCCCGAACCCGATGCGGCCGGTGGTGCGCCTCGAGGCCACCATCGTTCAGGTCCGTACCGTCTCGGCGGGCGAATCGGCCGGGTACAACGGCCGCTGGACGGCCGATCGCCCGCGCCGCCTCGCCACCCTGTCGCTCGGTTACGCCGACGGCTATCCCCGCGCCGCGAGTGGCCGGGGCACCGCCCTGGTGAACGGCGTCCCCTGCCCCATGGTCGGCCTCATCTCCATGGACCTCGTCATCCTGGACGTGACCGACGCACCGGAGCCTAAGCGCGGCGACACGGCCGTGCTCATCGGCGACGGCCTCGACATCGACACCGTGGGCCGGGCCGCCGGCACCATCGGCTACGAGATTCTGACGGGGCTGGGTTCTCGCTATGTTCGCCATTATGTGACAGGACCCGAGGCCTGAGGAGCCTCTTCCGGACGCGTCATGGCCAAGATCCAACAGACCTTCGTGTGCCAGTCCTGCGGGGCGGTCTACAACCGCTGGCGGGGGCGCTGCGAGGCCTGCAACGGCTGGAACTGCATCGCCGAGGAGAGCAGTGCCGCCGGCCCCCAATCCGGTCCGGTCAAGACGCGGCCGAGCCGGGCCAAGGGCCGGGTGTTCCCCCTCGAGGGCCTCACCGGCGAGGTGAAGCAGGCCCCCCGCATCCCCTCCGGAATCAACGAACTCGACCGGGTGACCGGCGGCGGCTTCGTGCGCGGCTCGGTGATCCTGCTCGGCGGCGACCCCGGCATCGGCAAATCGACCCTGCTCATGCAGGCCACCGCCGCCATGGCGCGCACCGGGGAACGCGTCGTCTACATCTCGGGTGAGGAGGCGGTGGCGCAGGTGCGCCTGCGGGCCGAACGCCTCGGCCTCGCCGACATGCCGGTGGAACTCGCCGCTGAAACCAACGTCGAGGACATCGTCGAAACCCTGTCGCAGGGCACCCCGCCGGCTCTGTGCATCATCGATTCGATCCAGACCATGTGGACCGAGACGGTGGAATCGGCGCCCGGCACCGTCACGCAGGTGCGCGGTTCGGCCCAGACCCTGATCCGCTTCGCCAAGACCACCGGCACGGCGGTGATCCTGGTCGGCCACGTTACCAAGGACGGCCAGATCGCCGGCCCCCGCGTGGTCGAGCACATGGTCGATGCCGTGGCCTCGTTCGAGGGCGACCAGGGCCACCATTTCCGGATCCTGCGGGCGCTG
>Ga0182232_1000137_pt1 | contig 22681 bp, 17 predicted proteins | sample G6R1MG_30_FD_155484 | JGI IMG/M metagenome (GOLD analysis project Ga0182232, IMG submission 155484) | Phyllosphere microbial comminities from miscanthus, Michigan, USA - G6R3_NF_07NOV2016_LD2 MG | ecosystem: Host-associated > Plants > Phyllosphere > Phylloplane/Leaf | place: USA: Michigan... | reverse complement strand
GGGCACGCTGGCCGTGGGCGCCACCCAAAACGTGACCGTGGGCCCGCTCAACATGAGCGCCGCCGGCACTTACACCTTCGCCCTCACGGCCACGGCCACCGGCGACCAAAATACCACCAACGATGCCTTGCTGCCCACCATTGCCCGCACGGTAGTGGCCCCGGTGGCGGGCACCATCGTGCCCGGCGCGGCCTCGGTTTGCGTGAGCGGCACGGTAACGCTCACCCTGGGCGGCACGGCCAATGGCAACATCCAGTGGCAGCAGTCGGCCGATAACATCACGTTTACCGACATCAGCGGGGCTACGTCGGCCACGTACACCACGGCCGTGCTCACCAGCACCACGTACTTCCGGGCGCGCACCAGCTGCAACGCCGCCGTGGTTACGTCCAACGTAGCCACCATCACCGTAACCAACCCGCAGGTAACGGCCACCAACTCGCCGGTGGCCATCTGCGCGGGCAGCCCGGCCACGCTCACGGCCACGGCGCCAGCGGGCACCACGCTCCGCTACTTTGGCACCGCCACGGGCGGCACGGCCCTGGGCACGGGCGGCACCTTTACTACGCCCGCCCTCACGGCTTCGCAGCAGTATTTTGTAGAAGCCAGCAGCGCGGGCAGCGAAAGCGCCGGCCGGCCGGCCCCGGCTACGACTTCGAGCATCTCTACCTCCAACTACGGCCTCGTGTTCACGGCCAGCAGCGCGTTCACCCTTACGTCGGTAGATGTGTATCCGGCGGGTTCGGCGGGCAACCTGGTAGTGCAAGTGCAGGACAATACCGGCGCGCTCATTCCGGGCCTCACGGCCACGGTGGCCCTGCCGGCGGGCACGGGCACCACGGCCTTCACGGTGCCGCTCAACTTTAGCGTGCCGGCGGGCACGGGCCTGCGCCTGATTGCCACGAGCAGCCCGGCCATGGTGCGCGAGGCGTCCTTGGGCGGCTTTCCCTACAATGCGCCCAGCGGTGTGGTCAGTATTACCAATGGCTATATTTCGGGCACTTCAACAAGCTACTACTACTTCTACAACTGGCAGGTGGCCACCACCTGCGTCGGCACCCGCACGGCCATTCAGGTGAACGTAGCGCAGCCGGCCACGGCCACTTTTAGCTACCCGGCCACGGGCAGCAACTGCGCCGGCAGCACCGGTACGGTGGCCGCTACGCTGGCCACTGGCGCCACGGCGGGCGCATTTACCTCGACCACGGGCCTGACCCTCGACGCCGGCACGGGGGCCGTGAACCTGGCTACCTCCACGGCTGGCACCTACACCGTGGCCAACACGGTAGCCGCCAGCGGCGCTTGCGGCCCGGTTACGGCCACGGCCACCTTCACGGTGAACCCCACGCCGGCCCGCCCCACGCTCACGCCGACCTACAACGGGGCCACGACCACGCTCACGTCGAGCGCGGCTACCGGCAACCAGTTCTTCTTCAATGGCGCGCCCATCGCGGGGGCTACCGGCCAGACCTACGTAGTAAATGGCTCGGCCACTACCTACGGCTCGTACACGGTGGTAGTCACTAATAGCTTCGGCTGCTCGTCGACCGCTTCGGTGGCCACCGTGGTTACGACCACCCGCGCTGGCATTGCCGGAGCCAACCTGCTGGTGTACCCCAACCCGACCCCCACCGGCCAGGTAACGCTGGAACTGAGCGGCTTCCGCTCGGCTACGCAACTAGCCGTTATCGACGCGCTGGGCCGGGTGGTGAGCAGCAAAACGCTGCCTGCCACTACGGGCGTAGTTACGCACACGCTCGACCTGTCGGGCACGGCCCCCGGCGTGTACATGCTGCGCCTCACCAATGCCGACGGCGTAGAAACCCGCCGCCTGGTGCGCGAGTAGCCACCCGCGCGCTAAGCCTAAAAAGCCCCGCTGGCCGTGCCAGCGGGGCTTTTTGCTGGGTAAGTGATGGGGTAGGGCCCCGCTGCCCGCCCCGCGCCAGGGCACTAGCCGCGCCATGCCTGGCCAGCAGGGTTATTTTTCCAGCGGCGGGGTCATCAGCAGCGCGTTCAAAAAATCCAGGGCCGGCGCGTAGCGGCGGCGGCGGTCGTGGTAGTGCTGCCAGGCGGCTTCCTCACTGGCGCGCAGCGGCAGGCCGGCCTCGGCCAGCGTGCGCCAGGCGGCGGCAAAATCCGAGCGGCCGGGTGTAGCGGCGGCTTTTTCGAGCGGCGTGCGAATTTCGGCGGGCTCGGTTTCGGCGGTGTGGTCAAAGAAGCGATGCACCCGGTTCAGGGCCAGCACGCCGGCCTTGAACGTGAGCTCGACCTGGCGCGAGCGCGGCACGTCGAGCGCCGAAAACAGCAGGTTGGCCGTGTCTAGAATCAAGCCCGCCGTGCTTACCCACGAGCGCCCGCTCTGCGGCGAGCGAAAGAAGGCCAGCACGGGCAGCGAGGTGTGGCTTTCGTCGATTTCAACCAGCCACTGCTCCCAGGCCAGCCACTGCGCGTCGTCGTTTTCGAAGTCGCCGTCGTGCCCCAGCCAGGCAAGCAGCCCTGCCGCCGTGGCCGGGGTGCCCGCCCGCAACTCTACCTGCGCCACCACGATTTCGCGCCGCGAAAACGCCTGGTAAATAGTTGGTAAGTAGGAGATAAGCAACGTAAGCAGCAGCAGCCCAATAGTGGCCTCCGAGTAACTGAAAACATTGACGGCCAGCCCGCTTTCCGAGGTAGTACCCAGCGTGAGCAACGAGCTGCCGCTCAGCTCGTAGCTTTTGGTGAAGTCCTCGACGCCCAGTGCCCAGTAGATGGCCGAGTAGCCCACACCCACCAGCGCCAGCCACCCGATGGGCAGCGCCACCAGTGCCACCGGCGCGTAGTGCGCCAAAATGCGGTCGCGCCGGGCATAGGTGTTGGCGCGCCGCGCCGAGAAGTCGAACAGCGCCCGCACGCCGCTAAACACGAAGGCATTGAGCCGCACCGACTCGTTGCGCGGCAGCACAAACGAGCGGATGGCACCCGACACCGTCGTGATAACCAGCCAGATTCCGGCCGCGCCCGCCAGCAGGCGCAGCCCGTACTCCACAGTAGTTGACATAGCCTGTTGTACGGGCTACGTCGGCAAAGCGGCTAGTGGCTAGCTTTCCATAGCTCCCGAAACGACTTGTCGGCCACCTTTAGGCTCTCGCGGCGCTTGCGCCAGCCGGCCTGGTCGAGCAGGTAGCCGAGGCTGAAATCTTTGAGGCGGCCGGGCAGCACGTCGAGCGCCCAGCGGTGGCGCATGCTCCAGCGCCACAGGCCGATGGCTACCTTTTCGACGGTTGCGTTGTGGCCCTCGCGCACGCTTTCCTGGCGATTGAGTAGCAGTAAGTTGTGCAGGTTGATACGCACCGGGCACACGCTGGTGCAGGCCCCGCACAGGCTGCTGGCAAAGCTCAGGTGCTGGTGCTCCTTGAGGCCGCTCAGGTGCGGGCTGATAACCGAGCCAATCGGCCCCGAATATGTCGTTTCGTAGGTGTGGCCGCCGATGTTTTTGTATACCGGGCACACGTTGAGGCACGCGCCGCAGCGGATGCAGCGCAGCGCCTCGCGGCGGTCGGGGCGGGCAAGCAGGTTGGTGCGGCCGTTGTCGAGCAGGATGACGACCATCTCCTCCGGCCCGTCGGGCTCGCCGGCCTGGCGTGGGCCGAAATACACGGTATTATACACCGTTACCTGCTGGCCGGTGCCGCTGGTGCTGAGCAGCGGCCAGAATAAATCGAGGTCGGTGAGCTGCGGAATGAGCTTTTCGATGCCCACCACCGCGATGTGCAGCTTGGGGAAGGTGGCCGACAGGCGGGCGTTACCCTCGTTTTCGGTCACGGCCACGCCGCCTTCCTTCGCGATGAGAAAGTTGCCGCCCGTGATGCCCACCTCGGCCGCCGTGTACTTGTCGCGCAGCAGGTGCCGGGCAGTGAGCACGAGCTGCTGGGCATCGTCGGTATGCGCTATGCCGAGGTGCTTCACGAAAATGTTGGCAATATCGGCTTTGCTCAGGTGCATGGCCGGCGTCACGATGTGGTAGGGCCGCTCGCCGTTGAGCTGCACGATGTACTCGCCCAGGTCGGTTTCGACCGATTCTATCCCTCTGCCCTGCAAGTATTTGTTGACGTGGATTTCCTCGGTCGTCATGCTCTTGGCCTTCACCACCGTGCGCGTGTTGCGCGCGGCGGTGAGGCGGCCGATTTCGTCCAGCGCTTCTTGGGCGTCGCTGGCCCACACCACGCGCCCGCCGCGGGCCGTGAAGGCGGCCTCGAACTGCAAGAGGTACTCGTCGAGCTTTTCGAGCACGCCGGCCTTGAGGTAGGCGGCGCGGGCGCGGGCCAGCTCGTGGTCGGTGTAGAGCTGTAGGCCGGTTTTAACCGCGGCGTCGTACTTGCCGATGTTGAAGCGGATTTTGCGGCGGTGCTCGAGGTCGAAGGACTTGGCTTCGGCGTCGGTTTGGAAGGCGGTAGACTTTAACATTTCGCGCAGGGTTTCGCAGTGTTAAAACGCAGTGTTTCGGGGTGTTTGCTCAGCACTGCGGAACACGGCGCTTTAACACTGCGAAATTCTGCGCGAAATTAAATTTACGGCTTATTCGAATCCACCACCGGCCGCTCGTCGCGGTTCGCCAGTTCCCAGGCGGTGTAGAACACGAGCCGCGCCCGCGCCTCCATCTTGCCAAACTCGATTTTATCGACCTCGTCGCTGGCTTCGTGGTAGTCGGCATGAACCCCATTAAAGAAGAAAGCCACCGGGATTTTGTGCACCGCGAAGTTGTAGTGGTCCGAGCGGTAGTAGAAGCGGTTGGGGTCGTTGGGGTCGTTGAAGCGGTAGTCGAGTGCCAGGTTGCCATGCTGCTGATTGGCCCGCTCCAGCACCGCGTGCAGCTGCGACGACAGCTTGTCCGAGCCGATAACGTACACGTAATCCGGCTTGCCCTCGTGGGCCGCGTCGGTGCGGCCTATCATGTCGATGTTGAGGTCGGTGATGGTATTGGCGAGCGGAAAAACCGGGTGGTCGGTGTAGTACTGCGAGCCCAAAAGGCCCTTTTCCTCGCCCGTATTGGCCAGAAACAAAATGCTGCGGCGCGGCCCGTGCCCGGCGTGCGCGGCCTTGGCGAAGGCCTCCGCGATGGCCAGCATCCCGGTCGTGCCCGAGCCATCGTCGTCGGCCCCGTTGTAGACCTCGCCGCCGATGATGCCCAGGTGGTCGTAGTGCGCCGATACCACCAAGATTTCGTCCTTCTTATCAGTGCCCGGCAAAAAACCCAGCACGTTTTCGGTGCCCACCGCCGAGCGCTCCTGCGGGGCTGAGATAGTGAAGCGCACTGGCTTGAATTTATTGGCTACCGGCGCTTTGGCCGCGCCGGCTTCTTTCTCATACGCGGCCACGGCGGCGGCCGAAGTGCCCAGCATCTTATCGGCCAAGGCCGGCGATACGAAGAACGACGGGGCCCGCCCGCCGCTCGCCTCGGCCGGCGCGATGATGGGCTGCATCACGCGGGGTGCGAGGCGGCCCATGAGCTTGGCGAAGTTGGAGTTGGGCGAGTAATCCACGAAAAACACGCTGCGGGCGCCTTTTTGGGCCGCCAGCGCGGCTTTGGCCCGAAAGTCCACGCCCCACTTGGTGGCGTTGCCTTCGGGGCTGAGCACGGGGCTGCCTTCCGGGGTATGCGGCTCGCCGAGCAGGATTAGCAGGTCCTTGCCTTTTACGTCAACACCTTTATAATCAGAATACGCGCCCTGCTCGATGCCGTAGCCCACAAACACCGGCTGCACCGCCGTGGCCGCCTGAAAAGGCGAGCGCCCGAAGGCGTAGAAATCCTCCAGCCACTTGTAGCTTTTGCCGCCCACCGTGAGCGTGCCGCCCGGCTGCCAGGCGCTACGCTCCAGGCTGAACGGCTGTAAGTAAGGGTTTTCCTTATTGGAAGTTACCGGCGCAACCAGGCTGTCGAGCTTGAACTGCTGGCTGATGTAGGCGGCGGCCATTTTCTGGCCCTTGGTGCCAGTTTCGCGGCCCTCGTACTCGTCGGAGGCCAGGATGGTGAGGTCGCGCCGCAGCTTGTCCTGCGTGATGTAGCGCTCGGCGTAGAGCGTGGCGTAGTCGGCAGTGGCCGGCGCGGCCACTTTCAGCGGCTTGGCCGGGGCGGCGGCCGGCGGCACGTTTTTGAGCTTAGTCTTGATTTTGGCCGGGCGCTGGGCCAGGGCGGTGGCCGGCAGGGCCAGGCCGGCGAGTAGCAGCAGGGAGTATTTCATAAAGAATGTAGGGTAAGCTTTAGCTTGCCAGCGGAAGGGTAGAGGAGCGTGGAAACGGCAAGCTAAAGCTTACCCTACACGCGTTATCAGCACGGTAGCGTAGGCGGCCACGCCCTCCTGCCGGCCCACGAAGCCCAGCTTTTCGGTGGTAGTGGCCTTAATCGAAATGTCGTCCGCGTCCACGCCCATCACCTCGGCTAGCGTGCGCTGCATGGCCGGGATGTGCGGGTTCACCTTGGGCCGCTCCAGGCAGATGGTCGAGTCGATGTTACCGACTTCGTAGCCTTTTTCGCGCAGAATGCGCATGACCTCGGCCAGCAGCTTTTTGCTGTCGATGCCCTTGTACTGCGCGTCGGTGTCGGGGAAGTGGAAGCCGATGTCGCGCAGGTTGGCCGCGCCCAGCAGCGCGTCGCAAATGACGTGGATGAGCACGTCGGCATCGGAGTGGCCGAGCGCGCCGTGGGTGTGCGGCACCTCGATGCCGCCGAGCCAGAAGGGCAGGCCCTCTCGGAGTTGGTGAACGTCGTAGCCGAAGCCAACGCGGATTTTCATGGAAGCGGAGTGAAAAGACGAAAACGCAAAGGTATTGGCTTGCGCGCTGGCTGGCCGTGCTGGCGCTAGCACTAAAAAAGTGGCACCAAAATACTAAAATATTCAGCCAATATTATTAGCTTTGCAACGCTAATGAAAGTAGTTGGGCTGTGGAAGATTGCCGGGCCGGGTGAAAAATAACGGGTAAGGGGTAAAGTAAAAAGTTGGGTGCCGCGTCAAGTGGGCGGTGGGTGCTGAATGAGCTGCCAGAAAAGAAACTTTGGAAACTATAAACTCGATAATAGTTTCCATCGTATCTTTGCCGCGTCAAACATGGAAAATAAAGACCGAATCCTGACCCGCGCCGGCGCGCTGTTTTTGCGCAACGGCATCAAGAGTGTGAGCATGGACGACATCGCCACTGACCTGGGGATGTCAAAGAAAACATTGTATAAAACCTTCGCCAGCAAGGACGAAATAGTGCTGGCCGTGATGACGACGCACCTCGGCCAGGCGCAGGGCGAGTGCACCCGCGTGGCGGGCACCGCCGCCAACGCTGTGGAGGAGATGCTCAACATCTCGGCCTGGGCCGACAAAGAGTTCAGCAACGTGCACCCCAGCATTTTCTACGACCTCAAAAAATACCATCCCGACTCTTGGGCGCTGTTTACGGCGCACAAAAACTCCTTTATTCTCAACCAGATAATTGCCAACCTGCGCCGTGGCGTGGCCGAAGGGCTGTTTCGGGCCGACCTCGACGTGGAGGTGCTGGCCCGCCTCAACCTGGCCCAGATAGAGCTGGCCTTTGACCCCGACCGCTACCCGCCCGCCCAGTTTAGCCCGGTGCGGGTGAACAAGGTGTTTGACGAGCACTTTCTGCTGGGCGTAGCCACGCTCAAGGGCCACCGGCTATTCAACAAGTATCAACACATTACGGAAGAGGAATAGGGCGCTTTCGCCCATGCTTTTTTACCCGAACGCTTCTGTCTTTCACCTTTTTATGAAGAACGCATTAACCAAGGCGCTGCTGGCGGGCCTGGCCCTCGGGGTGGGCGCCCCCGCCCTGGCCCAGGCCCCCGCTACCCTGGCCAGCCCGGCGGGCCAAGGGCCGATGGCCCTGAGCCTGAGCCAGGCCGTGCGCTACGCCGTGACCAACAAGCCCAGCCTGCTGGCTACCCGCCTGGCCGAGCAAACCGCCAAAGCCAAAGTAGGCGAAGTAAAAAGCCAGGGCCTGCCGCAGGTGAACGTGGCCGCCAACCTGGCCGACAACTTCAAGCTGCAAAAGTCGCTGCTCGACGCGGGGGCCTTTTCGGGGCCGACGCTGAGCGGTACTACCCTCACGCAGCGCGACATCGCGGCGGCGGCGGCGGGCCAGAGCGTGACGCTGAGCCCGGCCTACGCGGCCCCGGTGGCGCTGCCGCCCCAGGCCATTGCCTTCGGCCTGCAATACGCGGGCAACACGAGCGCCTCGTTTTCGCAGATGCTCTTTGATGGCTCGTACCTGGTGGGCCTGAAGGCCGCGAAGGTGTACGAAGACCTGGCCAAAAAGCAGACCCAGCAGGCCGAAATCGACGTGATTGAGCAGGTGAGTAAGGCGTATTACAGCACGCTGGTGGCCCGCGCGCGCCTCGCGCTGCTGGCGCGCAACGTGCAGCGCCTCGACACGCTACTCTTCCAAACCAGCCAGACCTTTAAGGCGGGTTTTGCCGAAAAGCTCGACGTGGACCGCCTGCGTGTGCAGCGCAACAACCTGGCCGTGGAGCAGCAGAAAGCCCAGCGCCTCACCGAGTTGAGCGTGGCGCTACTTAAATTCCAGATGGGGTTGCCGCAGGCGCAGCCGGTGCAGCTCACCGACTCGCTCGGCGCGGCCGTGGTCGATGCCGGCGCGCTGCGCCAGCGCCTGGGCGTGGCCAACTTTAGCACTGGTGGCGGCGACCCGAGCCTCGGCGCGGTGCCCACCATAGCGCCGCCCACCGTGGGCCAGGCCCCCACCAGCGCGCCCGTGGCCAACAACAACGGCCAGCCCACGCAGGCCCAGGCGGCCTTCAATTACAACAACCGCATCGAGTTTTCGACCCTCGAAACCCAGCAGGCGCTGGCCGGCCTCGACCTGGCCAACCGCCAGCGCGGCGCCTACCCGCGCCTGAGCCTCACGGCCGCCTACGGCTTCACGGGCTCGGCCAATGCGGTGAAGGATTTGTTTGCCTTCCGCGGGCCGGACTCGCGCAATGCCAACGGCTTTGCCAACCAAAACTGGTTCGGCTTCGGCAACGTGGGCCTGGCCCTGAACGTGCCGGTGTTCGACGGCTTCCGCCGCAAGTACCAGGTGCAGCAGGCGCGCTTGCAGCAAAAGACGATTGAGCACGGGTTTGAGACGCTGCGCCAAAGCATTGACTTGCAGGATGCCCAGAGCCGCGCCACGCTCATCAACGCCCTCGACGTGCTCGACAACCAGCAGGCCAACCTGACCTTGGCCGCCGACGTGGCCCGCGTGTCGAAAATCAAGTTTCAGGCCGGCGTGGGCTCCAACGTGGAGCTGATAACGGCCGAAACCGACCTGCGCCAGGCCCAAACCAACTACTACGCCGCCATCTACGACGTGCTGGTAGCCAAGGTAGACCGCGACAAAGCCACCGGCGAGCTGTACCAAAATAGCCGCTAGCTGTTAGCTGTTAGCTTTTTCCTATCAACATCTTAGAGTGTTCTCACAATGCAATTATTTTCCACTGGCGCAAAGGGCTTCCTGAAAAAAGCTATCAGCTATCAGCTGTTAGCTACCAGCCTGATAGCCTGCGGGGGCGACAAAGACCCCAAGGCCGAGCTGGCCAAGCTGAAGGCCGACCAGGCCGCGACCCAGGCCAAAATAGCCGACCTGGAGGCCAAAACCGGGGCCGGCAAAGAAGCCGAAGCCAACTCGGCCGTGCCCGTATCGGTGATTAAAGTAGCGCCCCAAAACTTCGCGGGCTACCTCGAAGTACAGGGCCGCGTCGACTTCGACCAAAACGCGACCGTGGGTGCCCGCGCGGCCGGCACGCTCACCAGCGTGCGCGTGCAGCGCGGCGACCAGGTGCGCAAAGGCCAGGTGCTGGCTACCGTGGACGCCAGCATCTTGGATGCCAACATCGCGGAGCTGCGCACCCGCATGGAGCTGGCCAAGACCGTGTACGAAAAGCAAGCCGGCCTCTGGAAGCAGCAGATTGGCACCGAGGTGCAGTACCTGCAAGCCAAGAACAACTACGAAGCGTTGCAGCGCAACCTCTCGACGCTCAACCAGCAGAAATCGCTCTACAACGTGGTGGCGCCCTACGCCGGCGTAGTCGACAACGTATTGCCCAAGCTAGGCGAAACCGTATCGCCGGGCGCGCCCGTGGTGCAGCTCAACAGCGGCCAGGGCGGCAAGGTACTCGCCGACGTATCAGAAGCTTATGCGGGTAGCATCAAGGCCGGCGATAAGGCGCTGGTGACGCTGCCCGACATGGGTAGCGAGGAAATCGAGAGCACCGTGCGCACCGTGAGCCGCACCATTTCGGCCAATAGCCGCACCTTCACCGTGGAGCTGCGCCTGCCTGGCAATGCCGCCGCCAAGCTGCGCCCCAACATGGTGGCCACCGTGCGCATCAAAAACTACGGCAACGCCAGCGCTACCGTGCTGCCGGTCGACCTGATTCAGCACGACGAGGAAAACGCCTACGTGCTGGTAGTCAACAAAGACGGCGGCAAAGCGGTGGCCGCCAAGCGCGTCATCAAAACCGGCCAGACTTACAACGGCAAGCAGGAAGTGCTGAGCGGCCTGAAAGCGGGCGACGAGGTGATTTCGGCCGGGTATCAGAATTTGAATGACGGGCAAGCGGTGAAAGTCGGCTAATAGCTTGATGCTCGCCGACCGTGGGCGCCTCACCCCCCGGCCCCCTCTCCGAAAAGGAGAGGGGGAGCCGGACGACTACCCAACGACTGCTTGCGTGTGCCATCGGTCGGCTCCCCCTCTCCTTTTCGGAGAGGGGGTCGGGGGGTGAGGCGCCCGCGTTAGGGCAGCACGAGATAAAAGATATACTCCATCAGCCAATAACTAGTTGTTATGCAAGACATTGAAAAGGAGTTTGGGCCCACCAGTTGGTCCATTAATAATAAAACCAGTATTTACATCATCACCTTGCTCTTGACGGTGATGGGCATTTTTGCCTACATCAAGCTCGGCAAGGAGAAGTTTCCCGACATCGTGATTCCGCGCATCATCGTGGCCACGGTGTATCCGGGTACGTCGCCGACGGACATCGAGAACCTGGTGACGCGCCAGATTGAAAAGGAAATCAAGGGCGTGAACGGGGTCAAGAAAATCAATTCGACCTCGAACCAGGACTACTGCATCGTGGACGTGGAGTTTAACTCCGGTATCGACGTGCAGGCGGCCAAGCAGCTCATTAAGGATGCCGTGGACAAGGCGCGCACCGAGCTGCCCAACGACCTGCCCACCGACCCCACGGTGAAGGAAGTCAACATTTCGGAGCAGCCGATTATGTATGTCAACCTGAGCGGCAATTTGCCCGCCTCGCAGCTCAAGAAGCTGGCCGACGACTTCCAGGATAAAATCGAAGCCTTCCCCGAAATCACGCGCGTCGATATCGTGGGGGCGCTCGACCAGCAGGTAAACGTGGACGTGGACTTGCAGAAGCTACAAGCTTCGCAGCTGAGCTTCAACGACATCACGGCGGCCATTGCCCGCGAAAACATCACGGTGTCGGGTGGCTCCATCGACGTGGGCGACCAGAAGCGCGCCGTGCGCGTGGCCGGCCAGTACGTGAACGCGGCCGACATTGCCGACATTCAGGTGAAGAACCTGCGCGGCGCGCCAGTGCGCCTCGGCGACATTGCCACCGTGCAAGACGCCTTTAAGGACCGCGAAAGCTACGCCCGCCTCGACGGCCAGCCCACCGTGACCCTGAACGTGGTGAAGCGCCAGGGCGAAAACCTGCTCGACGCCTCCGACAAGATTCACCAGCTGGTGAAGGAGTCGGAAAAAACCTTGGCTAAGGGCGTGAAAATTACGATTACGGGCGACTCGTCGAACGAGACGCGGAATACGCTCAACGACCTGATTAACACTATCATCATTGGCTTCTTGCTGGTGACGCTGATTCTGATGTTCTTCATGGGTACTACCAACGCCCTGTTTGTGGGCTTGTCGGTGCCGCTGTCGATGTTTTTGGCCTTCGTGATGCTGCCCATGTTCGGCTTCTCGCTTAACATGATTGTGCTTTTCGCCTTTTTGCTGGCGTTGGGCATCGTGGTGGACGATGCCATCGTGGTTATCGAAAACACGCACCGCCTGCTACACGAGCACCCGAATCTGAGCACCGCTCAGGCGGCCAAGTACGCAGCTGGTGAGGTGTTTATCCCGGTTTTGGCCGGTACGCTCACGACGGTGGCGCCGTTCGTGCCGCTCATGTTCTGGCCCGGCATTGTGGGCTCGTTCATGTTCTTCCTGCCCGTTACGCTGATTTTGACGCTCGGCGCGTCGCTCATCGTGGCCTTCATCATGAACCCGGTTTTTGCCGTGAGCTTCATGAACCGCGAAGAGCATTTGGATAAGGTGGAGACGCCCAAAATGACGCGGGGCTTCCTGCTGGGCATGGGTGGGCTGGCGCTGGTGGCGCTGGCGGGCTATTTGGCCGGCTCCAAGTTCCTGGGCAACCTGATGATAACCATCATCGTGCTTTGCTTCCTTGATAAGTACGTGTTCGTGTACATGATAGCCGGCTTCCAGCGCAGCATTCTGCCGCGCTTCCAGAACGGCTACGGCCGCCTCGTGGAGATTGTGGTGGGCGGCTCCATCTGGCGGCAAGTGGGCATCATGGGCAGCCTGGTGCTACTATTTGTGGGTAGCATCATGGCCGTGGGCGCCCGCAAGCCCAAGGTGGACTTCTTCCCCAAAGGCGACCCCAAGTTCATTTACACCTACCTGCGGATGCCCGTGGGCACCAAAGTCGAAGTAACCGACTCGGTAACCAAAATCCTTGAAAAGCGCGTGTACGGCGTCATTGGCCGCAAAAACCCCGACGTGGAATCGGTGATTACCAACGTGGCCATCGGCGCCGGCGACCCCACCGAGGCGACGGCTTCGGGCGTGTCGCAGTCGCACCTGGGCAAAGTCGGCGTGGCTTTTAAGGAGCTCGCCGAGCAAACCGGCCCGGCCACCCACACTTACATGGACAAGATTCGGGAGGTCGTGAAAGGCATCCCCGGCGCCGAGGTGTCGGTAGACCAGGAGGCCAGCGGCCCACCCCAGGGCAAGGAAGTGGCCATCGAGGTAAGCGGCGACGACTACCCCAAACTGGCCGCGCTGAGCAAGAAAGTAGAGCGCTACGTAGACTCGCTCAAAATCGGCGGTATCGAAGACCTGCGCTCCGACTTGCAGGACCGCAACCCCGAAATCGGCGTGCGCATCAACCGTACCCGCGCCAACCGCGAAGGCATCTCAACCGCCCAAATCGGCTCCGAAGTGCGCACCGCCATCTACGGCTACGAGGCCAGCAAATTCAAGACTCCGGATGACGAATACCCCATCCAGGTGCGCTACGCCAAGCCCTACCGCGACAACGTGGACGCCATCGTGAACGCCCCACTCACCTTCCGCGACGCCACCGGCGCGGTGCGCCAGGTGCCGATTTCGGCCGTGGCCGACGTCAACTACGGCACCACCTACGGCGGCATTAAACGCAAGGACACGCACCGCCTCATCACGATTTCGAGTAACGTGCTCAACGGCTTCACTGGCCCCGACGTGGTAGCCAACGTGCAGCGCGCCCTCAAGAGCTTCCCCACGCCCGCCGGCTACACCGTGAAAATGGGTGGTGCCCAGGAAGACCAGAAAGAAACCAGCGACTTCCTCGGCGTGGCCGCCATCGGCGCCATCGCCCTCATCTTCCTGGTGCTCGTGACGCAGTTCAACTCGGTGAGCAAGCCGCTCATCATCCTCACCGAAGTTATTTTCTCCATCATTGGGGTAATGCTCGGCCTAGCCATCACGGGCATGAACATCTCCATCGTAATGACGGGGGTAGGCATCATCGCCCTGGCCGGTATCGTGGTGAAAAACGGGATTCTGCTGGTTGAGTTCACCGACATGCTGCGCGCCCAGGGCATGAACCTGCACGACGCTCTCGTGCTGGCCGGCCGCACCCGCCTCAATCCGGTTATTCTCACGGCCACGGCCGCCATTTTGGGCCTGATTCCGCTGGCCATCGGCCTGAATATCGACTTCTACGAGCTTTTCAACTCGGGCCACCCGCACTTCTTTTTGGGGGGCGAATCGGTGGTGTTCTGGGGGCCGCTAGCCTGGACAATAATTTTTGGGTTGTCGTTTGCAACCCTTGTGACCCTTTTGGTAGTCCCCGTCATGTATCTTCTTAACGAGAAGCTACGCGCCAAAATCACGGGCCGCGATTATAACAGCCTCCCTCCTGCGGTGACAGCCGACCGTGAGGAGATAGAGGCCGCTACGCCACCTGTGTTGGCTTAATTATTGCGGATTGCTGGCTGCCTGATTAGCAGCCGTTGTTGAGGAAACGGCCGGTTTTCGGCAGCCAGCAATCAGCATTAAAAAGACGTTCTCACCTCTCTATTTCTGCAAAATTTTCCACGCTATGTACGCTACTACTACCGCCGCCGCCACGCCCAAAAATATTGAGCAGCAGGTGCTGCGCATCATCAGCAAGCGCAAAGCCATCAAAGCCACGCGCCTGCGCCGCACCGCCAGCCTCAGTCGCGACCTGCGCTTCGACACCGTCGACCTGGTCGACATCATTCTGGAGCTGGAACGCAGCTTCCACATCTACGTGCCCGATGAGGTGCCCTTCAACACGGTCGGCGACTTCGTGCGCTACGTGCGCGCCCACGCCGCCGCCGCGTAGAAAACGCGCAACCAATAAATAAAAAAGGCCCGTCCGATAATTCAGGCGGGCCTTTTCTATTTATTGACGGCTATTCATTATCGAACGTTGCCGCCCGCGTCGTTGTGCTGGCCTACGTTGCCATCGCGTGAGCCATCGCTGGTGTTGGCAATGTCGTCTACGCCAGCCGACTTGGCCGATTCGTTCGTAGGCTCGGGCAGCGGGCCATCGGGGCCCACGTCGCTGACGGGCTTGGTTATCGAAGAGGTAGGCGAAGTAGCCGAGCTGGGCGAGCCCAGGCCCGCATCGGTAGCCGACTGGCCGGTGCTGGCCGGCGCGGTGGGGTAGGGGCTGGTACCCGCGTTTTTGGCCGATTGGTTGGTGGCTTCCATGCTCAGGCGGTTGCTGGTAAATTGGTCGGGGTTGACTACGGTAGCGGCTTTGGCCTGCTCCCAGGCGTGAAACTTATCGAGCTCGTGCTTGATGGAAGTCGAAAACCAGGCCAGCAGGGCCATATCATCGAGCAAGCCCAGCACCGGGATGAAGTCCGGAATCAGGTCAATCGGCGAGATGAAGTAGATGAGTACGGCCACCGCGCCGACCACCGTAGTCGAAGGCAACTCAGTGTACTCGCCCGAAATGCTGAGCTTGATGAGCCGGAACAGGCTTTGCAGCGTTTCCCAGGCCTCGTGGGCCAGGGTGCCCAGCTCCTTTTTCTCGCTGGCCTTGGCGTAGGCATCAGTCAGCAGCTTCTTGAGGCGCGTGGGCTGCTTGAGGTAGCCCTCGGCGGCGGCCAGAAACTTCTTGAAAAACTTGGAGCCAGCGACATCGTCGCCGGAAGGAGCGGAATTATAAGTTGCCATGCGAAAAAAGGCGGTTGAAAGGCGTGGGAAGCGGCAAACTCGCCGCCAGGGCCTAGTACTCTATTCACTGCCGCAATGTTTTTGGCGGGCTGTAAAACGGAGTGGTACTCCGTTTCCGCGCCTGGGTGCTCGCCGCCCGCCAAGCGGAGTGCTACTCCGTCTTACACCAAAAAAGCGGCCCGCAACTGGGTAGCTGCGGGCCGCTTGCTATAGTGCGAACTTTGTAGTTCGCGTTCGTACTGACGGACGCGAACTACAAAGTTCGCGCTACGTTACTCTGCAGCCTGGGCCGTAGCGGCTTCGAGCATTTCCTCCGCCTGGGGCACTTCGGTGCCGGCTACGCGGCCGGCGGCGTAGAAATTGCGGCTGTAATACGCCTGGTGCAGCGAGCTGACCATCACGCCGCCGTTGGTGGCCGAGTGGGCAAATTTGCCGTCTTTCAGGTAAATGCCGACGTGGTAGATGTTGCCTTTGCCGTGGCTGAAAAACACGAGGTCGCCGGCTTTCATCTCCGTTTTGGCCACGCGCTTGGCCGAGCCAAACATGGCCCGCGAGCTGTGTTTGAGCGAGATGCCGTACACCTTCTTATATACTTGCGTCACGAAGCCCGAGCAGTCGGTGCCGCGGCGCGAGCTGGCGCCAAAGCTGTAGGGCGTGCCAATCCAATCCACGATGGTTTGGAGCAGGCTCTTGTTCTCGGTTTGGGCTAGTTTCACGCCGAGCGTCTGGCCGTAGTAGCCGTAGGCGAGCGAGTCGCGCGAGGCCGTGGTAGCCGCCGATTCGGGCTCTTCCGACTTTGCGGGGTCGCCGTTGTCGGCGAGCAGGCCCGAAAGCAGCGATGCTTCGGCTACGGCGGGCACGGCGCGGGGCGCGGTACCGGCCGAGGCCGAAGCATCGGGTGCTTTGTCAAAGCAGAAAGAGAGCGTAAGGGCAGCAGCGGCGAAGCAGGACAGCAGGATATTCTTCATCAGTCGTCGTTGGAGGTGGGCTCCGGCAGCGCCCTCGAGCTGGCTGACCGGGCAAAAAAGGTGGGAAGTGTTGCGCTAGGCGAAGCGACCAAAGCCGCCGGATTTAAGAAGTAAAAAGAGAGGTCGAATAGCTAATTTTTAGGGCTGGCTATGAAACCGGCCTGGCCAAAGCTAAGCACTAAATTTTTAAGCGGACGCGCAAAAAGCCGGAAAAAGTCAATAAATCCCGAAAAAACACCGTGAAATACCCGAAAATAGTTTTTGTAGCTTGCAACCATTACCGAAAATGCGTCGTAGCTTAGCCCGAATCCTGTACGCTATGAGTCCCCGCACGTTTGTTAATTCCCCGCTGGCCCGTATTGCCCGGCTGGTGCTCGGCAACAAGGGCAGCGTGGCGATGGTACTGGGCAAAACGGTGCACCTGAGCGGGGCCACCCGCGAGGAGTTTCTGGCCGACCCCGAGTGGGTGGCGCACGAGGAAGTGCACCTGCGCCAGGTGCGCGATTTGGGCCTGGCCCGCTTTCTGGCCGAGTACCTCCTTGAGTCGGCCCGCGTGGGCTACTACCAGAATAAGTTTGAGGTGGAGGCGCGCGAGGGTGCCCGGCAGTTTATGCTGGAGCGGGCGCGAGGCTTGCGCCAGCCGTAAGTGCCAGAAGCCGCCGCACTTGTCGTTACTTCGCGGCCGTGTTGCTACCCCCCGATTTCCGCCCTGCCACGTTGGCGCCCTGGCCAGCACTTGCTCTGTTATTGTTTGGCTTGTTGACGCCGCTTGCCGGCCGCGCTCAGACCCCAAAACCCGGCCCGATTGAGGTAATGGTCGTGGGCTTCGACCACCTCAATCAGCTGTACAACAAGCAGCCCGAATCGGACGTGTTCAGCCCCAAAAAGCAGGCCGAGCTGGCCCGGCTACGGGCGCAGTTGGCGCGTTTTCGGCCCGATGCCATCCTGCTGGAAGCAGAATCCCGCGAGCAGCTCCGGCTCGACAGCCTCTACGAGCAGTACCGGGCCGGCAAGCTGGCCTTCGCCACACTGCCCGAAGGGCGCGGCGAGCGCTACCAAGTGGGTTTCGCGCTGGCCCGGCAGCTGGGGCTGCCCGCGCCGCGTGGCATCGACTACTACGCTTCAACCTCACAAAACCTGCTGAGTACGGGCCGTAATATCAACTACTTCCGGCGCGACTGGCAGCAGCTACAAGCTGCATCGCGGCCGCTGCGGCGGCAGGTGCAGCACGATAGCCTGTCGCTCTACGACTACCTCGCGCTGGCCAACCAGCCGGCGCTCGTGCAGTTGATTCACCGGGCCACCTTCAACACGCCGGCGCTCGTGACGAGCGGCACGTTTTCGCCGTCGGGTACTAATACCGTGGATTTGGGCCGCGTCGATACGGCCTACGTGGGGGCGCACTACATCACGCTGTTCTACAACCGCAACCTGAAAATCTACGCCAACATCCTGCGGGCGCAGCAGCAAACCCCGGCCCGGCGCGTGCTGGTGATGATGGGCCTGGCCCACGTGGGCGTGCTGGAAGAGCTATTTGCCGCCAACCCCGACTACCGCGTGGTGCACGCGGCTAAGTATCTGAAAACAAAGGTTAAGCTGCGGCAGTAGCTGGCTTGCCTACAGCTGCGCCAGCCGCCCGCCGTCCACTACCAGCGTGGTGCCGTTGATGAAGTTGGCCTCGTCGGAGGCCAGGAAGCAGATGGCGGCGGCCAGCTCGTCGGGGGTCCCGATTTGGCCGGTAATCTTTTCGGTGCCGTTCTGCACGTTAGGGTTTTGGCGCAGCATGGGCGTTTCGACCGCGCCAGGCGCTATGGCGTTGATGCGGGCCTGGGTGTAGGGAATTTCGAGCGAGAGGCCGCGCACGAAGGCCTCGGTAGCGCCCTTGCTGGCGGCGTAGGGCACCACGTTGGGCGTGGTTTGGAAGGCGTGCACCGAACTGATGGCCACTATCGCGCCGCCCTTCATATGGGGCAAGCACAGCTGGCAGAGCCGAAAAAGCGCCCGCAGGTTCACGTTTTGCACGCGGTCCCACTGGGTGGGCGTGGTTTCGAGCAGCGGCGTATAGGTCATCATGGCCGCGTCGTTGATGAGCACATCGATGCGGCCATAGCGGTCCAGCGCATGTTTCACGGCGCGCACCAGGTCGGCGTCGCGGCCCACGTCGGTTTTGAGGAAAAACGCCTCGCCGCCGCCGGCTTTTATTTCGGCTACCGTTTCGCGGCCCTCCTTGGTGTCGCGGCTCAGGCACACCACTTTAGCGCCTTCGCGGCCCAGGCGCACGGCCGTGGCCCGGCCAATGCCGGAGGTAGCGCCCGTAACGAGGCAAACTTTATCTTGAAACCTGGCCATACTTAATCGGAGATAGCAGCGCTTAAAACTCAGCTACCAAACGGGCGGCGCGGCCGGTTGTTCGGCCAAGGTGGGCGGTTCGCCCAAAAAAGCGGTTCTGACCGAAGCCGCCGGCAGCCGGCTTCGGCCACCGGGCGAGCGCAGCCGTATAGTGCTTCATGGTTTTTTCATCAATTTTGCTGGCGGCCGTCGAACCCTTTTCCTGGCGGCGGCTGCTGGTGTCGGACGACGCGCCGCTGAGCTTTTTGCTGGAAATCGGGCTGCGCTGCGTGCTCATGTTCGTGCTCACCATCGGGGCGCTGCGCGTGTCGGGCAAGCGCGGGGTGCGGCAACTGTCCATTTTCGAGTTTGGGCTGATACTTATCCTGGGCTCGGCCGCCGGCGATGCTACCCTTTACCACGACACGCCGCTACTGCACGCGCTCATGGTTTTTGTGGTGGTTATCGCGCTCTACATCGGGGCCAATTACCTGATAGACAGAAATCCGCGCATTGAATACCTGGTAGAAGGGGAGCCCGAGCTGATACTCGAAAATGGCGAAATCGACTACCCAGCCTTTACCAAAGCGCCCCTCACGGCGCAGGAGCTGTTTGGGCAGCTGCGGCAGCACCAGGTAGAGCACCTGGGGCAGGTGCGGCGCATCTACATCGAGGCCACGGGCGAGGTCAGCGCCTTCTTTTTCGAGCCCCAGGACGAGCGACCCGGCTTGCCCATCTGGCCCGAAATCTATCGCCACCCGCTGCACGAGCTGCCCAAAAAGGCCGCCTACGCCTGCCACGCCTGCGCCACCGTGCGCGAGCTGCCGGCCGGGCCGGCCCCGGCGTGCCCGCGCTGCCAGCGGCAGCACGGCTGGCTGCCAGCCTGCGCTACGCCCCGCGTGGGCTGAAAGCGGGGCGCAACCAACCGGCGCTAACTTACGAATACTAGCCGCCCGCCTTGGCTTGGCCAGCGCGGGCGGCGTTTTCTATCTCCTTCTCCTTACATAGTCTGTTGCGCATGGAACCTACTTCCCACCAGCCCGGCCTGTCGTCGCCCGCCGAAAACACGTCGCACACCGATAACTCGTTCTCGACCACGGCAGCCCACGCCACCGGCGCGGCCCCGTACCCTACCGATAGCCCCGCCAGCCCCCAGCCCGCCGATGGCAGCCTGAAAGGCAAGCTCGACAGCGCCGTCGCTACCAGCAAAGACAAGCTGAATACGGTAGTAGCCACCGGCAAAGAGAAACTCGACAATGCCGTAGCCAGCGGCAAGCAGTGGCTTGATAAATCGGGCGTAGCCGAGCAAGCGCAGCAACTGCCCCAAAAAGCCAAAGAATTAGGTAATCAAGCGCTGAATAAGGTCAACGGCCTGACCAACACGCAGAAAGCCGTAGCCGTTGGGTTTGTAGCGGCGGGCGTAGCCTTTCTGCTGGTGCGCGGCGGCAAAAAGAAACGGGAGGCCGGCGAGTACCGCGAGCGGCCCCGCAAGTCGCCCTTCGACCACCAGCCCAGCACCCGCGATGGCGACCACGCCTACGACCGCCGCGGCCAGCGCCCCTGGGGCGCCTCGCGCTACGGCACCGCCTCCACGCCCACCGGCAAGGCCCGCGTAGCCTCGGGCAGCGGCTACACCTCGGCCCCCGCGCCGCACAGCAACGACCACGGCCGCACTACCTCGTCGGACCGCAGCACCAGCGTGGGCGGCGGCTCGTTCGGTTCCGGCCAGCGCCGCGACCAGGGCCCGGCCGGCAGCCGGTACGATGCTAACGCTGGGGGTAGCCAAAATCCGAACTAGTTAATCCGTCATGCTGAGCGAAGCGCAGCGGAGTCGAAGCATCTCTACCGCACCGTTGCTAGCGTTATAGTCTACTCTGCTAAAGAGATGCTTCGACTCCGCTGCGCTCCGCTCAGCATGACGGATATAACCAGCAAACCAGAAACCCCACCCAAAGGGCCGGCCGCACGCGCAGCCGGCCCTTTGTGCGTAAACTTGCCCCATGCTCTTCTACACCGTGATGAAGCCCGTGGTGCGCCTGGGGCTGCGCGTGTTTTTTCGCCGCCTCGAAGTGCGCCACCGCGCGCGGCTGCGACTGCCCGGCCCGCTCATGCTGTGCGGCAACCACCCCAATACCCTCATGGACCCGCTCGTGACGGCCGTGCAGCGCCACGAGCCCATCGCGTTTCTGGCCAAGAGCACGTTCTTCAAGAACCCGATTTTGGGCGCTATTATGCGCTCGGGCAACTGCATTCCCATCTACCGCCGCCAAGATGCGGTGGGCGGCCCCGATGCCACGAGCGCCCGCCAGCTAGCCGCCAGCAACGAGGCTAGCTTTGGCCGCTGCTACGACTACCTCGAGCGCGGCGGCACGGTCATGATATTCCCGGAAGGCACCAGCGTGAGCGAGCGCCGCCTGCGCCCGCTCAAAACCGGGGCCGCCCGCATCGCGCTGGGCACCGAGGCGCGGCACGATTTTAAGCTAGGCCTGAAACTGGTGTGCGTGGGCACCAACTACTTCGACCCCACGCGCTTCCGCTCCGACGTGCTGCTCAACGTGGCCCCGCCCATCGTGGTGGCCGACTACGCCGCCCGCTACCGCGAGAACCCCGAAGCTGCCGCCGACGAGCTGACCGAGGAAATCCGCCGCCGCCTCACGCGCCGCCTCGTTATCAGCCGCGCCGCCGAAGACGACGCCCTGGCCCAGCAGGTCGAGCGCACCTTCGGCGACCACCTCAACCCTGACGACGACCCCAGCACACTCTACGATAACTTTGAGCTGAGCCGCACTTTACTCGACGCCGTGGCCTGGTTTGAGCAGCACGACGCCGGCCGGCTGGCCGCCCTGCGCGGCGCGCTCACTACTTACCTGGCCGAGCTTCAGCACCACAAAGTAGACGACGAGGCCCTCGACCAAACCCGCCGCCCCAGCACCGGCCTACCCGACTACCTCAGTTTGATTCTAGGCTTCCCGGTGTGGCTCTACGGGCTGCTGACCAACTATATACCCTACAAAATCCCGTCGCAGGTGGCGCGCCGGGCCACCAAGGAAACCGAGTTTATTGCCGCCATCATGCTGGGCGTCGGCATGATAACTTTCCCGCTGGCCTACGCCGTGGAGGCCGCCGCCGTGCAGCACTTCCTCACCCACGACTGGCGGCTGACGCTGCTCTTCGTGCTGAGTTTGCCGCTGGCCGGCTTTTATGCCCTCGGCTACTGGCAAACGCTGAGCGCACGCCTGCGCCGCCTGCGGGTGCGACAACTGCCGCTGGCCGTGCGCGCCGGGCTGCGCGCCCGCCGAGCGGCCGTGCTGGGTATGCTGGATGAGGCGCGGGCGGAGTATTTGAGCCGGATGCTGTAATTCCGTGTAGCGTAAGCTTTAGCTTGCGAGTGAGCGCAGCGAACAGCCACGTTATCTTACGTTAGCAGGCGTTTGCATACGCCAATGCTCGCTGCGCTCACTCGCAAGCTAGAGCTTACGCTACACGGAATTACTCATCCAGATACTGATGCACAAACTTGATGGCCATGCTGCCTTCGCCCACCGCCGAAGCCACCCGCGCCATCGCGCCGGCCCGCCCGTCGCCGGCCGCGAATAACCCCGGCACGCAGGTTTCCAGCAGATAAGGCTCGCGGGCTTTGCGCCAGGAAGTGGCGTAGCGCGGGTCGGTGACGAGGTCGCGGCCGGTGAGCAGGTAGCCCTTGGCGTCGCAGAGCGCGAGGTCGCAAATCCACTCCGTGCTGGGCTTGGCCCCGATGAAAATGAACAGCGCCCGCGCCGGGTGCTTCTCGGGCTCGCGGCCTTCGCGCTGAATCACCACGGCTTCGAGCGAGTTGCCGCCGCAAGCTTCGCGCACTTGGGTGTGCGGCAAAATCTCGATGTTGGGCG
>Ga0182232_1000136_pt1 | contig 22685 bp, 19 predicted proteins | sample G6R1MG_30_FD_155484 | JGI IMG/M metagenome (GOLD analysis project Ga0182232, IMG submission 155484) | Phyllosphere microbial comminities from miscanthus, Michigan, USA - G6R3_NF_07NOV2016_LD2 MG | ecosystem: Host-associated > Plants > Phyllosphere > Phylloplane/Leaf | place: USA: Michigan... | reverse complement strand
TGTTCTTCGTGGGGTACTTCCTGTTCGAGGTGCCCAGCAACCTCGCCATGGACCGGTTCGGCGCGCGGCGCTGGCTCGCACGCATCATGATCTCCTGGGGCGTGGTGTCGGCCACAACGGCGTTCATCGTCGGGCCATGGTCCTTCTACGCCAACCGTCTCCTGCTCGGCGCTGCCGAGGCCGGCTTCTTCCCCGGCGTCCTCCTCTACCTGACCTGGTGGTTCCCGGCGGCCTGGCGCGGTCGCGTGGTGAGCATGTTCTACGTCGCCGTCCCGCTCTCGAGCTTCGTCGGGTCGCCGATCTCGGCCGCGATCCTGCAGATCGACGGTTGGCTCGGCCTGCACGGGTGGCAGTGGCTCTTCCTGATCGAGGGGGCGCCGTCGATCCTGCTCGGCGTGGCGACGCTCTGGCTGCTCCCCGACCGCCCCAAGGACGCGCGTTGGCTGGCCGAGCGGGAGCGCGCGTGGCTCGAAGCGACCATCGCGGCCGAGAGGAGCCAGGCGAAGCCGGTGAGCGCACAGCGGACCTGGCGGGTCCTGTTCCATCCCCAGGTGCTGCTGCTGGCGCTGATCTACGCTGGCAGCTCCGCGGCCAGCAACGGCCTCTCGCTCTGGCAACCGCAGATCCTGAAGTCGTTCGGCCTCTCAACGATGGAGACCGGCCTGGTCAACTCGGTGCCGTTCTTCTTCGCCTCCGTGGCGATGCTGTACTGGGGGCGACGCTCGGACCGTTCGCGCGAGCGTGTCTGGTCGACGGCGCTGCCGCTCGGCCTGGCGGCAACCGCGCTCGGTTCCTGCCTCCTCGTGACGACGCTGGTCCCCACGGTCATCCTGCTCAGCCTGGCGCTGATTGGCACCTACGCGTTCAAGGCCCCATTCTGGGCCCTCTCCTCGGAGATGCTGGGGCCGAAGGCCGCCGCGGCGGGCCTCGCCCAGATCAACGCCGTCGGCAACCTGGCCGGCTTCCTCGGGTCGTCGCTGATCGGGGTCATCCTGCAGGGGACCGGCAGCTACTCGCTGGCCCTGCTGCCGCTTATCGCGCTCGAGGCCGTCGGTTGCGTGGTGCTGGTCTCGATCCTCCGGGCTAGGGCCGCGCCGGCGGCCGTCCCGATCCGTTGACGGGCCGGCGCCCCGTCGCGCGCTCCCCCGCATGGGCGCGCGACGGACGCGGGCTCGTCCCTCCCCCGACCTGCGCAAGCGCGCCGGAGGAACCCCAAACCGCCTTCGATCCACCTTCGAACCCAAGAGGCTGACGTGACGGGAACGACGAACTCACTCGACGTAGCGGTGCTGCCCGGCGACGGCATAGGCCGCGAGGTCATGGCCGCTTGCCTGGAGCTCCTGTCCGCCGCGGAGGCGGCGACCGGCGGGCCGTCCCTCCGTCTCACGCGCTACGATGCCGGGGCGCAGTACTACCTGGAGAGCGGCGACGCCCTCCCGGTGCCCACCATCGAGGCCTGCCGGGCCGCGGACGCGATCCTGTTCGGGTCCATGGGGTGGCCCGACGTGCGGTTCCCGGACGGGACCGAGATCATCCCGCAGCTGGACCTGCGCATGGAGTTCGACCTCTACGCGGGGATCAGGCCGATCCGCTGGTTTCCCGGACTGCCGAAGGTCCTGACGGACGAGCGGGCCCGCGGCATCGACTTCGTCCTCGTCCGCGAGCAGACGGAGGGCCTGTTCTATGCGCGCGGACGCGGCGAGGTCATCGACGACCAAGAGGCCTACGACACGATGCAGATCACCCGGAAGGGCACGGCGCGGGCGAGCGAGTACGCGTTCCGGCTCGCCGAGCGCCGCCGCGCGCGGCGCGGCTCGGCCCGGGTGACCTGCGTCGACAAGGCGAACGTCTTCACGTCGATGGCCTTCTTCCGCAAGGTCTTCGACGACGTGGCCGGCAAGCACGCGGGCATCGAGGCCGACCACGCGTACGTCGACGCCATGGCGCTGAACATGGTCAAGAAGCCCTGGACGCTCGACGTGATGGTCACCGAGAACATGTTCGGTGACATCCTGTCCGACCTCGCGGCGGGCCTCGTGGGCGGCATGGGCATGGCCCCCTCGGCCGACGTCGGGGACGACCACGCGCTGTTCCAGCCGGCCCACGGCACCGCCCCGGACATCGCCGGCCAGGGCAAGGCCAATCCCTGCGCGATGTTCCTCTCGGCGGCGATGATGCTCGACTGGCTGGCCGAGCGCCACGGGGAGCCCGAGCTCGAGGCCAGGGCGCGGCTGATCGAGGGCGCGATCGAGGCGGCCCTGGCCTCCGGGACCGCGGTCCCGATGGAGCTCGGGGGCGGCGCGGACTGCGCCGCGATGACCCGCGCGACCATCGACGCCCTGCCGGGCGCGCTGCGGAAGGTCCGGTCGTGACGGGCGGCTACGTCGTGGCGGTCACGTTCGCGGTCAAGGACGGGCATCGCGCGGCCTTCCGGGACGCGGTCGTGGAGAACGCGCGCGTGAGCCGGGCGCGTGAGCCCGGCTGCCGGGTGTTCGACGTGTGCGCCGACGCCGACGGCGCGGAGGTGTTCCTCTACGAGGTCTACGACGGTGAGGGGGCCTTCAGGGACCACCTTGCGTCCGAGCACTTCCTCGAGTTCGACCGCGCGGTCGCGCCATGGGTCGCGAGCAAGCGCGTGCTCACCTATGGCCGCCTGTCCGGCGGCGCGTGACGCCGCGACCCGGTCGCCCGGGGGGGGCGGCCGGCCCCTTCCTCCCAGGAGATCGACGTGGGTCTGCTTCTCGGCGTCATCGCGGACGACTTCACCGGCGGCACGGACGTGGCGAGCATGCTCGTCAAGGCCGGCATGCGGACCGTTCAGACCATAGGGGTGCCATCGGGGCCCGTCGCCCCGGACGTCGATGCCGTGGTCGTCGCGCTGAAGTCGCGCACGAACCCCGCCGGCGAGGCGATCTCGATGTCCCTGGCCGCCCTCGGTTGGTTGCGGGCGCAAGGCGTGCGGCAGGTCTACTTCAAGTACTGCTCGACCTTCGACTCGACGCCGCGGGGCAACATCGGGCCCGTCGCGGACGCGCTCCTCGACGCGCTCGGATGCGGTTTCACTATCGCCTGCCCGGCGTTCCCCGCGAACGGGCGGACCGTCTACAAGGGCAACCTGTTCGTGGGCGACGCGCCGCTCGCCGAATCCGGGATGCGCCACCACCCCCTGACCCCCATGACGGATTCCGACCTGGTGCGGGTCCTGTCGGCGCAGACGTCCCGCAAGGTCGGCCTGGCGGAGCACGCGACCGTGCGGGCGGGCGCATCCGCGATCCGGGCGCGGTTCGAGCGGATGCGCGAGGAGGGCGTCGCCTACGCCGTCGTGGACGCGATCACCGACGAGGACCTCGTCGAGATCGGCCTGGCCTGCGCCGACCTGCCGCTGGTCACCGCCGGCTCCGGCGTGGCGCTCGGGTTGCCGCGCAACTTTCCCGAGCTCGGCGCCGCCTCGGGCCGCCCGGTCGCCGAGGCCGCGGCCCTCCCGGCGGTGCGGGGCCATGCCGCGATCATATCGGGGAGTTGCTCGGTCGCGACGAACCGGCAGGTCGCGACCGCCCGCGCGGCGCGGCCATCCTTCCGGGTCGATGCCGCGGCCGTCGCGCGGGGCGAGGATGTCGTGGGCGCGGCCCTCGAATGGGCAGGGGGCCGGCTCGGGGATGAGCCCGTCCTGGTCTACTCGACGGCGGATCCCGGGGAGGTCGGCGCGGTCCAGGCGGCGGTCGGGGCCTCCGAGGCCGGCGCCGCGGTGGAGGACGCGCTCGCCCGCATCGCCGTCGGCCTGGTCGCGCGCGGGGTCCGGCGGCTCATCGTCGCCGGCGGCGAGACGTCGGGCGCGGTCGTCGGGGCGCTCGGCGCCGACGTCTTGCGGATCGGGGCCGAGATCGACCCCGGCGTCCCGTGGACGATCACCGAGGGGACGCCGGAGCGGCTCGCGCTGGCCTTGAAATCGGGCAACTTCGGCGGCCCGCGGTTCTTCCTGGACGCATGGGGACGCCTCTCATGACCGGGGAATCGCGTCTACGGGACGAGATCGTCCAGCTCAGCCGATCCATCTTCGAGCGTGGGCTCACGGCCGGCAGCAGCGGCAACATCAGCGTACGCGCTGGCGACGGCTGGCTGATGACCCCGACGAACGTCTGCCTCGGCCGCCTCAACGCGGGGCGCCTGTCCCGTCTCGACGGCGACGGTAGGCATCTGTCGGGCGACAAGCCGACGAAAGAGGCGCCGCTGCACCTCGCGATGTACGATGAGCGGCCCGGAAGCGGCGCCATCGTCCACCTTCACGCCACCCACTCCGCAGCGGTGTCGTGCATGGCGGGCCTGAACTGCGACGACTGCATCCCGCCGCTGACGCCGTACTTCGTGATGAGGATCGGCCGGCTGCCCTTGGTCCCGTACTTCCGGCCGGGCGACCCGAGGCTGGGGTCCGCGATCCGCGCGCATGCCTGCCGCCACTGCGCGGTGCTGCTCGCCAACCATGGCCCCATCGTCTCGGGCGGGACCCTGGAGGAAGCGACGAACGCCATTGAGGAACTGGAGGAGACGGCGAAGCTGTTCCTGCTTCTGAGGGGCTCCGCCGTCCGTCCCCTGGATGAGGGGCAGATCGCCGAGTTGCGCGAGGCGTTCCCCCCGGCCCGCTGATGGCCGGGGAGCGGGACGCCCTCGGACGGCGGGCTTCGCGGCGCGCGCCGGCGATGGCCGCCCGGACGCGCGACATCTCCCCCATCCCTAGCCGGCGTCGCGGCCTCCGGGGCCGGCCCGACCGCGGGGCCTCGCGAGGGGCCTCCCGCACGGGAACCGTCCCCGCGGGCACGCCCCAGGCCGCTGCCGTCGGTCGGCCGCCGGGCCTGGTCGTGTGCCGCGAGCCGACGTCGCCCTGCCAACGCCCTCGTCCCGCCCTAGGGCCGCCAAGCCCTCGGCGCGCGCCCGGGCGCCCTCAGTCCAGGCGGACCGAGAGCGTCGCCTCGGGCAGCGATGGCGGGAACCTCGCCATGATGCCCGGGTCATGCCCCGGGACGATGTGGTCCGGGCTGTCGGCGAGCTTGCGCAGGCGATCGTAGCCCTCGAGCAGGCCGGGCACGCTCGTCACGAGCGGGAAGACCAATCCCTCCTCCAGGTGCCGGGCATAGTGGCAGGCGTCCGACGCCAGGACGACCCAGCCTCGGCGGGTGGCCACCCGCACGAACTGCAGCCCCGCGGTGTGCCCGGGGGCCAGGTAGAGCTCGATGCCCGGCGCGATCGCCTCGTCGCCGTCATGGAATTCCACCCGCCCGGCGAAGACGTTCCTCACGAGCGCGGCCACGTCGTCCGGCTCGTAGGCGGCGCAAAGGCACCGGTGCCGCATCATGCGGCCGGTCGCGAAGGCGACCTCGCGATCCTGGACGTGGAACCGGGCCGCCGGGAACAGGGCGTAGTTGCCGACGTGGTCGTAGTGGAGGTGGGTGACGACGACGTCGGTCACGGTCCCTGGGTCGACGCCAAGGCGCCGCAGCCCTTCGCCCGGGCAACGCAGGAAGGTGCGGCCCCGCTTGGCCGCCACCTCCGCCGTGAAGCCCATGTCGACCAGGACGGTTCGCTCGGCCGACCGGATCAACCAGACGAAGTAGTCCATGTCCACGGCCGCTTCGTGTGGATCCGCTCCGAGGAAGATGTCGGTCGCGGGCCGGCCCTTCAGCTCGGCGTACTTGATCGCGTGGACCTCGTAGGCCGGACCGCCATCGCCGCGGCCATTTCGATGCTGGTGTTCCATCAGCTGCGCTCCACTTGAGCCCGGGCCGGCGCCGGGTCAACCTCGGCCGTGCCCGCCCCGAGCCGGGTCGCGATGCTCCAGATGCAGGCGACCGCGATCAACGCGAACAGGGCGATGGACAACAGGCCTCCCTCGAATCCGCCGAACCGGTCCTTCAGGAAGCCCATGATGTTGGGCTGCACGAACCCGGACAGATTGCCGAGCGCGTTCACCACGGCGATGCCGGCCGCCGCGGTGGCGGGCGAGAGCACCATCGGCGGCAGGGACCAGAACAGGGGCAGCGCCGAGAACACGCCCATCGCGGCGATGCAGAGGAACGCCAGCTTGGTCACCAGGATCGACGCGTAGGCGGTACCGACCAGCCCGGCGACCGCGAGCAGGGCGGGCAGGCAGATGTGGTTGCGGCGCTCCCGCATGCGGTCCGAGCGCTTGCCCCAGAAGACCATGGCGACGCCCGCCAGGGCGAACGGCACCGCGCTCAGGAAGCCGGTCGTGACGATCGGGAGCCCGAAGGCCGCTACGATCTGCGGGAGGAAGAAGCTCAGGCCGTAGTTGATGCCGGTCAGGCCGAACCAAGCAAGGGCCAGCAGGAGCACGCGCGGGTCCGTGAATACGGAGCGGAGCCCGGAATGGCCGTGACCCGCGCCGGCCCCGATGCCGGACGACACCTGTTGCTGGATCCAGGCTTTCTCGGCATCGGTCAACCAGGCGGCGTCGGCAGGTTTGTCGCTGAGAACGTACAGGACGACAGGGGCGAGCAGCACGGCGGGCACGGCCTCGATCAGGAACAGCCATTGCCATCCATGTAGGCCGAGCAGCCCGTCCATGTTGAGCAGGAGGCCGGATATCGGCGACCCGATCGCGCTCGCGACCGGCATCGCGGCCATGAAGCTCCCGATGACGCGGCCTCGGAAGGCCGGGGGGATCCAGTGGAGGAGAAGGAAGATCACGCCCGGGAAGAAGCCCGCCTCGGCCGCGCCCAGGAGCAGCCGGATCGCGTAGAAGCTCAATGGGCCGGCCACGAGGGCCGTCAACGCCGAGACGAGCCCCCAGGTGATCATGATCCGGGCGATCCAGACCCGGGCGCCGTAACGCTCCAGCATCAGGTTCGAGGGGACCTCGAACAGGACGTAGGTAAGGAAGAACAGGCCGGCACCGAAGCCGAAGATCGAAGCCGAGAAGCCGAGATCCTTGTTCATCGTCAACGCGGCGAAGCCGACGTTCACACGATCGAGGAACGAAACGATGAAACATATGAATAGAAGCGGGACGAAACGGACGGTTATCTTCCGCATGGCGGAAGCCGCGACCTCGGGCGACGTCGACATCATTCCTCCTGGAGTTTGTATTTTATAATTTGTTTTTTGATGCTTGGCGTGCGGGCCGATCGGTGCCCATCGGCGCGTTGCCGCCGCACCGCCCGCCGAAGACATGGGTGGTGGCGCTCGGTCCGCCTGCCAGCCACGACGGGCGGTCAGCTCATGCGCAACGGGCCTGGCGCGCCGTCCGCACGCGGCCTCCGGCGGCGGCGCCGGGCAACGCCGCGGCGCGGACCGCGGCCGTCGTCAGGGCATCCAAGTCGACGCCGGTCTGCAAGCCCATGCTCTCGAACATGTTGACGAGGTCCTCCGTGGCCGTGTTGCCGGTCGCGCCCGGCGCGAAGGGACACCCGCCCAATCCCCCGAAGGCGGCATCGAAGACGGTGATGCCGGCAGAGTGGGCGGCGTACGCGTTCGCGAGCCCCATCCCGTAGGTATCGTGCCCGTGGAACGCCCAACGCGTTTGGCCGCCGAACCGCTCGACGCAGCGACGGACAAGGCTTGCGACGGCGCGCGGGTTGGCACGGCCGGTGGTGTCGCAGAGGCCCACCTCCACGTCCTCGCGCGCCGCCAGGATCGATTCCAGACGATTGACGACCAAGTCTTCCCGGACGCCGCCGTCGAAGGGGCAATCGAAGGCAGTCGCCAGGTTGAGCCGCACCGCGACGTCGGCCGGCAGGTCGGCGACCACGTCCGCGTAGGCGGCGATCGAGTCCTCGACGGAGCGGCGGACGTTGCTTCGGTTGTGCGCCTCCGACGCCGAGATCACGTAGACGAGGTAGCGGGCCCCCTCGGCGAGCGCCCGCTCCGCCCCCCGCGCGTTCGGGACCAGGACCCGTGCCTCCAGTTCCGGGATGCCCAGGGCATGCTGCAGCACCTCCGCGGCGTCGGCGAGTTGCGGGATCGCCTGCGGGCTGACGAACGCGGTGACCTCGATCTGAGACAGTCCCGCGTCGAAGGCATCCTCGATCAGGGCGATCTTCTCGGCGGTGGGGATGAAGGGCGCGATGGGCTGGAAACCGTCACGGGGTCCGACTTCGATGATCTCGACCATGGATCGTGCCTTCACCTTCAGAGTGCGCCGGAGGCGCGGAGTTCAGAGACGCGGGCGGCGTCGAGGCCGAGGATCTCCTTGAGGACGGCCTCGGTCTGGGACCCGACGGGCTGACCCGGCCAGCGGACCTTGCCCGGGGCGTGCGGGATGTGCGGGACGATGCCGGCGTGGAGGACCTTGCCGAAGTGCGGGTCCTCGACTTCCCGAACCATCCCCCGGGACCGGAATTGCGGGTCGCCCGCGATCTCCGCGGCCGTGTAGACCAGGGTCGCCGGGATGTCGGCGCGGGCCAGCGCCTCGGCCGCCGCCTCCGCCTCCTGCAAGCGCGTCCAATCGGCGATGGTCGCGTCGAGCGCCTCGACGTTCCCCACGCGCTCGACGTTGGTGAGGAACCGCGGGTCGTCCACGAGGTCGGGGCGCCCGATCAGGGCGGCGAGCTTCGCGAACAACGGCTGCGAGTTGGCGGCGATCACGATCCACTTGCCGTCCCGGGTCGGGTAGGCGCTCGTCGGGGCCGCCGTGGCGATCCGGGATCCGGTCGGTTGGCGCACCTGTCCGAGGACGCCGTAGTCGGGCAGCACGCCCTCCATCATCGAAAGCACCGCCTCGGTCAGGGCCACGTCGATGCTGCGTGGCGGGGCTTCCGCGATGCCCTCGCGGGTGCGTCGATCACGATTCCACAAGGCCGCCATCACCCCGAAGGCCGCGTAGAGGCCCGCGAGCGAGTCGCCGATGCTGACGCCGACGCGAACCGGCGGCAGGTCGCTCGTTCCGGGAGCGTGGTCGGTCAGGTGACGCAGGCCGCCGATCGCCTCGCCGATGACCCCGAAGGCCGCCCGGTCGCGGTCGGGACCGGTCTGGCCGAAGCCGGAGATGTGGGCGACGACGAGGCCGGGGTTGAGGGCGTGGAGGACGTCCTCCCCGAGGCCGAGCTTGGCCAGCTGGCCGGGCCGGAAGTTCTCGATTAGGGCGTCGCTCTGGGCCGCGAGCGCCTTGGCGAGCGCGATGCCTTCGGGGTGCTTCAGGTTCAGCGTGATGCACCGCTTGTTCCGGCCGTGCATCGACCACCAGGGTGACACGCCGTCGATCTGGACGCCCCAGGAACGGACGGGATCGCCGGCGGGAGGCTCCACCTTGATGACCTCCGCGCCGAGGTCCGCGAGGAGTCGGGTGCAGAATGGGGCGGCCACGAAATGGCCGATCTCGAGGATGCGGAGACCGGTGAGGATCCCGGGTTTGGCGTCGACGTCGGTCATCGTCTCAACCTCGGTCCTTGTAGTTCGACACCTCGACGAGGTTGCGGTCCGGATCCCGGAAGTAGACCGAGCGGATCGGCCCGTTGGCCCCCGTGCGGTCGACGATCCCGCCCTCCTCGATGGCAATGCCGAGGGCTTCGACGTGACGCTTGAAGTCCTCCACCGGGACGTCGGTGATCAGGCAGAAGTCGCCAGAGCCGGGCGTCGGCCGGGCCGCCTTCGGTTCGATCTCGCGGCCGGCTTGATGCAGGTTGATCTTCTGTTCGCCGAACTTCAGCGCCTTGCGGCCCTGGCCGAAGGCGACGACCTCCATGCCGCAGGTACGGCTGTAGAAGTCGCAGGTCTCGTCGACGTCGGCGACGGTGAGGACGAGATGGTCGAGTCGGGATATTCTCATCGCGATCGTGTCCGGTGCAGCGGAAGCTTGCTCGATGGTTGGCGGCAGGCCGAGGGCAAGGACGCCCCCGACGAGTGCGCGACGGTCGAGGTTCCTGCGATTCAAGGGGTGCCTCCCGCTCTTCGAAGGTCGTTGCCGGCCAGGCGTCAGACGCCCGACGGCTCCTGGGTGTCGACCAGCCGGCCATCGAGGACGGCGTGGAGGCGCGCGGTGTCGAGATCGCCCTCCCAACGCGCCACGACGATCGCCGCCACCCCGTTTCCGACGGCGTTCACCAGCGCCCCGCCCTCGGAGATGAAGCGGTAGACGCCGAGGATGATGGCGAGGCTGGCGACCGGGATCGAGTGAAGGGAGGCGAGGGTGGCGGCGAGGACGACGAAGGAGCCGCCGGTGACGCTAGCCGCGCCCTTCGAGGTCAGCAGCAGGACGCCGACGAGGGCCAGCTGGGCTTCGAAGCCGAGCGGCGTGTTCGTGGCCTGGGCCAGGAAGATCGCCATCGTGGTCAGGTTGATGCAGGTGCCGTCGAGGTTGAACGAGTAGCCGGACGGCACGACGATGCCGACCGTCGACTCGCCGCAACCGGCGCGCTTCAGCTTCTCCATCAGGCGGGGGAGGGCCGCCTCCGAGGAAGACGTCCCGAGGACGATGAGCAGCTCCTCGCGGATGTACCTGAGGAACTTGAAGATGCTGAAGCCCGCCAATCTCGCGACGGCCCCGAGGACCCCGACCACGAACACGATGCATGTCAGATAGAAGATCGCGATCATGTGCAGCAGCGGCACGAGGGAGGCGATGCCGTACTTGCCAATCGTGAACGCCATCGCGCCGAAGGCGCCCAGGGGCGCGAACTTCATGATGATCCCGACCACGCCGAACAGGCCCTTGGCGGCCAGGTCGATCATGTCCACGAGCGGCTGGACCTTCGGGCCTGCCATGCTGAGCGCGATGGCGAACAGGATCGAGATGAACAGGATCTGGAGGATCTCGCCTTCGGCGAAGGCGCCGACGAAGGTGTTCGGCACGATGTGCGTGAAATAGTCGACGACACCCATGCCCTTCTTCGCGCTGTTCGAGACCGAGGCGATCGCCTGCGGATCGAGGTGCGCGGGGTCGATGTTCATCCCGGCGCCGGGCTGGGTGAGGTTCATCGCGACGAGGCCGATGAGGAGCGCCAGCGTGGTCAGCACCTCGAAGTAGACCAGGCTCTTCACGCCGATGCGGCCGACCTTCCTCAGGTCACCGACGCTGGCGATCCCGTGGACGACCGTGCAGAAGATCACCGGGGCGATGATCATCTTCACCATCTTGATGAAGACGTCGCCCAGCGGTTTCAGGGACTCGCCGAAGCTCGGGTAGAAGTGCCCGCAGACGATGCCCAGGGCGATCGCGGTCAGGACCTGGACATAGAGGTTCCGGTAGAAGGGCCGTTTCGTCGAGCGCACGGCATCGACTGGCACGGCGACGGCGGTCGCGCCCATGCGTTTCTCCCATGATCGCATCCGCGTGCCGTGCGTTTCTTGGAAGGGCCGGCGCTTGACGGTGCGAAAGACATCATCCGGCAAGCGCGCGGAATCGGAAGTTCCGTTTCGGAACGGCTGCCATCGCGGGAGACGATTGCCGCCCCTTGTACGCGAACCTCGGGGCGTGCGGCTCGCCCAGGGGCGCGCGTCCGTCCTATGGTCACGCCGCGTATGAACGCCCCCGGCGGGGGGCGGCGCGTGGGCAACGCGCATCGGTTGATCGACGGGCAATCGACGATGCAGTTCGATTTCGTCTCCCTCCGCCTGTTCGCGGCGGTCGTGGAGCACCGCAACATCGCCCAGGCCTCGCGCCTGCACAACATCGCGGCCTCCGCCGTGAGCAAGCGCATCTCCGATCTTGAGGCCCGCACTGGGACGGCGCTCCTGTACAGGCTCCGCGAAGGGGTCGAGCCGACGCCGGCCGGACATGCGCTCTACCGATACGCCAAGCTGATGGCGCGGACCGCGGACGAGTTGCAGGCGGAACTCAGCACCTACGCGGAGGGCGAGAAGGGTCACGTGAGGCTATGGGCGAACACCTCGGCGGTCACGCAATTCCTCCCCGAGGACCTCGCGGTGTTCACGCGGCAGTATCCGGACGTCAGGATCGAGCTGCGGGAGGACACGAGCCAACGCATCGTCGACGCCGTGAGGGACGGCTTCGCCGACATCGGCATCTACTCCGACCACATCGGGCCGGTCGATCTATGCGAGCGAACGTACCGGCGCGACACGCTGATGGCCGTCGTGCCCGCGGGCCATGCCTTGGCCGGACGGGAGGCCACCACGCTGGAGGAGACCAGCGCCTACGACCATGTCGGGCTGCAGGAGGGCAGCTCCCTCCAGGCGCGGGTCATGGAGGAGAGCGCCCGGCTCGGCCTGCCGGTCCGGATGCGCGTGCAGGTCTTCGGCTTCGACAGCATCCGCCGCATGGTGGAGGCCGGATTGGGCATCGCGATCCTGCCCCAGGGTGCCGTCCTACCCTACCTGGTTAACAACAAGCTCGTGGCCCTCGAGCTGCGGGATGCCTGGGCCAGTCGATCGCTGATGGCCGGCTTTCGCGACGAGGCCGCCCTCCCTCGCTCCGCACGGGGGCTCCTCGCCTGTCTCTGTCCCGACGCCTGACGGCGACGGGCCCCGGCCGACGCCGGTGTTCCGGCGCCATGCCGAGTCGCGATGGCGGTGCTTCCCAACCGGAAATTGCCCTTCTTCGAGACCGAACGGAAGGTGACGGCACGAAAGCCATCCGAGGATCACCGCAGCGATCTCCGGAGCCGTCCCTGCGGAAGCCCTTGCCGCTTCCGATCGACGGCTTCCCGGACTCGCGCCCTGGACGGCGATCGCAACGCGAGCAACCGCGCCGAGTTCGTCCGTCCGCTGCCGGACGGGCTTCCGGCGACGAGTTGCGAGCCATCCGGGAGGAAGAATCGATGAATCTCTTCACGAAGCTCCAAGAGCGCGCGGCTGCCGGGACGCCCCTTCGCGTCGGGCTGATCGGGGCCGGCAAGTTCGGCTCGATGTATCTCGCGCAGGTGCCGAGGATCCCCGGCGTCCATCTCGCCGCGATCGCCGACCTTTCCGTCTCGAACGCCCGCGCGAACCTGGAGCGTGTCGGTTGGGAGGCGGACCGCAGCGCCGCCAGCTCCATCGACGAGGCGATCAAGCGCGGCAACACGCATGTCGGGCAGGACTGGGAAGCCCTGATCGGCCATCCCGCGATCGACATCGTCGTCGAGTGCACCGGCAACCCGATCGCCGCCGTCGAGCACTGCCTCGCCGCCTTCCGCCACAAGAAGCCGGTGATCAACGTCACGGTCGAGGCGGATGCGTTCTGCGGGCCGATCCTGGCGCGCAAGGCGCGCGAGGCCGGGACGATCTACAGCATGGCCTACGGCGACCAGCCCGCGCTCACCTGCGACCTCGTGGACTGGGCGCGCACCTGCGGCTTCCCGGTCGTCGCCGCCGGCCGGGGCCACAAGTGGCTTCCGAAATTCCGCGAGTCGACGCCCGACACGGTCTGGGACTTCTGGGGCCTCACGGCCGAGCAGGCCCGGATCGGCGGCATGAATCCGAAGATGTTCAACGCCTTCCTCGACGGCTCCAAGCCTGCGATCGAGAGCACCGCCATCGCGAACGCCACCGGCCTCGAGGCGCCCGAGGACGGCCTTCAGTTCCCGCCCTGCTCGATCGACGAGATCCCCACGGTGATGCGACCGCGCGGCGAAGGCGGGGTCCTGGAGCGCAAGGGCGTCGTCGAGGTGGCTTCGTCGCTCAGGCTCGACGGCACGCCTCTGCCCTACGACATCCGCAAAGGCGTCTGGGTCTGCATCGAGGGCGACACCGACTACATCCGCCGGTGCTTCAAGGAGTACCAAGTCGTGACCGACCCGGACGGTCGGTACATGTCGCTCTACAAGCGTTGGCACCTGATCGGGCTGGAACTCGGCATCTCGGTCGCCTCGATCGGCCTGCGCAACGAGCCGACTGGCTACGGCCGCTACTTCAACGCCGACGTCGCCGCCACCGCCAAGCGCGACCTGCAGGCCGGCGAGCTCCTCGACGGCGAGGGCGGCTACACCGTCTACGGCAAGCTCGTGCCCGCCCGCCGCTCGCTGGAGCAGCGGATCCTGCCTCTCGGGCTCGCCCACAGGCTCAAGCTCGTGCGACCGGTGCCGAAGGATCGGGCGCTGACCTGGGACGACGTCCAGGCGGACGAGACCGTCGCGGCCTACAAGGTCCGGCGCGAGATGGAGACCACGTTCGCCGGGGAGCTGACATGAGGATCGGCTTCGTCGGCCTCGGCCAGATGGGGCGCCCGATCGCCCATAACCTGCTCAAGCATGGCAACGACCTGATCGTCAGTAGCCGCAGCGACCGCTGGTTCGACGAGTTCCGGGAGAAGGGGGCACGCTGCACCGGCGACGTCGCCGACCTCTCGGAGGCGGAACTCGTCTTCCTGTGCCTGCCCGACGCGCGGACGGTGCAGGCGGTCCTCGCCGAGGACCGGCTCGCTGGGTGCCTCGGTCCGGGCCGGACGGTCGTGGATCTCAGCACGATCGCGTACGGGGCGACCATCGCGATAGCACAAACCCTGGAGGCGCGGGGCATCGCCTTCCTCGATGCCCCGATCTCCGGCATGGAGGCTCGCGCCGTCGACGGCACGCTGACCGTGATGTGCGGGGGGACGGCCGAGGCCTTCGAGCATGTCCGGCCGACCCTGGGGCAGATCGGAAGCAAGGTCCTTCACATGGGGCCGGCCGGGAGCGGGCAGCTCACCAAGCTCGTGAACCAGCTCCTGTTCGACATCAACGCGGCGGCGCTCGCGGAAATCCTGCCGATGGCCGCCAAGATGGGTTTGGATCCCGACCTGGTCGGCGAGGTCGTCAACAGCGGGACCGGACGCAGCCACGCCTCGGAATTCTTCATCCCGCGCATCCTGCGCGGCCATTTCGGCGACGGATACCCGCTGGCGCACGCCTACAAGGACCTCGTCAGCGCAGCTGAACTCGGGGCTGCCTGCACCATTCCGATGCCGGTGCTGGCGGCCGCGACCGCCACCTATCAGACCGCGCTGCTCCAGGGGCACGGCGCGGAAGACAAGGGTGCGATGGTCCGCGTCTTCGAGGACGTCCTGGGAGTGACCTATCGAAGCCGTTCGGCCGGCGGCCGGCAATAACAAGGCCATTGTGGAGGAGACGCTCATGTCGGATGAACCCCACGGCCTCGACCGGGGCCTGACCAATTACGGCGACCGCGACTTCGCTCGCTACCTGCGCCGTTCCTTCGCCCGCTCGATGGGCATCTCGCCGGGCCTGCTGGACAAGCCGGTGGTCGGCATCGCCATGACGCCGTCGGGCTTCAACAACTGCCACCGCGGCATGCCCGAGCTGGTGGAGGCGGTCTCCCGCGGCGTGCTGGCGGCCGGCGCCCTGCCGCGGCCGTTCCCGACCGTGTCGCTCGGCGAGGTTTTCCTCAACCCGACCAGCATGATGTACCGCAACCTCATGGCCATGGACACCGAGGAGATGATCGGCGCCCAGCCGATGGACGCGGTGGTGCTGATCGGCGGCTGCGACAAGACCGTGCCGGCCCAGCTCATGGGCGCGGCCTCCGCCGACCTGCCGGCGATCCAGCTCGTCACCGGCCCGATGTCGACCGGCCGCCACAGGGGCCAGCGGCTCGGCGCCTGCACGGATTGCCGGGGCTTCTGGGCGAAGTACCGGGCCGGCACCGTCGACGCGGAGGAGATCGCCGAGGTCGAGGGCCGGCTCTCCGTCACCGCCGGCACCTGCGCGGTGATGGGTACGGCCTCCACCATGGCGTGCATCGCGGAGGCGCTGGGCATGTCGCTGCCCGGTACGGCCGCGATCCCGGCGGTGCATTCCGACCGGCTGGTCGCGGCCGAGGAGACCGGCCGCGCGGCGGTGCGGCTGATCGGGACGCGGATCCGGCCCTCGCAGGTGATCACGCAGAAGTCGGTCGAGAACGCGATCCGCGTGCTGATGGCGGTGTCGGGCTCCACCAACGCCATCGTGCACCTCACCGCCATCGCCGGACGGCTCGGCATCCGGATCTCGCCCGAGCGCTTCAACGAGATCTCGGGCGAGACCCCCGTGCTGGTCGACCTGAAGCCCGTGGGCGAGGGCTACATGGAGGATTTCCACGCGGCCGGCGGCATGGGCGCGCTCCTGCGCGAACTGCGACCGCTCCTGCACCTGGATACCGTGGACGTCGAGGGCCGCACCCTGGCCGAGCGCCTCGACGAGCCTGCCGGCTGGGTCGACCGGAAGGTGATTCGCGCTTCGGACAACCCGGTCTCGCCGCTCGGCGGGCTAGTGACGCTTAACGGCAACCTCGCGCCGGACGGGGCGATCTTCAAGCGCGCGGCGGCGACGCCGGAGCTGTTCGAATCGGAAGGCCGGGCGGTGGTGTTCACCGGCCTGGAAGATCTGAGCCGCCGGATCGACGATCCCGACCTCGACGTCGAGCCGGGCGACGTGCTGGTCCTGCAGAACGCCGGTCCCCACGCCGCCGGGATGCCGGAGGCGGGCTACCTGCCGATTCCCAAGAAGCTCGCCCGGGCGGGGGTGAAGGATATGGTGCGCATCTCGGACGCGCGGATGTCGGGCACGGCCTTCGGGTCGATCGTCCTGCACGTGGCGCCCGAGGCCGCTGTCGGCGGGCCCCTCGCGGCGGTGCGCGACGGCGACCGCATCCGCCTGTCGATCCGGGACAAGCGGATCGACCTGCTGGTCGAGCCCGACGAGATCGCCCGGCGGCTCGCCGACCACCGGCCTCCGCCGGCGCCATCCCGCGGCTACAAGGCCCTCTACCGGCGCAGCGTCACGCAGGCGCCAGAGGGCTGCGATTTCGATTTCCTGCGGGAGAACGCCTCGGGTGGCGAACGCGATGCCTAGGTCCGCCCGGCGCGGGGGACGACATCCGTCCGCGCGCCGGAAGCTCATCCCCTGACGGGGGCGTCACAGGAACCCGTAGTCCGGCGAGCGCCGGCTTCGGCGCCTTGAAAGCCTCCGCACCCGAGACCGGGACCGCCGTGGTCCTTTCGAGATCGGGTTGCACCTCGTGACGTCCGAGACCGGGACCTTGGGGGGCGCTTGTCAGCGGAGGTCACCCGGAGGGATCCGCGTCGCCGACGCGATCGATACGGCCGCGGGCGATCGTGCGCCTCGGGCTGGGAGGAAGATGGCCCGCACCACGTCGATGAGGGTGCCAGCCATGTACTCCACGTCGACGACAATCCGGCCGCCCGAATGCCGATCGCGCGAGGCCGGCGCCAAACCCGGCGGCGCTCACTGCGAACTGCCCGATCGCGGTGAGCGTCTGGCTGGCCGCCCGAAAGCGTTCGGCGAACTCGGCGCGCGATGGTCTCCTGAATGGCGGCCGCGACTCGCATGAGCGAGCATGGCCGTGACCGTGCATCTGGGGTGGGGCACACGGTCATGTCAATTTTGGCATCCCGGCGATCGACATCGATTGATGCCGCCGTATGCTGCTGATCCGGCCGTCTGCGACACAGCCGGATCGCGTCACCACAGCAAGCGGACCGTCTCATGCGCCCTTCGACCGTTCTTCTCGGCCTGTGCCTCGGAGCTACGCTGCCTTGCGCTGTGTCTGCCCAATCGGTCCAGAAGCCTGTTCCCACGACAGCTTCTGACCCAGTTCTGGTGAAGGTTGCGCGAGAGACGGTGTCACAGATGCAAGGCGACCGCACCGCTACGCTCAGCGCAATGGCTGGGCCGATGGTGGGCATGATGCAGCAGATCGGCATCAAGGAGCCGGACAAGGCGCAGGTGCTGGTGCAGGAAGTCGTGATACCGACCCTGACCGCGCACTACGACGAGCTGCTCGACATGCAGGCTCGCGGCTTCGCCGCCGTCTTGAGTGAGGACGACCTACAGGCTATCGCGGCTTTCTACGTTACGCCTGCCGGCAAGCACCTCGCAGCGGCTCAGCCGCAGCTAGCCCAAGTCCAACTGACGGGCATGCAGCAGTGGATGCAGTCGGTGATGCCGGAGATGCAGGGCAAGATCGTCAAGGCGATCCAAGCACATGGATGGGCGCCGGGCGGACAGGCAAAGCCGCACTGAGCACGGGTGTATCAACGTCAAAGGGATGATCAGCGCGAAATGTCGGCCGGACCTTCGACCCTAGCGGACCTGCGCAAGGCGGGCATCATCACCAGCCAGGAGGTTGTCGCGGCCCTTGACCTCTACCTGCGCGATCCGGCGGCGGGGCCCTACCGGTTTGCCAGCGGGCACAGCATCGACATCGCGGCGCTTGTGAACGCCACGCCGGCCTTCGGGGCGGTGGACCGCTCAGGGCCGCAAGAGAAGGCGTTCCGGACCGTGCTTGCAGCCGCCGTCATGTCGGCGCACCCGACCGCGGGGTAATTCTCGCCCGCCCGGCCCCGCCCCGATCTCCTCACGGGGCGGGGGAGCGTCCGATCTCACCAGCGATGAGCCGGGCCGATGCGCAACGCGGCTCTAGGGCAGGATGCACGCGGCCTGTTAGCGAGGCATCAGCAAGCTGACGTTGAAGGCATTCTGAGTCGGGACCGTTTCAGGTAAGCGCGTCCCCGAATGTGAGCACCGAGGTAGCCGGGGGATGAGCCAGGAAGACGTCGAGTTCGAGCACTCTCCGCTGTCCGGCCCAGTCTCGCGAGATGGCGAGACGGTCGAGGTCGAGATCTATCGCATTCCAGGCACACCGGAATGCTGGCGCATGGAGGTTGTTCACACCTCCGGCTGCATCCGCTGGGACAACATGTTCGCGACCGACGCAGAGGCTCGCACTGCGTTCGACACGATGGTCGACGCTGTCGGTATAGCATCGTTCGTGGGCAATCGGCCCAAGGCGCGGAACTGATCACGGGTCCAAGGCACGAAAGACCTCGCCGCCACGAACTGGGCGGGCTGATCCAGATCCGAGCATCGGGGGCATGAGACCGAACCCCCGCGAGGCGTACCCTGCATCCGTGAAAGAAAAGCCCGCCGCGGTGGACCGGGCGGGCGAGGTAAGGGAGGCGCCCCGAATGGCTTCCGGACGTCGAAAGCAGTCCTCACACACCTCGGGTGCCAAGGCGGATTGGCGCGCCTGCAAATCGCCGCCCGGCCGACGAACGGTTGCCCCATCGCCGCACGCATCGTGGGGCCTAGCCGACGCCGCGCCATCACTGGACGACGGCAGGCGGGCGTCGCACGGCCGAGGCCCGGTGCACGCCGGCCGGGAAGCGCCGGGAATCCGCGATCGCGCCCCGAGCCCCACCGAACGTCGTCAACGTGGCTTCTGCGCAAACTTGTCCAGGAAGTCGAGCTGCGGACGCTCGCCGCTCGCCCTCGCCGCGATCGTGCGGCCGAGCTCGAGATAGTTGTCCGAGGCGGCGTCGTATGTCGGCCATGGGGGCAAGCCGCCGCCGTTGGGATCGCCGGTGGTGGCGAAGCGCACCCACGCATCCATCATCGTCCGCGAGAGCGCCGAGTCCGTCGCATCGTACGGCCGCCGCGCGCCCCGGTGCCGTGCCCCGAGCGTGCCGAAGACGTACTGAAGCTCCGCTCCGTGGATCGGCGCGGCGGTCCCGTCGTCGCGTCGCCGGGTGAAGAGATACCGCCAGAGCTGACGTTGCTCCCGGGCGATGCAACGGAGCATGGTGCGCGTGCCGAAGTTGAATTGCGTGTCCCCGAACAAGCGCGCGAGCTGTGGGCGCACGTCCGCGTCGCCCGCCGCCGGGTACTGTGCCAGGGCGCGCGGCGCGTCCGCCCCGAAATTACGCCGCATGTATTCCTGGTAATCCGCCACCGTGCCAAGTGGCGCACCCCGGGCCATCCCGCCCCCCTCGTCCTCGTTCGAGCCGACGATGAGCGGGATGTGGCTGTAGCGGCCGTCCGTGAAGGCCGTCCGGTCGCTCGAGGGCATGACGTAGCCGTCGACGACCACGCCCAGGGGTCGGGGCGAGGAGACGTCACGATCGCCCCCGCTGCCGCGGCCCAGCCTCTCGGTGAGTTCCTCGGGCGGCAAACCTCGCAGGATGTTCAGGTCGGCCCCGACCGAAAGGCCGTTCGCCTCGGCCTGCGCGAGGGTCAAGGACGGTCGCAGGGCGCCGACGCTTTGCAGGATCGCGCGATCGAACAGTCGGTGCGCCAGCGGCGAGACGAGCATGGCCTCCGTCGTCATCGCCCCCGCCGATTGGCCGAAGACCGTGACGTTGTCCGGATTGCCGCCGAACGCGGCGATGTTCCGGCGCACCCACCGCAGGGCGGCGATCTGGTCCAGCACCCCGTAGTTGCCGGAGGCGTGCTCCGGCGACTCCGCCGTCAGAGCCGGGTGGGCCATGAAGCCGAGCAGGCCGAGGCGATAATTGAGCGTGACCAGCACGACGCCGCGCTTGGCGAACTCGGTGCCGTCGTAGCTCGGATGCGAGCCGGAGCCCGTTGTGAAGGCGCCGCCGTAGATCCAGACCATGACCGGATGCAGTGCCTCACCCGCCTTGGCCGGCGTCCAGACGTTCAGGCTCAGGCAATCCTCGGATTGACGCGGGCCGCGCAGCTCGGGGTAGTACTCGGGCTGGTGACAGTCCGGTCCGAAGGCCTTGGCGTCCCGGACGCCGTCCCAAGGCTCGGCCGGCTGCGGCGGCCGCCATCGCAAGCGCCCCACCGGCGGCGCGGCGTAGGGAATGCCGAGGAAGGTGCGCACCGCACCGCCCACGCCGGCGAGGCGACCGCCCTCGACCTGGACGATCTCTTGCGCCCGGCCGTGCGAGGGGGCGAGGGCCGCGATCGGCAGGGCCGCAGCCAAGTGCAGGACGCGCATCTTGCGCCCCGCGTTTCGTCGGCGTTGCATCGCGTGGTCCGCCCCCGTTGTGCGCGGCACCATCCTGGCCAGGTCCGAGCTGGCGCTCCACCATCGTTTCGGCATGGTCGGCGTCGCGACTTACCATGCCCGGTCACGCCGCGCTCCCCCGCCATGATCGCCGCGTTGGCCGGACGGCACCCACGTTGCCAAGCGGGGGGCCCTCGGCGACGGTGGGCCGATCGCCGGTCCGCCACATGCGCCCGGGACGCGAGAGGCTGAATGACCACGGAAAACGGGCTCCTACCGCCGCCGCCGGCCTGGGCGGGCGCCCCCGCCGAGGTGTTCGACGCCCTGCGCGGGGAGACGCTGGCCCTCAAGAGCCGGGGCATTCTCGGGTTGCCCGCCGCGGTCTCCCCTGGGCAGGCCCGGGTCCTTGCGGAAAACCTGGGGCGCCTTCCCGTACTTTCCGCGCCGGACGGGCTCGGGACGGCATCCCGCGAGATCCTCGAAGACATCTGTCGGCCATGGGCGGAGGCACGCGCCTTCCCGTACTGGACGCAGTACGCGGCCATGCTCGGGCTCTCCGGTCGAAGGGATGTCGCCAAGGCCCGGGCCGCCTCCAGGCATTGCGTCATCGCCCAGGCCCTCGCCATGAGTCCCTGGGTCTGGCCGAGCCCCGCCCAGGGGCTCCTGTACGCCGGCCTGCAGCACGCGCTCCACCAAGCGTTCGAGAGCTACGACGATACCGAGCCGTTCATGACGAAGGACGTGATCGACAAGGTCAACATAACGTTCAAGCATCGCATCATCGACGTGCTGAACAGGCTTGGCGTCTCGGGCCTCGGGATGAGCAAGATCAAGTTCGCCAGCGCCTCGATGCAGGGCACGCATGATCGGCTCGGGGCAGACCTGGCCCTCGTCGTGGGGCACCGGATCCATGGCAAGGACGTGTTCCGGATCGTGCTGATCCAGGCCAAGAAACAGGACGGGGACGGTCGATACCCGATCAGGACGGCCAAGTCCCTGAGGCAGCTGGACAGGATCCTCTCGAGTGGGATGGGTTGGTACGCCTTCTACCCGCACCTGAGGAACAATCTCCATTTCCTCGTGACAGTGCGGCCGGCGGCCGATGTCTTCACGGATGTATGGGACGAGACGGCGGAACGCGTCGCAGCCGACGACTTCGCGAGCGGCGGATCGGGGGATGCCGCCTGGGACCTGCCGACGTTCGTCAGCCTTGAGATGGCCTCGCCCAGCCTGAGCCTGGGACGGCTGTTCCCGGACGCGGCCGCGGTCGCCGAAGCGCTCTCCGTCGAACGCGACGTGCCGCTGGCCGAGGGCGTCGTGATGGCGGACCTCACGGGGACCCTCGACCTGATGGCGTTCAAGGCCAGCCTGGAGGCCGCCGGCTACAAGGTCGAGGCGACGGCCTCGCTGGACCCGGCCCCGCGCGGCGCCCCCCGCACCCGGCGGCGGCGCGAAGGCCCTAGCCCGTCGCCAAAAGATCGCCGTCGCTGAGCGGCCGGGCCGGTCCGCGCCTCAGCATGGATTGCCGGAACGCGCGGGCCCGCAGGTACGTCAGGTGATCCTCCGAAAGGGTCATCTCGTCGACGAATGCCGCACCCTCCGCGTCGGGCAGGAGCTCCGCCAGGAGTGGTTCGACGTCGTGGTAGGCATCCTTCTCCGCGGACGACAGCAGGAACTCCGCCAGTCCCTCGACCAGGGCCCTGTCCCCCTCGACGCCCTCCCGCACCTCCAGGCACCACTGCCGCTTGGTGCCGTCGCCAAGCCAATCCCACAAGCAGTCGCCGCCGTGGATCCCCGAGGGCAGGTCGGCGAGCCGGTCGGCCAGCGCGACGATGCGCCCGCCGCGCGGCCACGCGCCGATCCTCCCCCGCAGGTGCGCTTGCCGATCGGCGTCGGCCAGGGTCCGGCCGGACTCCCGCAGGCGCCGGGCGGCATGCAGGACGTGCAGGGCCGCGAACACGGCCACGCCGCCGGCGGTCGTGGCCAGGGCCTCGGCGCCGCAGAGGGTCGCGGTCGACGTGGGGTCGGGCGCACGCTCCAGGCAGCCGTGAAGG
>Ga0182232_1000135_pt1 | contig 22735 bp, 19 predicted proteins | sample G6R1MG_30_FD_155484 | JGI IMG/M metagenome (GOLD analysis project Ga0182232, IMG submission 155484) | Phyllosphere microbial comminities from miscanthus, Michigan, USA - G6R3_NF_07NOV2016_LD2 MG | ecosystem: Host-associated > Plants > Phyllosphere > Phylloplane/Leaf | place: USA: Michigan... | reverse complement strand
GGCGTGACACGCGAACAGAAGCGTGCCCGCTGCGCGGCGTGACCGCCTGGGACTTCGACCTCGGCGCCATCGAGGCGTCGCTCGTTCCGTTCGTCACCCCCACCACACCCCATGGCGGTGTGCTCCTGGCCGTCTCGGGCGGCCCCGATTCGACGGCTCTTCTGCACGCGGCCCTGCGGGCGGGAGCGACGGTGCCCCTCCACGTCGCCACCGTGGACCACGGCCTGCGGGTGACCTCTGCCACCGAGGCCGCCGGGGTCGCCGAGATGGCGAGGGGGCTCGGACTGTCGCATCGGACCCTCATGTGGACTGCGCCGAAGCCGGGCCATGGCTTGCAGGCCGCCGCCCGCGCCGCCCGGTACAATCTCCTCGCCCGCTATGCGCAAGACCTCGGGGCCGCCTGGGTGCTAACCGGCCACACTCGGGACGACCAAGCGGAGACCGTTCTCCTTCGCCTCCTCGCCGGCAGTGGTCCGGCCGGTCTCGCCGGCATGCGGTCCGAGCGCCCCCTGGCCGACGCCGTGCAGCTGGGGCGGCCGTTCCTCAGCCTGCGGAAGGCTGAACTCGTCGCCTATTGCGCGGCCTTAGCACTTATCCCCATCCAAGATCCCTCGAATGCCGATCCGCGTTTTGCCCGCGCTCGCCTTCGCCGACTCATGCCCGTCCTCGCCCAGGAGGGCTTGAGCGACGTTCGTCTATGCCGACTCGCCGCGCGTTGCGCGCGCGACGACGAAGCCCTGACCCAGGCCGCCGCAGCCGCCTATGCGGCAGCCATCCGCCCCGCCGACGGCCCCGTTCTCGTCCGCCTCGACGCACCTGCCCTCGCGGGGCTGCCCAACGCGATCCTGATCCGCGTCGTCGCGCGAGCCCTTGGGGCGGCGGGCGCCAGCCCGCGGCTGGAGCGGATCGAGCGGCTGATCCTGAAAGATCTGCGTCCGGCCCTCGACGCCGGGACATTCCTGCGCCGCACCCTCGGCGGCTGCCTCGTTACGCTGACACGGGGGAGGGGACTGACCCTGGCCCCGGCCCCGCCGCGGGCGGGGAGCGTGACCGGGGCGGACGGCCTTGCCGCAGGCCCACGCGATTTACTTGGCAAGGGGGACGGCGGTGCCTACATTGGCTCGGAGTGCCCGGACTGATATCCGCCTCTTCACACTGCGGACCCGGACACCCCCAGGGATTGATCGATGAACCCGAATTTCCGCAATTTCGCCTTGTGGGTCGTCATCTTCCTGCTCGTGCTCGCCCTCGTAACCCTGTTCCAGAATCCGGGGCATCGGGGCGGCGGTACCGAGATCGCCTATAGCCAGCTCCTGAACGACGCCGATGCCGGCAAGATTCAGACGGTGGTGATCTCCGGGCAGGACGTGAGCGGCTCCTACGTGGGCGGCGGCAACTTCACCTCCTACGCTCCGAACGACCCGAGCCTGGTGTCCAAGCTCCAGAGTAAGGGCGTGCAGATCTCCGCGCGCCCGCCCTCGGACAACACGCCGTGGTTCATCCAGCTCCTCGTGAGCTGGCTGCCGATCCTCGTGTTCATCGGCGCCTGGATCTTCCTCTCACGCCAGATGCAATCGGGCGCCGGCAGGGCCATGGGCTTCGGCAAGTCGAAGGCGAAGCTCCTCACGGAAGCCTCCGGGCGCGTAAGCTTCGACGATGTCGCCGGCGTCGAGGAGGCCAAGGAGGATCTCCAGGAGATCGTCGAGTTCCTGCGCGATCCCCAGAAATTCCAGCGCCTCGGCGGCCGCATCCCGCGCGGTGTTCTCCTCGTCGGTCCTCCCGGCACGGGTAAGACCCTCATCGCCCGCGCTGTGGCGGGCGAGGCCAACGTTCCGTTCTTCACCATCTCGGGCTCGGACTTCGTCGAGATGTTCGTCGGCGTCGGCGCGTCACGTGTCCGCGACATGTTCGAGCAGGCGAAGAAGAATGCCCCGTGCATCATCTTCATCGACGAGATCGACGCGGTCGGCCGCCATCGCGGCGCCGGCCTCGGCGGCGGCAACGACGAGCGCGAGCAGACCCTCAACCAGCTCCTCGTCGAGATGGACGGGTTCGAGGCCAACGAGGGCGTGATCATCATCGCGGCCACCAACCGGCCCGACGTGCTCGATCCCGCCCTGCTGCGTCCGGGCCGGTTCGACCGCCAGATCATGGTGCCCAACCCCGACGTCGTCGGCCGCGAGCGCATCCTGCGTGTCCACGTCCGCAAGGTGCCCCTGGCGCCAGACGTCGACCTGAAGGTCATCGCGCGCGGAACGCCCGGCTTCTCCGGCGCCGACCTCATGAACCTCGTCAACGAATCCGCCTTGCTCGCGGCGCGGCGCGGCAAGCGCATCGTCACGATGCACGAGTTCGAGGACGCCAAGGACAAGGTGATGATGGGGGCCGAGCGCCGGACCCTGGTCATGACCGAGGACGAGAAGCGCCTCACCGCCTATCACGAAGGCGGCCACGCCATCGTCGCCTTCAATGTGCCGGCGACCGATCCCGTCCACAAGGCGACGATCATCCCGCGCGGCCGAGCGCTCGGCATGGTCATGCAGCTGCCGGAGCGCGACAAGCTCTCCATGAGCTTTGAGCAGATGACCTCGCGCCTCGCCATCATGATGGGCGGTCGCATCGCAGAGGAGATGACGTTCGGCGCCGACAAGGTCACCTCGGGGGCCCAGTCGGATATCGAGCAGGCGACGCGTCTCGCCCGCATGATGGTGACCCGTTGGGGCTTCTCGCCCGAACTCGGCACCGTCGCGTACGGCGAGAACAACGATGAGGTGTTCCTGGGCATGTCCATGGGCCGTCAGCAGACGGTCTCGGAGGCCACCGCCCAAAAGATCGACGCGGAGGTCCGCCGCCTCGTCGAGACCGGCCTCGAGGAGGCCCGCCGCATCCTCGGTGAGCACAAGGACGATCTCGAGGCCTTGGCCCAAGGGTTGCTGGAATACGAGACCCTGTCGGGTGACGAGATCCGCAACCTCATCGCCGGCAAGCCGCCCGTTCGGGATTCCGGTGACGGACCGTCGAGCACCATTCGTGGGTCCTCTGTGCCCTCCGCCGGTCGTGGCCGGCCGCGCGAAACCGATGGTGGCCTGGAGCCGCAGCCCCAAGCTTGACCTTCGATCCTCCTAGAACGATTTGACCGTGAGCCCGCCCCTCCGGCGGGCTCACGCGCTTATGGGGACTGCGTGCCTGGGAAACCCGTGATTCAGGTTCGGCCGCCTATCGTCCCGGTCGTGTGCGCTGCGGAACCGCCGGGGGCACGACCTGCAAGAGCCATCGGCCCTGACGCCCCACGGCCCCAAGAGAGACGGATTGAGAAAGCCATGTCGCGCAAATATTTCGGCACGGACGGTATCCGGGGCCGCGCCAATGGCGTCATCACGCCGGAACTTGCCCTGAAGGTCGGTCAGGCCGCCGGCTTGATCTTCCAGCGTGGGGACCACCGCCACCGCGTGGTGATCGGCAAAGACACCCGCCTGTCGGGCTACATGATCGAGACCGCCCTCATCGCCGGCTTCACCTCGGTGGGCATGGATGTGCTGCAGCTCGGCCCGATGCCGACGCCGGCTGTCGCGATGTTGACCCGCTCCATGCGGGCCGATCTCGGCGTGATGATCTCGGCCTCGCACAACCCGTTCGAGGACAACGGCATCAAGCTGTTCGGCCCCGATGGATTCAAGCTGAACGACGAGGTCGAGCGCGAGATCGAAGCGCTCATCGACGGTGAGCTCCACAAGCGCCTCTCGGGCTCGCGCGACCTCGGAAGGGCCAAACGCATCGAGAGCGTGCATGCCCGCTACATCGAGTTCGCCAAACGCTCCCTGCCGCGAAACGTCACTCTCGACGGCCTGCGCATCGTCGTGGATTGCGCCAACGGCGCCGCCTACCGTGTCGCCCCCGAGACCCTGTGGGAACTCGGGGCCGAGGTGATCGCCATCGGCGACGAGCCGGACGGCTTCAACATCAATCAGGATGTCGGATCGACGGCGCCGGCCGCTCTCGCGGCCAAGGTCCGCGAGCTGCGGGCCGATATCGGCATCGCCCTCGATGGCGACGCCGACCGGGTCCTCATCGTCGACGAGAAGGGTCAGTCCGTCGACGGCGATCAGCTCATGGCCGTCGTCGCCCGCTCGTGGAAGGAGGACGACCGCCTGACACAACCGGGTCTCGTCGCCACGATCATGTCCAATCTCGGCTTGGAACGCTACCTTGGCGGAATCGGCCTGTCGCTCGCCCGCACGGCGGTGGGCGACCGCTACGTCCTCGAGCATATGCGCGAACACGGCTACAACCTCGGCGGCGAGCAATCCGGCCACATCATCATGTCGGATTACGCGACGACGGGGGACGGCCTCGTCGCGGCCCTGCAGCTTCTCAGCGTGGTCAAGCGGTCGGACCGACCCGTCAGCGAGGTCTGCCATTGCTTCGATCCGCTGCCGCAGATCCTGCGGAACGTCCGCTATCGCTCGGGCGAGCCCCTTCGGGCGGAAGCCGTCGTCACCGCCATCGCCCATGCGCGCGACCGACTCGGAAACGGCGGACGCCTGGTGATTCGCGCCTCGGGCACTGAGCCGGTGATCCGGGTCATGGCTGAGGGCGACGACCGCACCCTGGTGTCGGACGTGGTCGATACGGTGGTGGAAGCCGTGGCCCGGGCCGCCGCCTGACGACCTTCACGCTCCGTCGAGGGCGTCAAGGGCCAGGGTCCGCCACGCCGCGAGCAACGCATCACGAAGCACCGCCTCGTCCGCATACCATAGATCGAGGTTGGTCCAACCGCGTCGACCCCAGGCGCCGGGCACGGGGCTGAACAAATCCGGCTCTTCCTCCACGACGCGCGCTTGGTCGTCGCGCCTGAGACGAAGCACGACCCGTTCCTCCTCGACCCACAGCGTGGCGAAGATGCGCCCACCGATACGGAAGTCCGGATGCCCCTGATGGGCACCCTCGCTCACGCCGGGGAGCATCAGGGCTAGGGCTCGGACATCGTCGGGACGCATGACCATCCGTCTATACGACGGGGGAGGGGAACGCACGGGGCCGTAAAAGACGATGAGGAATGAAAGGGTCTGCAACCCGGTTCCGCGTCGTCGTCAAGGCTTCGGCAAGGATAAGATTTAACGTTAAACCCGCTTTAACTCCCCTCGGGGCAATGATGCCTTCGTCATCTGAGCCGGTGCCTTTCGCCCCCGGCAAACGGTCGAGTGAAGGACTGAATTCCATGCGCCGCTCCAAGCTGAATGCCTTGGTGCGCTCGTTCACGCTCCTTGCGAGCGTAGGAGCGCCCTGCCTCGGATATGCCGCCGATCTGCTTCCGCCCCTGCCGCCCGAGCCCCTGCCGCCGCCCGTCGAGATCGGTGGCGCCTGGTACCTGCGCGGCGATGTCGGCGTCGGCGCGGCCAGCTACGAGAAGGTCGTGACGACGGTGAAGGGCGGATATCTGCCCGACGATTACACGATCCATCAGAAGAACATGGGCGACCAGTTCTTCGCCGGTGGCGGTATCGGATACCAGTTCAATGGCTTCCTGCGCGGTGACATCACCGGCGAATACCGGGGCGGCAGCCGCTTCTCCTTCGTCGAGAAGTTCAACCTGCCTTACGGCGACGGCACGCCGGCCAAGGGCATCGACTACGATCAGGGCAACCTGTCCTCCGTCGTCGCCATGGCCAACGGCTACATCGATCTCGGCACGTGGTACGGCGTCACCCCGTTCGTCGGTGGCGGCATCGGTGCCGCGTTCCACACGGTCAGCGGCTTCAACGATACCGGCGCCGGTTCGGCCGCCGGGGGCTTCGGGATCGCCGCAACGAAGCACACGACCAATCTCGCCTGGGCGGCCATGGCTGGCCTCGGCTACAGCGTGACGCCGAACCTCAAGCTCGAACTCGGCTACCGCTACATGAACCTCGGCCATGTCGGCACCGGTCCCGTGACCTGCTTCAACGATCCGGGTTGCGGCGGCGCCTCCTACCGGCTGAAGGAAGTCACCTCGCACGACGTGCGCATCGGCATGCGCTGGATGCTCGGTGGCATCGTGGCCGATTACCAGCCCGAGCCGGCTCCCTTGATTCGCAAGTACTGAATCGCAATTACCGAAAACACGACAATCGATCAATTTTCGGCGAAAAGAGCGTGGACCTCCGGGTCCACGCTCTTCTTGTTTTTGCCCCAGATTAAACTGATCGACCCAGACCAAATCTTTGATTTTAATCGGAAAATAACCGGCTTTCCCTAGAACTTACACGAGGGACAGGTGCCGATCTCATCCTCCGTCTCATGCCTCGATCAATCCCGCCGGTGACAGCATGATCCAACAGACGCGCCCCTTGCATCCAGCTCTGCCGGCGATGCGCGCTGCCTTTGCCGGAACCACACTGCTGGTGGCATCCCTGATGGTGCAAGCCCCCGCGCAGGGTGCCGATCTGGCGCCGCCGCCCCTCGAAGCGGCAGTCATCCCCGTCGGGAGCGGCTGGTATCTGCGGGCAGACTTCACGGAGAGCTATCTCGTCCGTCCAAAGGATGCGACGCTGCCCGACCCCAACGATCCCGGCATGCCGCCCCTGCTTCGGCGGTCCCTCAGCCACGAGCCCGGCTATGGCGGCGGCGTCGGCTACCGCTTCACCCCCTGGCTGCGCGTCGACGCCACCATCGACCAGCGCTTGGCTGCTACCTACAGCGCCTACTCATCGCGGAGCAATTTCGTCACGGGTTACAACGTCGAGGCCGGTCGTCTCGGCGTGCTCACCGGTCTCGTGAACGTCTATGCCGATCTGGGAACATGGTGGGGCCTGACGCCCTATCTCGGCGCGGGTCTCGGTTTCGCACAGAAGGACTTTCACGGGGGCTACACGCAGACGACCTGCGTGCTCGACGCCTGCGATGGAAATGCCGGCACCGGACCCCGCACCGCCGTCGCTCGCCCGAATCGGTCCGTGACGAGCTTCGCGTGGTCCCTCACGAGCGGTGTCTCCTACGACCTCGGCGCCGGCTTCAGTCTCGACGCAAGTTATCGGTACGTCGATCTCGGCCGCGCGAAATCCGGGTCCGATGCCTTCGGCCAGAGCAGCCGCCTCAAGGATCTTGCCGCCAACGAGGTCCGGGTCGGCTTGCGCTACGCCTTCGCGGACGGCCTTGCACGCCTGCCGAGCCTTCAGGGGCTGCCGGTGGTCTGGAGCAGCGGCAACCCGTACGAATAGCGTCGCGCGGGTCCGGAGCAACGCTCCATTAAGGTTACTCAACTACAGCTGTATCGACAGGCGCAGAGTAACTTAGTCCATCTGATGCCTCGAGGACGACATCGATGCGGACCCTGACCTTCGCGATCCTGACGACCCTGGCCCTCGGCGGGGCTTTTCCCGTCCAGGCCGCCGACCTCGATTATGGCGTGTTGCGCGGGCCGGATTATGAGCCGCCTGCACCGAGCATCGACTGGAACGGCGTGTATTTCGGTGGGCATGGGGGTTATACGTCGGGAGCGCTGGGCTTCACAACGACGTTTCAGACCCTCGTAGCAGGTAATTTAAAGTCGACAAGCGCCGAAGAGGTTCTGGGTGCTTCGTCATTGCTAACCGCGCGATCTGCGCGCGTCGGCGGCGGAAGCTACGGAGCTTTTGCCGGATTTAATTATCAATTCGACGAGACAGTTGTTGGTCTGGAAGCTGATTACACTCGCTTCGAGCGGGGTGGCGCAACGTCCGATGCTATTAAGCGTTCGGCGACCGCAAGCACCGGTTTCTACGAAACCGTTGAACTGAAAGGACTAGCTTCCACAACGATCGAAGATTACGGCACGATTCGTGCGCGGGGTGGATGGGCCTTCGGCAGCTTCCTCCCATTCGTTACGGGCGGTCTCGCCATCGGTCGAGCGCAGGTCGTCGACCGTGTCGAGATCAAATCTTATGGCTATGACCAAACAACCTATCGAGCGAACCAAGCTTTAACGACCGGCTCGCCGGCCTATGTCAACAACCATGGCTATGCCACATTCCTTCAAAAGGATCCCGCTGGAAGTACAGTTGACAGTCCGATGGTCCTGGGCAGAGCCACTACAAAAGTTGTCGGCGGCATCGCCCTTGGTGGCGGTCTTGAATATGCCTTGACGCAGAACTTCATCCTGCGCGGCGAATATCAATACGTCCTTTTCAACGATTTCGATGGCCACAAGGTCAATCTCAACACCGTACGCGGCGGCGCGGCCGTGAAGTTCTGAGGTGGTCGGAACCTTCGCGGTGACCCACCGTCGAACCGATGGTCGTCGTTGCCGAGAAGATCGTTAAGGCAGCGCGGCCTATGATCGGCGAAAGGGAAGGCTCGCCGTATGGCCTTTCCGACAGACGGAACGCCCCACATGATGCGCTCGCTTTTCCTCACCGGCTTGTCCGCGGCCAGCGTTTTCGGGGCCGGCCTGGTCGCGCAGGCCGGGGGGGCCCCTCACCACCGTCCGCTGCTCCCGCCGGAGGTCGCCTACCGCGATCCCGCTTACCTGCCGCCGCCACCGCCGCCTGTTCCCGTCGTCACGCCACCGCGCTCCTTGAGCCTGCCGCTCTACAACGAGCCTCCGCCCCGGTTCTAAGGCAGGCTCAGCTTTCGAGCTCGGAATCCCAGTAGAGGTAATCCACCCAGGTGTGGTGGTACTGCCGATGGTCGAATTCCGGCTGGCGGCGGTGCAGCTCGTGCCGGGTCGGGCGGTGCGGCTCGTTCAGGAGCGGCATCTCGGCTTCGGCGGGCGTGCGGTTGGCCTTGCGTAGGTTGCACGGCGAGCAGGCCGCGACGACATTCTCCCAGCTCGACAGGCCCCCGCGCGAGCGCGGCACCACGTGGTCGAAGGTCAGCCCGCCCGAGGGCAGGCGAAGGCCGCAATATTGGCAGGAGAAGGTGTCGCGCAGGTAGATGTTGTAGCGGGTGAAGGCGGGGCTGCGCGCCAGGGTCACGTAGCTCTTGAGGGCGACCACGCTCGGCACCCGCAGGGAGCGGCTCGGGCTGCGCGCCTCGACGTCGTAGCTCGCCACCAGGGTCACGCGGTCGAGGAACAGGGCGGTGAACGCGTCTTTCCAGGACCACAGCGACAGGGGATTGTACGACAGAGGCCGGTAATCCGCGTTCAGCACGAGCGTTTGGAGATCCAGCATGGCGCTTACTCTCTCGACGGGTCGACAGGGGGACAACGCGCGGGAATCGCCCGGCACGCTGCCCCTGTCCGATGAAAGATCAGGATTTTTTGAAGTTTTGGCCGGTGCGCCCGGCAATCATGACGGTCACCGGCGACACGCCACGGGTGGGACCAGCGGATCTCGGTGTCGGCGTCGCGTTTCGGGCGTTGCGGAGCCCTCGCGGGCATGAGCCGGTGAGGACTTTCCGGGGCTGCGCTCGCCTCGACGGGGGAGGGGCTTTGCCAAAAGCGGTCGCATCGGGCGGAAACGCCCGGTTCGTGGCAACGTCCGCCGACGACCGTCACCACCCCCTCGCACCGATACGAAAAGGCATAGTCCATCGCGGCTTAGTCTAATATCAGCATGACACGCTTGTGAAGGCTGTCCGACGCATCCGTGACGTCGCGTCCCCCGCCCGATGCCGGCCGCCGCGCCGCAACCGCGCGGCGTCAGCCTTTCGCCCCATTGATCGGCGAAGGCGACGGCTCCCGACCCCGATGCCCCCGGCCTCGTGCGGGCGATTCCGACGCCCCGGCATGGAGTCGCGCGATGCCGGGCGGAAAGGGGTCTTAGAGTGCCTTGCGAAACTCCCGATCACGGCCGGTTCTCGTTCCGGGCCTGGCGGCGTGGCGGGAGTTTTGTGAGAGCCACTGAGAACGCTCAAGGACGGCACCTTGCAGGACACGAACGCCCGAACCGCGCAGCGTCCCAATCCATGGGGAATGCGTCGCAACCCCGGCCGGGGCGCGTCGCGCCTTGCCCGCCTGTCGATGGCGGGATGGCTCGGCCTCGCTCTGCTCGCCTCCGGTACGGGTTCGGGACACGCGGCTCCGGCAGCGCGGCTCGCGCAAGTCGCCCCCCCCGCGACCCAACCGACGGCGCCCGCGGCTCAGCCGGCGGCTCCGGCGGCCCAGACCGCGCCAGCGGCACCCGCTGCGAAGCCGGCGCCGCCCAAACCGGTCTCGGATGAAATCAAGACGGTTCGTGAAACCCTCGACAAGGCCAAGGACGACCTCGAGCGCCGCGAGAAGATCCTGTCCGGCCAGACGGTGGGCAGCGGCGATCTCACCCGCGCCCGCGACGGTATCGACGCCATCGCGGACAGCATCCGCCATGTGATCGACATCACCACGCCCCGCCTCGAGGCCGCGCGCGAGCGCCTGACGCAGCTTGGCCCCAAGCCGAAGGAGGGTGCCGAGGGTGAGGATGTCGCCCGGGAGCGCAACGAGCGCGAGCAGGCGGTGGCCGAGATCGACGAGACCCAACGGCTGGCGAAATCTCTCCTCGTCCAGAGCGACCAGATCGTCGATCAAGTGACGAACCGGCGCCGCGCCGATTTTACCCGCGGCCTTTTCGAGCGCTCGACGGCCCTCGTCAGCCCGGACCTGTGGATGCGGATCGCCGCCGACATCCCGCGCGATGTGCGCGCCCTCCGCAATGCCGTCTCGGACACCGGCGAGCTGCTCACGCGGAACGGAACCATCGGCAACCTGATCCTGCTCGGCGTCGCCTTCGGCATCTCCATCGCCCTGTATTTCGGGCGCCGGAACATCGCTCCGCGCCTCGGGCGGCGGGACGCCAAGGCCGTGGCGCCATCGCAGCGCAAGAAGCTGCTCGCCGCTTGGCGCGTCTTCCTCCTCGGCACCGTGCCGGCGGTGTTGGGCAGCTATGCGGTCTACTACGCCCTCGATGCCACCGACCTGCTTCCCCTGCGGCTCCTGCCGGTGGCGGCCGCCATCCTCGGCGGCCTCGCCTTCATCGCCTTCGTCGAAGCCGTGGCCGACGCCCTGCTGTCACCGGACAAGCCGTCCTGGCGCACGACGACGATGACGGATGCCGCCGCGTCGCGGATCATCACCCTGGCGGTCGGGATCGCCGTGGTGATCACGGTGATCAAATCCATCGAGGCCCTGAACTCGGCGATCTCGGCGGCCCTCCCGATCTCCATCGCCACGCGCGGCATCGGCGCGCTTGCCACGGCCCTCATCCTCGCCATCGGCCTGCATCGCTTCGCCGACACCGCGGAGAAGGAGGAGGCCTGCTTCGGGCCCTACGTGGCGCCCGAGGCGGCCACGGGAATCGGCGGACCGGCCCGCCTCCTCGGCTGGGCCGCCGTGGTGGTCATCGGCGCGGCGGCGCTGTTCGGGTACGTCGCCTTCGCGACCTTCCTCATCGACCAGCTCGTCTGGACCGCGAGCCTGTTCGTGCTGCTGTTCCTGTTCATCGGCAGCGCCGACACCTTCATCGGTGGGACGCTGCGTGACGACACGAGGATCGCCACGGCGCTCCAGGCCAACACCGGCCTGCGCAAGCGCTCCCTGAACCAGATCGCCGTGCTCGCCTCGGGCTTCGCCCGCGTGGTGCTCATCCTGGTGGCGGCCCTCCTGGCGCTGGCGCCGTGGGGCCTCGATTCCACCGACGTGTTCACCTCGGTGCGCTCGGCCTTCTTCGGCTTCAAGGTCGGCGACGTCACCATCTCCCTCTCCACCATCGCGCTCGCCATCGGCCTGCTCGTGCTCGGCATGGCGATCACCCGCGCGATCCAGCGTTGGCTCGAGAACACCTACCTGCCGGCCACCGACCTCGATGCCGGCCTGCGCAACTCGATCTCGACGATCACGGGCTATTTCGGCTTCCTGCTCACCCTCGCCCTCTCGTTCTCCTATCTCGGCCTCAGCCTCGAGAAGCTCACCATCGTGGCCGGCGCCCTGTCGGTGGGTATCGGTTTCGGCCTGCAATCCATCGTCAACAACTTCGTCTCGGGGCTGCTGCTTCTGTGGGAGCGCCCCATCCGCGTGGGTGATCAGGTGCTCATCGGCGACAGCGAAGGCATCGTGAAGCGCATCTCCGTGCGCTCGACGGAGATCCAGACCTTCGACCGCTCGGCCGTCATCGTGCCGAACTCGAACCTGATCTCGGGCATCGTCAAGAACCGGGTGCGCGGCGACCGCACCGGCCGGGTGTCGATCACCGTCAACGTCCTGCGCAATCAGGATCCGGTGCGTGCCGCCGAGATGCTGGTGGCCTGCGCCACCGCCCATCCGGACGTCCTCAAGGAGCCCGCTCCCCGGGTCGTGTTCCGCAAGATCGGCGATCCGTTCCTCGAATTTGAGCTCATCGCCATGATCGTTGATGTGAGTTTCGGCCTGAAGGTTCAGAACGATTTGAACTTTGCCGTGTTCAAGGCCTTGTCCGAGGTCGGAATGATCCCGGCCATGGGGCCTGCCTCCAGCAACGTCGTCGTGCAGGGGCTGGAGCCGTTTCAGGAGGCCATGGGTCGAATCGCCAGCACGTTCGTGGAGCCGAAAGGCAACGGTGCGGGTTGGATGGATCGGTCCGGGGCGGAAATGCCGAAGGGGTGAACGGGTGAACAAGGGCTGGGTAAGACTCAAGAGTCCGGGTCCGCGTGGAGTCGGCACGGGGCTGGTCCTGGCCTGCGGTCTCGCGCTCGGTGGCTGTGCCAGCCAGCAACCGCTCGAAACAGCCACCGCCCTGCCCAGCCTGTACTGGCCGATGACCACCGCCTCGGCGCAAGTCGACGCAGCCACGGCCCGCGACATGATCTCGGCCTACCGTGCCCGCTCCGGCGGCAAACCACTGCAGCTCGATCCCGAACTGCAGAAACTCGCCGAAGCCGAGGCCGCCGCCATGGCGGCCGCCGATCGGCCGAGCCGCGCCCAGACCGTGCGGGTCGCCATGGAACGCCTCGGCCATCCCTCGGCCGGTGCCAACCTCTCGGCTGGCTACCATACCCTCGCCGAAGCCTTCTCCGGGTGGCGCGACAGCCCGGCCCACAACGCCGTGATGCTGGCGCCGGAGGCCACCCGCATGGGCATCGCCACGGCCTACGCGCCGAACTCGAAGTACCGGGTCTACTGGGCACTGCTGGTGTCGAAGTAGCCGTCGCGTCGCCGCCGACGCCCCGCCCGTTGCCGGACTGGCCGCGTCGGGCTCAGCCCGGCGGGAGAACCTCAATCTGGATGCCGGCGTAGTACGCCGCGAGGTTGGCGATCTCGGCGTCCGACAGGCCCTTGGCGACGACGCTCATGATTGGATTGTTGCGCGTGCCGTCGCGGTACTCGGTGAGCGCCTTGACGAGGTACGGCTCGACCTGCCCGGCGAGGTTCGGCGCCTCCGGCAATTTCGAGAGGCCATCCATTCCGTGACAGGTCTGACAGGCGGTCGCCGCCTTGCGACCCGCCTTGGCGTCACCGGCACAGGCTGATCCGGTGATGGTTGCGCCGAAGGAAACGGCGACAAGGAGGGTGAAGGCGGAACGGATCATGCGGGTTCCGAAGGCATCTGGCGATTCGAAGGCGGATCGGCCGGCTGATCGCGAAGAGCGACCCACCGGCCTCGGACGGATCACTTGCCTTCGTAGGTGATCCGATAGATCGCGCCCGCAGTGTCGTCCGAGACGAGGAGCGAACCGTCGAGGAACACGGCGACATCCGTCGGGCGGCCGAGATACTCGCCATCCGCCGTCAGCCAGCCTTCAGCGAACGGCGTCGGCGCCCCGGCCTTGCCGTCCTTGTCCACGGGCACGAACATGACACGGGCGCCGATGGGCGTGGTGCGGTTCCACGAGCCGTGCTCGGCAATGAAGATCCCGCCGCGATACGAGGCCGGAAACATCTTGCCGCCGTAGAACGCCATGCCGAGATCGGCGGCATGGGGCGGCAGCTCGGCCTGCGGCAGCACGGCATCCTTCGGCGGTGTCTCGTCCTTGTACTCCGCCGTACGAACCTGTCCGCCGCCGAACCAGGGGAAGCCGAAATTCTCGCCGGCCTTGGCGGCGCGGTTGAGTTCGCCCGGCGGGGTGTCGTCGCCCATGCCGTCGACCTGGTTGTCCGTGAACCACAGGGACTTGTCGGCCGGGCTGAAATCCATGCCGACGGAATTCCGGACTCCCGTGGCGAACACCTCGCGGTTCTTGCCGTCCGCATCCATGCGGATGATCCCGCCGATGCCGGTCCTGGCGTAGAGGTCGCGCTTGTCGGCCGGCGGGACGTTGTAGGGCTGGCCGAGCGAGATGTAGGTCTTGCCGTCCGGCCCGACCCGGCACATCCGTGCGGTGTGGTTGTAGCTCTCTTCCGCCGCCGGAATGAGCGCGCCCTGCTTGACCAGCACGCCAGCGGCGACGTCCGGATTCTCGTAGAAGAACTCGGCCGCCGGGAACGACAGGACCCGGTTCTGCTCGGCGATCGTCAGCACGCCGTCCCGGGAGAAGCAGACCCCGTTGGGGATCTTGAAATCGATGCCGGGGGCGAAGGCCCGGACCTCGTCGGCGACCCGATCCTTGTCGCGGTCGGTCACCGTGTAGACCTTTGTCTTGCGGGTGCCGACGAACAGCACGCCCGCATTGGGCCCGACGGCGATGGAGCGGGCATCGGGCACCACGGCGTAGAGATCGATCTTGAAGCCCTCGGGCAGCTTGACCTTGGCGAGGGTCTTGCGCAGCGCGTCGGCGCGCCGTCCGGTCTGGGGGATTTCGGGCGCCTCGGCCGTGCCGGTGCTCTGCATGCCCGTCAGTTTTTCCAAGGCGTCGGCCTTGGCCTTCGTCTCGGCCGGGGCGGCCCCTTGGGCGAAGGCGCCGAGGCTCGTCAGCCCGAGGGCGACGCCGGCCAGGAGCGTCGCGGTGAGGACGGATCGCATGGGGTTCTCTCCCGGCTCCACCCGCATGATCGGGGTGGTTGCCGGGAGTGACGATAGGGGCTCGCCCACCACTCTCGCAAGGGCCGCCCCCGGGGGACGACCGACGGTGGCGGTCAGTAGGGCAGGATCTTGATAAACAGGCCCCAGAGGACGAATAGGATTCCGACGATGGAGACACCCCAGACGATCGAGCGGATCTTGGGCACGCCGAAGCCGTAGATCGGCAGGTAGGCGAGGCGGGCAAAGAAGTAGAGATAGGCGCCGAGCACCACCGCCGTGTTGTGGCGCCCAGTGGCGACGCAGGCGAGCACGAGGGCGGCGAAGATCGGGAAGGTCTCGAAGAAATTCTTGGAGGCCTTCTCCAAACGTGCGGCGGCCCCCGTCACCTCCGGCGTCTTGCCCTCGCGATTGCCCGCGGCCCAGGCGAGCCCGCCCCGTTGCTGCAGGCCGCTATAGGAGGCGGCGACGATGTGCACGAGGCCGAGGAAGCAGGACCAGGCGAGGAGGCGGATTTCGACGGGCATTGTTTCGGCAATTCCTTCGTAAGCGTGGATGCACCGTACCTAGAGCATTGCGCGCCCGAGGGGCACCCGACGGTGCGAAACGTGAAACCGCCCGTGACTTGAGGCGGAACCCTCCGTATGAGACGCCTGCGCGGGGACCGGCCCATACGGTCGATCGCACCGACCCGGCGGGGCCAAGGACAGAGTCTTTATTGCGATGAGCGGCGTCAACGAGATCCGGTCGACCTTCCTCGACTTCTTCGCAGCGGCGGGCCACGAGGTGGTGCCGTCTTCGTCGCTGGTGCCACGCAACGACCCGACCCTGATGTTCACCAATGCCGGCATGGTGCAGTTCAAGAACGTCTTCACCGGCGTCGAGAAGCGGCCCTACGATCGTGCCACCACGGCGCAGAAATGTGTCCGGGCCGGGGGCAAGCACAACGACCTCGACAATGTCGGCTACACGGCGCGCCACCACACCTTCTTCGAGATGCTCGGCAATTTCTCCTTCGGCGATTATTTCAAGCCGCAGGCCATCGAGCTCGCCTGGACCCTGATCACCCGGGAATTCGGGCTGTCGAAGGACCGCCTCCTGGTCACCGTCTATGCCGACGACGACGAGGCGGCCTCGCTCTGGAAGAAGATCGCCGGGTTTTCGGACGATCGCATCATTCGCATCGGCACCTCCGACAATTTTTGGCAGATGGGCGACACCGGCCCGTGCGGCCCGTGCTCGGAGATCTTCATCGACCAGGGACCGGGGCTCCAGGGCGGCCCGCCCGGCTCCCCGGACGAGGACGGCGACCGCTTCCTCGAGTTCTGGAACCTCGTGTTCATGCAGTACGAGCAGATCGAGCCAGGCAACCGCCTCGCCCTGCCGCGCCCGAGCATCGACACCGGCATGGGCCTGGAGCGCATGGCCGCCATCCTGCAGGGGGTGACGAGCAACTACGATACGGACCTGTTCCGTGCCCTCATCGACGCCGTCGCTCACGCCGTCGGCCGTCCGCCTGAGCCGTCCAACCGCGCCTCCTACCGGGTGATCGCCGACCACCTGCGCGCCTCGTCCTTCCTCGTCGCCGACGGCGTCCTGCCGGGCAACGAGGGCCGTGGCTACGTGCTGCGCCGGATCATGCGCCGGGCCATGCGTCACCTCGAACTTCTGGGCTCGCGCGACCCTGTGATGTACCGCCTCGTACCCACCCTGGTGCGCGAGATGGGCCAGGCCTATCCCGAACTCACTCGGGCCGAGGGCCTCATCGCCGAGACCCTGCGGTTGGAAGAGACCCGGTTCCGCCGCACCCTGGAGCGGGGCCTCGCCATCCTGGACGCCGAGACCCGCGACCTCGGCCGGGGCCAGAACCTCTCCGGCGAGACGGCCTTCACCCTCTACGACACCTACGGCTTCCCCCTCGACCTGACGCAGGACGCTCTGAAGGCGCGCGGCATCGGCGTCGACACGGACGCGTTCGGGGCTGCCATGGAGCGCCAGCGCAAGGCCGCGCGCGCCGCCTGGACGGGTTCGGGCGAAGCCGCCACCGAGACCGTCTGGTACGGCCTCAAGGAGCGCACCGGCGCCACGGAGTTCCTAGGGTACGAGACCGAGACGGCCGAGGGTATCGTCACGGCCCTCCTGCGGGACGGCACCGAGGTCGAAGCCCTGGAGGCCGGGCAGACCGGCCTCGCCCTCCTCAACCAGACACCGTTCTACGCCGAGTCCGGCGGTCAGGTCGGCGATACCGGCACGCTCACCGCCTCCGGCCTCAAGGCACGGGTGACGGCCACGGAGAAGAAGCTCGGCGACCTGTTCGTCCACCACGTCACCGTGGACGAGGGCCGGCTCGCCCTGAACCAGCCCGTCGAGCTCGCCGTCGAGGGCGGCCGGCGCGCCGCCATCCGGGCCAACCATTCGGCGACCCACCTCCTGCACGAGGCCCTGCGCCAAGTGCTCGGCGACCACGTCGCCCAGAAAGGCTCGCTGGTCTCGGCCGAGCGCCTGCGCTTCGATTTCAGTCACCCCAAGCCCATGGACGAGGCCGAGATCCGCGCGGTGGAGGACATCGCCAACGCGGTGCTCCTGCAGAACACCCCCGTGGTGACGAAGCTCATGGCGCAGGACGAGGCCGTGGCCTCGGGCGCTCGTGCCCTGTTCGGCGAGAAGTACGGCGACGAGGTCCGCGTCGTGTCCATGGGCCTGCCCGTGGCCGGCGGCGGCAAGGCGTTCTCGGTGGAACTCTGCGGCGGCACGCACGCAGCGCGCACGGGCGAGATCGGCCAGGTCTCCGTGGTCGCCGAAAGCGCGGTCGGTGCAGGTGTGCGCCGCATCGAGGCCCTGACGGCGGGCGCCGCCCGGCGCCACCGCGCCGAAGAGGGCCGCACCCTGGCTCAGATCGCCGGTCTGCTGAAATCCGCCCCCTCCGACGTGCCCGAGCGCCTCTCGGCTCTGATCGAGGACCGCCGCCGCCTGGAGCGCGAACTCACGGACGCGCGGAAAAAGCTCGCCATGGGCGGCGCCGGCTCCGGCGGAGACGAGATCGCCGAAGTCGCGGGCGTAAAGCTCTTGGCCCGCGTCGTCGAAGGCGTGGAGATGCGCGACCTGAAGTCCCTCGCCGACGAGGGCAAGAGTCGGATCGGCTCCGGCATCGTCGCCCTGGTCGGGGTCGCGCCCGACGGCAAGGCCGGCCTCGTCGTCGGCGTCACGGCCGACCTCACCGAGCGGTTCGACGCCGTCGCCCTGGTGCGGGCGGGCGCCGGCCATCTCGGCGGCAAGGGCGGCGGCGGTCGCCGCGACATGGCTCAGGCCGGCGGACCGGAGGGGACGGGGGCCGAGGCGGCCCTGGATGCGATCCGGTCGGCGGTCGCCGGCTGATCGGCCGGCGGCGTGACCCTATCCGGGCGACGCCGCCGACCCCGCCAACAGACCGCCGTCGATGGTCAGCTCCGTGCCGGTGACGTAGGCGGCTTCATCGGAGGCGAGCAGGACGGCCAGCGCCGCGACTTCCTCCGGGCGGCCGAAGCGCCGTAGGGGCGTGTCGGCCACCAGAGCGTCCGTCCGCGCCTGCCGGTCCGGCCCGGTCCCGAGCATCGGCTCCCACATGGGGGTGAGAATCGCCGCCGGGTGGATCGAGTTGCAGCGGATGGCCCATCCCTGCTGGGCGCAGTGGAGCGCCACGGTCTTCGTATGGTTGCGGATTGCCGCCTTCGAGGAGGCGTAGGCCGCCGCGCCCGGAATGCCGACGAGGCCGGAGCGCGAGGAAATGTTGACGATCGATCCCGTCCCGCGCGCCTTCATGGCGCGAATGGCATAGCGGCAACCAAGGAAGGTGCCGTCGAGATTGACCGCGTGAACCGCGCGCCAATCCGCCAGGGAGGCGTTCTCCGGGTCGTGCGGGACCATTCCGTCCTCGAAGCCCGTCACGCCCGCGTTGTTCACAACCACGTCGACGGTGGGGACCGCCCGTACGAGGGCGTCCCAATCCTCTTCCCGGGCCACATCAAGCGCCAGCGCCCGGCACCCGATGGTGGCGGCCATGTCCAGGACCGCTGCCGCATCCCTATCCGTCGCGACCACAATGCCGCCTTCGCGATGGAAGGCTTCGGCGATGGCGCGCCCGATCCCGCGCGCGGCCCCGGTGACGACGCAGGTCTTTCCCGCCAGCCTCAATTCACCCGCTTCCACGTCTGGGTCTTGCAGAATACGCTCATGACGCAGCCAGCGACCTCGACCACGTTCGCCCCCTTGAGGGTCATCGAGCCGGCGTAGGTCTTGCCGTCCTTCGGGTTATAGAGCGTGCCCTCGAAGCCGTCGCCCTTGGGGCGATTGGCGTTCATGATCTGCACGCCGACGAGCTTGCGGTTCTTCAGGGAGGCGTCGGGGTTCTGGCTGTCGAGGCCGGGGCCGGACACGCTCGCGAGGGTGCCGCAATAGCCGGCGCCGCAACGCGCGATACGAACCTTGGAATCGCCCGTCTCGGTGAGCCAGAGGCCCGTGGGGTCGGCCGCATTCTGGGCCGAGGCCGGGCCGGCGAGCGCGAGGAAGAGGGTGCCCAAGGCGGCGCAGGCCAGCCGATTCGTGATGGTCATCGTACGATGTCTCCTTGGCCCGCGCTCGGCGTGGTCGGGGGGCATAGCGTAGGCCCGGTCGCACCGGCAAGCGGTCCATGCTTCGGGTCCCGCGTCTGCCTCTCAAGTCCTGGCCCAGCCTTGACAACCCGGCCGGAACCCCGGCCTAGGACGGTTCGAATTCGAGGTTGTCCTGAGGATCCATCCATCATGCGGGTGATCGAAACCGAGATCGCGGCGGTCAAGCGCGTCGTTCCCAATCGCTTCGGCGATGACCGAGGCTGGTTCTCGGAAACGTTTCGCGTCGATACGCTTGCGGCCGGCGGAATCGACGTGGCGTTCGTGCAGGACAACCAGTCCTTTTCGGCGCAGGCCGGCACCGTGCGCGGCCTGCATTTTCAGCTTCCGCCCGCCGCACAGGCGAAGCTCGTGCGGGTGCTCGCCGGATCGATCCTCGACGTCGCCGTCGATCTGCGCCGCGACAGCCCGACCTTCGGCCGCCACGTCGCCGTGACGCTGGACGCAAAGGGCGGCGAACAGCTCTACGTGCCGGCCGGATTCGCCCACGGGTTCTGCACCCTGGAGCCCGACACCATGGTGGCCTACAAGGTCAGCGCCTATTACAGCGCGGCTCACGACCGCAATCTGGTTTGGAACGACCCCGATCTCGCGATCGCCTGGCCCGTGGACGAGGCCGCGGCCGTCCTGTCGGACAAGGATCGCGCCGCCCCGCGTTTCGCGGATCTCGGCGCGGCGTTCTGAACCAATCCGAAAGCTTTGAGGAGACGACACGCATGCGCATCCTGGTCACCGGCGGCTGCGGCTTCATCGGCTCCGCCCTCGTCCTGCACCTCGTGCAGGATCTCGGGCACGACGTACTCACTCTCGACGCCCTGACCTACGCGGCCAATCCCGTCTCCCTGGCGCCGCTCTCCGACGATCCGCGCCACCGGCTGGTTGAAGCGGACATCTGCGATCCGAAGGCGGTTCACGCCCTCTATACCGAGTTTCGGCCGGACGCGGTCATGCATCTCGCCGCCGAGAGCCACGTCGATCGCTCCATCACCGATCCGGGCGCGTTCATCCGCACCAACGTGGTCGGCACCCAGGTGATGCTCGACGGCGCCCGCACCCACTGGGACGGGCTCGACGGCGCGGCGAAGGCCGCGTTCCGCTTCCTCCACGTCTCCACGGACGAGGTCTACGGCTCGCTCCCACCCGATGGGTTCTTCACCGAGGAGAGCCGCTACGATCCCCGCTCGCCGTATTCGGCCTCGAAGGCGGCGTCCGATCACCTGGCGCGGGCCTGGCATGAGACCTACGGCCTGCCGGTGCTCATTACGAACTGCTCGAACAATTACGGGCCGCGCCACTTCCCGGAAAAGCTCATCCCCCTGATGATCCTCAACGCCCTGGAGGGGAAGAACCTGCCCGTCTACGGCGACGGCCTGAACGAGCGCGACTGGATCCACGTCGAGGATCATGCCCGCGGCCTCGTCGCCGTGCTGGAGAAGGGGCGCCTCGGCGAGACCTACCTGCTCGGTGGCCGTTCCGTGCGCAACAATCTTGCGGTGGTGAAGGGGCTCTGCGCCGCCTTCGACCGCCTGCGTCCCGAGCACGCCCCCCACGACCGCCTCATCACCTACGTCGCCGACCGCCCCGGCCACGACCGCCGCTACGCCATCGACCCGTCGAAGGCGGAGGCCGAGGTCGCGTGGGCGCCGACGAAGAACTTCGAGACGGCGCTGGAAGAGACCGTGCGGTGGTACCTCGACAACGAGGCGTGGTGGCGCCCGATCCGCGAGGGCCGTTACACTGGCGAGCGCCTCGGCCTCGGTGCGACGAAGGCCTCCTGAATGGATATCCTCGTTCTCGGCGGCGCGGGTCAGGTCGGCACCGAACTCAAGGCCTATGCCTGGCCCGACGGCGTACGGGTGGATGCACCCGACCGCACGGCCCTCGACATCACCGACGCGGGCGCGGTGGCTCAGGCCCTCGACGCGAAAGCCTACGCGGCGGTGATCAATACGGCGGCCTACACCGCCGTGGACAAGGCCGAATCCGACGTCGTCGCGGCCTGGCGCCTCAACGCCCTTGCTCCGGCGATCCTGGCGGCGGCCACGCGGGAGCGGGGCATTCCCCTCGTCCATGTCTCGACGGATTACGTGTTCGACGGCGACGGTCTCGGCGACTACGTCCCCGATGCGCCGGTGAACCCGCGCAGCGTCTACGGGGCGAGCAAGGCGGCGGGCGAGATGGCGGTGCGGACCGCCAACCTGCGCCACGCCATTGTACGCACCGCCTGGGTGGTGAGCCCGCACCGGGGCAACTTCGTGAAGACCATGCTGCGCCTCTCGGCCGAGCGCGATGCCCTCACGGTGGTGGACGACCAGCACGGCTGTCCGACCTCGGCCACGGACCTGGCTGAGGCCTGCGCCCGCATCGCCCTGCGCCTCGCTGCCGACGCGGACGCTCCTACGGGGACGTTCCACTGCGTCAATGCCGGCGCGACCACGTGGGCCGGCTTCGCCCAAGCCATCATAGCGGGCTCCGCCGCCCGGGGCGGCCGGGCGATCCCCGTCACGGGCATTCCGACGAGCGCCTATCCGACCCCGGCCCGGCGCCCGGCGAATTCCCGCCTGTCGACGGCGAGCCTCACGGCCGCTTACGGGATCGTGCCGCGCCCTTGGCCGACCGCACTGGATGATATCCTCGACCGGCTCATCGGGCCGGCCCACACCAACACGGAGACACGGGCATGAAGGGCATCGTCCTTGCCGGTGGATCGGGCACGCGCCTGCACCCGGCCACCCTGTCGATCAACAAGCAGCTCCTGCCGGTCTACGACAAGCCGATGATCTATTACCCGGTCTCGGTGCTGATGCTCGCCGGTATCCGCGAGATCCTGATCATCTCGTCGCCCGAACACCTCGACAACTACAAGCGCCTGTTCGGCACCGGCGAGCAGTTCGGCCTGCAATTCTCCTACGCCGTGCAGCCTCGCCCCGAGGGCCTCGCCCAGGCCTTCGTGATCGGTCGCGACTTCGTGGGCCAGGACGATGTCGCCCTGGTACTCGGCGATAATCTGTTCTTCGGCAACGGCATGAGCGAGCTGCTCACCCGCGCCCGCGCCCGCAAGAGCGGCGCCACGGTGTTCGCCTATCACGTCGACAACCCGGCGGCCTACGGCGTCGTGACCCTCGACAAGCAGGGGCGGCCCCTGCGCCTCGTGGAGAAGCCGCCCGAGCCGGAAAGCCCCTGGGCAGTCACGGGCCTGTATTTCTACGACAATCAGGTGCTCGACATCGCCGCCGCCGTGACGCCGTCGCCCCGGGGTGAGCTGGAGATCACGAGCGTCAACCAAGC
>Ga0182232_1000134_pt1 | contig 22981 bp, 14 predicted proteins | sample G6R1MG_30_FD_155484 | JGI IMG/M metagenome (GOLD analysis project Ga0182232, IMG submission 155484) | Phyllosphere microbial comminities from miscanthus, Michigan, USA - G6R3_NF_07NOV2016_LD2 MG | ecosystem: Host-associated > Plants > Phyllosphere > Phylloplane/Leaf | place: USA: Michigan... | reverse complement strand
GGCCTGCCCCGGCCACACGCCCACCCACGAGGTAGCCCGCCTCATGGCCCGCGCCCGCACGAGCTGTTATTTTATCCTGGATGAGGCCGAAAAGGCGGTAATTGGCTACGTCACCGACATCACGCTGCGCGACAAGGTAGTGGCCGGCCTCGGCGATGCCCGCCTGCCCATCAGCACGTTTCTCGACGCGCCTACCCGCTCGGTCAGTAGCGAAGCCTTTGTGTATGAGGCGCTCCTACTCATGTTTCGCACCAAGACGCGCTACCTGCTGGTAGAGCAAAATGGCAGCTATTTGGGCTTCATCAGCCGCAGCAAGCTGCTGGCCGAGCAGGCGCAGTCGCCGTTTTTATTCATTCAGGGGGTGCGGCAGGCGCAGTCGCTGCGCGAGCTGCGGCGCAACTGGCAGAAGGTGCCCGACATTGTGTTTCAGCTGCTCGACCGCGGCGTGAAGCCCGAAATCGTGAACCAGGTTATCACGACCGTGACCGACACCATCGCCCTGAAAGTCATTGAGGACGTAATAGCTGAGCTGGGGCCGCCGCCCGCCAAGTTCGTCTTTATCGTGCTGGGCTCGGAGGGCCGGCAAGAGCAAACGCTGCTCACCGACCAGGACAACGCCATCATCTACGAGGACAAGGCCAACGAGCACCGCGAGGAAGTGCGGGCGTATTTCCTGCACTTCGCCACCGAGGTCAGCGACCGCCTCAATGAAATCGGTTTCAGCTTTTGCGACGGCGGCTTCATGGCCAAAAACCCGAAGTGGACGCACTCGCTTTCGCACTGGAAACGCAACTACCAGGAGTGGCTGCACGAGTCGAACCCCGAAAACGTGATGCGCTTTGCGGCGTTTTTCGACATTCGCTTTTTGTATGGCGAGGCGGGCATTCTGGACGAGCTGCACGAGTTTTTGGACCTGGAGCTGCAAAAGCCGCTCGACCGCTTTCTGCACTACATGGCCATCAACGCCTTGCAGTACGAGCCGCCGCTCACGTTTTTCAACAACATCCGCACCTTCGCGGTGGGCGACCAGCAGGTGATTAACCTCAAGAAAATTATGTCGCCCATCGTGGACCTGGTGCGCGTGTTTTCGCTCAAGCACCGCGTCTTCGCCACCAACACCGGGCAGCGCCTGGCCGCCCTGCGCCAGCTCGGCGTCTTCACCGAAAAGGACTACCAGGAGCTGCTGCAATCGTACTACTACCTCATGGGCATGCGCCTCAAAAAGCAGGCCGGCCAGATGATGCACGACAAGCTGCCGCCCGATAACTACCTCGACCCCAAGCAGCTGACGAAGGTAGAGCGCGTGACGCTGAAGGAGATATTTAAAGTCATCGCCGATTTTCAAGTGAAGATTAAGGTGAGTTTCGCCAAGCAGTTGTAGAACCATTTCACGGCTGTCATGCTGAGCGTAGCGAAGCATCTCTACCGCACCTTTGAAGGGCACTGCGACGGTGCGGTAGAGATACTTCGCTGCGCTCAGCATGACAGATGTAAAAAAAGCGCCCCGCCGGCACAAGCCAGCGGGGCGCTTTATCATTCAAAAACAAGCCAGTGCCTTACGACACTACCTGCTTCTTATCGTCCTCCTCGGGCTGGCCGCTGAGCACGCCTTTGGCTACTTTCACCACGTTATCGACGGTGAAGCCGAACTCTTTCATCAGGTAGTCGGCCGGAGCCGACTCGCCGAAGCGGTTCATGCTGATGCTCGCGCCCTCGTCAGTGGTGTACTTGCTCCAGCCGATGGGCGAGCCAGCTTCGATGCTCACGCGCTTGCGCACGCTGCGGGGCAGCACTTGCTCGCGGTAGGCTTTGTCCTGGTGCTCGAAGAGCTCCCACGACGGCATGCTCACCACGCGGGTGGCGGTGCCTTCGGCTTGCAGCACTTTTTGGGCCTCCAGGGCCAGGGTTACTTCCGAGCCGGTGCCGATGAGGATAAGCTCGGGCTTGCCGCCCTGGGCTTCGCTCAGCACGTAGGCACCTTTTTGCACGTTGCCGGCGGCTGGGGTCAGCACCGACTGGTCGAACGGGAGCCAGCCCTGGCGCGACAGGATGAGGCAAACCGGCGATTTGGGCGTGTTCATGGCGATGCGCCAGGCTTCGGTAGTTTCGTTGGCGTCGCCGGGGCGCAGCACCACGATGTTGGGCACGGTGCGCAGCGAGGTCACCTGCTCGATGGGCTGGTGCGTGGGGCCGTCTTCGCCTAGGCCGATGCTGTCGTGGGTGAACACGAAGGTAGCGGCCGATTCGGCCAGGGCCGTGAGGCGGATGGCACCGCGCATGTAGTCGCTGAACGTGAGGAACGTACCGCCGTAGGTGCGCAGGCCGGCGTGGTGGGCAATGCCGTTCATGATGCCGCCCATGGCGTGCTCGCGCACCCCAAACCAGATGTTCGAGCGCTCGTAGTGGCCGGGCTGGAACGAGTCGTCGCCCGACTTATCCATCTCGTTGGACGAGGCCAAATCGGCCGAGCCGCCGAACATGAACGGTACTGCTTTCTTAATGGCGTTCAGGGCCTTGCCCGAGGCCTGGCGGGTAGCCAGCTTGCCATCGGCGGGCGAGTACACGGGCAGGTCTTTGTCCCAGCCTTCGGGCAGCTTGCCATTGAAGGAGGTGTGGAACTGCTCGGCTTCGGCCTTAAACTCGCCTTCGTATTTCTTGAACTGCTCGTCCCACTCCCTCTGCAATTCGGCACCGCGCTGGCCGGGGCCTTTGAGGTGGTCGTACACTTCCTGGGGCACGTAGAACGACTCCTCGGGGTTCCAGCCAAAGAACTCCTTGGCTTTCTTCACGTTGTCGGGACCAAGCGGGCTGCCGTGGGCTTTGTTGGTGCCGGCCAGCGGCGAGCCAAAACCGATGATGGTCTTAATCGAGATAATCGACGGCTTGTCGGTTACGGCCTGCGCGGCCTTGATGGCGGCCTCGATTTCATCGACGCTGTTGCCGTCCTTCACCTGCGAGGTGTGCCAGCCGTAGGCGTCGAAGCGCTTCATCGGGTCTTCGGTGTAGGCGAGGCTGGTGGGGCCGTCGAGCGAGATGTCGTTGTCGTCGTAGAGCAGGATGAGCTTGCCGAGCTGCAAGTGGCCGGCCAGCGAGGCGGCCTCGGCGGCGATGCCTTCCATCAGGTCGCCGTCGCTCACGATGGCGTAGGTGTAGTGGTCCTGCACGCCCTCGTGGCCGGGCTTGTTGTACATCGCAGCCAGGTGGGCTTCGGCCATGGCCATGCCCACGGCATTAGCGAAGCCCTGGCCCAGCGGGCCGGTCGTTACCTCAATGCCGGGCGTGACGTTGGACTCGGGGTGGCCGGGCGTGCGCGAGCCGGGCTGGCGAAACTCCTTGATTTCGTCCATCCGCAGGTCGTAGCCATACAGGTGCAGCAGGCTGTAAATCAAGGCCGAGCCGTGGCCGGCGCTCAGCACGAAGCGGTCGCGGTTGGGCCACTTGGGGTCTTGGGGGTTAAAGCGCAGGAATTTCGACCACAGCACGTAGGCCATCGGGGCGGCACCCATCGGCAGGCCGGGGTGGCCCGAGTTGGCTTTCTGCACCATGTCCACCGACAGCAGGCGGATGGTATCGATGCTCAGTTGGTCAATGGAAACGTCGGGAGTGGGCATGAGGAAGTAAAAAAGTGGCTAAGGCAATACGAAGGTGAACGCGCCGGGGTCTGAAAAAGCCGTCGGCGCGAGCGGCCGTAAAGGTAGGGCGACGCCCCGCACCGTGCTACCTATCGGCTGATTGCGGAATCTTTTCGTATGAGGGTGAGCGCGGGCCGCCTCCACCCACCGGCCAGCTTACGCCGGGGCCGCGCTACGTACATTGCCGCATGAAATCCTTTTCCCTCCGGCGCGTGCTGGCCGTTGGATTTTTACTTTTTCTGACCCTGCTGCTAGGGCTGGGCGCGTCGGTGTGGCTATTGGGTAGAGACTACGCCATACGCTACCTGCAACGCACGGTGCGCGAGCAGCTTACTAAAAACTCGGAGCTGGCGCTGGCCCCCTTCACGGTGGAGCTATCGGCGTGGCGCGACTTTCCGCATATCACGGCCTCGCTGCACCACCTGGCCCTCACCGATACCAGCCACCACCGCACGGTGCCCGTGCTCACGGTAGGCCGCGCCGACCTGCGCCTCGAAGTGGTCAGCATCTGGCACCGCCAGGTGCGCGTGACGCGCCTGGAAGTGCACGACGCTGATTTTCAACAACTGGTAGACTCCACGGGCCACAGCTGGGGGCTGCGCGGCAAGCGCGCGCGTAGTATGGGCGAGGGCAAAGACCCCGGCGTGAGTTTTAACCTCGACTCGATTGTTATCTATAATTTTCGCATTGGCACCCGCAACGAATACACCAAAAGCACGCTGAACGGGCGCATTCAGCGAGCCCGCCTGAGCGGCGGCATCCGGCAGGGCGCGCTGCGCTTGAGCGGCGTGCTCGACGGGTATTTGGAGCAGCTAGCCAACCGCACCGGCACGCTGCTCTCGCACGAGCCCGTGCGCGCCTGGCTAAACTATCGCTACGCCTTTAAGGCCCGGCGCGGGGAGTTTTGGCGCACCCGCGCTACCCTCAACGGCGACACCATCCGCGTGGCGGGCACCCACGCCGTGGCCGCCGACCAAGCCACCGGCACTCACCTCAATTTGCAGTTTTCGGGCACCCAGCCCTTGGTTGATGTTTTGCACGCGGCCCTGCCGCCCCGCCTGCGCCCCTACTTAAAAGGTGCCCGCAGCCCCAGCCACGCCCGCATCGTGTACACTATTTCGGGCCTGAGCGGGCCTACCATGCGGCCGCACGTGGTGCTCGCGTTTGGGCTGCGCAATGCCAGCATTGCCTGGCCCGATTCGACCCGCCGCATCAACCGCTGGGACTTGCAGGGCACCTACGACAACGGCCCCGGCCACAACCTGCGCACGGCCAGCGTGCGCCTCAGCCAGTGCCGCATCTACTCGCCCGTGGGCCAGCTCGATGCCGAGGTGCTGCTGCGCGATTTCCGGCGGCCCTACGTGCAGGGCCGCGTGCGGGGGCGCACCGAGCTGCCCGAGCTGGCCACCGTCATCTCGCCGGGCTTGTGGCAGGCGCAGCGCGGGCTGGCCGACCTCGACATCTGGATGCGCGGCTTTTTGCCCACGCCGGGCACTAAGATGCTGGCCCGCAGCCAAAAAAGCCTGTCGGTGCGCGGCACCATCGACCTGCGCGGGGCGGCTTTTCGGCTGCCGGCCCGGCGCGTGGCTATTTCGGACCTCAACGTGCACATCGGGCTGCGCGACAGCCTGTGGCGGCTCACCAACGCCTCGGGCAAGTTTGCGGGCATGAAGTTTAAGGCCTCGGCTACTACTACTTACCTGCTGACCTACCTCACCGGCCAGCACCCCAGCACCGACATCCGCGGGGAATTTGCGGTGGATGAGCTGCACGTAGACCGGCTGCGGGCGCTGGGCGGCGGCGCGGCCACCCACGCGCTCACCACCGCCAACCGCCGCCCGCGCGGCCGCCGCCCGCGCCCCAATGCCCGCCGCCTGGCCATGACGCTGGGCAGCCACCTGCTGCCCGACGAGGTGCGCCTGCACGTGGCGCTGCGCTGCGCCCGGCTGCTGCTCGGCCCCGACACCCTGCGCGACCTGGCCGTGAACGTGCGCCACGAAAACCAGGAAGTGCACCTGACCAACATCAACGCCCGTGCTTTTGGCGGCCAGCTCACGGGGCGGGCCAGTTGGCCCACCGATACCGCCAACGACGTGGCACCCATCGATTTTCAGCTGGCTATGCGCTTTGGCACGGTCAGCTACCGCAAGCTCATCCGGCGGCTCACGCGCCCGCCGGGCGCGGCCGCCACGGCGCGGCGCACGGCCAGCCGCAAGGCCGCGGCCGCTACTACGGATACGCCCGCCTTTCGCGAACTGCTGCTGGCCGCCGATGGCTCGCTGACCTGGGACATTGCCCGGCTAGAGCTGCCCGTGGGCGAGCCGCTGCGTGACCTGCACCTGCGCTTCGAGAAGGAAGACTCACTGCTGCGCATGCCCTACCTGCGTTTTGTGGCCCCGCAGGGCGGCGTGGGGCGGGCCTCGGCGGCGGCCGTGGTGTCGGGCATTCACCTCACGGCCGCTACTGCCAACGTCGATTTGCGCTACAAAACCCTGGACGTGCAGCAGCTTTTGCAAATGCTGGCCAGCCTCAAGCCGCCCCGCGACACCACCACTTTTTTGCCCCGCGCCGAGATAAAGGCCGCCCGCCGGGCCAAGCGCCTGGCCCGCCTGCGCGCCAAGCACCGCAAGCCCAGCGCACCCTCGCCGGCCGGCACGCTGCTGGCCAGCGGCGGCCTCACGGCGGTGCTGCGCGTGCAGGCCGACCGCGTGAGCTACAACTCCATTGAGGGCGGCAAATTTCAGCTGCTCTCGCACCTCAACGCCACCGAAGCCCGCGTCGATGCGTGCTCGCTCGAAGCCTTCGATGGCCGCATTTCCCTCACTGGGCTGCTGCGCACCGACGGCGGCCGGCGCCACCATCCGCTGCAAGTGCAGGCCTTGCTCGAAGATATTCGGCTGCCCGATTTTTTCGCCACGGCCAATACTATGCGGTTTCACGTGCTCACGCAGGACAACATCAAGGGCACCTTGCGCTGCGCCGCCGCCCTGCGCACCGACCTTGATTCGACCTTTTTGCCGGTGCGCGCCCAAACGTTTGGCTACGTGCGGGCCGACCTGCGCGACCTGGAGCTGCTGAACGTGGAAGCGCTGCAAGATGCCTTTAAATTTGTGAAGAAGGAACGCACGGGCCACCTGTTTTTTGAGCCCGTCAGCACCGAGTTTTTGCTCAACGGCGGGCAGGTACTCATTCCCAGCCTCAAGCTCAATAGTAACCTCACCGAGCTGGAAGTGAGCGGCCGCTACGGCCTCGACGGCCGCGCCAATCTCTACGTGGGCATGAACCCACTCAATATTCTTTTTGGCAGCAACAAGCGCCGCGTCGAGCGCATTCAGAGCGGCGAGCCCATGCGCCCCCGCTCGCCCCGCCTCACCTACGTGAACCTGCGCCGCGACGCACCCGCTACCAAGTACCAGGTCAAGCTTTTCCAAAAGAAAGAGCAGCAGCAGCAGCAAGCCGCCCTGCGCCAGCAGGTTCGTCAGCTGCTCCTCACCCAGCGCCTCGATACGACCATGCGCCTGCCCTCGCGCAGCCGGCTCACCGGGGGGCCAGACAGCAAGCCGGCAGCTATGCCGTAGAGGTGCGTCTGTCATTGCGAGCGTAGCGAAGCAATCACACTCAAACGGCTCGTTCTGACACAACTGCTTCGCCGTGCTTGCAATGAAAGACGTTCTACCCCGCCAAAATCGCCTCTATCCGCGCCAATTCCTCGTCCCCAAAAGGTGGCGCGTCCAGGCAATGCACGGCGTCTGTGATTTGGGCTGGCTTGCTGGCGCCGATGATGACGGAGGTCATGCGCGGGTCGCGCAGCACCCAGGCCAGGGCTAGCTGGGCCAGGGTTTGGCCTCTTTCGCCGGCTAGGTCGTTGAGCCGGCGGGCCTTTTCTAGGTTGGCGGGCGAAAGCTGGCTTTCTTCGATGGCCCCGTTGCCGAGCTGGCGAGCCGCGCGCGAGTCGGCGGGCACGCCCGCTAAGTACTTATCCGTCAGCACGCCCTGGGCCAGGGCCGAAAAGGCGATGCAGCCCACGCCTTCCTCGGCCAGCACGTCGAGCAGGCCTTCCTCGGGCGTGCGCACCAGCAGCGAGTATTTGGGCTGGTGGATGAGGCAGGGCGTGCCCAACTCGCGCAGCATGGCGCAGGCGCGGCGCGCCTCGGCGGCCGGGTAGTTGCTCAGGCCCACGTACAGGGCCTTGCCCCGGCGCACCAGCGCGGCGAGGGCGGCCATGCTTTCTTCGAGCGGCGTGTTGGGGTCGGGGCGGTGGTGGTAGTAGATGTCCACGTAGTCGAGGCCGGTGCGGCGCAGGCTCTGGTCGAGGCTGGCCACCAAGTACTTGCGCGAGCCACCGTCGCCGTAGGGGCCGGGCCACATGCCGTAGCCGGCTTTAGTCGAGATAATCAGCTCGTCGCGGTGCGCCCGAAAGTCGTCTTTATACAAGCGCCCAAACGTTTCTTCGGCGGCGCCGGGCGGCGGGCCGTAGTTGTTGGCCAGGTCGAAGTGCGTAATGCCCGCGTCGAAGGCCGTGCGCAGCAGCGTGCGGCAGTTGCCGAGCGTGTCTTTTTCGCCAAAATTCTGCCACAGGCCCAGCGAAATGGCGGGCAGCTGCAGGCCGCTGCGGCCGCAACGGCGGTAAGGCATGGCCTCGTAGCGGGTGGGATTGGGGAGGTAAGTCATGGTTGATGAAGGTTTTCGGGGTGCCGTAAGCTTTAGCTTGCGCGTGAGCTGTTACGTAGGCGAACGTCTTTCAACGCGGCTGTTTGCTGCGCTCACGCGCAAGCTAAAGCTTACGGCACAGCTGAATTACGCGGCTTGCTTTTGTGCGTGCCAGAGCACGAGCTGCCAGCCGTTTGCTTCGGTTTTGATGTACACCACCACGTACTTGATGCGTGTGAACGCCGGCTGCCCATCGGCCCCCGGCCCGAGGTCGATTTGGATGAGGCCGTTGACGACGGCGGTGCGGTCGTCGTTGTAGGCGCGCACGGTCAGGGCTTCGATATCGACCTTGTCGTAGCGGCTCTGGCCGGTGCGGATGGACTCGATGTAGCTCGCCTTGCTGTCCTGGTGGCCGTTGGAGTGCGTGTAGATGAGGTCATCGGCGAAGATTTTTTCCAGCGTGGGAAAGTCGTGGCTCACCTGCGCGTCGAAGCGCTGGCGCTCTAGCTGCTCGATGGTTTGGGCAGTGGTCATCGGTGATTTAGGGAGTGGTGAATAAGAAGTAGTTTGCCGGTGCGCAAAGGGCGGCCTACAGGGGCAGGTACACCAGGAAGGTGGAGCCCACCCCCAGTTTGCTCGTGACCTCGATGTGGCCACCCGCGTTTTCGACCATGCGCTTTACCATGTAAAGCCCAATGCCCGAGCCCTCTACGTGGTCGTGCAGGCGCTGAAACATGCCAAACAGCTTTTGCTGGCCGGCCCGGTCGATGCCCAGGCCGTTGTCTTGCACGGTCAGCAGCAGGTGCTGGTCTTCGCACCAGGCGCGCAGGCGCACCTGCGGGCGGCGCTCGGGCGCGTGGTACTTGAGGGCGTTGCTGAGCAGGTTGTAGACCACGCTGCGCAGGTTTTTTTCGGAGAGCGGAAATGGCGGGCAGCTTTGTATTTCAACCTGCACCTCGGCCCCGAGCGCCTGAATGAGCGGCTCCAGGTCGAGGCGCACGTCTTCGACCACCGTGGCCAGGGGCACGCGCTCGGCGGCCGCGCCGTGCTCGCGCTGCAGCTTCGACACGTCGGTGAGCTGGTCGATGGTGCGCTTGAAGCGCTCGACCGAATCCTGCATCAGCCGCAGGATGAGCGCCACCTGCGACTGCGGGGCGGCCTCGGCGGGCAGCTCGCTCACCAGCGCCTGCACCAGCCCTTCGATGTTGGTGATGGGCGCCCGCAGGTCGTGCGAGGCCGTGTAGATGAAGTTGTCGAGGTCGATATTTACCCGCGTTAGCTCATCAAAATTATCCCGCAACAGGTTTTGGGCCAAGTCAATGCGTTCAAGCGCCAGCTTCTGCTCGTGGATGTCGGTGTACGTGCCAATCCACTGCATAATCTCGCCCTGCTCATCGCGCGAGGGCAGGGCGCGCACCAGCATCCAGCGATACTCGCCGCTGGCCGAGCGAATGCGCAGCTCCACATCCAGGGCCTGGCCGGTGGCTAGGCAGTGGAGCCACTGCGGAATGCCCACCTCAAAATCGTGGGGGTGCATGTGGCTGGCCAGCTGCTCGGCCGAGGCGTATTCCTCGCCTACGTAGTCGAACCACCGCCGGTTGAAATACGAGATTTTGCCGTCGGGGGCGGCCGTCCAGGCTATCTGCGGAATGCCTTCGAGCACCCGGCTTACCTCGGCGGCGGCTTGCTCCATGGCCAGGCGGGCGGCCTGCTGGCGCACAAGCTCCTCGCTGGTGCGGTCGAGCAAGGCATTTTGCTTCACCACCACCGCCCGAATAGCCTGAATTTGCTGGTGCGCCGACACATCCGTGACCAGCACGGCCAGCGCCAGCGCCCCGTCGAAGGTGATGGCGTTCATGGACACCGAGAAGGGTTGCAGCAGGCCCCGGCGCGTTTGCAGCGGCAGCTCGCCGCGCACCCGGCCGCCGCCCCAGCCCTGCGCCACCAGGCCCGCCCAGTAGGCCTGAAAGGCGGCGGGCACGAAGCTCGTGGCCGTGCTGCCCAGCACTTCTTCGAGGGGGCAGCGCAGCAGCTCGGCCAGCGCGCTATTGCAGTAAAGCACCGTGCCTTCGGGGCTGAGCAGCAGGGCGCCCTCGTTCATTTGCTCGATGAGGGTGCGGTAGCCGTGGTCGGCGCCTTCGAGCGTGAAGATGCGCGGCCCGTCGGCCCCCTGAATGGCCAGCGCGTCGATGGCCCCGGTGCGCACGGCCGCAATCAGCTCCTCGGCCTCGCGCAGCTGGTGGCGCAGCTCCTCGTTTTCGCGGGCCAGCTCGGTCGCACTCAGGGGAGCAGGCTCGTTCATAGCGGCTTAATTAGCGGTGCCCGATTGCGGAACGCCGAGCGAAATTAGCACGGCCGCCCGGTTCGACAAGTCGCCCACCAGCTGCCGCCGGGGCAGCGGGCGCGCCCGTATCAGGGTAGGCGCGGCGATTATCTGCTCCTGGGAGGCCAGGTCGGGCTGCTGGTAGATATCGATGATGAGCAACTCGTAGCGCCCGGCCAGGTGCTCTTCGCAAATGTCCTTGAGGTTGCGCACGGCCCGCATCGAATTGGGCGTGGCGCCCGTGATGTAGAGCTGGAGCAGGTATTCGGCTTCGGTAGAAGTAGTCATTCGGGGCGCAGCCTTAATGGGTGCCGCGCGGGCGGATATCCAGCCCCACGAGCACTTTTTCTTCGTTCGACAGGTCGCCGATAATCTTGCGAATGGGTTCGGGCACCTTGCGCACCAGCGTGGGAATGGCCAGGATTTGGTCGCCCTCGGCCAGCTGCGGGTGTTGCAGCAAGTCAATCACTTCCAGCGTGTAGCGGTCGGGCAGGTGCGCTTCGCAGTAGCGTTTCAGATTAGCCAGGGCCGTGGCCGACTTGGTCGTTTGGCCGGCCACGTACAGGCATAGCTCCCACGTAGCGGGTTGGTCCACAGTGGCCGGAGCAGCTTCCCTCGAATCCATCATCTTAGCTTGTACGAGTTACTTAGGCCGGGCGTTCGCCCGCGCCCGAAAGTCGGGTAGTTAAATTATTGGCGGCCGAGCTGCGGGCCTGGTCAGTAGCCTGCTGGCGCGCCAGCTCTTCGCTGTGCACCTGGCGCAGCTCCTCCTCTACCGACTCAAACTCGGTGCGCAGGTTATCGATGGTGGCTTCGAGCACGCGGCGCTTGCGCTCGAGCTCGCGGTCTTTGCGGGCGGCGGCCTGCTGCTGGGCCGTGAGGGTGGCCTGCTCGTGCAGGCGCTGCACGTGCCGCCCGGCCCCAGTGATGATGCCCAGCGGCCCAATCACCACGTCGAGCAGCTGCACGCCCTCGGCCGTCACCAAAAACTCGCGCACCTGGTTGGAGTGCGCCATCCCTCGGGCTTTCAGAATACTGAGGCCCCGGTTGCGCTCGCCGATGCCTTCGAGGTCGCGCACCGAAACCCAGGTATCGACCAAGGACGAAATGCCTTCTTCGGTCATTTCCAGGCGCCCGTCGCGCCCGCTGATGAGGGCCGTGAATAAGGCCGTGATATTGCTAACCTTCAGAAAATCAATCAAGCGCGTGAGCATACTGCGCACCTCGCTGATGCTGCCCACCGACACCAGGTTGCTGATGGGGTCGATGACCACGGCCTGCGGCTGAAACTCCTTGATGAGCTTGTGCACCGTGACGAGGTGGCGCTCGAGGCCGTTGAGCGTGGGCCGCGAGGCCTCAATCAGCAGCAGGCCCTGGTCGAGGCAGGGCTGCAGGTCGAGGCCCACCGTGCGCATGTTGCGGATGAGTTGGGCCGGTGATTCTTCGAAGGCAAAATACAGGCAGCGCTCGCCGCGCCGGCAGGCTTCGAGCGCGAAGGAGGCGGCCAGCGTGGTTTTGGCCGTGCCCGCCGTGCCCGTAATGAGGATGCTGCTGCCCCGGTACCAGCCCCGGCGCGTAAACATCTCGTCGAGGCCCGGCACGCCCGACGAGATAATCTCGTCCGACACCGTGTGCTCAAGCTTGAGCGAGGTGACGGGCAAAACCGAAATACCGTCTTCGGTGATGAGGTACGGGTACTCATTGGTACCGTGGGTGCTGCCGCGGTACTTCACGATGCGCAGGCGGCGGGTCGTAATCTGGTCAATCACGCGGTTGTCGAGCAGAATCACGCAGTCCGACACGTATTCTTCCAGCCCCTGCCGCGTGAGGGTGCCCTCGCCGCGCTCGGCCGTGATAACGGTGGTGACGCCCTTGTCTTTGAGCCACCGAAACAGGCGGCGGATTTCGGAGCGCAGCACGGCCTCGTTGGGAAAGCCGGCAAACAGCGCCTCTATCGTATCGAGCAGCACGCGCTTGGCCCCGATGCTGTCGATGGCGTAGCCCAGGCGGATAAACAGGCCTTCGAGGTCAAACTCGCCGGTTTCCTCAATCTCCGAGCGCTCGACGTGCACGTGGTCGATGCGCAGCTTTTTGTCGGCCTGCATGGCGGCCAGGTCAAAGCCCAGCGAGGCCACGTTGGCCGTGAGTTCGGCGGCCGTTTCCTCAAACGTCATGAGCACGCCCGGCTCGTCGTAGTCAATAACGCCACGCACCAAAAACTCGATGCCCAGCAGGGTTTTGCCGCAGCCCGCGCTGCCGCACACCAGCGTGGGCCGGCCCAGCGGCAGGCCGCCTTCGGTAATCTCGTCGAGCCCCTCAATGCCGCTGGGGGCCTTGGGCAGCTGCGGCAGCGCGGTGGGCGCCAGCTTGTACTCGTGCATGAAAAAGGCTGGAATAGCAGATTTTGGCCGGAAGTTACGCCACGGTGCGTGGGCACTCGCGGCGCGGCCCCCTAGCGCCTGGTCTTGGCAGCCCGCCGCCGCGCCCGAATGGCGGCCAGGCGCTCGCGCTCGGCCCGGCGCTCTTCGCGCAGCGCCAGCCGCTCGGGTAGCCGGGCCATGAGGCGCTCGCGCACGTACTGCGCCAGGCTCGACAAAGAGATGGTGTGGGTGGTGCGCAAGAACTGCGCTACTTCGCGCTGGCGCAGCGTGCTGGCCCCGGCCAGGCCCCGCGCCAGCAAGAACTGCTTAACTTCCTCGACCCACAGCAGCGCCGCCAGTGGGGCGCGCTGCACGGTGGCGTTGTAGCCAGCCGGGCGGTGCTGGCGCAATACCGGGTTTTCGGCCTCGGCCACCAACACGCCTACCCAGTCGGGCAGGCGCGGCAGCAGCTTGGCCAGGTGCTTTTCGGTGACGACAAAAGTGACGAAGTCGTAGACCTCGGCGTAGCAGCGCAGCTGGTTTTCCACGCGCTGCAGGGTGTCGCCGTCGCCCTTCACCTCGTAGCCGTGCATAAAGGCCTCGGTAACGTGCACCACATCGGCGCGGGTGGTGCCGGTGGGCAACTCGTCGATATATACGCCACCCGTTAACAGGGGGTAGAGCCGGGCGCGGATTTCGGGGTCGTTCATCGCAACCTCAAAGCTACTTTATTGCTTGTAGAATTGTAGAGCGGAGTGGCACTCCGCTCCCGGTTATGCTTGTTTGTTTCCGTCTTGCGCGAAACGGAGTGCCACTCCGCTCTACATCATTATGCCCGATATCACCACCGAAGCCGACATCAAAACGCTGGTTGACGGCTTTTACGCCCGCGCCCTGGCCGACCCGCTGCTCAAGCCGGTCTTTGTCGATTTTGCCCACATCGACCTCAGCCACCACCTGCCGCAGCTCTACGATTTTTGGAGCGGCATCTTGCTGGGCACCAGCCGCTACCGGGGCTTCCCGATGCGCCAGCACTTCCCGCTGCCCCTGACTATCGACCATTTTGGGCGCTGGCTAGCGCTGTTTCACGAAACCGTGGACGCGCACTTCGAAGGCCCGGTGGCCGACACGGCCAAGCGCCACTCGCTGCACGTGGGCCGCGTGTTTGCGGGCCGCCTGGGGCTGCTGCAAGGCCAGTAACGCCACCTGCCTGCGTCTCCCGCTTAGCGGGCGTACCAACGCCAAGCCGCCAGGCTGCGTCTCTACATCTCTACTCTTTCCAGACTTTCGCATGGACCAGCCAACCCGCGCCGCGCTCGTGGCCGAGCTTACCCAGCTCTTCACCGCCGGCAACGCCCACGCCACCTTCGAGCAGGCCATTGCCGACCTGCCCGCGCCCCTGCGCAACCAGGCCGTGCCCGACGTGCCCTACACCATCTGGCACTTGGTCGAGCACCTGCGCATCGCGCAGGCCGATATTCTGGCGTTTTGCCTCAACCCCGCCTACGTGGCACCCGAATGGCCCGCCGGCTACTGGCCCGCCCAAAACTCGACCGTGGACGAAGCCGGCTGGCAAGCCGCGCTGGCAGCCATTTGGGCTGACCAGCAGCAGTTTATCGACCTGCTCGAAAACCCGGCCACCGACTTGTTCACGCCCCTAGCGCACGGCGAGGGGCAGACTATCTTTCGGGAGGCGCTGCTCATTGGCGACCACGCGGCCTACCACACGGGGGAGATTATTTTGATGAGGAGACTTTTGCACTGTAAAATCTCGAAGTAGATGGGAGAAGAGCGAAGTAAGTGGGAATAGAACGAAGTGAGCGGGAATATTTTTTAGGCAAGCACAACTATAGCTTGACCTCTAGTTGTGCATAAATCCCAGCCACTCTTATGTCAGCCTCGTCTCTTTTAAATAAAGGAGATGGACTTACGGCCAAATCAAATTGAATTATAACAACGCAGAAAGTTATTTTTCTTTAGGAAGAATAATCAGTAAACAGCAAAAACGATACAAATAATATGGAGCAAGAGGAAAATGCACTCTTCAAGTTAATCCATGTTGGCAAACCACAACAGAATTACGAAACTGGTAGCTATCATATAAATTGTTACTTTCAACCTTGGTCAATAAAGCAAAATTGCCCTATAAATGACGATATATTGACGCACAGTATAAACAGTGCATTTGCGGGTGAATTAGCCTGCGGAACATTATGGACAGACAAAAACATCAAAACCAAGAAGGATTCTATTTGCTCTACTGAATATCAATCAATTCACATAGACCCTAGTAGACTTTATGCAAAACACCTAAAGGCTGTAATCGATATTAATTCATTACTGCCAAAAGGTTTTTGGCATAAACACGGGAATACATGGGTTGCTTGCATCGAATATAATAAAAAAATAATCATCATACCCTACTTTGAATTAATACGAACTATCTTTTATCAAACCAGTTATCGATTAACTAATTTCCTATTATCACAAACTCCATATAACCAGCTATGTCGACCACTCTCTTCCCCATCTGCAGATAACTCTTTCACTGCTAGATATTGCATAGCAACAACAAATCTTACAGCACCAGAAGCCCGATTGCTAGGAAACATCTTGTTCGACCCATGCATAAAATATATATTCAATATAATGCAATCTTACTGGCGAACAAATGCATCAGAAAACGATTTAATTAATTCCGTCAAAACAGACAGTTTAATTATAGGCGATTTTAAAGGCATGGCATTTCATGCCAAAGGTCATAATTTCATCTGCGATGGAATAGGTTATTTTTGGGTCGAGTCCCTAGAAATAACGAAACAGATATTCTGTTTTGAAAAACTGCTTTTTTATCCTTTAATCTATAGCAGCAAAAAAACAGCATTAGACCATATTAACGTAAGCCACTTACCTGTTTGTTCAGATGTTTTCAAATCCCTGAACAGACATTATAGACCTCCTGAATTAGTTCGGTGCATATCAAAGACAGGGACAGCTAAACATAGTAGAGTCCCGTTTTTCGAAAATATACGCCAAGAAAGACACGCTATCAACAGGGCAGGCAAACTTCCACTTGTCGTACGCAGGTCGGCTTGGGCAGTAGCGGCGCCAGATAATTATCAGTATCTGACAGATGAGATGATGGATATGCTAAAGTTCAAGGCAATAAAAACACCTAGAAAAACGCCACAATACACGGATGAATTTAAAAGAATAATATCTGAATTTGCATCACACCATTATTCCGTTTCTTATCTAACCCTTAATAATCAAAGTCAAGTATTTGGAAAAGGTTTGTCAGTTATGCCTGTAGAGAAATACAGCCCTATACCAAATTCCATGTACAATGGGTTGATAAGACCTTTTCCACTAGCACAAGTGCACTTACACGAAACCTTTTTCTGTATTGCCCAACCTTTTCCGCAAATAAATCCTGAATTAACAATACTTGTTATCAAACAAAATTTATCACAACCCACTGATTCAGAATTTAACACTATGTTAAACCAAATCATTCCGGTGCGGAATACTAATGACTTTTTAGCATTTTACAAAAAGATAAAATATATATCTAGACTCCAGACAGCATCTAACACAGCTCTATTGGTTATACCGGTACCTACCCAAATAATTACCATAGCCTTTTGCCTTACTGTAGCAGATAATGTTGTAAGTAGATTTAGAAAAAGAATTCAATTCTTTATCGCTACCTTCTTACGATTTCCACAGGGAGTAAGCAAGACCCAGATGACACATATAATTAAACTTAGCAGGAACATTTGCAAGACCCCTGACCCGTTATTATTAACTTATATTGCCAGATTATGGAGCAATTATAGATACACAACGAAGCCATAGTTTCATCTCCTTGTGCAAAACAAACAATCAACTTATTGCAGAGTAAGCCTATGGTAGAAAATTAATTATTCTGCACGCGGAGCTTAGCCTCTACGCGTTGCAACAAATCAGATGCTTCTACCCGCAAGGCTTGTGCTAGCCGGAGGATAGTAAGTAGTGAGGGCTGTTTGCGACCAGTTTCGAGTTGCGACAGAAAGGTGCGGTCTATTGCGGCCTCATCAGCTAAACGCTCTTGAGAGATTTTACGCTCTTTGCGTAGCTCCTTGACAATCAGCCCAAATACTTTTATTGGGTCACCGCTCATACTGGCAGCAAGCTACCAAGTGTCTTTAGAGCCGTGTTGTTGTCAATAGTCTACAAAATGATGTAAATTGCGCATATCCTTTTTATAACTAGAGCACGCCGCTGGGTTCACCCATTGGCGTTTTCTGACTTATTATTCATACTCTAAATGGCTTGGACCACCGCCTCTGACCCGCATTTGATACCATATACCCAGGCTTCATCTGCACAGCTTTCACAAGCTATTATTACAGCTCGTGAGGCGCTGGACCTTTACTATCCAAACCTAACTTGGACACAGTGGCATCACGCTTTCGAAACGGTAGAGCCTCTTCTGAAGTCAGAGGCGGGTCAAGTTACACCTACGTTCAAAGGCCTAAGCGAATTGGTGCGTCATTTTGAAGCTCTAGCACCAGCATCAGATTCTGTTGTTATCGCCTCTGATTTACCAACTCAAGGTACGCAGGCGCATCAGAAGGCCAAAAAGACTTATTCAATAGAGTTGAATGTACTTGAAAGCTTGGACCGGTTGAGTTACTGGCAACGCAAAGACAAATCGACCTTAGTAAATCTGGCTCTATCACAACTATTAGCGCAATATCCAGAATCCCAGATTCCTATTCCTATTAATTAGCACCTATTTAATTATGAATTAAACATCTTGCATCAAATAACATTACTTTCTACTTATTCGCACGATGTTGCTATGCTTGTTTGTAGATAATTATCAAATATCTAACTCATAAAAATTAATTACTTTTAATATATTTATTTACAATGATTACTGCTATGGCGCATCATTTAGGAGCAAGGCACAATTCCCTCCTAGACTTGAAAGAGCCTGAGAGTACCATAGGGGGTATAATTAAGAGTTGAGTCGCTGCACTACGGCATGCTTTTCCTGTTTTAGAGATGCGTAGAATTGATACCTCAACGCCTGCTTTGGCATTGGTTGTCAGCGCTTAGCAATGTATTAATACTTACCTAGCCCATCCAAGGCAGACTTCCTGAATCATAAGCTTTGGCTTACTGTCAGCTTCACCTAGGCTATCACACATCCGATTCATCAAGTAACTTTCGACTTTGGCAGTAGAAAGCTAGATTAGCTAGTGCTCCCTACTAATATTTAATGGCTAAGACAAAGTTCTTTACGAATCAAGACGGCAATACATTGCTGGAAAAGCTGCGTGGCATCTTCGAACATATGCCTGTTAAGCAGTTCGATGCGCTAGTTGGTTTTTTCCGAGCTTCTGGGTGTTATCGGTTGCGCGAACTATTAGCCGATGTGCCTGAGGTACGGATTCTGGTTGGCATCAATGTGGATAAAGCACTACAAAAAGCTCATAATCAAGGTTTACAGCTAGGCAATGCAATGCGGGCGCGGCAGCAAGCAATGGACGACCTAGTATCGGATATTCAAGAATCAGAATACACAAGAGATTCCGAAGATGGTATTCGGTGGTTCGTAGATGGGGTAGCTAGCGGACGGCTGCAAGTGCGAGCGCATCCTAGCCAGCGGCTACACTCCAAAATATATATCTTCAGACCGCAACCGTTCAATGAACATACAGCGGCTTCGGTCATCACCGGGTCGAGCAATCTGACTGAAGCAGGGTTGAAAGACAACTTCGAGTTCAACGTAGAATTACGCGACTATGATGACGTGTGCTTTGCTACTAAGACTTTTCAGGAACTGTGGGAAGAGAGCACCGAACTACTACCAGCTGACTTACAGAGAACGGTAACTACACGTACCTACCTCAACGACGAGCTGACACCCTACGAAATCTACTTAAAGTGCTTGGTGGAATACTTTGGAACGGCAGTGGAAGAGGAATATGGTACAGTGGCAGACTTGATACAGAATGACAAGTTTTACAAGCTGAAGTACCAACTGGACGCGGTGACGGATGGCTTTCGCAAGCTACGGCAGCATCACGGTTTTTTCCTGGCCGACGTGGTCGGACTAGGTAAAACCATTGTGGGAACGCTAATTGCGAAGCGATTTTGCCAGTTCGCTCGCTCGGCAGTTCATACGCCGCGAGTGCTGATTATCGCGCCGCCAGCGCTAGTGAAGAACTGGGAGGAGGCAACGAAGGATTTTGCTCTTCAACGCTTCGGGGCCTATGACATTCTGCGAAACGGCTCACTGCACAAGTTGCGCCATGACCCAGAAGACTACGACCTTATCATCGTGGACGAGGCACATAAGTTTCGGAACGACACAGCAGGAGCCTATGGGCAACTACAACGACTTTGCAAGACCCCTACGCGCCGCAAAGTGCCTGGTACCGATACGTTAGAGCGCAAGCGTGTGATTCTGATTTCGGCAACGCCCCTGAATAACCGGCCTGAGGATATTGCTAACATGCTGTATCTCTTTCAGGATTCGAAGCAGCCAACGCTGGAAGGTGTAGATAATCTGCAACACTTTTTCCGGCAGCGTACCGACGAGTATCAGCGCCTGAAAAACCGCTCGCAAGCTGATATGCGCACGGGGCTGAAACAAATTTATTCGCTGATTCGGGAGAAGGTACTGGAGCAAGTAACAGTACGCCGAACTCGTACCGACCTGTTGAATAATGAAGTGTATCGGCAAGACCTAGACAAGCAAGGCATTGTGTTTCCGAAGGTGGGCAAGCCCTATAAGCAACTGTACCAGTTAGAACCAGCGCTGAATGCGTTGTTTGATGAAACTATTGAAGTATTAAGCAAAGAACTGAAGTACAACCGCTACCGGGCCATCGACAAGCTAAAAGAACCAAAGCGTAGCAAGTACAAGTATGCCAAGCGAATCTCAGATTCACTAGCGCACATCATGCGAACGCTGCTGCTGAAGCGAATGGATTCTTCGTTTCTAGCATTCCGTAGCTCATTGCGTCGCTTTGCGGTAGCCAACGACGCAATGGTGAAGATGTTTGCGCAAGGGCAGATTTATATTGCCCCTAATCTGCCGGTGACTGAGCTAATTATGAATGACCGGCTCGACGAGTTGGAGCAGTTGGTGCTGGAGCGAGCAGAACTAGACCCGAGCATCGAGGTATGCCAACCGGAAGACTTTGAACCGGACTTTCTACCAGGACTGCTGGCAGACCAGGCACTAGTATGGCCATTGTTGGAGCGATGGGAAGCTTTCAAGAACAGTGACCCCAAGTTGGATGCCTTTTTGGCGGCCCTAGAAACCGTTTTTTTTGCCCTAGACCGGAATCCTGGTCAGAAGCTGGTCATTTTTTCGGAAGCCCGCGACACGACGGAGTACCTAGCTCAGCAGCTTAAAAGATTCAGCTCGCGGCGGGTGCTCACCATTGACTCAGGCAATCGAGAACGGTTGATGGCTACGGTACGAGCAAACTTCGACGCTAACCTGCCGCTGGGACAGCAGGCTCAGGACTATGATATTCTATTAGCTACTGAGGTGCTGGCTGAAGGTGTGAATCTGCATCGAGCTTCATCCATCGTGAACTACGATACGCCCTGGAACTCGACGCGCTTGATGCAACGCATTGGCCGGGTAAACCGCATTGGCTCAGTAGCTGACCGGGTGTACGTGTATAATTTCTTTCCTACAGCACAGGTTAATTCGGCCATTGACTTGGAGAGTAAGGCGTATTTGAAACTACAAGCGTTTCATGAGGCATTGGGCGAGGATTCAGAAGTCTATTCACCCGATGAAGAAACCCAGACGTTCGGCATTTTCGATAAAGACCCTGATGAGGGCCAAGATGCCCGATTGCAACGCTTACTATGGCTGCGCGAACAATTCAAGCGTGAGCCAGAACTACTTGACCGTCTGCGGCGCTTACCCCTACGGGCGCGTACCGGACGCGAGCACCCTACCCTACCTGTGCTAGCGGGCAGCACCCTGTGCTACTTACGCACCCACCGTCGTGATGGCTTCTACCTCTGTGACCGACCAGGTGGGCAGCCGCTAGAAGAGCTCTCCTTTCTGGAAGCAGATGCTTATCTGCGGGCCACACCTGACGAGCGGCCCCTACTCCTACCACCGCACCATCATGAACATGTACGGCGAGCAGCCAGCCACTTCGGCGTGATAGTGGCTCAGGCAGCAGCGCAGCCCCAGGTAATACAGCGAGTAGCACCTAATGAGCGGCGAGCACTAGACTTTTTGAGTGGATGCTTGCTCCTACTACCGCCCGACGCGGCTCCAGCTGAACGGCTTCAACTGCGGGCAGCACAATTGGCTGTGTCGTCGGGCACATTCCAACAGTTGCAGCGCGATGTTAATAAGCTACAGGGCAATCTGAAGAAGCTTAATATTGCACCCGGCGAGCAACTGGCGCTAGTGGGACGTCTACTAACCAAGTATCCATTGCCAATTCCGGAAAACCCTTTGGCCGGAGGGCAGCAAGCCGAGATTGTAGAAGAACAAGTAGAAGCAACGGGTTGGCTGCCACGCATTATTATTTCTGAATCTTTGGTGTAGCCCCTTAGGCTAGCCTCTGTTACTTTACCTCGTGGCTGATTCTGATAAACTAAAACTCTTCCTGCGCCAAGACTACAACCAAGCTAACTGGCAGCTATGGTTGAAGGAATTATTTGGCGATACGCGCACGGAATTCTTTGAAGAAGAGGCGGTAAATGACTTGCCTAACCCTGACCCACTGCGTGTGAAAGCCATGCGCCATTTTGGTTATGTGGACTTAGGAGAGCCTACTTTCTTCGGTGCGCAACATCGGCTGGCACTTGTAGAAGTAGAGTTACGACCAGATACAACGGATATAGCTCGTAATCGGGTTGGATTGCGGGCGCTTACATACCCGTTTGTAGATGGCGTTCGAGCTCATGGGGTGCTTGCTTTCTACTTTGACCCAGAGCAACCAGATTATCGCCTTTCTTTTCAGACACGGCTGGCAAAGAACCGCGCTGACAATGGTGGTATGCCCACACTTACAGGCACAGACCGTCGCCGATACACGTTTGTTCTGGGACGCCACGAGGCAGCAACTACTGCCGCTGCACGCCTTGCCGAATTGGGTCGAAAAGCAGGCCGAAGCACGATTGACGACGTAACCGCAGCGTTTTCAGTTGAACGGCTGAATGAGGAATTTTTCAAACAGTATAAGACTCATTACAATCGGTTTTCTGAATACCTGGCTAATAATTACAGGCCAGCGTTTGGAATGACGGCCGTTCGGCCTCGGGCTAAAGAGCAGCAGGAAGCGCAGGAAAAGCCTGTTCGTGACTTCGCAAAGCGGTTGTTGGGGCAGTTGGTATTTCTGTATTTTTTACAGAAGAAAGGTTGGATGGGCTGTCCTGACGGGAGTATGGATTGGACAGATGGTCGCCCAGAATTTCTTAAAGAGTTATTTGAACGGTATCAGAAATCTCCCGAACTGAAAAGTAATTCTTTCTATAGCAGCTGTCTCAAACCACTATTTTTTGATACCCTTAGTACTCGCCGGGATTATGATGCATTGCTGATACCAGGGTTAGATTGGAATTGCCGAGTGCCGTATCTGAACGGTGGTTTATTTGAACGCGAAAAGCGCCGTACTGGGCAGACTGGCATTCTGTTAACTACACCCTTGCCAGAGGATGTAATTGAAGTTTCAGACCCTTTATTTGAGGAGTTGCTGACCTTTTTCGGTCAATATAATTTTACTATTGAGGAAAATAGAGCTGACGACCACGACGTAGGAATTGACCCGGAAATGTTGGGGCACATTTTTGAAAACCTACTGGAAGAAAATCGGTCGAAAGGTGCTATTTATACTCCGCGACACATTGTGCAATACATGTGTCAGGAGAGCCTAATAGGATATCTCAGTGCCCGCCTTGAACGGTACGATATTGAACGGGAGACAGTAGTGGCTTTTGTGCGGCGGCACGAGGTAAGCATTAAACTCGGAGCGGTA
>Ga0182232_1000133_pt1 | contig 23078 bp, 11 predicted proteins | sample G6R1MG_30_FD_155484 | JGI IMG/M metagenome (GOLD analysis project Ga0182232, IMG submission 155484) | Phyllosphere microbial comminities from miscanthus, Michigan, USA - G6R3_NF_07NOV2016_LD2 MG | ecosystem: Host-associated > Plants > Phyllosphere > Phylloplane/Leaf | place: USA: Michigan... | reverse complement strand
CAGGTACGAGCCGTCGTGCCAGCGCAGCACTTGCACCGCCAGTTGGTTGTCGCCAGGCTTGAGGTACTTCGTGATATCGAACTCGGCCGGCGACTTGGCCGCCTTGCTGATGCCCACGCGCTGCCCGTTCACGTACACAAACGCGCAGCCCGAAATGGCCCCGAAGTGCAGCAGCACTTCCTTGCCCGCCCACGCGGCCGGCACCGCAAAGCTGCGCCGGTAGGTACCCACGGGGTTGTTGCTGGGGTCAATAAACGGCTGGTTGCGCGGGAATGGGTAGGTGATGTTGGTGTAAATCGGAATACCAAAACCCTGCAATTCCCAGTTGCTAGGCACCGCGATGGGCCGCCACTGGCTGTCGTTGAAACCCGGCTGGAAGAAGTCCATGGGCCGGTCGGCGGGCCGGGCCACGTAGTTGAATTTCCAGGTGCCGTTCAGGCTCTGGACCCAGGGCGAGCGGGCGGGGTCGTCGGCCGCCACGTCGGCGGGCTGGGCATAAAGGTGGAAGCTGGCGCGGGGCGCTTCCTGGCCTTGTTGCACGAGCTGGGGATTTTGCCACTCGGCAGGGTCGGGCGCCTGGGCGGCGGCCAGGCCAGTGGTGAGCAGCGCCGCTACCAGCGGCAAGCGAAAATCGGGCATGAACAGGGGTGGGGAAAAATGGCTTTAAAACCGGATTCTGGTTTAAAGCGGACACAGTCAATAGTTCAGCAATACTACCAACTGCTCGACAATCAGGGCGGGGGCATTTTCAGAGAAATAAGGGTACAAAACTGCTACGCCCACCCCGCACGCTGGCTTACCAAGCGCCCCCCGCGCGCGGCCCCGCCCTCCTAAGGCGAACGTAAGCAGGCAGCCAAAATACTGGCCGCAAGGCACTAGACGTGGCTATTGCCTCGCGGCCCGTGCCTGCCTGAGCTGCCCTGGCGCGGACGCACCTTCTTTCTAGGCAATGCCCCCGGTAGCCGGTTATTTTACGGCTGGCACCGCGCCCAGCCGGGGTGGCCGGGGCGGGGGCGGGCAGTAGCCGCGCTTTTTGGCCCCGCCAATTTCCGAATAATGCCCCCGGCCCAGGCCCGAATAGGCGCTACTATTGCAGGAATATTCGCGGCTGCCCGCCTTAGCTGCTGGGTAGCTTTATTCCCCTTTTCCCCTCCCCGATGAAGCGCCGCTTCTTTGTAAACCAGGCCGCCGCCGGGCTCGCTACCGCGCTGGTGCTGCCCGGCACGGGCACTGGTGCTGCCTTGGCGGCCCCCGCGCCTGCTGCCCCCCGCCCGGCCACCGACCGAGCCTACTGGCTCGATACCCTGCTGCGCGTGGCTGACCCCGTGCTGACGGCCGCCGCCGCCGGCCGCTTGCAAGCGGCCATGCCCGTAGAAGCCGCCGCCGGCCAGCAGGAAGGCCGCCGCAACGTGACGTACCTGGAGGCGCTGGGCCGCACGCTCAGCGGCCTCGCCCCCTGGCTCGAACTTAAAGACGCGCCCGCCGCCGAGGCCGCCCGCCAGCAGCGCGCCGCCGAGCAGGCTCGCCAAGCCATCGCCCGCGCCGTCGACCCGCAGGGTGCGGCGTTTCTCAATTTCAACCAGGGCGGGCAGCCAGTGGTGGATGCCGCGTTTTTGGCCCACGCGCTGCTGCGCGCCCCTACCCAGCTGTGGGCGCCGCTGCCGACCGCCACCCAACAGCAGCTGGTGCAGGCGCTGCAAAGCACGCGGGTTATCAAGCCAGTGTATAGCAACTGGCTGCTGTTCAGCGGCCTTATCGAGGCGGCGCTACTCAAGTTCACCGGCTCCGGCGATGCCATGCGGATGGACTACGCCATTAAGGAGCATCAAACCTGGTACAAGGGCGACGGCACCTACGGCGACGGGCCTGATTTTCACTGGGATTACTACAACAGCTACGTCATTCAGCCCATGCTGCTCGACTTGGTGGGCACGCTGGTAGCGGCCGGCCGCGAGCGCAAGGAGCTGCTCGAAACCATCCGGGGCCGCGCCCGCCGCTACGCCGCCGTGCAGGAGCGCCTTATTGGCCCCGATGGCTCGTTTGCCGCGTTTGGGCGCTCGCTGGCGTATCGGTGCGGGGCGTTTCAGCACTTGGCGCAGTGCAGCTTGCAGGGCCTGCTGCCCGAGGGGCTGCCGGCCGGGCAGGTGCGCAGCGCCCTCACGGCCGTTATTCGGCGCACCATGGAGCCTAAAGGCACGTTCGACGCGCAGGGCTGGCTGCAAATCGGGCTGTGCGGGCACCAGCCGGGCATCGGCGAAACCTACATTTCGACGGGCAGCCTCTACCTCTGCACCACGGCTTTTTTGCCCCTGGGCCTGCCCGCTACCCACGCCTTCTGGGCCGACCCGGCGCAGGACTGGACCGCCAAGAAAATCTGGTCGGGGCAGGATGTCTCGCTTGACCACGCGCTTTGAGCGCTGGCTTCTATTACTTAGTGCCGCGCTCGTGTTGATGCCGAGCCGGGCGTCTTCTTTACTTGTTATTATACTTATGAAATACCACTTGTTTACCCTGCCCCTCGCCCTGGCGGTCCTGGGCGCGGCCCCCGCGCCCGGCCCCACGGCCACCATTACGGTGCGCAACCCGCTGCGCATGGCGCGCCCCCTCGAAACCGTGAGCCTGCCCCTGGCCCAGCTGCCGGCCGCCGTGCGCGGGCTGGCCCCGAGCAGCCTGCGCGTGCGCGACGCGGCCACCAAATCCGTGCTGCTGAGCCAATTACTTGACAACGACGGCGACGGCCGGCCCGACGAGCTGCTGTTTCAGACCGCCATGCCAGCCCAGGGCACCAAAACCTTTACCCTGGCTGGCGGCGCCGAGGATATGCCCGCCAGCCCGCTCACCACCTACGCCCGCTTCGTGCCCGAGCGCACCGACGATTTTGCCTGGGAAAATGACCGGGTGGCTTTCCGTACCTACGGCCCCAACGCCCAGGAACTCTACGATAAGAAAGACCCCAACGGCACCCTCAGCAGCGGCATGGACAACTGGCTAAAGCGCGTGCCCTACCCCATCATCGACCGCTGGTACGGCAAGCACGCGTTTGAAAAGCCCTTTGCCTACCACACCGACACTGGCGAGGGCCACGACCCCTACCACGTGGGCAGCAGCCGGGGCACCGGCGGCACTGGCGTGCTCGACGGCGACAAGCTCTATACCTCGCGCAATTTTGCCAGCTATAAAATCCGGGCGCTCGGCCCCATCCGCACGGTGTTTGAGCTAACCTACGCGCCCTGGGACGCGGCTGGCCGGCAAGTGACGGAAAAGAAGGTCATTAGCCTCGATTTGGGCGCCAACCTGAGCCGCTACGAAGAGCACATCGCGGCCGATAAGCCCCTGCCCAACTGCACCGTCGGCCTGACGCTGCACGAAGCCAAGGGCGAGGTAAAAGCCGACCGCCCCGCCGGCTGGTGCCGCTACTGGGAAAAAAGTGAGGACTCGTACCTGGGCACCGGCCTGGTAGTGCCGCCCACCTACCTGCTTGACTACCAAGACCACCGCAGCGCCGAAAAAGACCAGAGCCAGCTTTACCTGGTAACCAAGCCGCAGCAGGGCACCGTCGTTTTTTATGCCGGCTTTGGCTGGACGAAGAGCGGGCAGTTTAAGACCGCCGCCGACTGGGATGCGTACCTCAGCGCCTTTGCGCAGCGCCTGGCCGCGCCGCTCGCCGTGAGCTGGCAGTAAGTAGCTTTCGGCCATTATTCTCCATCCTTACCGCCTTCTCCCATGAAGCTCCGCTTTTTGCTGCCCTTGGCGGGCGGCCTGCTGGCCGCCGCTGCTACCGCGCCGGCTGTCGACGTGGCCGCTGCCATGCAGGTAGCCGGCCAGCAGCTTGAACTGGCCGACAAGGCCCGCACTACCACCACCCGCCAGCCCTTTACGGTGAACCCTGACGGCTCGCTCAAGGACCGGGAGGCGGCCTGGTGGACCAGCGGCTTTTACCCTGGCAGCCTGTGGTATACGTATGAGTACAGCAAAAAGCCGCTCGACCGCCAGCTGGCCGAAAAGTGGACCGCCGCGCTTCAGCAGGAGCAGTACAATAAGAGTACCCACGACCTGGGTTTCATGCTCTACTGCTCGTATGGCAACGGCTACCGGCTCACCAAAAACCCGGCTTACCGGGCCGTGCTCGTGGAGGGCGCCCGGTCGCTGGCTTCGCGCTTCGACCCCAAGGTGGGCCTGCTTAAGAGCTGGGACAACCACGAGGGCTACAAGTACCCGGTTATCATCGACAACATGATGAACCTGGAATTTTTGTTTTGGGCCAGCAAAGCCACCGGCGACAAGCAGTTTTACCACATCGCCGTGACCCACGCCGACAACACGCTTAAGCACCACTTCCGGCCCGACTACAGTTCGTACCACGTGGTGTGCTATGGCCCCGATGGCACGGTGCTGCGCAAAAAAACTGCCCAGGGCTACGCCGACTCGTCGGCCTGGGCGCGGGGGCAGGCCTGGGGCTTGTATGGCTACACGGTGTGCTACCGCGAAACCAAAAACCCGGCGTATCTGGCGCAGGCCGAACACATTGCCGATTTTTACCTGAACCACCCTAATTTGCCGGCCGACAAGATTCCGTACTGGGACTTCAACGCGCCCGACATGCCGGCCGCCAAGCGCGATGCTTCGGCCGGGGCCGTGGCCGCCTCCGCCCTGCTCGAACTGAGCCAGTATAGCAAAGCCAGCGGCCCACGCTACTTTAAGGCGGCCGAGCAAATGTTGCAAAGCCTTTCTTCGCCCACCTACCGCGCGGCCGTGGGCCAGAATAATAACTTCGTGCTGCGGCACAGTGTGGGCCACTTGCCCGCCAAAGCCGAGGTCGACGTGCCCCTCGTGTACGCCGACTACTACTACATCGAAGGCCTGCTGCGCTACGACAAGCGCCGCGTGGGCAAGTCCATCTAGCACGCGGCCGCCACACGTTCACGCCCGGCGCAAATTCGACTTGCGGCGCGGCGGCCCCGCAGTAGTAACCCGTGCCTTATGCTGCGGCAAAGCCCGCACGGGGCCGCCTATTCGGGTGAATAGGCGGCCCCGTGCGGGCTTTGCGCTTTCCATCCTCACGACTACCGCGCTTGGCGCGACGCTTTTGGGCCGGTGGCGAGGGCTGGTGGCCCGTGGCGCGCCCGCCAAAACCAGCCTTGGCGGCGCGCCACGGGCCACCAGCTGGCAAAAAAGGTGAACTTTTCTAAAATCCCGCTCAACGCGCTCATCTGCGCTGTGAACGAGCCGCTACCGCTGGTAAATAAGTTGCCAAAAGGGCCGCTTTGGGTTCCTAATAACCCCGTGAATATATCCTGAATGCTGAGCCGCCCGTAAGTGGGGCATCTTGTTAGTTAGTTCCAATAGTCCAGTACTCCACAATAAGCTGGCAATGCTGCCCCACCGGCCCCGCGCCGCAGCCGCCCGCAGCGCACTAGCCGCGGCCCCGCTCGCCGGGCCAGTGCCCCAGGTTACCTCTCCCCAACAGTTGGTTTGCTTTCGCCGCTCAGGCCACGCCTGGCAGGGCAGCCCTCAGCCGGAGCTTGTAAGTACTCTGCTCAGCACGAGCTTTTTGTAAGCCAAGCCCAGGCTTGGCTATTTCTCACCCTGCTTACCCTTCCTCCACTTTTTAGTATGAATAAAAGTTTCTGTCAAGCCACGCTGGTAGGCCTCGGGCTGCTGGCGGCTGCCCCAGCGGCAAACGCCCAAACCGCCGACCGCAAAACGGCCATTGGCCTGCACGCCAACGCCACTCAGTACCGGGGCGACCTGGGCAATGCGTTCTGGGAGTGGGACAACATGCCCTACAGCGGCGGCCTCGACATCACGCGGTACGTGGGCCGCTGGCTCGACGTGCGGTTGGACCTCGACTATACGCGCCTGCGCTTTCCGCAGAATACCAGCGTGTACCAGCGCTTCAAAGCGCAGATGTACCAGGCTGGCCTCGGCTTTAAGCTGAAGCTGCCGCTTAAAGACGAATTTTTTCTGCACCCCTACCTGCTGGTAGAGCCGCAATACTCGTGGGTGCTGGCCGACCGCTACACTACCCCTACGGGAGGCCTCAACAGCTTCACCCGCTTTGGCACCTTTGGGGGCCACGTGGGCGGTGGTCTTGACTTTCACCTGGGTGAGGGGGCTACTTTTTACGTGCAGGCTACGCAGGCCTACCTGCAAGCCAATGACGGCCGCCTCGACGGCGTCGATAACAACGCTACTACCTTCTGGGACAAGAAGGACCGCTACCTGCAATTTACGGCGGGCGTGCGGGCCAACATCGGCAAAGCCAAGGACACGGACGGTGACGGCGTTTCGGACAAGAAAGACAAGTGCCCCGACACCCCGGCCGGCGTGAAAGTAGACCTGAACGGCTGCCCCATTGATACCGATGGCGACGGCGTGGCCGACTACCAGGATAAGTGCCCCGACGTGAAGGGCCTGGCCGCCCTGCAAGGCTGCCCCGACGCCGACGGCGATGGCGTGGCCGACAACGACGACCGCTGCCCCAACACCCCGGCCGGCGTGCGCGTCGATGCTTCGGGCTGCCCGCTCGATGCCGACGGCGACGGCGTAGCCGACTACCTCGACAAGTGCCCCAACACGCCCCGCGGCGTGAAAGTGGACGCCAACGGCTGCCCGCTCGACCGCGACGGCGACGGCGTGCCCGACAACGAGGACCGCTGCCCCGACCGCCCCGGCCCGGCCAGTAATAAAGGCTGCCCCGAGATTAAGGCCGAACAGAAAAAGATTCTGAACGAAGCCACTAAGTACATCAACTTCGACTTCAACAAGGCTACCCTGAAAGCCTCGTCGTACCCCCGCCTTGAGCAGATGGTGGCCATCATGAACGAATACCCCGACTACTCGCTCAGCATTGCCGGCCACACCGACAACGTGGGCAACGACGACTACAACCTGCGCCTGAGCTACGAGCGCGCCGCCGCCGCCCGCAAGTACATGCTCAGCAAAGGCATCCCGGCCGAGCGCATCGAGGCCCGCGGCTACGGCGAAACCAAGCCCATTGCCGACAACAAAACCAAAGCCGGCCAGGCCCTGAACCGCCGCGTGGATTTCGACCCCTACCTCACCGGCGAAACCAACGCCGCCGAGGCCAAATACGGCCCCGCCCCGAGCATCTCGGAGCTGAAAGCCGAAGGCAAAAAGCTGCCCGGTAAAAAGACCACCGGCACCGGCTCGCCCCGCAGCCGCAAGGCCCCGGCCAGGCGCAAGTAGGCGAGCTGCTTAGCCAAGCCTTTACCCACAAAAGAGCCAGACCCGCAAGGTCTGGCTCTTTTGTGGGTAAAGGCTGCTGGCGAGGGCAATGAGTTTGGCTGCGGGCTACCTAATCGGCGATTTGCAGCCCTCACGCGGACCGACGCTTGAGGCCAGGCCGCACGGGTAGTCTGCATGAGGTAGGAGAAAATACGTGGTGCTAGCTGATAAGTGACATATGTAATATATAATAATATTATTATATTTACGGGGTGCTTTCACTTAACCTGACTTGCCATGAACGCTCAACCTACCTACTTTCGGCGCATTCCCCGTGCGGCTACGCTGCTGGTTGCAGGGCTCGGTCTGCTCACTGCCTGCGGCAAAAACGATGATAATCCCCAGCCCACCACCGACTACGGCCCGGCCGTGACCATAGGCACGGGCAAAGCCATCGGCTACATCAAGTCCGACGCCAGCGGCAACCCCACCGAAATCGGCGTGCGCTTCAACGAAGCGGCGCTAAATAGCCTGCCCGCCACGCCCACCACCGGCACCATGTACGACGTGGCGCTGCCGCCTTCGGCCGCCAAAACGCCCTTCGACCACATTTCCTTCGACTGGAACCCCATCGGCCACGAGCCGGCCGGCGTGTACTCAGTGCCGCATTTCGACGCGCACTTCTACATGCAGACCATGAGCGCGCAGCACGCCATCACGCTCGACGACCCCAAGGGCGATATTTTTCCGGCCACCACCAAGCTGCCCAGCGGCTACTCTACGCCGCCCAACGTGGTGCCCGGCCGCACCGTCCCCATGATGGGCCGCCACTGGGTAGACCCCACCAGCCCGGAGTATCAGCCCGGCGGTAGTTTCAGCAGCACCTTCATCTACGGCACCTACGACGGCCGCGTCACCTTCCTGGAGCCCATGTTTACGAAGGCTATGCTCACGAATAGCGTCAACTTCACGGCCCCCATCAAGCAGCCGCAGGTGTATGAGGTCAGCGGCAAATACTACCCTACCAACTATACCATCCGCTACGACGCGGCCGCGAAAGAATACGTTGTTTCGCTGACCGACATGGTGCTACGCTAATAGCGTTTGCCAAGCGCCAAAAAAGCGGCTGCAACGTGCGTTGCAGCCGCTTTTTGTCTTTCAGCAAGTAGCTTGAACTTTGTAGTCCGAGCGCTCGTGCAGCAAGCATCCGCGTTTGGATAGCGGATAGCTTAATGCTGTAGAATAAAACCTAACGCAGATGCTCGCTGCGCGAGCGCTCAGACTACAAAGTCCAAGCTACTTCAGCTACCTACTTCGTCAGCGTGAAGCTCGCCTTCTGCACGTCGCGCGAGTTGCTGCCGGTCATTACTTCAAACTCGCCGGGCTCGGCTACCCACTTAAGGTCGTCGTTGTAAAACTTCAGGTCGTCGGGGTTGAGGTGGAAACTCACCTGCCGGCTTTCGCCCGCTTTTAGCAGGATTTTCTGGAAGTTTTTGAGTTCCTGCACCGGGCGGCTGCTGCTGCCCACCACGTCGCGCAGGTACAGCTGCACCACTTCTTCCCCGTCGCGCTGGCTGGTGTTTTGTACCGTCACGGTCACGTCGAGGCCCTGACCTTGGCCGAGGCTAGTTTTGCTGAGGCTGGGTTTGCCGTAGGTGAACGTGCTGTAGCTCAAGCCGTAGCCGAAGGGATAGAGCGGGTCGTTGGGCACGTCGAGGTAGCGCGACTTGTACTTGTCGAGCGCCACGCCGCCGTAGGGCCGGCCGGTATTTTTGTGGTTATAGTAGATGGGCACCTGACCCACCATCCGCGGAAAGGTCATGGTAATCTTGCCCGACGGATTGTACACGCCAAAGAGTACGTCGGCCACCGCGTTGCCGGCCTGGGTGCCGCCAAACCACGTTTCCAGGATGGCCGAGGCGTTCTCATTTTCCCAGGGCAGCGTAAGCGGGCGGCCGTTGCAGAGCACCACTACCAGCGGCTTGCCGGTGGCTTTCAAGGCTTTGAGCAAATCGAGCTGGCGGCCGGGCAGGCCGATGTCGGCGCGGCTGGCCGCCTCGCCAGTCATGCCCTGGCTTTCGCCCACCACGGCCACTACTACCTCGGCTTTTTGGGCCGCCGCCACGGCTTCGGCAATCTGCGCGTCGGCCGGGCGCGGGTCGATGTTGAGCTGGCCGCCGTGCTCGTTGAGCCGCGCTATCATTTGGGCGTCTTCGGTCACGTTGGCGCCGTGGCTGTAGCTCACGCGCACCGTCGAGCCCGCCACGTTCTTGATTCCCTGCAAGATGGAGACGGCCTGCTTGGCGTCGCCGGCCGCGCTCCAGTTGCCCAGCATGTCGATGGGCCGGTCGGCCAGCGGGCCGACTACCGCGATGTTGGCCGTGTTTTTCAGCGGTAGCGTCTGGTTGTCATTCTTTAGCAAAACCAGGCTGCGGCGCGTGATGTCGCGGGCCGTTTGCAGAAAGGCTGGCTGCATCAGCACCTCCTTGGCGCGGGCCTCGCTGATGCCGTGGTAAGGGTCCTGAAACAAGCCCAGACGGTATTTGGCTTCCAGCACGCGGCGGCAGGCCAGGTCCACGTCGGCCTGCTTCACGGTACCTTCCTTCACGTTTTGGGCGAGGTTGCGCACAAAAATCTCGCCTACCATATCCATATCTATGCCCGCATTCAGGGCCAGCTCCGACACCTTTTTGTCATCGCCCAGGCCGTGCGCGCTCAGCTCGTTGATGGCCGTGTAGTCGGTCGCCACAAAGCCCAGGAAATTCCATTGCCGGCGCAGCAGGTCCGTCATCAGCCACTTATTAGCCGTGGCCGGAATGCCGTTCACGTCATTAAACGACGACATCACCGAGCCCACGCCGGCCTCCACGGCGGCTTTGTAGGGCGGCAGGTACTCGTTGTACATGCGCTGCCGGCTCATGTCGGTGGTGTTGTAGTCGCGCCCGGCCTCGGCCGCGCCATACAGCGCGAAGTGCTTGAGGCAGGCCATCACGTTGTCGGGCCGGGTCATGTCGTTGGTGGGGCCCTGGTAGCCGTGCACCATCGCCTTGGCGATTTGGGAGCCCAAATACGGGTCTTCGCCCGCGCCCTCGGCCACGCGGCCCCAGCGCGGGTCGCGGGCGATGTCCACCATCGGCGAGTACACCCAGTTGATGCCATCGGCCGCCGCTTCCTGCCCGGCTAGGTGCGCTCCGCGCTCAATGGCCGGCAGGTCCCAGGTGGCGGCCAGCCCCAGCGGAATCGGCAAAATCGTGCGGTGCCCGTGGATAACGTCGAAGCCCAGAATAAGCGGAATGTGCAGCCGCGACTGTGACACGGCCATTTCTTGCAGCTTGCGCGCCGCCACCGGCGTGAAGGTGTTGAGCACGCCGCCCACCAGCCCTTTCTTAATCTTGGCGTCCACGTCCTGGCTCACCACCGGCCCCGTCACCGTAAAGCCGACCGACACGAGGTTTAGCTGGCCGATTTTCTCCTCGGGCGTCATCTGCTGCATCAGCTTGCTGATAAACTGCTGCATCTTGGCATCGGGCGGGGGCAGGGCGGTGGCGACAGTTTGCGCCTGGGCGGCGGCGCGGTGGCCGCCTAGCCCCAGGGCGACCAAAAGGGCCGCTTTGGCGAGAGTTTTGGGGTGCTTCATGGATAAACAGGGTGAGATTAGAGTTTGGAAAGGTAAGGCGCGCGCCGAGCGGGAAAATTGGTTGGCCTTATGAAAAAGGCCGTTTTGAGCCCGTCAGGGCATTTTTAGTGCCGCGTGCGTGTGCGGTAGCTGTTACGTCAGCTTTATCAAATGAGGCCGGGTAGCTGGCTGCGGCCGGGCGTGGTGTGTTTTAACCGTCGAGGCTGACCAATGCTAATTTTTTATAAAAAAACGAGCGGCCGCCGTCCGCTGGCCGCAGTTTAGCGCGCAGCGCGCAACTGCTGGCCGATAAGTGGGGGCAGTCACAGTCGCTACGCTCCTTTAAGACTGCCGCCAGCGCCCACCGCCATTATTTCAAATGCGGGCTCTCGAAACCCAGCTTTTTCAAGCCTTTCTGCACGTCGGGGCTGCTCATAAAAAGCTTCCACAACAAGCCCGAGCGCTGGTTTTCCATCATCACCACTATCGGCCCCTGGTCGATGGCCAGGTACGACTTGGCGTACCAGTCGTGCTGCTCGCTGAAACCGTCCACGAAGCCGTACTGGCCCCATATCTTGTCGCCCAAGTCGTTATAAAAATGCTTCATCGCCAGCAGCGACTCGGCGGGCGCGTAGGGGTAGGCCGATAGCGCGGCGGTGGGCGAAATCACGCCCAAATCCTCGGTGGGGGAGTGGGCGGCGTAGCCCTGCCAGCTGTCGCTGGCGGTGAGGCCCCAGCAGTTGGGGCCGTAGCCTTTTTGCAGCTTGGGGTTGGCCACGCAGTAGGCGTAGTTGATGCGCGTATGCGCCTGGTTCTGTTGCCAGTAGTCGGCGTACTGGTCCTTGAGACCGTGCGGGTCGAGGCCCATAAACGAGTAGTGCGTGAAGAACAGCGGCCCGCCCAGCTCCGGCCCCAGCGGTAGGGTGGTTTGGTAGTAGCTTTTGCCGTTTTTAAACTCCTTGCCCACGGCCCAGCCCTGCTCATACACCGCCTTGTCGATGGCGTAGCGCGGCGACGAGGCGGCCAGCACGTAGGTCACGAGGCACTCGTTCCAGCCGTGAATCTGGTGGTTCATGCTCCAGCCGTTGTTGGGGCTCCAGTGCCAGTACAGTACATTTTGGCCCTGCGTAAACCAGCTCCACTCCACGCCCTCCCACATCCAGAGGATTTTGTTGCGCAGGTTGCGCTCGTCGGGCGTGTCTTTGGTGAAGTACTGCCGGGCGCAAATCAGGCCTTCGTATAGAAACGACGTTTCCACGATGTCGGCCCCGTCGTCCTTGATGCCGAAGCGTATGGTGTGGCCGGTCTCGCCATTCAGCCAGTGCGGAAACGCGCCGTGGTACATGTCGGCCTTCCACAAGAAGTTGACAATCTTGCTGATGCGCGCCGCCGCCTGCTCGCGGGTTATCCACTTGCGCTCGGCCGCCACAATGATGGCCATGATGCCGAAGCCCGTGCCGCCGGTCGTCACTACCTCGTCGCCGTAGTCGAAGGAGCGGTTGCTGCGCTCGCGGGCCATGCCGCTCACGGGGTGCCCAAAATCCCAGAAATACCGGAACGTCTGGCGCTGCACCAGGTCCACCAGCTGCTCGTCGGATAGGTTGCGCGGGCGCTGGCGCGGGTCAAATGTGGCGGTAGTAGCAGACGTTTTGGGCGGTGCTTTTTTGGTGGGCTGGGCCACCAGCACGGCCGCGTGGAGCGATAAGCCACCGAGGAGTAAAAAAAACGGCTTCATAGGCGGGAAAAGAGAAAATTGGCGAGGCAAAAAGGAAAATTTTTGACCACTAAAAGCAGCAGACAGGGTAAATAAAAAAGGAGGGTGTTCTCTAAAAAAGAACATGCGATATTTTTTTAGTACTAACTGTCAACTAATTATACAGCAGCATTTTTTCGTGCAAAGCCAGGCGTAGGCTAACGGCCAATTGAGCCACCCGCACGCCCAGGCACCAATTCAGCCAAAGTAAACGTACCGAAAACGATTGCGGCCGTATGGAGACGAAATTTCGCTACATTCGCCATTGCCAGCGGCCGGCTGGCTAGCTACGAAAACCTGCTTCTTTCCCACTTTTTCCTATTAATCCCACCACTTATGAGAAACTTCCACTCCCTTGCTTGGGCGCTATTCCTGCTGCTGCTTCCGGCGGCGCTGTTTGCGCAGCAAGCCCCTGTTACGGGCGTAGTTACCGATGCCGCTTCGCAGGAGGCGCTGCTCGGCGTGACGGTGCTCGTCAAGGGCACGTCCATCAATGCTCAAACCGGCCTCGACGGGCGCTATTCCATCGAGGCGCCGGCCGATGCCGTGCTCACCTTCAGCTATGTGGGCTACGCGGCGCAGGAAGTGCCAGTAGCCGGTAAAACGGCCATCAACGTGGCGCTGGCCTCCACTACCAAGCTCAACGAAGTAGTAGTAGTGGGCTACGGCACGCAGAAAAAGCGCGACCTCACCGGCGCGGTGGCCCGCGTAGAGGGCACCGAAATCGTGAACCAGCCCGTGCAAACGCCCACCCAGGCGCTGCAAGGCCGCGTGTCGGGCGTGCAGATTATCAGCGATGGCACGCCCAACTCGCAGCCCACCGTGCGCATCCGGGGCACGGGCACGCTGCTGGCCGGGGCCAACCCGCTCTACGTGGTAGATGGCGTGCAAACGACTGATATCCGTAATATTAGCAACGCCGACATTGCCAGCATCGACGTGCTGAAAGATGCCTCGGCCGCCGCCATCTACGGCGTTCGCGGCGCCAACGGCGTCATCATCGTAACCACCAAAAAGGGCGCCGTGGGCAAGCCTACGCTCAGCTACAGTGGCACGGCCGGCTTCAAGCAAGCCTCGCGCCTGGTCGAGATGGCCAACGCCGACCAGTACCGCGCCTACATCGGCGACATCTCGCCCAGCACGGTCTTTCCGACGTATCCCGGCTTTTCGGGCTCGACCAACTGGTACCGGGAAATCCTGAAGCGCGGCACGTTTCAGAACCACAACCTGGCCGTGTCGGGCGCGACCGACAACGTGCGCTACTACTTCTCGGGCAACCTGTTGCAGGATGACGGGCTGGTAGTGGACAACCGCTTCCGCCGCCTCACGGTGCGCTCGAACACCTCATTTTCGCTGTCCGACAAGGTTACGATAAGCTCGCAGGCCTCGTACAGCCACGCCAGCACACGCGACGTGAACATCGGCGCGGCTTACCTCAATGCGTACCGGGCCGCGCCCGTCATTCCGGCGCAGCAGGATGGGCGCTACGGCAATACCTCGGCCTTCGGTAACGTGGGTAACCCGCTGGTAGACATTGCCAAAAACTACAACCAATCGACCGAAAACCGCCTGCAAGGCAACGTCGCCGTGGACGTGCGCCCCGTCGAATGGCTGACCCTGCGCTCGGCTATCAACGTGGATTTGAACTTCAACAACCGCACGGTTTACAACTACCAGTTTTTCAACGACGCCAACACGTTCATCATCGCGGGCGGCAACCAGCAGAGCATCAACAGCAGCCTGGGCGTGCAGAACGACAACATCTACCGCTACCTCTGGGAAAACACGGCCACTTTTCACAAGACTTTCGGCGAAAAGCACGACCTGACAGTGCTGGCTGGTACCACCACCGAGGAGGGCAAAGCTACACCCTTCTACGGCTTCCGGCGCGGCGTGCCCGCCGACCCCAACCAGTGGTACCTGAACACGGGCGACCCCAATACGTCGGTCGTCAACCCCGACCAGTTTCCTTCCAAAGACCGCCGCTTCTCCATCCTGGGCCGCGTCAACTACTCGTATAATAACCGCTACCTGCTCACGGCCAACCTGCGCTACGACGCCTCCTCCAAATTCGCCGCCAACCGCCGCGAGGGCGTGTTTCCGTCGGTGGGTTTGGGCTGGATTATCTCCGACGAGGAGTTCCTGAAAGACGTGAAAGGCCTGAGCTTCCTGAAGCTGCGCACCAGCTACGGCAAGCTCGGCAACGACCAGATTCCGACCAACTCCTACGTGACGACGGCCGACATCAATATTCCGTATGTCTTTAACGGCCAGCCGGTACTGGGCGCGGTTATCAGCCAGATTAAGAACGGCCAGGTGCGCTGGGAAACCACCCGCGAGTACGACGTGGCCTTGGAATTTGGCTTCTTGGAAAACCATCTGACCGGCGAGGTGAACTACTACAACAAGCTCACCAGCAACGCCCTGATTCCAGTGAATATTCCCGGCATCCTGGGCGACCCCGACAACCAGCTCATCACCAACGCCGCCGACATCACCAACAAAGGCGTGGAAGCGGCCCTGAACTGGCGCTCGACCATCGCCGACAATTTCACCTACAACTTCGGCGTCAACGCTACCTTCAACCAGAACCGCATTGCCAACCTCAACGGCGGGCAGGCGCTGTTTGCGGGCGACAACCTCGTGACGCGCTCCGACAACGGCCAAGCGGCCGGTAGCTTCTACCTGCTTGATGTAGTGGGCGTGTACCAGTCGCAGGACGAGATAAATGCCGGCCCGCGCTCCACGTTCTCGCCCCAAATTGGCGACCTCAAATACGCCGATACCAACGGCGACGGCGTGGTGGATTTGCGCGACCGTACCTACCACGGTTCGTACCAGCCGCCCGTTTACTACGGCATCACGGGCGGCATCAACGTCCGCAATTTCGACTTCTCGTTCGTGTTTTCGGGCAACCTGAACAACAAGGTCTACAACGCCAAAAAGCGCAACCGCTTCCAGGGCACCGACAACGTAGAAGCTAGCTTCGCCGCCAACCGCTGGACGACTACCAATCGCTCCAATACCGACCCGCGCACCCTGTCGAGCAGCCTGCCCAATTCCACGTACTTCCTGGAAAGCGGCTCGTATTTGCGCCTCACCAACGTCATTCTGGGCTACACCTTCCCCGTCAGCACCATCGAAAAAGCGCACCTCTCCACGCTGCGCCTCTTCCTCTCGGGCCAGAATATTTTCACGGCCACCAAGTACACGGGCTTCACGCCCGAACTGCCGGGCGGCCCCCTCGACTCGGGCATCGAGGCCACCACGTACCCCACGGCCCGCACCCTCACGGTGGGCCTCACCGCCAACTTCAAATAAGCGCTACCCATATGAAAAACAACCTACTAGCGGCAGCGCGCCCGGCGGGCGTGGCCGCCCTCACTTTGTCGCTGGCCCTGTTCAGCGGCTGCAAAGACTTTCTGGAAGTGGCCCCCCAGGGCCAACTCAGCGAAGATGCCATTCGGGCCGACCCCGCCGCCGCCCAAAAGCTGGTGGATGGCGTGTACAACGTACTCTACTTAGGTGGTTTCGGGGCTGATGTCAGTGGCTTGCAAAACGTGATTCTGACCGACATCGCCTCCGACGACGCTGACAAGGGCAGCACGCCCACCGACTACGCCGACGCGGGCCAGATTGACAATTTCACCGTGACGGCCGCCAATAGCAACATCAATAACGTCTGGAACGGCCATTTCCAGGCCATCGCCCGCGCCAACCAAGCGCTCGACAAGATTCCGCTGAGCCCGGCCGACGCGACCACCAAAAACCGCCAGATAGGGGAGGTGCGCTTTCTGCGGGGCTACTTCTACTTCAACCTGGTGCGCTATTTTGGGGGCGTGCCCTTGCTCAATGGCGTGCCCGCCGCCGCCGATGCCAACAACCCCGCGCTGCAAACCCGCGCCTCGGTGGCCGACACGTATACCTTCCTTATCAACGACTTGCAGTTTGCCGTCGATAACCTGCCCGAAAAGGGCGCGACCACGCTGGGCCGCATTACCAAGGGCGCGGCGCAGGCCATGCTGGCCAAAGTGTATCTCTACCAGAAGAACTACCAGAAGGCCTACGACCTGAGCCAGGCCGTGATAACGGGCGGTAAATACCAACTCTACGGCACCTACGCCGACATCTGGCGCACGGTGGGCAACAACAATTCGGAATCAATTTTTGAAGTGCAAACCGGCGTGAACGCCGCTTGCAATAACTCGGCCATCAACCTCTACAGCGTGAGCCAGGGCCCGCGCCAGGGCGGCCGCGGCGGCTGGTCCGACCTCGGCTTTGGCTTCAATACGCCCACCACCGACCTCGCCAATGCTTACGAAATGGGCGACGTGCGCCGCGCCGGCACTATCATTTTCATCAACAATACCGCGCCTGCCGGGCAGCGCTCGGCCGGTACCGTGCTCTGGGATGGCTTCCGCATTCCGAGCAAAGACTCGGTCGAAAACTCGCGCTACAGCTACAAGGCCTACCACAGCCGCACCCGCGAGCCCAACTGCGGCAACAACGACTACCTGCCCAAAAACATCCGGGTGATGCGTTACGCCGAGGTGCTGCTCATCAACGCCGAAGCCGCCTTTCAACTCGGCAACACCAGCGCCGCTACCACCGCCCTCACGGCCATCCGCACCCGCGCCGGGCTGGGTGCGGTCGCGCCCACGCTGGCTCGCATCTGGCAGGAGCACCGCGTAGAACTGGCCATGGAGCACGACCGTTTCTTCGACCTCGTGCGCCAGGAATCGGTGCAGCCGGGCCGCATCGTGCCCATTTTTGCGGCCCAGGGCAAGACGTTTACGAAGGGTAAAAACGAGATTTTTCCCATTCCGCAGGCCCAGATTGACCTGAGCGGCGGGGCGCTCTCGCAGAATCCGGGGTATTGATTTTTTAGCAACTCAGAAACGAAAGGCTTGCCCGTAAAGGCAAGCCTTTTTTGGCTGCGGCTTCAACTGCTGCTACTGCTGCCGTGAGTAAAATTTTTAGCTCAAAAATTTTTGTCTTATGCCAATAATAAATAATGCAATTTTTAGGTAAGCTGAGCACTTCTGGTTGCTTTAGCAATACGCTCAGTGTATTGAATAAACGAAAGCGACGCAAACAATCAACTGTTAAAAAGCAGTTTGGCGGCGGGCTTCTTGCCTCGGTACTATCCGCCGTGGCCAGGTGCTCACTCCATAAGGAACGCCTGAAAATTATTCTAAGCAGGTTAGTTTTCTTTATAGTAACAATCCCCTCCTAGCTACGCCGCCCCGGCCCGCGTAGCCCCGCCTGGCTGGTCCCGACAGCCGCCCATTTTACCGTTTTTTAGTAGTTCTATTCGATGAAAATTTTACCTTTCGCGGGACTCACCCGAACACCGGCCCGGCTGGTGGCGGGCCTTGGCCTGGCCGTGGGGCTGGGCGCGGCGTGGCCCGCGCACGCAGCTTTTGGCGTGCAGCAGGCGCCGGCGCAGGCCGGCCCGCCCATTACCGGCCGCGTGGTCGATGAAAAAGGCGAAGCGCTGCCCGGCGTGAACGTGGTGGTGAAAAACTCCGGCCTCGGCACCGCCACCAACCTGGAGGGCCAGTACAGCCTGAGCGCGCCGGCCGGCTCCACGCTGGTGTTCTCCTTCGTGGGCTACCCGGCCCAGGAGATTGTGCTGAATGGCCGCACCACGGTCGATGTAAAGTTCGGCGCGCCCACTGCCCAGGGCCTCAACGAGGTAGTAGTAGTGGGCTACGGCACCCAAAACCGGCGCGAAGTAACCGGCGCCATTGCCTCGGTGCAGGGCGCCGAACTGGTGAGCCAGGCCTCCCAAAACCCCGTGAGCTCGCTGCAAGGCAAGGTGGCGGGCGTGCAGATTACCAACTCGGGCGTGGCGGGCGCGGCCCCCCAGATACGGGTGCGCGGCGTGGGCTCGCTGGCCGGCGTGAACCCGCTCTACGTGGTTGATGGTACGTTTTTGCCGCAGGGCACCGATTTGAGCTTTCTCAACCAGGACGATATTGCCTCGGTGGAAGTGCTCAAGGATGCGGCCAGCGCCAGCATCTACGGCATTTTGGCGGCCAACGGCGTGGTGCTCGTGACCACCAAGCGCGGTACCTCGGGCGCGGCCCGCGTGAGCTACAACGGCTTTGGCGGCGTGCAAACCACCACCAACCGCGTGAAGCTGGCCAACGCCCAGCAGTACGCGCAGCTGCTCAACGAGAAATTTGCCCTCACCGGCATCGCGCCCAGCAACAACCTGCCGCTCGACCTGCCCTCCACCGACTGGCTGCGCGAAATAACGCGCACCGCCCCGGTCCAAAACCACCAGCTCAGCGTGAGCGGCGGCAACGAAAAGGTGTCCTACGCCTTCAGTGGCTCGTACTTGCAGCAAAAAGGTATCTTGCAGGGCAATGACTACGAGCGCATTACGGCCCGCCTGCAAACCGACTTCGCCGTTACCGACCACCTCAAGGTGGGCTACTCGGCCAGCTTTGCCAGCCTCGACGCGCACGACGCGCCGGGCGTGGCCCCGGCGGTGTTTCCCGATTTTGGCTACGCTACCCCCTACAATGCCGGGCAGGGCAACATACCCAACCTGGGCTTGGGCGGGGCCAACGTGTTTGCCCAGGCCTACGTGGCCCCGCCGGTGCTCCAGCCGTTCTTGGCCAATGGGCAGTACGGCGACCCCAGCCTGGTGGGCGCGGGGCTGGGCACCTTCGCCAACCCGCGCGGCACGCTCGACTACTTCGTGCAGCGCTCGCAGGGCCAGCGGCTGGTATCCAACGCCTTTGCCTCGCTTAATTTTCTGAAATACTTCACCCTGCGCACGAGCGGGGGCGTGAGCTACAGCGCCGCCAAGTTCTACAACTACCAAAAGGCTGACTCACTCACCACCGTGCAGGTGTACCGCGGCAATACCCTGCGCAAGGGCACCAGCCAAAACACCCAGGTGCAGTGGGAAAATACGCTCACCTACGACCGCACCCTGGGCACCGACCACCACCTCACGGCGCTGCTCGGCAGCACCGCGCTGCGCTTCCGCACCGAGCAGGTGGTGGGCTCCATCAACGGCGTGCAGGGCGGCGGCAGCGATAGCTACTACTTCAACCTGGGCACCGTGGGCACGTCGGCCCTGAGTAATCCGGCCGACCTGAACACGATTTTCTCGCTGTTTGCGCGGGTCAACTACGCCTACAAGGAGCGCTACCTGCTCACGGCCAGCTTCCGGCGCGATGGCAGCAGCAAGTACTTGGGCAGCAACCGCTACGGCAATTTCCCCTCGGTGGGTTTGGGCTGGATTGCCTCGGAAGAAGGCTTTTTGAAAGACAATTTCGTCTTCAGTTTTCTGAAAGTGCGGGCTAGCTTTGGCTTACTAGGTAATAACCAAGTGCAGAGTAATGTATCGACTTCTACGGTAACTTTTTACCCTACGTACACCGGTTTTTTTGGCTTGCCGAGCACGCCCGTGACCGGGGCCAACGTCGATACGCAGGTGCCTACCCGCCCGATTTCCTGGGAAAAGGCGCAGGAGTGGGACGCGGGTCTGGAAATGCGCTTTCTCGACAACCGCTTGGCGGCCGAGTTTGACTTCTACAACCGCCGCACCATCGGCGGCGTGTTTCCGGTGCCCACGCTCTCGTCGCCGGGCTACGCCAACAGCGTCGGCTACCTCGACAACAACGCCACCATCCAAAACCAGGGCCTAGAAGTGGCGCTGCGCTGGACGCCGACCAGCACCGGCGACTTCTCCTATTCACTGGGTCTGACGGGCGCGTACAACCAGAACAAGGTCATCAGCACGCGCGACGGGGCGGTATTTTTTGCCGGCAACCTGCCGCTCGGCGACTACCGCACCACCATTTCGCGGGTGGGTGCGCCGGTAGGCGCGTTCTACGGCTACCAGGCCACCGGCGTGTTCCAAACCGCCCAGGAAGTCACCGATTCGCCGCAGTCGGCCAGCGCTAAGCCCGGCGACCTGCGCTACCAGGACACCAACGGCGACGGCCAACTCGACGCCCGCGACTACGTGGTGCTCGGCAACCCTAACCCGCGCTTCACCTACGGCCTTAATACCACGTTTCGCTACAAACTGCTTGATTTGCAGCTTGATATTCAGGGCGTGGGCGGCGTCGAGCTGTTCAATGCCCTACGTCTGGTGCGCGTCGGCAACGAAAACTACACCGAGGACTTCTACAAAAACCGCTGGACCGGCCCCGGCACCAGCAACACCACGCCCTCGGCCGACCTCTCGGGCCGCAACCTCGACCCCAGTTCGTACTACGTGGAGAAGGGCGACTACATCCGCCTGCGCAACGTGCAGCTGGGCTTCACCTTCCCGAAGGCGGTGGCCGGCACCCTGCACCTGCGCACCCTGCGCCTCTACGCCAACGCCCAGAACCCGCTGACAATCACCAAATACAAAGGCTTTACGCCCGAAGTAGGCGGCACCCCCACGTTTGCGGGCGTCGACCTGAACGTGTACCCGCTGCTGGCGACGTATAATTTCGGGATTAACATTGGTTTTTAATGCTTTACACAAGCCAATATCGTCCGTCATGCTGAGCTTGTTGAAGCATCTCTACCGCTTCCTCCAAGCCGTTCAACGGTGCGGTAGAGATGCTTCGCTGCGCTCAGCATGACATGACTAACACTATCGCTTCTTATGAAAAACAATTCCCTAACCCGCCGCTGGCTGCCGGCCTTGGCGCTGCTCGGGCTCGCTCTGAGCATCGGCCCCTCGTGCAGCAAGTTTCTGGACGTGGCCCCGCAGGGCCAGCCGCTCACGGCGAAGTTCTTCCAAAACCAGACCGATGCCAGCTATGCCGTGGCCTCGTGCTATGCCAAGTTGCGCGAGTACAACTTGGTGGCATTCAACTGGTTTTCGGTGGCAGTGTTCCCGTCTGATGACGTGGAGAAGGGCAGCGTGCCCGGCGACGGCGACTACCTGAACGACTACGTCAACTTCCGGTACACGGCCACGGCGGGCGGCCCCGAGGGCCACTGGCTGGGCCAGTACCAGCAGATTAACCTCTGCAACCAGGTGATTTACAACGTGCCCAACATCAGCATGGACGCCGCCCTGCGCGCCCGCTACGTGTCCGAAGCCAAGTTCTTGCGGGCGCTGGCATATTTCAATCTGGTGCGGGCCTTTGGGGGCGTGCCGCTGCACACCAAGCCCGCCGAAACGCCCGAGGAGCTGAACCCCGCCCGCTCGTCGCAGGCCGACGTGTACGCCTTCATCGTGAGCGACTTGACTACGGCGGCTAGCGTGCTACCGGCGTCGTATGGCAGCGCCGATATTGGCCGGGCCACCAAGGGCGCGGCCCTTACGCTGCTGGCCAAGGTGCAACTGTACCAGAAGAATTACGCCGCCTCGCTGGCCGCCTCCGACCAGGTGCTAACCCTGGGATACTCGCTGACGACCAACTTCTACCAGATGTTCCGCATCGCGGGGGAGAACGGCCCGGAGTCGATTTTTGAGGTGCAGTGCACCACGCTGCCCGGCAATTGCGACGCTTCTAACTCGTACTGGGCTCTGAGCCAGAGCCCGCGCCCGCAGTTTGGCTGGGGCTTCTGCACGCCCACGGCCGACCTCGCCAACGCCTTCGAGGCCGGCGACCAGCGCCGGTTGGGTACCCTGCTGGAGCGCGGTACCATCACGCCCGACGGCGACTCGGTGAGCACCCAAAACTCGAACCCGCGCTACAACATGAAGGCCTACGTGCCCAACTCGGTGACCAAAGTGTGCCTCTACGGCGCCGACCAGAACATCCGCATCCTGCGCTACGCCGAAACGCTGCTGCTCAACGCCGAAGCCGCCAACGAGCTGGGCCAGAACACCAAGGCCTACACTGCCCTCAACCAAATCCGCCGCCGTGCCGGCCTCGCGGCCGTGCCCGCCGGCCTCTCGCAGGCCGACCTGCGCACGGCCATCTGGAAAGAGCGCCGCGTGGAACTGGCCCTGGAATACGGCGACCGTTTCTTCGACCTCGTGCGCACCGGCCGCGCCGGCACGGTGCTGAAAAGCCGGGGTTTCGTGGTGGGCAAGCACGAGCTGTTTCCAATTCCGCTCAGCCAGATTCAGCTCAGCGGCGGCAAGCTGACGCAGAACCCGGGGTATTAGCGCTCGCAAGGGCAAATGACTTGGGTGCCTACCCATCACCAGTAAAAAAGGCCGCCTGCTCCACCGAGCGGGCGGCCTTTTTGGTGCCGCGCCAGCCGGCTTAAAAAGCCGCGCTGGCTATGTTATCATTTCTTGTAAATCTAGTACTTACCCCTAGGCAGGCGGAATCTATTAGCTGAACCGCGCGTTGCCAACGCATTAAAATCCGACTATTGCGCCTTGAAAAAAATACTTTGCCTGTGGCTGTGCTTGCTGAGCCTAGTAGGGTCGGCCCAGGCCCAAAATGCCGCCTTGGCCTGCGGCAATGGGCGCTACGTCAGCAACGTATTTCCGGACCCGCCCACCAAAACGGCCGATGTCGTATTTGGCTATAATACCAGCCGCAACTACGCCTCGGGCGTGAATACGCCCATCACGCTGAAGCTCGACGTGTA
>Ga0182232_1000132_pt1 | contig 23181 bp, 19 predicted proteins | sample G6R1MG_30_FD_155484 | JGI IMG/M metagenome (GOLD analysis project Ga0182232, IMG submission 155484) | Phyllosphere microbial comminities from miscanthus, Michigan, USA - G6R3_NF_07NOV2016_LD2 MG | ecosystem: Host-associated > Plants > Phyllosphere > Phylloplane/Leaf | place: USA: Michigan... | reverse complement strand
GCACGGACCGGATGCGCCGCTGGGCCGGCGCGGCCGTGGCCCCATCGGACGGCGCGCCGGGCGGGGTGTACGCGGCGCTGGACGCGATCTGGGCGCCGGGCCGGCGCCGGGACCTCGCGGCGGGGTTCGTCCTCCACCTCTTGGCCTGGGGGATGGGAGCCGCCGAGATCTGGATCGCGCTCGCCTGCATCGGCGGCGCGGAGGTGAGCTGGACCGAAATCCTGGTGATCGAGGCCCTGAGTCAGGCGATCAAATCGGCGGCGTTCCCGGTGCCGAGCGGGCTCGGGGTGCAGGAGGGCGGCTTCGTGCTGCTCGGCGGCCTGTTCGGCCTCGATCCGGGTACGGCGCTGGCCCTGTCGCTGGCCAAACGCGTGCCCGACGTGGTCCTCGGCGTGCCGGCCCTCATCGCCTGGCAGATGCTGGAGGCGCGCCGCGCCACGGTGATGCCGTCTGCCTAATTCGGCTCGGCGAGGAGGCTCTCGACGAAGGCGCTGAGGCCCGTGCGGCGCTCGCGCTTCAGGCGCTCGGCGACGAGGATGCCTTCGAGGCTGCGGAAGGCGTCGTCGAGGTCGTCGTTGACGATGATGTAGTCGTACTCGCTCCAGCGCTGGATCTCGAGGCGGGCGTTGGCGAGGCGCTTCTCGATGGTGTCCGACGAATCCTCGGCCCGGCGCTCGAGGCGGTGGCGGAGTTCGGCGAGCGAGGGGGGCAGGATGAACACTGTCACCACGTCCTGGGTGAGCTTCGTCCGCACCTGCCGCGTGCCCTGGTAGTCGATGTCGAAGATCATGTCGCGGCCGGCGCCCAGCACCCGCTCCACGGGGCGGCGCGGGGTGCCGTAGAAGTTGCCGTGCACCTCGGCCCATTCGAGGAGGTTGTCGGCGGCGCGCAGGGCCTCGAAGGCCTCGCGGTCGATGAAGTTGTAGTGCTTGCCGTCGATCTCGGACGGGCGCCGCTGGCGGGTGGTCACCGAGATGGAGAGGTCGAGCCCCCATTTCTGATCGGACGCCATCTGGCGCGTCAGGGTGGTCTTGCCGGCACCCGAGGGCGAGGACAGGATGAGGATGAACCCGCGCCGCGCGATGCCCGTGGCCTGCATGGAGAAAAACCTATTCGACGTTCTGAACCTGCTCGCGGAATTGCTCCACCACGGCCTTCAAGTCGAGTCCGATCCGCGACAGCGTGATGTCGCCGGCCTTCGCGCACAGGGTATTGGCCTCGCGCCCGAGCTCCTGGGCGAGAAAATCGAGCTTGCGGCCGATGGGGCCGCCCTGCCCCAAGAGGTCGGCGGCGCTGGCGAGGTGGGCGCCGAGGCGGTCGAGCTCCTCCCGCACGTCGGCCTTGGCGGCGAGCAGCACCGCCTCCTGGTGCAGGCGGTCGGGGTCGAGGGTGCCGATGGCGATGAGGGTCGAGACCGTGGCCCCGAGGCGCGCCCGCACGGCCTCGGGCTGGCGGGCCGGGCACGCCTCGGCGGCGCGGGTCAGGCGGGCCATCTCGGCGAGCTGGCCCTCGATGATGGCCTTGAGCTGCCGGCCTTCGGCGCGGCGGGCCTCCACGAGGTCGGTGACGAGGCGCACCACCCCGTCCGCGAGGTCGCGCGCGAGGGCGTCGGCGTCGAGGCTCGCATCCTCGTCGGCCTCGACGACGCCGCGGAGCCCCAGCAATCCGTCGAGGGTGGCGGGCGCGACGCCCTCGGGCAGGGGCACCCGGGCCACCGCCGCCGCGAGGTCGGCCAGCAGCGCCTCGTTGATCCGGATGCGCGGCGCGGTGTCGGGGCGGGACAGGGTGAGGGAGAGCTGGCACTGCCCGCGCGCCAGGGTCTTCTGCAGGGCGGTGCGGGCGACCTCCCCGGCCGCGTCGTAGCCGTTCGGCACCCGCAGGCGCACCTCGAGGCCGCGTCCGTTCACGGCGCGGACCTCCCAGGCCCATTGGACCGGCCCGGTGGTGCCCGTGGCCCGGGCGAATCCTGTCATGCTGGAGAGGATCATGCTGTATGCGACCGATTGTGACCGAGTTCGCCGGACAATGCCCCGCATCCGGCCGGGTGGCTACCGGGTGAGCGTGCAGGGAGGCGTTTCCCGGTCCCTGGCGACCGTCTTCACGCATCCCGTCAACGGCGCGGGTCCCCTCTCCTGGAAGGAGAGGGACAGGGTGAGGTGTGTGAGTTTTCCGGAGAGGTCACACACCTCACCCCAGCCCTCTCCTTTCAGGAGAGGGAGCGCCATCGCGGTCTACGCCGATCCGTCCTGCGCTCGTGACATCGCCCTGGCGATGCCGACTCCCGTCAACGCGCGCGCCCCGCCCTCACGGCTGCTTCAGCACCGGCACGGTTTTGGGTGAATTGAGGTCGAAGGTCTTGTTGCGCAGGGGGTCGAGGCGCGTGCCCTCCGAGGCGTCGAAGGCCTTGGAGCGCGGCGCCGTGGGGTCGCCGCCGCCGGCGAAGTTGGTGCCCTCGGCCGGGGCGAAGGCGGAGGCCCGGCCGGGGTCCGGGGTGGGCTCGACCTTGTCCACGGCGGCGTCCGGGGTCGGGGCCTGCCGGGCGCGCTCGACCTGCCGCCAGCGGGCGACGTTGCGCGAATGGCCCTCCAGGGTCTCGGCGAAGGCGTGGCCGCCGGTGCCGTCGGCGACGAAGAACAAGTCCTTCGTCCGCGACGGGTTGGCCACGGCCTCCAGGGCGGCGCGGCCCGGATTGGCGATGGGGCCGGGCGGCAGGCCCTCGATGACGTAGGTGTTGTAGGGCGTCGCGCGCTCGATCTCGCCGCGCTGGATGCCGCGCCCGAGGGTGCCGCGCCCGCCCACCAGACCGTACACGATGGTGGGGTCCGATTGCAGCTTCATGCGCTTGTTGAGGCGGTTGACGAACACGCCGGCGACCCGGGGCCGCTCGTCGGCCCGGCCGGTCTCCTTCTCGACGATGGAGGCCAGCGTCACCATCTCGGCCGGGGTCTTCACCGGGATGTCGGCGGAGCGGCGCTTCCAGATGTCGGCCAGGACCTCGCGCTGCTTGGTGCGCATGAGGTTGACGATCTGCTGGCGGGTGGCGCCGCGCTCGAACTTGTAGGTGTCGGGCAGGAGCGCGCCCTCGGGCGGGATCTCGTTAATGTCGCCCGTGAGGATGTCGTTCTCGTTGAGGCGCGCCACGATCTGCTCGCTCGTCAGCCCCTCGGGGAAGGTGACGGCGTGCTGGACCTGACGGCCCGAGGCCAGGGTGTCGATGGCCTCACCGATGCTGGCATGGGCCTTGAACGTGTACTCGCCGGCCTTGAGGGCCTTGCCGCTGAAGCGCGCCGCCCACTCGAACAGGGCCGTGTGGGTGATGACGCCCTCGCGGGTCAGGGCCTGGGCGATCTCCGTGGTGCCGGAGCGGGGCGAGATCACCACCACCTTGTCGGCGGGGAGCGGCCCCGGCTCCTTCACCTGACGCTCGAACAGGGTGAGCCCGATCATCACCCCGATGGCGAGCACCACCGACAGGGTGAACAGCCCGGAGACGGTGGCGAGCAGCCCGCCGCGCCGGCGCGGCGGCAGGTCGGGCGGGGGCGGCGCGGCGGTCGGCTTGATCGCCTCGCTCGGGCTGCGCGGCGACAGGCGCTGGGGCAACGCCCGCTCCTCGGAGGCGGCCGGCACGGGCTCGGGGGTCGGGCGCTTGCGGAAGAACATGGTGATCCTGTGCGGGCCTTCAGGGCCCCCTCCCCGGCTGTTCTACGGCATGGGGCGTTCTCGCGCGACACCGGGGCGTGCGCGGAAGGGCGGGCCGTTTAGCGCGCGAGCTTAGTCGGTTTTGTGGCGAAATGGGGGATTGGGGCCTTTGAGGGAGTGGCAACCCGTGGCGCAGCCACCGACGCTCCCCCGTTCATTTGAAGGCTTCCGGATGAGAAGGCTGCCACATGCGATACCGGATGAGGCCCACTATCACCGCTGCCGTGAACGAACCGACCACCGACCAGCTCATTTTCATCGGATCCCAGCGTAGGCAGAACAGATTCGAACCACTCTCATGGCTGATCATCTGGCCGAGGCCAGCTGCCAGCCCAAAAAGCAGAAGTCTTGTCGATTCTGTTGCTATTTTTTTATCAAAGCGGAGCGATGGGGCATGCTTTCATTCTACCATATTCACAACTAATCAATCAGCTTTTGCGCCTATTTTTATAAACATAGTACATTGCGTGTTATATTTGATATCAAGCAGGACTGATTATATCATAAATTTACCCAATTGTTAATATTAAAATAATCAGTCATGCTTATTATTTTTGTATTTTTCAATTCCGAGCTAAAAACATTGTTAATGTCTATATTAAATATTACTTTAGTTTGTCTTGTTTTTCAAATGTTTCAGTGAATTTATTTAGCGCGCAATGCGTTTCGCTAAGTAAAAATATCTGAGGGCGCCCGAAAATCGTAGGCGCCACGAATTTTAAATTCTTACCTATTCTGATGTAGGCAGAATCACCGCAAAGATTTAAAGCTTCGCATACCTTGGTCCTGGTCATTGATAAAAGCTAAGTTCTTTTGAGCCAAAAGAATTAAATAACAAATCTGAATAACGATGGGATCATAAATCCTAAATTGGCACTCATATCTAAGGCTGTGACTATATTGATGGTTGTTAAAGGATTGCTGTGCCTGTAATTGATTTTCTCGATGGATCGAGGGTGTCGTTCTCGATCAAAGGTCGCCTCTTGCCGCTCCGGATTTCCTGACATAGCATTGGTGCGGCCTCAGGATAGGCCAACGGTCCGCGTGAAGGGCTCAGCCCATTCGACATTCATGATCACAACCTGACTTCCTGCCCAGGAACGCGGACGATGGGCCCAGAGGAAGGAAGGATTCCATGACCGATCTTGTCCGGTCGAGCGACGCCCTTGTGCGCTCTCTCCCCGATCGTCCGAACCTTGAGCACTTGCGTAACGAGGCGAAAGCGAAACTCAAATTCCTCCGGGTAATCGATCCGTCTGCGCAACTCGCTGCAGCCCAACGGGATGTCGCGCGGGGCTACGGATTTCAGAGCTGGCGCCGGTTGCGAGCGGAGGTCGCAATGCTCTCCAGGGTACGGGCATCGGAAACCGCGCAGGAGAAAATCGAGAGACTTGCGATTGATCAGGCCCGTCCAAGGGAGAAAGTTGCTATCGACCCTGACGCACTCGATCGATATGTCGGTTTTTACGAGCTGAATGCGAAAACTATCATAACCGTCCAGCGCGAAGGGGACGAATTGATTGCGCGCCTGACAGGGCAAATGTTCTGGTCATTGGTTCCTGAGGGTCAGGATAAATTCTTCTATAAAAATTCGAACATACGCGCGCAGCTATGTTTTTTCGGCTCTTTGACAGAAAGAGCGGCTAGCGCAACTCTGCATCAACATGGGTTCGAGCGGACGGCACTTCGGGTTGATGAAGAGCGAGCGACTGCTGTCGAGTACCTGCGCGAGGAGCGCAGGATTGCGAACAAGCCTTTTTACGGTAGTGAGAAAGCGCTTCGTCGCATGATCGATCAAAATCGTAATGGTTCACCCGACTACGAGATGATGAGCAAAGGACTGGCTGAAGCGTTCAATGAACAATTGCCAGACAGTAGACGATTGCTGAACAGTTTGGGCGATTTGATCTCTGTTGAATTTATCGGTGTTTCGCCGGTTGACGACAGCGATGTCTATGCAGTCCGGTTTTCTGAAGCCCAAACCGAGTGGCGATTGAGCATGGATGGTTCCGATAAGATCGACAGTGCAAGCTTTCGCGTCGTGCCTTAATCATCGCAGAGGCCGTAACGCGATGGTCGAGGAAGTTTGACTGATCTTATGGCCGCCTCATCCCGGGGCCGCGCAGCGGAGCCCGGGATTCAGAACCGCAGGTTTTAACAGGTCTTACGCCGCCGGCGAGTCTGGATTCCGGGTTCGCCTCCGGCGCCCCGGAATGTCGGAGTGGTGAGGGACCAGTGGGCTCAATCCACCCGCCGCATCACCAAGCTCGCATTCGTCCCGCCGAACCCGAACGAATTCGACAGCACGACATCGACGCGCTTGCGCTTGGCCTCGTGCGGCACGAGGTCGATGGCGGTCTCCACCGAGGGGGTGTCGAGGTTGAGGGTCGGCGGCAGAACCCCGTCGCGGATGGTGAGCACGGAAAAAATGGCTTCCACGGCGCCGGCCGCGCCCAGCAGGTGGCCGATGGCGGATTTGGTGGAGGACATGGCGGCGCGGGGCGCGGCGTCGCCGAGCAGGCGCTCCACGGCCTTCAGCTCCAGCTCGTCGCCCATGGGCGTCGAGGTGCCGTGGGCGTTGATGTAGTCGATCTCGGAGGCCTGGATGCCGGCGCGCTTCACGGCGGCGCTCATGCAGCGGAAGGCGCCGTCGCCGTCCGGGGCCGGCGAGGTGATGTGGTAGGCGTCGCCGGTCAGGCCGTAGCCCACCACCTCGGCGTAGATCTTGGCGCCGCGGGCCTTGGCGTGCTCGTACTCCTCGAGCACCACCACGCCGGCGCCCTCGCCCATGACGAAGCCGTCGCGGTCCTTGTCGTAGGGGCGGGACGCCCGGGTCGGGTCGTCGTTGAAGCCGGTGGACAGGGCCCGGCAGGCGGCGAAGCCCGCGAGCGCGAGGCGGTTCACCGGGGATTCGGCCCCACCCGCCACCATCACGTCGGCATCGCCGAACTGGATGAGCCGGGCGGCGTCGCCGATGGCGTGCGCGCCCGTGGAGCAGGCGGTGACCACGGAATGGTTCGGGCCCTTGAGGCCGTGGGCGATGGAGACCTGGCCGGACGCCAGGTTGATGATCCGCCCGGGAATGAAGAACGGCGAGATCCGGCGCGGACCCTTGTCGTGCAGGGTCACGGACGCGTCGTAGATGCCGCCGATGCCGCCGATGCCCGATCCGATCATCACGCCCGTGGCGCATTGATCCTCATGGGAGGTCGGGTGCCAGTCGGCGTCGTCCAGGGCCTGGCCGGCGGCCGCCATGGCGTAGACGATGAACGGATCGACCTTGCGCTGCTCCTTCGATTCCATCCAGGCGTCCGGATCGAAGGTGCCGTCGCTGCCGTTCCCGAACGGCACGGAACAGGCGATGCGGCAGGCGAGGTCGTCGACGGGGAACGCCGTTACGGCTTTCGCCGCCGACTCCCCGGCGATCAACCGGCTCCAGGTGGCCTCGACCCCGCTGGCCAGCGGCGTCACCATACCCAGACCCGTCACCACTACCCGCCGCATCGCACTATCCCGAACCGGTCCCGTCCTGAAACGAATGGCGCGCGGGGTCGTGTACGACCCCGCTTCCGGCGCCTCGTCGCGTCGAAGTTAAGCGGAGTTCTTCTCGAGGAACTTCACCGCGTCGCCGACCGTCTGGATGGTCTCGGCGGCGTCGTCGGGGATCTCGACGTTGAATTCTTCCTCGAACGCCATCACGAGCTCGACGGTGTCGAGGCTGTCGGCGCCGAGATCATCGATGAAGTTCGCGCCCTCGACCACCTTCTCCGGCTCCACGCCGAGGTGCTCGACAACGATCTTCTTCACGCGCTCAGCGATATCGCTCATCGGTCTTGGTCCTTAGCTCTTCAAGAGTCGTGATGGTGTCGCCGTGGCCGCCGGCCCGCGACCGTGTGTGCTGGTCTCGGATGCGGCCGGTGTGTTCGCTCGCGCGCGTTTCGGGCGGGCCGCGACTCGGGCCCGCGTCGTTATGGGAATCTCCGCAACACGCCGAACCGTCAACCCCCCTCGCACGGCAGGCGGGGTGTTAACACAGGGTTCCGGTGCTGGCGAGGCCCGGTTCACAACCCGTTCAGCGCCGTGGCTTTTTCGCGCCGCCGGCGTGTTTTTGGGGTGTGCGGTGCAGCAAAGCTTGCCGCCCGGGCCGGATCACACCATCGCCATACCGCCATTGACGTGGAGCGTCTGGCCCGTGACGTAGCCGGCCTCGTCGGAGGCGAGATACAGGGTGGCGGCGGCGATCTCGTCGCCGGTGCCGAGGCGGTTCATGGGCACGCGGGTCAGAATCCCCTCGCGCTGCTTCTCGTTCAGGGCGTCCGTCATCGGCGAGGTGATGAAGCCCGGCGCGATGCAATTGACCGTGAGGTTGCGGGTGGCGACCTCGGCCGCCATGGCCTTGGTCATGCCGACCAATCCGGCCTTGGCGGCGGCGTAGTTCACCTGGCCCGGATTGCCCGTGGTGCCCACCACCGAGCCGATGTTGACGATGCGCCCGTGGCGGCGCTTCATCATGCCCTTCACGGCGGCGCGCGACAGGCGGAAGGCCGCCGTGAGGTTCACCGCGATCACCGCGTCCCACTCGTCGTCCTTCATCCGCAGCACGAGGTTGTCGCGGGTGATACCGGCGTTGTTCACGAGCACGTCGAGGCCGCCCATCGCGGCCTCCGCCGCCGGCACCAGGGCCTCGACGGCTGCCTTGTCGGAGAGGTCGCATTCCACGATGTGGAGGCGCTCGCCGCCGAGGTCGGCGACGAGAGCCTCGAGCGCCGGGCGCCGCGTGCCCGACACCGTGATGGTGGCGCCCTGCGCGTGGAGCACCTTCGCGATGGCGCCGCCGAGGCCGCCCGTGGCGCCGGTGACGAGGGCCTTGCGGCCGGTGAGATCGAACATGGGGAGAGCCTACCTTACGAAAGCGGGGAACGCGGCGACGTCGTCGGGAGTGCCGACGGCGCCGGCCGAGGCCCCCGCCGCGATGCGCTTGACGAGGCCGGTGAGAACCTTGCCGGTGCCGACCTCGGTGAACAGGTCGATGCCGCCGGCCGCCATGGCGGCGACGCTCTCGCGCCAGCGCACGGTGCCGGTGACCTGGGCCACGAGGGCGTCGCGGATGGCGTCGCGGTCGCTGATCGGGGCGGCCAGTACGTTGGCGTAGACCGGCACTACGGGGGTGTGCATGGCGACCTCCGCGAGGGCGGCGCGCATGGCCTCGGCCGCCGGGGCCATGAGGCGGCAGTGGAACGGCGCCGAGACGTTCAGCATCACCGCGCGCTTGATGCCCTTCGCCTGCGCCAGGGCCACGGCCCGCTCCACGGCGGCCTTGTCTCCCGACAGCACCACCTGGGCGCCGCCGTTGTCGTTGGCGACGTCGCACACGGCGTCTTGCGCCGCCTCCGCCGCGATGGCCCGGGCCGCCTCGATCTCGGCGCCGATGAGGGCCGCCATCGCCCCCGCGCCCGGCGCCACGGCCGCCTGCATCGCCTCGCCGCGAATCCGCAGCAGACGCGCCGCGTCCGCGATGGAGAAGGTGCCGGCGGCGGCGAGCGCCGTGTACTCGCCGAGCGAATGCCCGGCGACGCAGGCCACGTCCCGCTTGAGATCGAGGCCGCGCTCGGCCTCGAGCACCCGCAGGGCGGCCATGGCGGCCGCCATCAGGGCCGGCTGTGCGTTGGCCGTGAGGGTGAGCTCCTCCGCCGGCCCCTCGAACATCAGCCGCGACAGGTTCTGGCCGAGCGAAGCATCGACCTCCTCGAACACGGCACGGGCCTGCGGGAAGGCCTCGGCGAGGGCCTTGCCCATGCCGACGGCCTGACTCCCCTGTCCGGGGAAGATGAGTGCGCGTGCCATGGGTCTACCGTCCGTCGCAAGGTCGGAAAGGGCGGGCCACTCGCATCGCGGGCGGGCGAAGTCAATCGGAGGGCGACCGATCCGGCTCAAAGGGCGGCCCGATCCCGGCACCGATCCCCCGGCGCGGGGCATCGCACAGAATTTGCTCCAGCGTCGGCCAGAAGCCGCCGCAGCCATTCGGATCGTTTCGTTCCCGCACGGCGACCGAGGAGTCGTTTCGACATGACACAGCCCGGACAGTCCCAGGGCGTTCCGGTTTCGGACGCGCCCACCGTTCGTTCGATGGAGCCCACCTACTACGACGCCCTGGTGATCGGTGCCGGCATCGCCGGCCTCAGCTTCGCGGCGGCGGCGGCGCGCGAGGGCCGGCGGGTCCTTCTCGTGTCCGCGCGCGACGCCCATCCGCGCGAGTTCCGCGCGGAGAAATTCTCCGGCAACGAAATGGACGTCCTCGACCGCCTCGGTCTCGGCGCCGGCGCCCGCACGGTGGCGACGCAGATCCACACGGTGATCGAGGGCCGTTGGGGCCGCCTTCTCAAGCGGGTGCCGTCGCGGGAATACGCCGTCCGCTATCCGGACTTCGTCGATGCCGTGCGTGGCAGCATGCCCGACTCCGTCGACAGCGTCATCGGCCGGGTCACCGCGACGACGACGGGGCCCGAGGTTCAGACCCTGACCCTGGCGGATGGACGGCGCTATGCCGGGCGCCTTCTCGTAGTCGCCACCGGCCTCGGCGAGGCCCTGACACGCTCCCTCGGCTTCGAGCGGAGGATGGTGAGCGACGGCCACGCCCTGGTCATCGGCTTCGACACCGCCTGCGACTTCGACCGGTTCGCGGGTGAACAGCTCATCTGGAGCGGCGAGGACGCCGATGACGGCATCGCCTACGTCACCCTGTTCCCCCTCGGCGACCGTATCCGTGCCAACCTGTTCACCTACTGGCCGCACGGCGGCGCCACCAGCGACGACTTCCTGGCCGATCCCACGACGGCTCTGCAGCGCCTGATGCCCGGCCTGACCCGGACCTACGGCACGATCCGGGCGGTCGGACCCGTGCAGCAGCGCCCCATCGACCTCGTGGAGATCGCCAACCCCGTGCGCGACGGCGTCGTGGTGATCGGCGACGCGTTCTGCACCACCTGCCCCGGCTGGGGCACCGGCATCACCAAGGCCCTCTCGGACGTGACCGTGCTCGCCCGCCACCTGCCGGGCTGGCTCGACACGCCGGGCATGGCCAGCACCAAGATCGCGGCCTTCTACGCGGATGCGGCCAAGGTCGCGGCCGACGAGCTCTCCGTCGGCAAGAGCCTGCGCATGCGCCGGATGAAGATGGACCGCGACGTGGTCTCGCGCTTCCTCACCTTGCGCAGCACGGTTTTCCGCCGCGGCCAGCAGGCCCTGAAGGACCTGGCCGCGCGCCTGCGCCATGCCGTGCCGCATCACGGCTCGGGCACGCCCACCATGAACTCCTGATCCGGCCTTCGCCCTCCTCCGGGTCCCGGACGCCATCCCGGACCCGCCGGAGGCGTTACGCTTCCGGTCTCGGATTCCGTCAGCGAGTGCGGCGGGATCCGCACGGGGGCCTCGCCTTCGACCGCGTTACGCCAGGAGGCCCCCCGGCCACGCCCGGAAAGTGTCCCTTCAACGGGGCGTGAGGAACCGCTCGAGCGGGCGCAGCCTCCACCGCGGCCCACCCCAGCCTTGTTGACGCACGTCAAGGGGTGTAAGAGGCCGGTTCAATTCCCCACACCCTGTTCGAGGAAGGAGCCGTCCCCATGGCTCGCGTCACCGTTGAAGACTGCATCGACAAGGTCGAGAACCGGTTCGAGCTCGTGCTGCTGGCCAGCCACCGCGCGCGGCTCCTCGCCGCCGGCGCGCCCCTGACCATCGACCGCGACCGCGACAAGAACCCCGTCTGTGCCCTGCGCGAGATCGGCGACGAGACCATCACGGCCGACGATCTCAAGGAACAGCTCATCCATTCGATGCAGAAATACGTCGAGGTCGACGAGCCCGAGGCCGAGACCGTGCCGCTGCTGTCGAGCTCGCCCGCCGCGGCCGCCGTCGCCCCGCAATCCACCAGCGACGACGTGCAGTTCGACCGCATGAGCGAGGAAGACCTCCTGCGTGGCCTCGAGAACCTCGCGCCCCCCACCGAGACGGACGAAGAGGCCGAGTAAGTACCCCTTACGAAACGCCCGTGGCGCCGCCGGTCTCGTTCCGGGTCCGGTGGCGCAGCGGGCGTTCGGTGAGAGACACGGCGCGGCCCGCCCACGATGCGCGTCCCCCGACCCGGCCCCTGGCCGGGTTTTTTCTTGGCCCGAAGCCTTCGTCCGGTCCGCCGCGTGCCAGAAACGCCGGCCTGCGGTGGGGCGCTTCGGGTCTGCGGTCCGTTTCATCGTGCCTGCGGCACCTTTGTGCGCGCCTGCGGCGCTTGAGGGCTGGCGTGGGCGCGTGCGATGCGGGACAAATTCTCCTCGTGCCCGCGCTGCGGGAGCCGAAATCCGAAAAGGGTCTGTCTCGCGGATGATGCGCCAATACGAGCTTGTCGAGCGGGTGCGGCGCTACAACCCCGCCACGGACGAAGCCCTGCTCAACCGCGCCTACGTCTACGCCATGCGCGCTCACGGCACCCAGAAGCGGGCGTCCGGCGATCCGTTCTTCGCCCATCCCCTCGAGGTGGCGGGCATCCTCACCGACCTGCGCCTCGACGACGCCACCATCGTGGCCGCCGTGCTGCACGATACGGTTGAGGATACCACCGCGACGCTGGACGAGATCTCCGATCTGTTCGGCCCCGAGATCGGCGCCCTCGTCGACGGCCTGACCAAGCTGAAGCGCCTCGACCTCGTCTCGAAGCGCGCCGCCCAGGGCGAGAACTTCCGCAAGCTCCTGCTGGCGGTCGCGGCGGACGTGCGGGTGCTGCTGGTGAAGCTCGCCGACCGCCTGCACAACATGCGCACCCTTCACCACATGCGCGTGGACAAGCGCGAGCGCATCGCCCAGGAGACCCTCGACATCTACGCGCCGCTCGCCGGCCGCATGGGCATGCAGGAGCTGCGCGAGGAGCTCGAGGATCTCGCGCTGCGCAACCTCAAGCCGGAGATCTACGCCACCATCGCGCAGCGCCTCTCCGACCTCTCGGCGAAATCCGAGCGCCTCGTCGAGAGCATCGAGCAGGACCTGACCACCCGCCTCGCCGCGCGGGGCATCGTCGCCGAGGTGACGGGTCGGCAGAAGCGGCCCTACTCCATCTCGGCCAAGATGGAGCGCAAGTCCGTCGCCTTCGAGCAATTGTCGGACATCTTCGGCTTCCGCATCATCGTGCAGACCCTGGCCGATTGCTACGCCGCCCTCGGCGTCGTCCACACCACCTGGCCGATGGTGCCGGGGCGCTACAAGGACTACATCTCGACTCCGAAGCAGAACGATTACCGCTCGATCCACACCACGGTGATCGGCCCGAAAAGCCAGCGCGTCGAACTCCAGATCCGCACCGCCGCCATGGACGAGATCGCCGAGTACGGCATCGCGGCCCACGCCCTCTACAAGGACATGAGCGGCCGGGAGGCCAGCGGGCGGGACGAGACCGGCGTTCCGCCGCACCTCGCCACCGAGAGCGGCGCCTATCAGTGGCTGCGCCGCACCATCGAGCTCCTGGCCGAGGGCGACAGCCCGGAGGAATTTCTGGAGCACACGAAGCTCGAGCTGTTCCAGGACCAGGTGTTCTGCTTCACCCCCAAGGGGCGCCTCATCGCCCTGCCGCGGGGCGCCACCCCCATCGACTTCGCCTACGCCGTGCACACCGACGTCGGCAATTCGGCGGTCGGCGCCAAGATCAACGGCCGCATGGCGCCGCTCCTGCACGAGCTCGTCAACGGCGACGAGGTCGAGATCGCCCGCGCCGACGGGCAATCGCCCCCGGCCGCCTGGGAATCCCTCGTGGTCACGGGCAAGGCCCGCGCGGCCATCCGCCGGGCGACGCGCTCGGCCGTGCGCCGGCAATATGCCGGCCTCGGGCGCCAGATCCTCGACCGCGCCTTCGAGCGGGCGGCGCGGAGCTTCTCCGAGGACAAGCTGCGCGGCGTCCTGCCCCGCCTCGCCCGGACCTCGACGGAGGACGTGTTCGCCGCGGTGGGCCGGGGCGAGATGTTCTCCGGCGACGTGGTGCGGGCGGTCTATCCCGACCACAAGGACGAGCGTCGCACGGTCTCGACGCCCCTGCAGCAGCCGGCCGGCGACGGCGCCGGGCGCTTGAGTCTGGCCAAGGACCAGACCATGCGCCTGACCTTCCCGGAAGGCGCCGTCGAGGCCGGGCGCCCCGACGCGATTCCCATCCGGGGCCTCGACACCGACCTGCCCGTGAGCTTCGCCCCCAACGGCGGCGCCGTTCCGGGCGACCGCATCGTCGGCATCCTCACCCCCGGCATCGGGGTCACGATCTATCCGATCCAGTCGGCGGCGCTTGCCGCCTTCGACAACGAGCCCGACCGCTGGCTCGACGTGCGCTGGGACGTGGAAGCGGGGGCGAGCGAGCGCTTCCCGGCGCGTCTGGCCCTGCAATCCATCAACGAGCCCGGCGTGCTCGCCTCCATCGCCCAGGTCATCGCCGACCACGACGGCAACATCGACAACCTGTCGATGAAGCGAAAAACCCAGGACTTCACCGAAATCGTCATCGACTTGGCCGTCTGGGACCTGAAGCACCTCAACGCCATCGTGGCGGAACTGCGCGGCAAGCGCACCGTCGCGCGGGTGAACCGGGTGAACGGGTGAGGGAGGGACGCTTGCGCCCCTCCCCCGGCCCTGCCAACACACACGCGACCCTCGAGACCAACCGGAGCTCCCCATGACCCCTGAGCAGGTGCTCGCCGAATTCCGCGACGCGCAGGCCCTCCTCGAAGGCCATTTCATCCTCAGCTCCGGGCTGCATTCGGGGGTGTTCCTCCAGAAGATGGCGATCTTCTCCGATCCGGTGCGCACGGAGCGCCTGTGCAAGGCCCTGGCGGCGGCGATCACCGAACGGTTCGGGTCCATCGACATCGTGGTCTCGCCCGCCATCGGCGGCATCGTGCCGGGCTACGAGACGGCCCGCCACCTCGGCGCCCGGGCGATCTTCGTCGAGCGCAATCCCGGCGGGCCGTTCACCCTGCGGCGCGGCTTCAGCATCCCGGCCGGCACGCGGGCCGTCATCGTCGAGGACATCGTCACCACCGGGCTCTCGGCCCGCGAATGCCGCGCCTCCCTCGCGGGCGAGGCCGGCGAGATCGTGGGGGCGGCCTGCCTCATCGACCGCTCGGGCGGGCGCGGCGACATCGGCCTGCCGCTGGTCACCCTCGTCACCCTCGACATCCCGGCCTACCCGGCCGACGCCCTACCGCCCGAACTCGCCGCCCTGCCGGCGGTCAAACCCGGCAGCCGGGTGATGCACAAGACCTGATCCGGCCCTTGCGCACGGCGCGCCCGGGAGGGATCAATCGGCGTTCGCGGGACGACGCCGATCGGGACATGCGCCGCTCTTGCCGGAGGCTTTGTTGCCGGCTCTCGAATGAAACCTGACCGGGATGCGTGGATTCACTACACGTAATACTTGTTCCCCTTGACAGAATTCGTCCAATAGTCCTACTCAGTTTGATATTCATGCGCGCCCCGTCGAGCTGTCACCATCTTGTCGATGAAGAGCTTGATCGAAACCGTATCTTAAGCACGATTTCTGTATGACATCGGGCTGAATGACAGGGGCGCGTGTGCGGGCATTGCCTGCTTTGTCTTGAAAATGGATCGTTTCATGAGCGCACAACAGCGCAGCGCCCTCTTCATCGATGGGGCCAACCTCTACGCCGCGACCAAAGCCCTCGGGTTCGACATCGATTACCGTCGCCTGCTGAAGGAATTCCAGGCTCGGGACAATCTCATCCGAGCCTTCTACTACACCGCCATGGTGGAAGATCAGGAATACTCTTCGATCCGCCCGCTGATCGATTGGCTCGACTACAACGGCTACCGGGTCGTGACCAAGCCGGCCAAGGAGTTCGTCGATTCGGCCGGCCGCCGCAAGATCAAGGGCAACATGGACATCGAACTCGCCATCGATGCCCTCGAACTCGCCCCCCGCATCGATCACATGGTGCTGTTTTCCGGCGACGGCGATTTCCGCTCCCTCGTGGAGGCGATGCAGCGCAAGGGCGTGCGCGTGACCGTGGTGTCCACGATCCAGACCCAGCCCGCCATGGTGGCCGACGACCTGCGCCGGCAGGCCGACGAGTTCCTCGACCTCGTGCACCTCATCCCGCGCGTCGGGCGCGACCCCGGCGAGCGCACCGCACGCGCAGTGCCCGACCGTTTCACCGCAAGCCCCGCCGACACCGGCACGCGCTCGCGCGGCGAGACCCCCGAACGCTCGGCCCGCCCGAGCCCAGCCCTCGAGACCCGCTACGGGATCAGGCAGGGCGACGAGCCCCAGGAGGGGTAGGAACGTCGTCCGGCAAGACGCGAGGGCCCCCTCCTTTCCAGTAAGGGGGCGAACCCATGTGCGGGCTATGCCCCCGCGTCGAGCCAGGCGATGACCTGTTCCGCGCTGCGGTCGGGCGGGAAGACCGGATAGAACACCTTCGTCACCCGCCCATCGTCGAGCACGAGGGTGAGGCGGCGCAGCAGCGTCAGGCCCCCGGCCGTGAAGGTGGGCAGGGTCATCGCCCGCGTGAGTGCCCCGTGCGGATCGGCGAGCAGGCTGAACGGCAGGTGCAGGCGCGTCGCCACCTCGCGCTGATAGGCGCTCGTCTGCGTCGATAACCCGTGGACATGGGCGACCCCGCGCCGGACGAGTTCGGCGTGATGATCGCGAAAATCACAGGCCTGCGGGGTGCAGCCGCGTGCGCCCGGAATCGCATCCCAGTCCGGGACGAGGGTGGGCTGGCCGGGTTCGCCCGTACGCGGATAGGCGTAGACCACCGCCCGGCCCTTCAGGCGATGCAGGGACACCCGGGTTCCGTCCGTCGCCTCCAGGGAGACGTCGGGGGCGATCATGCCTTCGAGGTGGCGGGCGCCGCCGTCATCCACCGGGGCGGGCAGGTCGGCGGGGAGAGACGAGAAGTCGGGGGTCATGCGCGGCGATCCGGAAGAGTCACGGGCCGCCAGCCTATCTCCACCCGCGAACAAACTCAGCCCGGGAAAACCTCAGCCCGGGAAAACCTCAGCCCGGGAAAACCTCAGCCCAAGAAAACCTCCGCCCAAGAAAACCTTAGCCCTTGTCACGCATGATCCGGGCGCGGTCGCGCTGCCAGTCGCGCTCTTTCGAGGCCTCGCGTTTGTCGTGGAGCTTCTTGCCGCGCCCCAGCCCCAGTTCGATCTTCGCCCGGCCGCGCTCGTTGAAATAGATCTTCAGGGGCACCACGGTGAAGCCCTCGCGCTGGGTGGCGCCGATGAGCTTGTTGATCTGCTTGCGGTGCAGCAGCAGGCGGCGCGGCCGCTTGGTCTCGTGGTTGAAGCGGTTCGCCTCGACGTATTCCGGGATGTAGGCGTTGAACAGCATCAGGTCGGTGCCCGACGGTCCGGCATAGGCCTCACCGATGGTGGCCTTGCCCTTGCGCAGGGACTTGACCTCGGTGCCCGTGAGCGCGAGCCCGGCCTCGAGGGTGTCGGTGATCTCGTAATGGTAGCGGGCGGCGCGGTTGTCGGCGACGACGCGGCGGTCGGAAGCGGGTTTGGGTGCCATCACATCGTCGGTTCAGGCCGGCCGCCGGAATGCGGCCGGGCCAGGGGATATGGTCCGTCCGGCGCGGTTTCGCCAGTTGGAATCACGCGTCCGGAAATCACCCGTCGAGGAGCCCGGCATGGCGCAGGGCGGCGTCGATGGTCGCGCGGCCGGCCTCGGTGACGGGCAGCAGCGGCAGGCGCAGTTCCTCGCGGATGTGGCCCAGCCGAGCCAGCGCGTACTTCGCCGGGGCCGGGTTCGGCTCGACGAACATGGCCGTGTGGAGCGGCAGCAGGCGGTCCTGCAGGGCCAGCGCCTTGGCGTAATCGCCGGCGAGCGTCGCCTCCTGCAGGTCCGCGCACAGGCGCGGGGCGACGTTCGACACCACCGAGATGCAGCCGCGCCCGCCATGGGCGTTGAAGCCGAGCGCCGTCGCGTCCTCGCCCGAGAGCTGGATGAAGTCCGGCCCCATGGCCTGACGTTGGAGGCTGACCCGGTCGAGCTTGGCCGTGGCGTCCTTCACCCCGACAATGTTCTTCAGCGCGTACAGGCGCGCCATGGTCTCGACGCTCATGTCGACGATGGAGCGGCCGGGAATGTTGTAGAGGATGATCGGGATGCCGATGGCGTCGTTGATCGCCTTGAAGTGGGCGTAGAGCCCCTCCTGCGACGGCTTGTTGTAATAGGGCGTCACCACCAGTACGGCGTCGGCGCCGGCCTTTTCGGCATGGCGCGCCCGCTCCACCGCCTCGGCCGTGGAGTTCGATCCGGCGCCTGCGATCACCGGCACGCGCCCGGCGGCCGTCTCGATGCAGATCGCGACCACGCGGTCGTGTTCGGCCGGGGTCACCGTCGGAGTCTCGCCCGTGGTCCCGACGGGCACGAGGCCGTGGATGCCCTCCTCGATCTGCCAGGTCACGAGCTTGCGGAACGCGTCCTCGTCGAGGGCGCCGTCCCGGAACGGGGTCACCAGGGCGGTCATCGCGCCCTTGAGGCGCCGGGTGGTCGTGTCGGTCATCCTGGCGTTCCCGGCCCCGGGGGCTCGTCTCGCGGCAGGGCCAGGACCGGCCCCGCGTCAGGCGGCGAGACATAAAGCCTTGGCCGCACGGGCGCAAACGCTGCGTTCACGGGGTTAATGCCTTCTTAATGCCCTCTGGGTGAGCTTGAAGGAGGCCCGCACTCGCAGGGATTCGCAAGACCATGGTGCTCCGGACGTGCTCGCATCGCGCCACCCTGGTCCTCGCCGTGGCCGGACCCCTCCTGGTCGGCTCCGTCCTGATGGCGACCGTGCCGGGCTCCGGCGTGTCCGCGGCGGAGACCCCGCCGTCGCGTGAGGCCCCCCCGGCGAGCGACGCCGCCGCGCCGTCGAGCGTTCTCACCGATACGACGACGCCCGATCCCGTGGCGGCCGACGCCCTGAAGATCGAAACCAAGTCCGCCGAGACGCCGGCCGGAGCGCCCCCCGCCTCCGCCCTCCCCGCCACGGCCAAGGCCTATGCCTCCGCCGATCCGGAGGCCGGCATCGCCTTCCCCCTGCCCGATGCGGCCGTGTCGCCCGTGGCTCCGGTGCCGGAGGTGCCCGATCCGCGCCGCGCTCTGGGCATCGCCCCCGACCTCGACATCCCGGCCCTGCGCACGGCCATCGACACCTATCGCAAGGGCAAGGTCGCCGAGGGTGACCGCCTGCGCGAGGCGTTCACGGATCCGGCCGTCCGCGCCCTCCTCGAATGGGTCGCCATCCGGGCCGGGGCCGGGATCGGCTTCGAGCGCACGGTGGCGTTCACGCGGACCAATCCCGATTGGCCGGCCGGTCCCCTGCTCCGCCGCCGCGCCGAAGAGGCTCTCCTCATCGAGCGCAAGCCCCCGGCCGTGGTGCGCGCCTACTTCGCCACCACGAAGCCCGCGAGCCCTCCCGGAAAGTTCGCCCTGGCGCTGGCCTTCCGTTCTGAGGGCCTCGACGGGGATGCAGCCACCCTCGTGCGCGACCTGTGGCGCTCCGACACCTTCGGGCGCAACCTCGAGACCCGGGTGATGGACGCGTTTCCGGGCGTGCTGACCCGGATCGACCACCGCTTCCGCATGGAGCGCGCCCTCCTCAAAGAGGATTACGAGACCGCCGGCCGCGCGGCGTCCTACGCGGGGACGAGCTACGCCACCCTGGTGCGGGCGCGGCGCGCCGTGGAGGACAAGAGTTCGGCCGCGCCCAGTGCCCTCAACGCCGTGCCGCCCTCGCTCCGGGGCGACTCCTCCTACATCCTGTCGCGGGCGCAGTATCTGCGCCGCACGGAGAAGTACGCGGAGGCCGCCGCCCTCCTGTCGGTCGCGCCGACGAACCCCGACATTCTCGTCGACGGCGACGAGTGGTGGGTCGAGCGCCGCATCGTCGCGCGCAAGCTCGTGGATCTCGGTGATCCCCGCACCGCCTACGTGGTCGCCGGGCGCCACAGCGCCCGCACGGTGGAGAAGCGCATCGAGGCCGAGTTCCACGCCGGCTGGATCGCCCTGCGCTTCCTCGACGATGCCGGCGCGGCCGCGCGCCACTTCGAGGCCGCCGCCGCCATCGCCGAGACGCCGATCTCCCAGGCCCGGGCCGCCTACTGGCAGGGCCGGGCCGCCGAGGCCCTGGGCAAGGCCGAGGACGCGAAGGCCGCCTACGAGCGCGGCGCCCTCCAGCCCATCGCGTATTACGGTCAGCTCGCCCGGGCGAAGCTCGGCCGCGCCAGTCTGGCGCTGCGCGCGATGCCGGAACTCGACGCGCCCGCCCGCGCCGCTTTCGCCGACCGGCTGCCCATGCGGGCCCTGCGCCTGCTGGAAGCGGCCGCCTTGCGCGATCTCGCCCTGCCGCTCTACATCGACGCGGCGACGAAGCTCACCGACCCGGCCGAACTCGAGGCTCTCGGCACCATCGCGGTGGACGTCCGCAATGCCCGCGCCCTCGTCGCCATCGGCAAGATCGCGGTGCAGCGCGGCCTGCCGCTGGACATCCACGCCTACCCGACCATCGGCATTCCCGCCTACGAGGCCTCGGCCGCCGTGCCGCTCGTCGAGAAGGCCATGGTGTTCGCCATCGCCCGGCAGGAGAGCCAGTTCGACCCCCTCGCGCAATCGAGCGTCGGCGCGCGCGGCCTCATGCAGATGATGCCGGCCACCGCCCAGCGCACGGCCCGCCGGGTGAGCGCCGCCTTCGACCAGGACCGCCTCACCAGCGACCCCGCCTACAACGCCCGCCTCGGCCAGGCCCATCTCGGCGAGCTCATGGACGATTGGCGCGGCTCCTACATCCTCGCCTTCGCCTCGTACAATGCCGGCGGCGGCAACGTGAAGAAGTGGATCGACGCCTACGGCGACCCGCGCAAACCCGGCGTCGATCCCATCGACTGGGTCGAGCGCATCCCCTTCACGGAGACGCGCAACTACGTCCAGCGGGTGATGGAGAACCTGCAGATCTACCGCACCCGCCTCGACACCAAGAGCGCGTTGCTCATCGAGGGGGATTTGCAGCGCGGAGCCCGCTGAGGCGCCTGCCGCGTCGTTTTTCGTGCACGGTGGTATTCGATCGGGAGGTCGTTCAACGCGAACGACGCGAGGGGAGTATAATCTTAAGATCTAGTTCGGAGGTTGGCGACGAGTCCGACCGTTGTCATCGGCAGGAGAAATATTTCTTATGCCGCACGGGGCGTCGGTGGATTTCAGGCAGGTTTGTGCGGGAGAACTCCAGCGCCCCTGGCATCGGGTGCGCTTTCTCGACCCGGCCCTGGAGGCGGATTTTCGCGAGATCCAGCGTCCCGCCCGCCGGCGGCATGTCGTCATCGAGATCGTGATTCTCGCGCTGCTCACGATCGTCATCGCGCCGATCGATTATCTGGAGAACCCGAACTGGACGCTCGCCTGGTTCCTGCGCTTCGCCGTGTTGATTCCCATCAAGGCCGTCGCGGTGCGGATCGCCCTGCGCGCCCCGACCGATCGGACCCTCGATTTCGCCGCGGCGCTGTCGTTCTGCTGCGGCATCGCCATGATGACACCTGTCGGGCTGTTCCTGGAAGCCGAGGGCCGGATCCGCTGCTTCACGGTCCTCGGTGCGGTGATCGTCATGCACACGGCCTTTTCCGGGCAGCGGATCGTCGGCGCTAGCCTGACCCTCGCATTCGCCCTCATGGTCTTCGGGGCCGCCTGCGTCCTCATTGAAGGCGGGCATCTCGGCGGCATGATCACCTTCGCCGCCTTCATCGCGTTTTTCTCCGTCGTTGCCCTCGGCGTCCATCTCTACGTGATCGAGCGATCGGCGCGCGGCGTCTTCCTGCGGGAGCGAATGCATACGGCGACGAACGCCAGGCTCAGTCATCTGGCAGGTGAACTCGACCGCTTGGCGCAGACCGATGCCCTGACCGGCATCGGTAATCGCCGGCAGCTGGAGCGCGCCCTCGACGAAAGCTGGCGCCACGGCCTTCAGCAGGGAGGCTGGATCGGGCTGGCGCTGTGCGACGTCGATTATTTCAAGCCCTTCAACGACCGGGCCGGGCATCCGGCGGGAGACGATTGCCTGCGCCGGATCGCCGGCTGCCTGGACATGGCCTTTGCCGGCCCGAACGTCACCGTTGCCCGTTTCGGCGGCGAGGAATTCGCCATCGTCGCGTCGGATCACTCACCCGAGGCCATGGTTCGCCTCGGCGAGGCGGCGTGCTCGGCCATTACCGCCCTGGCGCTGCCCCACCCCGGCCGGCCGGATGGACCGGGGCAGGTGACCATCAGCGTCGGCGTGTCCTGCTTCGTACCGAGTCCGGTCATGACGCAAGGCGACCTCATGCGGGCGGCGGACGGAGCCCTCTACGAAGCCAAGCGCCTCGGCCGCAACCGCGTCGTGGCCCGCGCGGTGCTGCCGGCGCGTCCGAATCTGCTTACCCCGTCCGACGCGTCGGACGGGCGGGATGCCGTTCGGATCCGGTCCGCGTCGTGATCCGCCGCCGCCGGGTGGCGCAGCGTCAGGGGCTTGGCTCGGTTCGGGCGCGGGTGAACAGCGCGGCGAGCGTCGCTCCGGCGAGGTAGGCGGCCAGGACCAGGGCTCCGACCTCGACCCAGAGGCCGGCCCGGCCCGGAACGCTGGCGGTCGCGGCGAGGCTGCCCGCGACGAGGACCGCGAGCGCCATGAGCATGGCGCCCGCCCGCGCCATCGGCCTGCGCGGCGGGCCGGCGAGGCGGCCCACCACCACCCCGAGGAGAAAGCCGAGCACCAGGGCCGGGCCGATCAGCGTCAGCAGGGCGATCACGCGGCGTTCCTCACGGACGGAGTGCGAGCCCGATACCCTCGGCGGGGGCGCGGGCGGCCGGTTCGGTGGCGATCCGGTCGGGCGGCAGCCCGGCCTGGAGCAGGTATTCGGTGAGGGCGAGGGCGCGCTGGCGCGCCAGGTCCGGCTCGGGTTCGGCCGGGGCCTCGGCGGCCGGTTTCTCGGGCGGGGCCTTCGCCTTCTGGGCCTTGCCGGGCTTGTCCTTGTCCTTGGCGGTCGCCTTGGCCCTGGTGTCCGTGGCTTTGGCCTCCGTGGCCTTCTCGACGGAGGCCGTGCTCTCGACGGCGGTCTCGACGGCGGGTTTCGGGCCCGGCGCGGCGCCTGCCGGGTCGGTGTGCCCCGACACCACGAGGCGGCCGGCCGGGCAGGCCTTGGCCCAGGCGGCCACGGCGTCGAGGAGGGGCTGGAACGGGGCCGGCACCGTGGCGCTGCCGGCGGGGAACGCGAGGGGCTTCGGGGGTTCGAGGGCGGCGAACCGCGTTCGGCAGGCCGCGTCGTCCGGTCCGGTGGCGACGCCCGGCACCGCGATGGCCGCGCTGCCCTGCCAGCCGACGGGCAGCGTCCGGGGCAGGCCCGCCTCGAGGCGCCGCGCGCCTTCGGGATAGAGACTGTCGCCCGTGAGGGTGAGGTCGCGGTCGGCCACCCGCACCTCTCCGCGCGCCA
>Ga0182232_1000131_pt1 | contig 23279 bp, 19 predicted proteins | sample G6R1MG_30_FD_155484 | JGI IMG/M metagenome (GOLD analysis project Ga0182232, IMG submission 155484) | Phyllosphere microbial comminities from miscanthus, Michigan, USA - G6R3_NF_07NOV2016_LD2 MG | ecosystem: Host-associated > Plants > Phyllosphere > Phylloplane/Leaf | place: USA: Michigan... | reverse complement strand
TGCCTCAAACGTCAGTTTGCTACCTCGGCAAGATTTCGTCGGCTACCGTTTTTTCATCGAGGGCAGTGATGCCGAAATCGAGTCCGGTGCGGAGGGTGAAGTCCGCTTTGGAGATGTTGCTCGCAAGCTTCCAATGACCGGGATGGGCGCAGAGCCGAACGACTGGTTTTGCGCTCATTGGCGATCCGGCATGACGTAGTCTGGCCGCAAGCGGAATGGCTGCTTTGGTGCAGCTGCGTCGAAGAAGCGGACGAACCCCTATCGCTCCAACGAAAACATAGGCCTGTGTGAATATCATCGCGAAAGCGGACCGCTACGGGTTCGGCTGGCCGGTCGATCCACCTCCACCCGATAGGTCCGAGGGGCCCCTTCTGCGTGCGCTTCGCAGCACGAGCGTGGCGCAGGGGTACGTCGCGATCTTGCCCGTCCTTGCACGACCCGCCGGGAAGCCTCCGGCGCCGGCCTGGAACGGCCGGCCGGTGGCGACCGCCGCCGCGGGATAAGGCGATGGGGCCGGTCAGCGGAGAGCAGTGCCTAGAGCGGGTCGTCGCGTTCGATCGGCTCGACCACCAGCAGCATCACCCCCAGCGCCAGGAGCGACGAAGCGCCGAGAAACAGGAACACGGCATCCCAGCTGTAGGCGTCCAGAAGCAGCCCGGTCAGGAAGGGAAACAGCGCGCCTCCGGCTTGGCCGCCGGTGTTCACCACCGACACGGCCAACGGATAGGCGTCCTTCGTCGTCAGCCCCGCGGGGTAGACCGTGAAGGACGAATACCCGACGTTCAGCAGGAAGCCGGTGAGAAACAGTAGGATCGCGAGGGTTACCGGCTCGTTCGGGGCGTGGACGAGCGCATACATCATGAACACGGTCGAGACCGTGCTGATTAGGATGGTCGGCTTGCGCCTCTTGCCGACGAGGCGGTCGGAGAACAGGCCACCCATGATGTTGCCGAGCACGCCCCCCACGAACGGAGCCGAGGCGACGAACCCGACGTTCATCAGCGAGAAATGTTTGACGTTGGTCAGGTAAGTCGGCAGCCAGGCGAGGATGACGTTGATGATGCCGGTCATCATCAGATAGCCGATGGCAAGACCCCAGATATTGCCGGACGCGAACGTCTCCCGGGCCGTGGCGATGGATCGGACCGATCGCCCCCGAATGACGCGATCGAGGCGGTCGAAGCGCGGCGCGACGGATAACGTCGGCCTCGCCGATAGCGCGCGGCCGGCGGGCGTGGCCACGCGCCCGCTGGCGATATGGGCCGCCTCGGCGGGGGACACGAAGCGGCTACGCGCGGGCTCGTCCACCACGAGGACATACCAGAGCACGGCGAAAATCAGCCCCGGCAGCGCGCAGATGAAGAAGACATACTGCCAGCCGAGCGTGGCGATGATCAGCGCCCCGAGCGGCGGTACGATGACGGGTCCGAACTTGGCGGCCGCGAGGAACAGGCCGACCGCGGTTCCCTTCTCTTGGTCTGGGAACCACCGGTTCATGGTCGAGAGCATGGTGACCGGCAGGGGTGCCTCGGCAAAGCCCAGGGCGAGCCGATTCAGCTTCATCGACAACGCCGAGCTCGTCGTGCCCAGCAGTCCCGTGAACAGCGAGGTCAGGATCATGAAGATCGGGAAGATGATGCGTGTGCCAAGGCGCTTCACCAACAGACCTGCTGGGATCTGCATGACCGAATAGCCAACGAAAAACAGGCTGACGACCGCGCCCGCCTCGGTGTTGGTCATCGCGAACTCCTTCTTCACGAAGGGGAGTACGATCCCGATGTTGGCCCGGTCGGCAGCAGCCAACGTGTAGACGACGAAAATGAGACCCATGACGACCCAGCGATATCGGGTCATCTGCTCCGTCGCGGGAACCGCCCCCGCCGTGGCTGCGCCTCTGGCCATGTCCGTTTCCTCCGATCGCGCGCCGCGCCTTGTTCGAGCACGGTGAGCGTACTCCGTCCTTCGCCGACGCCGCCCGCAGGAGCCGCCGGGCTGTGCCACCTCAGCGTCGCGGTGTCTCCGCCGCGGCGGTGCGGAGGATCGGCTCTCGCATACTGACCACGGTGAGGAAGGTCAGCAGCGAGGTCGAGGCGAGGAACAGGAACACCGCGTCCCAGTCCGCCCAGTCGAGCACCATGCCGACCACGAAGGGCGCGAAGGCGCCGCCCAGCGAGCCGCCGGTGTTAACAATGGCCGCCGCCAGCGGTGTCTTCTCCTTGGCGGTCAACCCCATTGGATAGACGAGGAACGTCGAATAGCCGAGGTTGAGCAGAAGACCCGTCGCGGAGAACAGAAGCGCCAGCAGCCACGGGTCGGCCGGCGCGTAAATGAGGCCGTACATTGTGACGATCGTAGCCGCCGAGGTGAGAAGCATCATCGGCTTGCGCCGTCCACCGAGGAGCTTGTCGGAGATCAGGCCGCCGAGCACATTGCCGATGATCGCGCCGATCCATGGCGTCGAGGCGACAAAGCCCATCGCGAACAGCGGGTACTTCTTCACGGTGACTAGATAGGTCGGCACCCAGGTCATGATTGCGTAGGCAATGCCGACCATGAAGAAGTATCCGATCGCGCAGGCCCAGATGTCCCAGGAACGCAACACCTCGCGGGTTGTGGAGAGCGGTGCGCAGGTGCGGGCTCGGATCAGTCTGTCGAGGACGGGCATTTCCCTCTGCACCGGTACAGAATTGCCTGCCGCCGCCGCGCCGCGCCCCGTCTCGATGAGCGTGCGTTCGATCTCGGAGACGAACCGGCTGTTCTGTGGCGTATCGCGCACCAGCAGCAGCCACGCCGCAGCCAGCACGAAGCCAGGCACCGCGAAAATGAAGAACACCTCGCGCCATCCGAAATGGTAGATGATGAGCGCGCAGAGGGGCGGCACGAGCGCGGGTGCGGCCTTGATCGAGGCCATGAACACGCCCGTGGCTGTGCCCTTTTCCTGGGTTGGGAACCAGCGGTTGATGATGGTGAGGATGCCGATATTGATCGGTCCCTCGGCGACCCCCAGGGCGGCGCGTCCGATCTTGAGTTGCAGGGCACTGCCGGCAAAGCCCATGAAGAAGGTCGCGATCGAGGTTGCGATCATCGCCAGGCTGAACGGCCAGCGCACACCAAAGCGCTGATAGATCAGGCTGAACGGTACCTGGACGATGGCGTATCCGATGTAAAACAAGCTCGCAAGCGCGCCGATATCGGTATTCGAGAGTTCGAATTCCTTCTTTATATAGGGAGCAACAACGCCGATATTGGCGCGATCGGCACCCGCGATGAGGTAGATGAGGAAGCACAGGGTCAGCACGACCCAGCGAAAGCCGCTCTTGGCCGGCCGAGCTGCGGCTGCGGCGGGCGGGTCCAGGGCGAAGTCGGCACGCATGTCAGCACACCTCCAGCGCGGCACGGCCGTCGGCGACGATGCAGTCGGCGGGCGGGGATCGGCCGGTGAGTATGTCGACCACGGCCCTGGCCGCGATCAGGTTGGTGCGGGCGAGGCCGCCATCGGTGGCGGCGGCCGTGTGCGGCGTGGCGACGACGCGCTCCAGCCCGATCAGCGCATTGGCGGCTTGGCTGGCCGCGGGGTTCTTCTCGGCCTCGAACACGTCGAGACCCGCTCCAGCAACGTGACCGGAGATAATCGCCTCGTAGAGGTCCCACTCGTTCACCAGCCCGCCGCGGGCGGTGTTGACGAGGATTGCTCCGGGCTTCATCTGGGCCAGGGCAATCCTGTCGATCAGGTGCGCTGTCGAGGCGTCGAGGGGCGCGTGCAGGGTGACGAAATCCGACTCGCGCAGCAGCGTCCCTAGATCCACCCGCGCGACCTTGTGGGCGGCGGCGAAACCGTCATCCGCTGCAATGTCGGTGGCGAGGATCCTGACATCGAAGCCGGCGAGGCGGTGGGCGACGCAGCGGCCGATGCGCCCGAGCCCGATGATGCCGACCGTGCTGCCGGTCAGCTCCTCGCCAATGCGGTAGGTCCAGTCGCCCGCCCGGAGAGCGAGCGGAAAGGTCGCCAGCCGCTTGGCCACCGCCAGCATCAGGCCAATCGTATGGTCGGCCACTGAGGCGCTGTTGCCGCCGGCGGCAATGGTGACGACCTTGCCGAGCCGCGCCGCGGCGAGATGGTCGATCTGCTCGAATCCGACGCCGCGGCGCGCCAGAACCTTGAGCCTGGGAAAGCGTGCCATCAGGTCGTGGCGGACGAAGGTACTGCCAAGAATCCAGGCGTCGACATCCCCCAGCAGGTCCGGCAGCATGTCGGGCGCGGGATCCGTGTTGTTGAGGTCTGGCTGGCGCACCTCGAAGCCCTGATCTTCGAGATAGACCCGCGCCCTGGGGTCGAAGCCCCGCGGCGTGACGAGCACGCGCATCCGATTCGCGAGTGGGCTCACGGGTGGTGTTTCCTCCTGGGCGGCGAGAGGCTTGGTGCCATCGCCGGCGCCCCTCTCCGGGGGCCTTGTCGGTCGGTTGCCCGCGCCGCATGCGCCGCGAGCCGACTCCTGGCCATCGGTGGACGGCCTGAGACCGTCCCGCTCAACCAGCGGGGACCTTGCCGTAGCGGCCGTCGTAGCGACCCTCTCGGATCATCTGGAGAACCTCGGCCTCGCGCGCGTCCTGTGCGCGCACCGCCTCGATCAGGGAATGCGCGATTGAGGCCGGGAAGGTCACGACACCATCTTCATCGCCGATCACCACGTCGCCGGGCTTGACGGTCCAGCCGCCGATGGCGACCGGTATATTGGTCGCGCCGGGCCCCAGCTTGTACGGCCCGCGATGGATCGCCGCCCGCGCGTAGCAGGGGAAATCGGACGCGGCGAAAACGGCCGAGTCTCGGATCGCCCCGTCGATGACGAAGCCGGCGCAGCCCCGGCTCTCAGCGATGGCTTTCATTATATCGCCGACCAGAGCCCGGGTCGTATCGCCGCCGCCTGCGACGACCAGGACGTCGCCGGGGCGAACCTCGTTGAGGGCTTGATGGATCGCGAGGTTGTCGCCGGCGCGGACCTGCACGGTAAAGGCCGTACCGATGAGCTTGCCGCCGCGATGGAACGGGCGCAGTCCGACGAGGCCGGGCATGCGATCAAGGTTGTCGCTGATCGACGGCGTCGTGGCGTCGCGGAACGCCGCGATGATGGCCGGGTCGACCGCCGGGGCGGGCGGGTTCAGGCTGACATTCGCCACGGCATTCCTCCGTTTTCTTTGACCGGAAAGAGTACAGGCTTGAGGGAACGGGAAAACCCGTGTTTCCCCTGCTTCTCAAGCAGGAGAATCCGGGCTGTGAACACACGTTTCTTGGGCACACTCTGCGCCGTGGCCGATACTGGCTCGCTGGCCGGGGCGGGGCGCGCGATCAGGCTCTCAAGCGCCGCCGTCGCAGAACAGATCCAGGCCCTCGAACGCGACCTCGGCGTTCGGCTGATCACCCGCCTTGGACGCACCGTGACCCTGACGGACGAGGGGCGCGCCGTCGTCGGCGCGGGCCGGGAGATCCTGACGCGGGTCGCGGACTTGACGCAGGTCGCTCAGCTCGGGCGGCTGAGCGGCACCCTGCGGATCGGATCGGTCTCGACCGCCCTGATGTCGGTCGTGCCGCCGGCCTTGAGACACATGGCCGAGCATCATCCGGAGATCGCCCTCAAGATCGTACCTGGCACTTCCTCCCAGCTGCAATTCATGCTGGAGAGCAGCGAGATCGACTGCGCGATCACGGTCAGGCCGATCTTCGAGACCGCCAAGGAGTTCGGCTGGCATCTGATCCGCGAGGAGCCTTTGACTCTGGTGTGCCCGGCCGACCTCACCTTCGAGGGGGTGGAGGAGTGCCTATCCTCCGCATCGATGATCAGCATGTACAGGAACTCGCCGACCGGGCGCATCGCAGAGAGATTTCTTCAAGATAAGATGATCGTTGCGAAGGAACTGTTCGAAATCGAGGCGGCCGAAGTCATCCTCGTGCTGGTCTCGCAGGGCCTCGGTATCTCGCTCCTACCGAATTATGGCTTTCGGTCGAGCGCGGAGCGGCGCTTCCGGAAGGTGGCCATCGCCGACCGCGCTTATGGCAGATCCATCGGCATCCTCTATCGGCGCGGTGCGCGGATCTCGCTCATCAACACTTTCCACGCCGCCATCATCAGTGCCCACGCGTGAGGGCGTACGGCTCCGCTCACCGGAGAGGGGCCGTGGACTCAATCCAGCTTCAGGATGCGCCTGCAGCGGGCAAACAGCATTTCGACTGTCTTGCGCTGGCATCGCGGGTCCCACGTGAGGCCACCCAGTGTCGCCGCCCAGTCGAACATTGCGAGCTGCTTGATGCTCGCTGCCATCGCGCCACTTGGCTGGTCGCGCGGCCCATGAAGGAAGACGATGTTGAAAGCGAACATTCTTCGCTTTCTTTCATGGCAGCCAAGCTCCATCACAACGTAAATGATTCTTTCGCGGCACGCTCCCATGCCGACCGACGTCCCCCCACGAGCAAGACACCAGTTCCGACGGACGGCGACTGCCGGGATCCTCAGGTTACAGGTCCGCCCGGCGACGGCGCGGTCGACACTCTGCACGCACGATCAGACGGTGGCCATTCCATGAGGCAGATTTCACTGGGGCTCAGGTCGCTCCTCGCAGCGTTGACGGCGCTCGTCGCCGTCGTCGGGGCCGCCCAGGCCGACCAGCTCGCCGACATCAAGGCCCGGGGCAAGCTGATCTGCGGGACGCTCGGAACCGTCGAGCCCTTCTCGTTCCAGCACCCGCAATCGCGCCAGATTGTCGGCTACGACGTCGATATCTGCCAGAAGGTCGCCGACGCGATCGGCGTTCCGCTCGAACTCAAGACCATCGCGGTCGAGGCGCGGATCCCCGAACTATCTCAGGGGCGCGTCGATATTCTCGCCGCCAACCTCGGATACACGGCCGAGCGCGGCAAGCAGATCCAATTTTCCGATACCTATTTCGTCAGCCAGCAGAAGCTGATGACCACGAAGGAATCCGGCTTCACCACGATCGATCAACTCAACGGCAAAAAGATTAGTGCCCTGAAAGGCTCGTCCTCCGAGCAGGGCGTGCGCCGCCTTATCCCGACCGCCGAGACAGTGACCTTCCAGGACACGTCCTCGGCCTTCCTGGCCCTGGCACAGGACAAGGTCGATGCCCTGTGCGCCTCCGAACTGATCCTCGTGAAGCTCCAGCACCAGTCCAAGGTGCCAATGTACATCATCGAGAAGGCGCTGTTCGTAGAGCCCTGGGGTCTCGGCATGCGCAAGGATGAGCCGGCCTTTACCAACTTGGTCAACGCCACCCTGGCCAAGCTCGCCGAGTCCGGCGAACTCGACACGATCTTCGCGAAATGGCTCGGCGAGGGCACGCCCTACAAGATCAAGCGCGACTTCGCGGTCGCCGCGATCAAGGACTGAGCCGCCTCGGTGGACCGAAGTCGGAACCTGGGTAGGACCCGATGATCCACCTGTTCGACGCGGGTGGCGTGCTCGAGGGTCGATATCTCGACTGGTTTGCCGTCGGCATCGGGACGACGCTCGCCCTGACCGCGGCGGCCTGGTGCATCGCCCTCACGGTCGGGATCCTGCTCACCCTGATCCGGATGCTTCCGGCGCGACCCTGCGCGTGGCTCGTCGGGGCTTACGTCGAATACCACCGCAACGTGCCGCTCCTGGTACAGATCTTCCTGTGGTACTTCGGCGTGCCGTCGCTCCTGCCGCGCCCCGCGCGCCAGTGGCTCAACACCCATGACGGCCAGTTCCTGCTCGCCGCCACTGCGCTCGGGCTCGCGGCCGCGGCCTATGTCGCCGAGGACATCCGCAGCGGCATCCGCTCCATCCCGAAGGGCCAGTATCAGGCCGCGCTCTCCCTCGGCTTCGGATACCTCGGCGCGATGCGCAACGTTGTGCTGCCACAGGCCCTGCGCCACGCGATTCCACCGCTGATCAACCAGACCCTGCTGCTGTTCAAGAACACGAGCCTCGCCATGGCGATCGGCGTCGGCGAACTGACGTATCGCGCCCGCGCGGTCGAGAGCGAAACGTTCCAGACCTTCGACGCCTTCGCCGTCGCCACCGTGATCTACCTCGCCGTCTCCCTCGGCATCATGCTGCTCGGGGCCGCCTGTGCCCGACGCCTCCAGGTTAGGGCACGTTGATGCTGGAGATCCTGAGGGACAACTGGCTCCTCTTCCTCATCGGGCAGTATCCCTACGGGCCTATCGGCGGTCTCGTCATGACGCTGTTCATGGCAATTGCGTCGCTCGCGCTCTGCTTCCCCTTCGCGGTCGGTTTAGCCCTCGCGCGGCTCAGCCCGTACCGCTGGCTGCGCCTGCCGGCGACGGCGCTCGTCTACGTCGTGCGCGGCCTGCCCCTGATCATGTTCATCTTCTGGGCGTACTTCCTGTCGCCGCTGGTGGTGGGGCGCCCAATCGGCGGCGTCGAGACGCTGATCATCACCCTCGTCGTGTACGAGGCCGCCTACCTGTCCGAGGTCATCCGAGCTGGAATCGAGGGGCTGCCCAAGGGGCAGGTGCAGGCGGCGACCGCCCTGGGACTGGGCTACTGGCCGACGACCCTGTCGATCGTCCTGCCGCAGGCCCTCCACAACATGCTGCCGAGCATGGTCAGCCAGTTCGTCTCGACCATCAAGGAGACGTCCCTCGGCTACGTGATCAGCGCCCACGAGGTGACCTTCGCGGCTGCGCAGGTCAACAACCTGCTGCTGACGCAGCCCTTCGAGGTCTACGGGCTTCTTGCGCTGACCTATTTCACCCTGTGCTTCACGCTCACGTCCTGTGCGCGCATTCTCGAATGGCGCCTCACGCGGGCGCGCAGACAGGCCGGAGCAACGCGGATCAACGTAGCGAACATCGGAGTGGCCGTTCGAAGATCAGAGTTTTCCTAAGTCTTCGATCTCTCGGATGCACGGCGGAGCCCAGTATCCAGCTTCGCCGGCTCGCTTGAGCGCGCCATCATGAATGTCCGCGACGTACTGCAAACTGCGTCAAAGCTGGGCGCCCAGTTCCGAGGACAGGCGCTCGCCCGCCTCGCGCAACTGCGGTTTAAGGGTCTCGGCCCGCTCCGCCGTGAGCCTGGATGATGGGCCCGAGAGCGCGAGGGCGCCGATCAGCCGCCGCTCGGTCCCGAACACGGGCATTGCGACCGACGCAACGTGAGGGTCCGTGATGCCGGAGGTAAAGAGCGGGACCTCGATCGCCGCTCTTTCCGAGACGCGTCGATCGCTGAAGGTCCTTAGAACCTGCGCGATGGCCGACTCGTCCATCGGCCGCATGTCGCCGGGGCGGACGTTCATCCGGAGCGGCGACGGCGAGTCCGCTCGGAACAGGCACAGCCGCTGGTTGCCGCGCCGGATGTAGAACGACGCTGTCTCCAGCGACTCCGCGGCGAGCCGCTCCAGCACCGGGACGATCCGCTCCTCCAGGGCGAAGGACTGCTGGTAGACTGAGCCGATCCGCGCCGCCTCGACACCGAGGCGATAGCGCCCGTCATCCAGGCGTTCGATCAGGTCGAACTTCTCCAGCGAGATGCACAGCCGCATGATGGTGCTCTTCACGAGCGACGTGCGGCGGGTGAGTTCCGCCAGCTCGATTGCATCGTCGCCCCGCCGGAATGCCGTCAGTACCGTCAGGACTCGATCGGCCGAGGCCACCCCTTCGAGCTTGGGGCGCGTCCGAGCCTCCTTCGCCATGGCTTCGTGCTCTCTCCGGTTTCACGATGATCGGCGATCGCGATCCATAACCATCGACCGTCTGCACACCAAGCCATGACGCCGCGTTGCCCACGCCGTCGTTGACAGGGCAAGCCGTTAGAGAGATAAAAACGAAACGCCGTTTCAAAATGGCGATTCGGGAGTGGACGTCATGGCACTAGGGCAGGCGGCCGAATCGGTTCGTGCTCAGACCTGTGGGGTCGATGAGCGGAGCCTCTACGGGAAGATGATGCGGCGGATCCTGCCGTTTATGTTCGCCTGCTACGTCGTGAGTTATCTGGACCGCGTGAACGTAGGCTTCGCCGCGCTCACGATGAACAACGACCTCGGGCTCAGCGCCACGGCGTTCGGGATCGGCGCCGGACTGTTCTTCTTCGGCTACTTCATCGCCGAGATTCCCAGTAACCTGATCATGATGCGGGTCGGCGCTCGGCTCTGGATCGCACGCATCATGATAACTTGGGGCCTGGTCTCCGCCGCGACGGCGTTCGTCACGGGTCCGGTGTCGTTCGGCGTCGCGCGCTTCCTGCTCGGGCTCGGGGAGGCCGGCTTCGTGCCCGGCGTCTTCCTGTACCTCGGCCTATGGTTTCCCGCCGCCGTCCGGGCGCGCGCCACCGCCATGTTCCTCCTAGGGATCCCGGTCGCCAACATCTTCGGCTCGCCGATCTCAGGGGCGCTGATCCAACTCGAGGGCTTCGGCCTGAAGGGCTGGCAGTGGCTGCTGATCCTGGAGGCCGTGCCCGCGATCCTTCTCGGCGTCGCCTGCCTGTTCGTGCTGACCGACAAGCCCGAGAAAGCGGGCTGGCTGTCCGCACCGGAGCGCGACTTCCTGGTCGGCCAGCTGGCTGCGGAGAAGGCCGCCATCGAGAAGAAGCACAGCCTCTCGCTCGGGCAGGCCCTGCGCAACTGGCGCGTCCTGACCCTCGCGGTCGTGAACCTCTGCACCATCATCGGGTCGCTCGGCATCGGCCTCTGGCTGCCGCAGATCATCAAGCAGCTCGGCGTCTCGACGACGCTGCTCGGCTTCGTGACGGCGATCCCCTACCTCTGCGGCGCCGCCGCGATGGTCGTGTGGGGCCGGATGTCGGACCGCGGCAGCGACCGGACGATCTACCCCGCGATCGCGCTGTTCGTCGGCTCGGTCGCCCTCGTGTCCAGCGCCTTCACGCCGACCCCGGTCCTGACGATCGCCGCGCTCTGCGTGGCGGTGGCCTCGATCAACGCGTGCGTGGCGACCTTTTGGGCCGTGCCCTCGGGCTTTCTCACCGGCCGAGCGGCCGCGGGCGGCATCGCGATGATCGTGTCGATCGGCAACCTCGGCGGCTTTGCCGGCCCGTACATGATCGGGTTCGTCCGCGACCTCTCGGGCGGGTTCACGGCGCCGCTGCTGGCCATCGGCTGCACCCTTCTGTTCGGCGCGACCCTGATGATCATCTTCGGCCGCCTCGGGCGGCGGGACGCCGTCCCCGCGGCCGTCCTGGCGTGACGCCATGATCCCGCGTCTTTCATCCGAACCGGCCGCGTCCTCGATCTACCAAGAGTTCTGCGCCGAGCTGCAGGCGCGGGGCTTCTTGGGGGATTTGACCCTCGGAGCCGCCGATCGGACGGTGCTCGCCACCGACAATTCCATTTACCAGCTCGTTCCACAGGCGATCGCTTTCCCACGCCTCACGGACGATCTCGTGCGCATCGCGCGTCTGCTCGGCGAGGCGCGCTTCCGCTCGGTCAAGGTCGCCCCGCGCGGCGGCGGCACCGGGACCAACGGCCAGTCGCTCACGGACGGCCTCGTGATCGACCTGTCACGGCACATGAACAGCATCCTGGAGATCGACCCGAAGCGGCGCACGGCGCGGGTCGAGGCGGGCGTCGTGAAGGACCAGCTCAACGCGGCCTTGAAGCCTCACGGCCTGTTCTTCGCGCCGGAGCTGTCGACCTCCAACCGCGCCACCATCGGCGGCATGATCAACACGGACGCGTGCGGCCAGGGCTCCTGCCTCTACGGCAAGACCCGCCATCACGTGCTCGCGCTCACAACCGTACTGCTCGATGGTACGGTCTGGATGTCGCTGCCCCTCGAAGACGCGGAGCTGGCGTCCGTGTCGGCCCGTCCCGACCGCGTTGGCGCCGTACACAGGCTGGTCGACCGCATCGAGCGGGAGAACCGTGCGCTCATCGCCGAGCGCTTCCCCAAACTCAACCGCTCGCTCACCGGCTACGATCTCGCCCACATCCGCGAAGCCGACGGTCGCTTCAATCTGAACGCGGTCCTATGCGGGGCGGAAGGCACCCTCGGCTTCGTCGTGGAGGCCGAGCTGAACGTCCTGCCGATCCCGCGCTACGCGGCGCTCGTCAACATCCGCTACGACAGCTTCGACGCGGCCCTGCGCGACGCCCACGCCCTGGTGGAAATCGGGGCGGCTTCGATCGAGACCGTCGACTCGAAGGTGCTCGACCTCGCCCGCACGGACATCGTTTGGCACGAGGTCGCCGCGTACTTCCCGGATGACCCCGAGGGCCCGGCGGCCGGGGTCAACCTCGTCGAGTTCCTGGCCGACGAAGCGGAGGATTTGGAGGCTCAGATCGTCCGCGTGACGGACAGGCTGGACCGGGAAGGGCGTCGGTTCGGGCGGCGCGGCTTCACGGTCGCGCGGAACTCCGGCGGTCGGGCCGCACCCGGACGCCCGACACGGGATGAGCGCGCCTATGCCCTGGCTGCCGATGGCGGCGCCCGGGTGGCGGAAGACGGCGATCAGGCCGGAGGCGAGGCCTCTAGCCGCGGACCGCGGCCCGGCGCGTCGGACCCGGTCGAGAGCATCTGGGGCATGCGCAAGAAGGCGGTCGGCCTGCTCGGCGCGATGCAGGGCGGGCGACGCCCGATCGCCTTCGTGGAGGACACCGCCGTTCCGCCGGAAAACCTCGCGGACTACATCGCCGAGTTCCGGGCAGCGCTCGACCGCCGCGGCCTCGCCTACGGGATGTTCGGTCATGTGGACGCGGGCGTACTCCACGTCCGCCCGGCCATCGACATGACGGACCCGGAGCAGGTGTCCCTCATCCGCTCGGTGACCGAGGAGGTCGTGGCCCTCACTCAAAAATACGGCGGCGTGCTGTGGGGCGAGCACGGCAAGGGTGTGCGCTCCGAGTTCGTCCCGACCGTCTTCGGCCCTCTCTACCCTCAGCTTCAGGCGATCAAGGCCGCGTTCGACCCGCATCACCAGCTCAACCCGGGCAAGATCGCGGTGCCCGACGACGGCCGGCTGCTGCGCATCGACGAGGTGCCGGTCAAGGGCGCGGGCGACCGTGCCATCCCGCTTGCCATACGGGAGAGCTACGACAACGCGCTCCACTGCAACGGCAACGGGGCCTGCTTCAATTGGGATCCGGACGATGCCATGTGCCCGTCCTGGAAGGGTACGCGCGAGCGGCGGCACTCGCCCAAGGGCCGCGCCCAGCTCATGCGCGAGTGGCTGCGCCGCCTCACTGTGGCGAGCGTCGATCCGGTCGCGGAGGCGCGGCGTCTGCGCGGGGTATCCGGTTGGCGCGGCCTGCCGAACCGGGTGCGCAACACGCTGGCGCGGCGCCGGGGCGAAGACGACTTCTCGCACCGCGTCAAAGAGGCGATGGACGGCTGCCTCGCCTGCAAGTCCTGCGTCGGGCAGTGTCCGATCAAGGTGAACGTCCCGGCGTTCCGCGCCAAGTTCCTAGAACTGTACTACGGGCGCTACCTGCGACCGCTCCGCCACCATGCGCTCGCATCCTTGGAAGCGCTGGTGCCCTGGCTCGCCAAGGCCCCCGTCCTCGTCAACCTGGCCACCTCGCTCAAAAGCTCCGATGCGATCGGCCTCGTCAAAACCCCCAAGCTCTCTCGCCTGAACCTCGCGCGTGAGATCGCCCGGCGCGGCGTCCGGCTCGCGACAGCGGAGGCGCTGTCCGGATTGTCCGCGCCCGAGCGTCTGACCAGCGTCGTCGTGGTGCAGGACGCCTTCACGAGCTACTACGAGACGCCGGTCCTGCTCGACCTGCTCGATCTGCTGATCGCGATCGGCGTCCGGCCCTGGCTCGCGCCCTACCGGCCGAACGGCAAGCCGCTGCACGTTCACGGCTTCCTCGGCCGGTTCGAGCGCCTCGCCGCCAAGAACGCGACCGAACTCGACCGCCTCGCCGCGACCGGCGTCGACCTGATCGGCCTCGACCCGTCCATGACCCTGACCTACCGGTCGGAATACGCCGAGGCGCTGCCGGGCCGGGACATTCCGCGCGTCCAGCTCGTGCAGGAGTGGCTCGCCAGCCGCCTGGACGGCGTGCCGCGCGCGGGCGGGCGCGAGACGGTCTGGCTGCTGCCCCACTGCACCGAGCGTACCACTGCGCAGCCGGCGATGGCGGCTTGGGCCACGATCTTCGACGCCTACGGGCTCGATCTCACAATCCTCCCGAGCGGCTGCTGCGGCATGGCGGGCACCTACGGCCACGAGGCTGAGCACCGGGCGATGTCCGAGCGCATCTACCGGCTCAGCTGGGCGAACCACGTGGCCGAACGGGGGGGCACGGGCCGGCTGATGGCCGACGGCTACTCGTGCCGGTCGCAGGCCAAGCTCATGGACGAAGTCCACCTGCCCCATCCCGTCTCCGTCCTTCTCGACCGCGCGCGCGCCGGCGCCCCCCGTCGTTCCGCATCAACGAACTAAACCCCTCACCAGGAACAGACCCAGGAGAACCCCATGGCAGATCGCGAACAGTTCAGGCTCGGCCTCGTCGGCTACGGCGAGATCGGCAGCACCCTCGGGGCCGGCCTGCGCGGCGCCGGGCTTCAATCGATCGCCTGCTACGACAAGTACGCCTTCGACGGGCCCTACGCCGACCTGATCCAGGCACGGGCGCGGGAGGCCGGCGTCACCCTCGTGCGATCGAACGGGGAGCTGGCCGAGGTCGCCGACCTGATCGTCAGCGTGACTCCGGGCGTGGCCTCGCTGGAGAGCGCCGACGCCTTCGCCCCGGTGCTGACGAGCCGCCACACCTTCCTCGACTTCGCCTCGGCCACGCCGAAGATCAAGCAGGGTGTCGCGAGCAAGCTCGAAGCGACCGGCGCCCTTCTCGGCGACGCCTCGATCGAGGGCACACCGCTGCACGGCTATTCCATGCGGATGCTGTCGAGCGGCCCGGCCGGCGAGCGGGTGCGCGATCTCTTGGTGCCCTGGGGTATGCAGATCGAGTTCACCGGCCCGGTGCTCGGCACCGCCTCGGGAATCAAGATCATCCGCTCGGTCCTGATCAAGGGGATCGAGGCGCTCACCGACGAGATGCTGCTCGCCGCCCGGCAATACGGGATCGACGAGGTCGTCCTCGCGTCGGCCTCCAAAACCCTCGCCCGGCCGTGGATGGACACGGTCCAGAGCCTGACCCCGTCGGGGGTGATCCACGCCAAGCGCCGGGCCGAGGAGCTGGAGATGTCGGCCGACGCCGTCGCCGATGCCGGCGTCGAGCCGATCATGGCCCGCGCCGTCGCCCAGCGCCTGCGGTGGAAGGAGAGCCTCGGCCTCAAGGATCACTTCAAGGGCGTCGTCCCCCGGACCTACCAGGAGGCACTCGACGCCATGGTGCTCAAGGCCGGCCTCAAGCCCGTCGCCTGACACCGCCCATCCCCCGTATCGAAGGAGGAACAGTTATGGCCATCGGTTTCAAGATCCACCCGCGCACCCGCACGGTCGACCCCGCCACCGTCGAGAAATTCAAGGTGATCGCGGTCGCCAACATCAGCGACTCGATGAGCCGCATGAGCCACGGCGGCGCCCGGATCCGGCCGCTCCATGCCGGCGGCGTGCTCTGCGGCGTCGCCCTGACCGTGCGGGTGCGCCCCGGCGACAACCTGATGATCCACGCGGCCCTCAACCGCGCGAAGCCCGGCGACGTACTCGTCGTCGATGGCGACAGCGACCTAACGAACGCCCTGATGGGCGAGCTAATGCTTTCCCACGCGCAACAGATCGGCATGGCCGGCGTCATCCTGAACGGCGCGGTGCGCGACTACGGCTGGATCCGCCAGAACACGTTCCCGGTCTACGCCGCCGGCATCACCCATCGTGGTCCCTACAAAAACGGGCCGGGCGAGATGAACGCCACCATCGCCATCGAGGGCATGGTGATCGAGCCGGGCGATCTGATCGTCGGCGACGACGACGGCTTCGTCTGCGTGCCCTTCGACCAGACCGAGGCGGTCTACGCCAACGCCGACAGGAAGCAGCAGGGCGAGGCCAAGACCATGGCGGCGATCCAGGCCGGCACCGTGGACCGCTCCTGGGTCGAGCGCGCCCTCGCGGAGACGGGCTGCGAAGGGATCTGATCCCCGAGCCACAGGATCACCAGAGGCTCAAGCACGACGAACGTCGGACGGGCCGCATCTCACAGCGATGGGAGGATGGAACGTGAGCATCTCCGAACACGATATGCACGCGCTCGAGAAGGCGACGATGCGCCGGGTGATCCTGCGGCTCGTGCCGTTCCTGATGGTCTGCTACTTCTGCGCCCTGCTCGACCGGGTGAACGTCGGCTTCGCCGCCTTGCAGATGAACAAGGATCTCGGGCTCACCCCGGCCATGTTCGGCTTGGCGGCGAGCCTGTTCTTCGTCTCGTACTTCCTGGTCGAAGTGCCGAGCAACCTCGCCCTGCAGAAGGTCGGCGCCCGGCGCTGGATCGCCCGGATCATGATCACCTGGGGTCTGGTCACCGCGTGCATGGCCTTCGTAGTCGGGCCGTACTCGCTCTACGCGATGCGCTTCATCCTGGGCGCGGCGGAGGCCGGGTTCTTCCCCGGCGCGATCCTCTATCTGACCTACTGGCTACCCGCCGAATACCGGGCGCGGATCCTGGCGACCTTCACGGTCTCGATCCCGCTCGCGACCTTCCTCGGTTCGCCCCTCTCGGTATCGCTCCTCGAACTCGACGGTGCCCTCGGCCTCAAGGGCTGGCAATGGCTGTTCGTGCTGGAGGGCATCCCCACGATCCTCCTCGGCATCGCCTGCCTGTTCGTGCTGACCGACCGGCCCCGCGACGCGAAGTGGCTCGGCGAGACCGAGCGGGCCTGGCTCGTCGGGCGCCTCGACGAGGAGGCGGCCCGCAAGAAGCCCATCGGCCACATCTCCCTGTGGCAGCTCGTGCGCAACAAGTACTTCCTGACGATGGCTCTGGTCTGCTCCGGCGCCTCCGCGACCGGCAGCGTCCTGTCGGTCTGGCAGCCGCAGATGATCAAGTCCTTCGGACTGACCAACCTGCAGACAGGCTTCGTCAATGCGATTCCCTACGGCTTCGCGACGGTGCTAATGGTGCTCTGGGGCCGCCACTCGGACCGACACAGCGAGCGCCGCTGGCACACCGCGATCCCGTTGCTGTTCGCCGCCTTCGGCCTGTCGTACCTGTACCTGACCGGTAGCATCGCCACCGCCATCCTGGCCGTGACCTTCGCCCTCGTCGGCGCCTACTCGTTCAAAGGGCCGTTCTGGGCGCTCTCGGCCGGATGGCTCTCGCCGGGGACGCTGGCGGCCGGGCTTGCCGGGATCAATGCGATCTCCAACCTGATCGGCGGCGGCCTGATGGTGAACGTGGTCGGCCTCGTGAAGGACGCGACCAGCAGCTTCCCCCTCGGCATGCTCCCGGTCGCCGCCCTCGATGCCGCCGCCGCGATCAGCGTGATCCTGATCAGCCGCGCTCATGCCCGCGAGGCACACGCGGCGGCGCTGCCCGCCTGAGCCACCGTCTACGCTCCCCCACCGAGGACATGCGATGTCGTTCTTCGCACCGCCGCCGGCCGTGACGGCCGAACTCTTCACGCGCCTGCCCGACCGCTTCCGCATGGTCCGGCCGACAGCCTGGGCGAACGCCAACCGGGGCGGTCACGCGATCGATTCCTTCTTGGAAGGCCCCGTCTTCGACCGGGCCGGCCGCCTCTACGTGACGGACATCCCCTTCGGCCGGATCTTCCGCATCGACCAAGCCGGCGAATGGGATCTCGTCGCCGAATATGACGGCTGGCCGAACGGGATGAAGATCCACCAGGACGGGCGGATCTTCATCACCTGCTACAAGCGGGGCCTGATGATCCTCGACCCGGACACGGGGGCGGTGACGCCATTCCTGGAGACGGCTGGCTCGGAGGGCTTCCGCGGGGTCAACGACCTGACCTTCGCCAGGAACGGCGACCTCTACTTCACCGACCAAGGCCAGACCGGGCTGCAGGACCCGACCGGCCGGGTCTATCGGCTTCGGTCCTCCGGCGAACTGACCTGCCTCGTGGACACGATCCCGAGCCCGAACGGCATCGTCATCGACGATGCCATGGGCAGTCTGTTCATCGCCGTGACCCGCGCCCAGCAGATCTGGCGGATTCCCCTGAACGGGAGCGGGCTCGTCGCCAAGGTGGGTGTGTTCGCGCAGCTCCACGGTGGTCTCGGCGGCCCGGACGGCATAGCACTGGATGCGGAGGGCTGCCTGATCGTCGCCCATACTGGGTTCGGTTCGATCTGGCGTCTGTCGCCGGTCGCCGAGCCGGTGCTGCGGGTTAAGTCCACCGCCGGGATCTCCACCACCAACGTCGCCTATGGCGGCCCGGACGGGGCGACCCTGTTCATCACCGAATCCCAGACCGGCAGCATCCTGACGGCGCGGATGCCGGCCCCCGGCCAGACCCTCTTCTCGCATCATTGAACGGACCGGACGATGACCTCCCCGATGACCCGCCGCGCGCACCTCGCGACCCTGATGGCCGGCGCTGCCCTCGGCGTGGGGTTGCGGGCCGCCAGGGCTCAGACCGTCCCCTGGTCTTCGGGCACGGAGCGGCCGACTTTTCCCGTGCCGCCGGGCGCCACCGACTGCCACCACCACATCTACGATGCGCGCTTCCCCGCCGCGCCCGGCGCGACCCTGCGGCCACCGGATGCGAGCGTGGCGGATTACCAGCTCCTGATGCGACGCCTGGGCCTGACCCGCCACGTCGTCGTGCAGCCCTCGACCTACGGGGTCGACAACAGCCTCCTCGTCCAGTCCGTCCAAGAATTCGGGCCGACCGCCCGGGGCATCGCCATGCTTAACGCCTCGGTGACAACCGAGGCGCTGAAGCGCCTCGACGGGGCCGGCATCCGCGGCGTGCGCTTCGGGACGCGCCTGCCCGGCGGGGCGCCGATCACCGACATGATGCCGGTCGCCCGCAAGATCGCCGAATTCGGCTGGCACATCCAGCTGGTCTCCGACGGCGACAAGATCGTGGAGCTGGCCGACACCCTGAAGAGCCTGCCGGTCCCGATCGTGTTCGATCATATGGGGCACCTGCCCGAGCCCGCCGGCCCTGATCACCCCGGCTTCCGCGTCATCGCCGACCTGATCGAGAAGCACGGTGCCTGGGTGAAGCTCACCGGCGCCTACATTCTCTCGAAGGTCGGACCGCCGAGCTACGCCGACCGGAGCCGCCTCGCCCGCGCCTACGTGCAGCTCGCCCCTGAGCGCCTCGTCTGGGGCAGCGACTGGCCGCACCCGACCTCGCCGGCCGACGCGAAGCCGGACGATGCCGTGCTCCTCAACCTCCTGGCGAGCTGGGCCCCTGATGAGGCGGTGCGGAACCGGATCCTCGTGACCAACTCGGCCAAGCTCTACGGCTTCTGACCGCGCGAACGTGGGGAGGAACCCGACGATGGATCCCGAGACCACAGCGATGCGGCGGAGCATTCTGGGGACGGGCGGCGCCCTCGCCCTAACCACAGCTCTCGGGCTCCGTAACCGGCCAGCGGACGCGGCGGACGGTATTCCGTTCTCCGCAGGCACGGAGGCGCCCGCGATCCGCGTGCCGCCGAAGGCCTGCGACTGCCACATCCACATCCTGTCGACCCGCTTCCCGGCCTCGCCCCACTGGAAGGGCCAGCCGGTGTTGGAGAGCAATGTCACCGCCTATCGCCGTCTGCAGACGCGCTTCGGGACGAGCTGGGTGGTGGTGGTGACGCCCTCGACCTACGGCACGGACAACCGCGCGACCCTCGACGCCGTGGCGCAGTTCGGCCCTTCGGCTCGCGCGGTGGTCGTGGTCGATCGCGACATCGCCGATGCCGAACTCCGGGCGATGGCGGCACAGGGCGCGGTGGGCATCCGGGTGAATTTCAGCACGCCGCAATCCTGGGAGCCGACCACCGCCGAGCGCCTGGAGTCGATGGCCCGCAAGGTCGAGCCCCTCGGCTGGCACGTTCAGATCTACGCGACCGGCGACCAGATCACTTTATTGGATCCCGTGCCGCGGCGTCTGCCGACGCCCCTCGTCATCGACCACCTCGCGCGGCTCCAGCCCGACCAGGGCGTGAGCCATCCCGCTTACGCCGTCGTGCGCAGGCTGCTCGACGGTGGCCGGACGGGGATGAAATTCTCGGACGCCTACCTTAACACCGCGAGTGGACCACCCGCCTACAGCGACGCCATGGCGGTCGCGAAATCCTTTGCGGCGGCAGCCCCGGAGCGGATGGTCTGGGGCCGCGACTGGCCGCACAGGGGCGAGACGCACATGCCCGACGATGCCCGGCTGCTCGACCTTCTGGCCGAATGGCTACCTAACGAAGCGAGGTCTCGAATTCCCGTCGACAATCCAGCCAATATCTACGGTTTTGGCTGAGTCGACCTTTCGGGTCTGAGAGCGAGAGCTTCCACGACCATGTCTGCTTACGGCGGTCGCTCATGCCCTTCGAAATGACCGGGATGGGCGCAAAGCCGAACGGCCGGTTTTGCGCCGGTCAGCGATCCGGTATGGCGTAGTCTGGCCGTAAGCGGAATGACTGGTTCGGAGCAGGGCCGCTGGAAAAGCGGACGAGCTCCTACCGACCCAACCCAGCCACCCGGACCGCCATCGGCGCTTCTCCAAAGCAGCCGTTCGTCAGCACTCCGGCAACTTCGGCACAGGGTGGTAAGCGGCCTTCGGCGCCGCAGCTGAAACCGGACGTTCGTGCCAGCAGCAATTGGTCTGATTTGGGTGCACCCACAACGAATTGCCGCCGATCGCTCCGATGGGCATACCCAAACCGAACCGGCTCGACCGGCTGCTTTGGGTGGAGGAGGTGGATTTTGTTCCCGGAACGCGCAACTCGCGGCTATCAGGCCCTATCACCGGCCGTGATCGACCGCCGGTCCGGAACGGAACCGCTTGCGTGATCGAGACGTCCCGACGACCTGTCGCCCCCGGTGCTCTCGTGCAAGAGGACCCGGGGGGAGCGCCGCATACGATCGCCTCCCGGCTCGACCGTCTGCCAATCACATCGCTGCACCTGACGATCCTAGCGGTCTGCACCCTCGGCTTGTTCACCGACGTGGCCGAGGTCGCTTTAAGCAATGCCCTAGCGGCGATCTTCCTAGCGCCGCCTTACAGTATGCCGCGGGGTAGCTTGTCCCTACTGCTGGCCTCTGTCTTCGCCGGGGGCGCGGTGGGTGCACCGGTCTTCGGCTTGATCGGCGACCGGTTCGGAAGGCGGCCGGCACTCCAAGCCACTCTGGTGCTGATGGCAGTCGGATCGGCGGCCGCCGCCATGAGTTCGGGCCTCACCGAGCTCACCGTCGCCCGGGCGGTGTCGGGCTTCGCGATCGGCGGCTTCCCGCCACTGGCGGCGACCTACCTCGCCGACGTGATGCCGCCCCGGCGGCGCGGCGCGATGCTGATGGTCTGCACCGGGATCGGCTTTCTGGGCGGGACCGGGGTGATCCTCTTGGTCCAGGCCCTGGCGCCAGCGCCGCCGCTCGGGATCGCGGCCTGGCGCTGGGCTCTGGTGCTCGGTGCGGTCTTGGCGGTTCTGGGGGCGGCCCTGTTCGGCGTTCTGCCGGACTCGCCGCGCTGGCTCGCTGCAGTCGGGCGCGCTGTTGAGGCCGAACGCGCTTGCAGGCGCTTCGAGGCAGCGAGCGGCATCGTCCCACTCGAAACGCCCGCTGAGGCGACCAGGCATCCCCAGCCTCCGATGCATGCGGGTTTCCGAGGGCTGCTCGCTGACCCCCAGCAGCGCCGCCGGGCCGCCTTGTTCGTCGCCCTCTATGCGCTCAGTCCGTGGGCGACAGTAGGCTTTCCCCTGCTCAGCGCGGTCGTGATGCTCGGGAAAGGCTTCCGGGTCGATCAGTCCCTGGTCTTCGCTGGCCTGTCGATGCTGGGGCCGCCGCTCGGGACCCTGCTCACTGCTACGGTAATCGACCATCTGGAGCGGCGCACTTGTCTGGTCGCCATGGCGGCCGCGATGGTGGTTCTTGGCACGGCCTTTGCCGTCGGCGAGACCTTCGCGACCCTCGTTCTGTTCGGCTTGGCGTTCAACACCGCAGCGGCGATCTACGGCGGCCTCCTCGCAGTCTACGCGACGGAGCTCCTGTCGACCGCGTCGCGGGCCTCGGCCCTCACCTGCGCCTGGGCCGGTGGGCGGGTCGCTGCAGCTCTGACGCCGATTGTCCTGCTGCCGCTGCTCGACGGCTACGGGATCCACGCCATGTTCGCCGTGCTCACCGCCACCCTGATCGCCAGCGGCGCCCTCGTGCTCGGCGGTCCACGCGGCCGGTCGGGCAGGCCGGTGACGCGATAGAGCGCTCGCCTGACGAAGCTAAATCTTCGGTTGAATGGCACGTCGGGCGTTACGGCACGCCATCCGACTGGCCTCAGAACGCGCGCACGGTGGCGAGGAAGCGGTCGACCTCGGAACCAAGATGCTCGGATTGCCTCGACAGCTGAGAGGCCGCTGACAAAACCTGGACCGCCGCGGCCCCCGCCTCCCCCGACGCTTGCCCCACACCCGCGATGTTTCCGGTCACCTCGGCCGCTCCTTCCCGGCAACGCGGCGTCCTGGCCCAGCCGATCACGCGGTTGGTCGCCGCCCCAGGTCCGGTGAAGCGTCCGCCCTCAGGTGTTCGAGGCTCTGAGATCGCGCGGCGCGGTTCCGAAGCGCCGACGAAAGGCGGTGCTGAAGCCCGACGCGTTGGTGAAGCCGCACCGGAGCATGATGGTCGCGATGCTGTCGCCGGCATGTGCCGGCGCCGACAACTGCCGATGCGCCCGGTCGAGGCGCGCGTCGCAGATCGCCGCCGCAACGCCCTCGCCATCGGCGAAGGCGGTGTAGAGACGGCTGCGGGAGACGCACAACGCCCGGTACAGGGCGTCGGGACCGAACCCCGGATCGTGGAGGCTGCGTTCGATGTGCACCGTGGCCAGTGACCGCAGCGCATCCGCCGTGACCTCGCCCGTAGGGGCGCCGACCAAACCTCGGAACAGATGGAGGGTGCCCTCGACCGCAGTGTCGGCCTCGGCCTCCGTCATGCTCGGCACCAAGGCCGCGTAGGACCGCAGGTAGGTCGCAAACAGCGCATTAAGGGGGCCGTGGCCGATCAGGCGCCCGGCGTAGGCGTCCGGCTCGCCGACATGGGCCCTGAAGGCCGCGCGCGTCGTGCTAAGCCGGATCTCCTCGTAATCCTCGTAGGCCCCTATCAGGAACGGGCGTCCAGAGTCGGTGATGCTGATGTCGCCGGGAGCCATCCGCCCGCCGCGGGTCCCTTGTTCGAAGTACTGGGTACCGCGCAGGGCCAGGGCG